>Ga0172365_10000038_pt1 | contig 69031 bp, 70 predicted proteins | sample LakKivSesite48cm_FD_114535 | JGI IMG/M metagenome (GOLD analysis project Ga0172365, IMG submission 114535) | Sediment microbial communities from Lake Kivu, Rwanda - Sediment site 48cm | ecosystem: Environmental > Aquatic > Freshwater > Lake > Sediment | place: Rwanda: Western Province, Lake...
AAACGGGCTTTCAACCCTGTTGTGTTGCGGTCTACCACGACGTGAACCGCCTGATGCATGAGCGTTTAACATAAACTCTAAACTCTGAGCCAGGAATTTAACATACAAGTTGTGCGTGGTGAGCATAAAAGATACTGATGAATGGCCCGTCGTTAGAAAGACGAATTAATTCATAATTCAAAACTCAAAATTCAAAATTTAAGCGGGCCTGCGGCCCGTGACCGGAACCCGTCACCCTAAACCCGATACCCTATTGCCTCAGCGTAACTGAAGCCGGTAGCACTTCTCCTTCATGACGGGATGGTAGGACTTTTTCATCTGGGCCAGGTTTGATACACCCATGTCGCTTTCCTTGTTGATGTAACGGTATACCGAGAGAAGGTTTCTCGCGCATTCCCGGTCCAGAAACTGATACAACCCCTTGATGTCCGGAAAGGCCTTCTCGAAGTTGAGCACACCGATATCATCCCTGAGTTTAGAGGCGATCGCGAAGGCGCTGACCACCCCGTCCACACGAATGACCATCCCCTCCATGTCAAGTCGATAGATGTTCTTGAGGGCCGTGACGGCGGCCTTTCTCTCACAGGCGAGGTCGTAGTTCTCATCGGCGTCGCAATCACGGATCTCACACCATTTTTCAAGGAACCGAAGACAGTCACCGCGATGATCCGGTGTCATCTTCTCCACCGTCGCCCTGCCCGTTTCGACATGCTCTCTCGCGAACTGGTGAATCTGGTTTCTCTTCCCGGCAAAACGGTTCCCCCGAAGCTTTGCCAGGTCCTCGGCAAGATAGATATAGTCCTCGTACTCGGGCTGTTCGGTGACTGTAAAAAGGGATTCCAACTCCCCGCGGTCGTGATCCCGCATATACTCATCCGGGACAAACCGGTATTGCTGGATTCCGGCTTCCATGGCCAGTGCATGAAGCTGGGCAGGCCGGGGTTTCTTTACGGGGGAGACAGGAAGAAAAAGGTGACGATCCTCAGGGTCCAGGACCGACTCGTTCAGGAAAAGGACGCTTCCTGCCTTGAGGGCATAGCTTGTCCTGAAGGCCTGATCACTCCAGACGACGATCGAGAAAAGGGAGTAGTTGCTGTGCCGGTAAGGCTGATTTTCAAAGAAAGGCTTCAGAATCCGGTAGTCTTCGATTTCTATGGCTTTGAACTGCATGGTGTCCCCGACGAGCGAAATCCGTCTTTCCAATCCATGTCAAGAATAGAAAAGTCGACGTGCCTTGTCAACGAAGAAAGGCCGGGGCATCACCTTTGGCCGGTACCGGTCATTCCCTCTCATAGGGCTTGCCGAGCGCCGACGGGCCGAGAGCATGTCTCCGTGACGTGTAAGCCGTGAAGACCACGAGTACCGCGATGGTGAAGATATACGGGAGCATCTTCAGGAAGAAAGAGGGTACCATGATGCCGAGGGTCTGGATCCGGAAACCCAGTACGTCGATCCCGCCGAAGAGATAGGCACCGAGCATAGCGCGGGGCGGGCTCCAAACGGCAAATATGACGAGAGCCACGGCAATCCAGCCCCGTCCCGCCGTCATGTTTTCGATCCAGCAGGGCGTGTAAACCATGGAAAGATAGGCTCCGCCAAGGCCGGCAAGCATACCACCCGCAATGACATAGGCGTGGCGCGTCGCGATGACATTGATTCCCAGGGTATCGGCTGTATCGGGGCTCTCCCCGACGGCCCTCAAGTTGAGCCCGTAACGCGTTCGGAAGATCCAGAACCAGAGAGCCGGCACGAGAAGGTAGCTCAAGTAGACGAGCGGGTCCTTCCGGAAAAGGATATCCCCCAGGACAGGAATCGCGGAAAGCACCGGAATTGGGAAAACCTCAACAGCCACCGGAAGCGGGACGCCGATGGCATGCTTACCAAGATAACTGCTGACCCCGGTCCCGAAGAGGGTCAGCGCCAGTCCGCTGATGATCTGGTTTGCCCCGAGCGTGACGGAGATGAAGGCATGAACTGCCGCAAGCATACCTCCGGCGAGGATGGCCGCCAGAACGCCTGCCGCCACGCTTCCCGTCGCCACGGCAGTGAGGAAACCCGAGACAGCCCCGACGAGCATCATGCCTTCCACCCCGAGATTGAGGACCCCCACCCGCTCGCACAGGAGTTCCCCCAGGGCAGCGAGGAGAAGGGGTGTGCCCGCACTGACGGCCGCAGACAGAAGCGAGATCCAGATCAGACCGTCCATTTCAACCGACCTCCTCCACCGCAGACCCGCCAAGGCTCAAGCGGTACCTGCCGAGGAACTCCGCGACAAGGACAAAGAAGAGCATGGCCCCCTGCAGCATATTGACCGCGGCCGCCGGGACGCCGATGAACTGCGCCGAGTAGCCGCCAACGAGGAGCCCGCCGAACAGGATCGAGACGATGATGATTCCCCAGGGGTTCAGCCTGGCGAGACAGGCCACGATGATCGCGGTGTAACCGTAACCGGGCGAAAGCCCGTGCTGGAGTCTGCCCGCGATGGCGGAGACCTCACTCATACCTGCAAGCCCTGCAAGCGCCCCGCTCATACAAAGCGCCACGACGATGTGCAGGCGCACATTGATCCCGGCGTACCGGCCGACCTCCGGGCTGTCGCCGAGAACCTTCATCTCGTAGCCCCACCGGGTCTTTCCAAGGACAAAGACAAGCAAAGCCGCTGCAAGAATTGCAAAGAAGATGCCCGCGTGAATTCGAGTGTCTCCAATGACCGGCAGCCTGGCCGCTCCGGCAAAGGGAACGGACAATGGAAAGTTGTACGCCGACGGATCCCGGAAGGGTCCGTAGATGAGGTATTCGACCCAGTAGATGGCCACATAATTGAGCATCAGGGTCGTGATGATCTCATTGACCCGAAGGAAGGCCCGGGGAATGGCCGCGACGAGCGCCCACAGGGCGCCCGCCGCCATGCCCGCGGCAACCATGAGGGGCAAAAGGATGACAGCGGGAGCTTCAGGAAGAGACAGGGCAACCCACGAGGCTCCAAAGGCGCCCATGTAGAGTTGACCTTCAGCCCCGATGTTCCAGAGGAGCATCCGGAAGGCAACAGATACTCCGAGCGCGCAGAGCATGATGGGGATCGCCTTGACCAGTGTTTCCGCCCATCCATAGAGATCACCGAAGGCTCCGGTGAGCATTCGGACGTAAACGTCCACGGGGTCAAACCCGCTGACCCGGAGGAACACGGCTCCGAACGCAAAAGCGCACAAAATGGAAAAGACCGGGGAAAAGACCTGATAGGCCATAGAGGTGGATGTACGCTTTTCAAGCCTGATCATGGGACTCTCCAAGACCGCCCATCATGAGGCCAATCGCTTCCATATCGAGTCGATCGCGTCCGCGGATACCCATGATCCTCCCCTCGAATATAACGGCCACCCTGTCGGAAAGTTTCATAATCTCATCGAGATCACCCGAGATGAGAAGCACGGCGGCACCAACTCTACGCTGCGAATCGAGGATGGTGCGCACCGCCTCGGTTGCCCTCACGTCCAGGCCCCGGGACGGCTGGGCGGCTATGATGAGCTTCGGTCTAGCGGCCGTCTCCCGCGCGAGAAGAAGTCTCTGCGCGTTGCCACCCGAGAGGGAGTTCGCGGGCGCCCCGAGTGACGGCGTTTTCACATGGAACTGCTCAACGAGCTCCAGTGCACGAGCCGCGGCCTTTTTCCAGTCGATCAGAAAACCTCTTCCTAGGGGCGCATGGCGGTATTCCTTGAGAATCAGATTCTCCTCAACGCTCAGCTCCCCTGCAAGCCCCGTCCCGAAACGGTCTTCTGGAATGTAGCTCACACCGGCTTCAATGGCACAAAGGGGCTCCCGGTTCGTGATATCTTTACCGCACACCCGGATGGTTCCCCGCGAAACGGACCGCAACCTGGCAATGACCTCCGCAAGCTCGCGCTGCCCGTTTCCCGCCACACCGGCAATCCCGACGATCTCACCGGCCCGGACGGAGAGGCTTAAACCGTCGAGGGCCTTCTGGCCCCTGTCGCCGCCGGCCTCGATATTTTCCAGCTCGAGGACGATATCACCGGCCTCGGCGGGCGGAAAGGCCGTATCGGGCGGGAGGGCCTTTCCGACCATCATGACGGCAAGTTCGCGAATCGATGTCTCGGACCGCCGGAGGGTGGCGACATTTCTCCCCCCACGCAGGACCGTAATCCGGTCGGCAATCTCCATCACCTCTTCCAGCCTGTGGGTAATGAAGACAACGGTCTTACCCGATTCAGCCATCGCGCGGGTCACGTGAAAAAGCTCTTTAACCTCCTGCGGCGTGAGAACGGCGGTTGGTTCATCCATAATCAGGATGTCGACCCCCCGGTAGAGCACTTTCAGGATCTCCACGCGCTGCAACTCCCCCACGGATAGCTGCCAGATCAGGGCCCGGGGATCGATCGTGAGACCGCTGGAACGGGAAAACCGCCCGACATCGGCCTCCATAGCCCGTATATCCAAGGAGAAAGCCAGTTTCGATAGGCCCAGCACGATGTTCTCGGTTACCGTGAAGGTGGGAATCAGCCTGAACTGCTGGTGAATCATGCCGATGCCCAGAGCGATGGCGTTCCCGGGAGACCGGATGTTCACGGGCTTTCCCCGGACACTGATCTCTCCCGCGTCGGCCCTGTAGAAACCGGAGAGGATATTCATGAGCGTGCTTTTGCCCGCGCCGTTTTCACCGAGAAGGGCGTGGACTTCCCCGGCACACAGCTCAAAGTGGACCCGGTCGTTGGCCACGACACCGGGAAAGCGCTTCAAGATATCTCGCATCTCCACAATCGGAGAATCCATCGATCCGGTAACCTCCGGTTCAGAATGTCCGCATTGTTGAGATGGACCCTGATCCGCTAACGCGGGAGCGTCCCTTGAACCCCTTCGACAAACCAGTTGAAGGACAGCATCTCGGCATCCGTCATCGTCTTTCCGGCTGAAACGACCAACTTCCCCTTTTGATCTTTGATGGGGCCTGTGAAGGGGTGGAGTCTGCCCAACACGATCTCCCGCTTCTTCTCCTCGACGAGATTGACGATGTTCTTCGGAACCGCTTTTGAGAACGGCGCCAGATCCACAATGCCATCGGACAGGGATCCCCAGTACTGCCCCGTTTTCCAGGTCCCCTCCCGGACGGCCTTGACTCGTGTCACGTAGTAGGGACCCCAGTTCCAGACGGGCCCGGTGAGGACGGCCTTCGGAGCGAATTTGCTCATGGGCGAGTTGTAACTGATGGCGAATTTCCCCCTTTCCTCCGCGGCCTGCATGGGCGCCGGCGAGTCCTGATGCTGGGCGATGATGTCACAACCCGCATCGAGCAGGGCCTTTGCCGCTTCCTTTTCCGAGGCGGGATCGTACCAGGTATTCGTCCAGACAACTTTCACCCGGGCGGCGGGATTCACGGAACGAACGCCCCGCGCGAAGGCGTTGATCCCCCGAACAACCTCTGGAATGGGGTGGGCCGCAACATATCCGATCCATCCGGATTTCGTCATCATACCCGCCATGATACCCGTGAGATATCGTGGCTCGTACATCCGGCCGAAGTACGTGGCAAGGTTCGGTCCCGTCTTATAGCCTGAACAGTGCTCGAAGTGGACGGCCGGGAATTTCTGGGAGACCCGGACCACCGCATCCATGTAGCCGAAACTGGTTGCGAAGATGATCTGATAACCATCCCGGGCAAACTGGGTCATCACCCGCTCGGCATCCGCCCCCTCAGGCACGGATTCCACAAAACTGGTCCTGACATAGGGAAGCGCCTTTTCGAGATAGATCCGGCCCTGATCATGAGCGAAGCTCCACCCGGCATCGCCCACAGGCCCCACATAGATAAATGCGACTTTCATGGGCTTTTCCTGCGCTGCCGCGAAATCCCCCGACAGGATAAAAAGCCCCAGGGCCGCTGCGATGAAAGAAGCGATAAAAGTGTTTTTTGTGATCTTCATCATCCCCTCACCTCCTTGAGTTTAAGCCGGTCATTACCATTTCTGGCCCGGTCTCAACGAAAATCCCACGGCAAAGAAAAAAGATTTCGGTCCGGTTGACGAGCGTTCTGCCGGGCCGGATCATGCGACATTTACCCGCACAGCATCACAGCGGGATGAACCGAAAGGTGTGTTTGATAAGCAGCATTGCTGTATGAATGAATAAACTGGCGGGTTTATCCTCAGGTGCGGCAGGGACAACGACCCTTGCCGGATATGGAAAACCCCGTCAGAAATCCAGGCCTGGATAACCGAAAGGAATTGATATCGACGGGTTTCTCCCGGCGGTCAACCGACGACCCTCCCCTGTCGCATCTTCTGAATCTCGTCCGGGCTGTAGCCGAGTGCCTTCAAAATTTCGTCGGTCTGCTCACCATGCAGGGGAGCCAGCCGTCTCACCGTGCCCGGCATGTCGGAGAGTTTCGGAAGGATACCCACCTGCCTGATCTTGCCGAATTTCGGGTCCTCAACATCGATGACCATCTGACGCGCTTTGATCTGGGGATCCTCGAAGACCTCGTCGATGGAATAGACTTTTCCGATGGGCACATCCTGCTTGATCAGGAGATCGAACCATTCGTCACGGGTCTTCGTGAGAAAGATTTTCTGAAGGTCTTCACGAATCTCCTGGAGTTTCCGGTCCGGTGCACAGAACGTCATCTCCATGCCCCACTTGAAGGGCATGAGGTCTTCCCGCCCCAGGGCCTTGCAGAGGTTGTCCCAGAAATGAGGCTCGAGGCAACCGATGCTGATGTATTTGCCGTCCTTCGTCTTGTACGTTTCGTAATAGGGGTATCCGCCGTTCGCCCAGGATTCGCCGCGTTTCAGTACCTTGCCGCTGTAGAAATACTCCTGGGTGAACCAGATCAGAAGGTGCAAGGCCCCCTCCATGTACGTGTGGTCGAGGTATTGCCCCTTCCCCGTTTTATCCCTGACCATCAGGGCGAGGAAAATGGCCACGGTGCCGTATAGCGAAACGCCGGCAAAGTCGGCAATGAGGTTAAGCGGGATTGAAGGCCGTCCCTCCTTGGGCCCGAGGAGGCCGAGTATGCCTGCGAGGGATATATAATTGATGTCATGACCGGGATAAAGTCGGTAGGGACCATCCTGCCCGTAGCCGCTCAGAGAGCAGTAAATCACACGGGGATTGATGGCCCTGACTGTGTCGTAGTCGATCTTGAGGCGCTTCACGACGCCCGGCCGATAGCCTTCGATGATGACGTCCGCCTCCTTGGCCATGCGGTAGAAGATCTGCTGACCCGCCTCGGACCTCAGGTTAATCCCGATGCTTTTTTTGTTGCGGTTCAGGGCGAAATAGGCTGTCTTTTTTCTTTTTTCCTCTCCTTTAGAAGAATACCCCATGTCCTCGTAGGGAAAGGGCTCTGCCGGCTCCACCTTGATGACATCGGCTCCGAAATCCCCGAGAATCATCGTGCAGAGTGCCCCCGGGACATAGTTCGAAAGATCCAGGACTTTGAGACCCTCCAGTGCTAGCATGATCATCCCTCCTTTTTCGCCTAAATAAAAGATGACGTAAAACCAGAAAAATGACGGGATTTTTTATACCACAGGTTGCCGGAACCCGCCAGGCAAATAAAGCCGCACAGGCCTTTTGATGACTGAGGAGGCTTTTCACCTTTTTGTATTTACCTTAATCTCATTGAAGAATTGCAGAAATCCTTAATTTAAGAGTTGACAAACAGCCGGTTTCGTTTTATGCGGAAGCGTCTTTCGACACGGGGGGTAAGGATATGGAGATCCGGGCATGGCCGACGAGAAGGAGCTTTGCGGAACCTGCGGTAAACGCATTGAATTTGTGAAATGCGTAGGCTGTGAAACACCCCTCTGTGAACAATGCGCCGTTTTCGACCTCATCGGGTCAGGTTGCGGAACGGTCATTCCCGCTTATTACTGCCTGTCCTGTGTCAAGGACGCCAGCATCAACCCCAACGCCATTTTTTACAGTGACAAATAGCGGAAGGTTGTAAATACCCATCCTCTGTCAACCCCAAAGATGACACTCTTTTGTCCGCAAGAGCCATGAAAAAGACAAACGTCGTCGAAGTGTTTCTGAATGTCGAGGCCCACAGGCTCACGGCCGACATCATCAGAAAATTTTCGACGAACAAAAAAGACATCCGGGCGATGGCGCTCGACGGTCTCAATCTCAACTCCTGCAAGGCGATCCTCGATCTCGGCTGCGGGTTCGGATTTTTTACGGAAGCCCTGAAGGACAGAGTCCATCCGGAAGCCTTCGTCCGGGGCATCGACATCATCGAGGCTTACGGACCCCTCTTCTTGAGAACCTGCGAAGACGCGGGCCTGCACGGTACCTTTTCCGCCGAGGGTGTTCACAGCATCCGAAAACTCGAAGACCGCCAATTTGATCTTATTCTCTGCAGCTATGCCCTTTACTTTTTCCCCGAGATCATTCCGGATATCTCCAGGGTGCTGAGAAGCGAAGGTCTTTTCATAGCCATCACGCACAGCAGTAAAAACATGGGTGCTCTCATCGACGCAGCAAAAGAAGCACTCAAAGAGAAAAATATGCTCTCCGAAAATGCTCTTCCCATCGAGGGGATTATCCGTCGATTCTCATCTGAAAACGGGTCTCAGCTTCTCTCCCCATGGTTTGGCGGCATCCGCGGCACGGATTACCCCAACAACCTCGTTTTTTCACCGGGCGATCTTCGATACATTGTCGAGTACTTTCATTTCAAAAGTCCCTTTTTCCTGTCCGGAACCGGTTATTCATCAGATACGGTTACCCGCCTCTTAAGGGGGCACCTCGAAAAGGTCCTCCTGGCGCGAAATCAATTCACGATTTCCAAGGACGATACCATCTTTATAGCTGAAAAACCGCTGAGGCAGAGATAGAGATGAAACGTAAATCCAAACGATTCTGCTCCTACTGTGGCAGCAAGACCGTCACCATGCAAGAGGAGGGTGTGCCCCGGGACTTCTGTAATACCTGCGGGGTTTTCTTCTATGAAAACCCGCTCCCGGTTGTCTCAGTCATCCTGATGTCAGACCGGAAGGTCCTTCTCGTCAAGCGCGGCAAGAAACCCTATAAAGGAATGTGGTGCCTGCCGACCGGTTTCGCAGAAGCCGGGGAGAGCATCGAGGACGCGGCGTTACGGGAGCTCGAGGAGGAAACGGGTGTCCAGGGATCCATTGTGAGTCTTATTCATCTCGACTCCGCCGCGAATTATTATTACGGCGATCTTCTCTTTACAACCTTTGAGGTGGAAGCAACCGGCGGAAAACTCAGCCGGGGCGGTGACGCGGACGATGTCAAATATTTCCCCCTGGATCGCATCCCGAAGCTGGCCTTTTCATCGAATAAGAAGGCCATCAAGGCGTTCATCCGGAATAAATCTGACGCCTGGGCTATCCTCGACTCCTTCAGTCTTGCCATGGCCGATGACCGAACCGGGAAAAAGAAGAAAAACCTTCTGTCCGACCGGCTCATAGATGTCATCGAAAAAAACGCCGAGCGCATCGCCGGCATCTGGCTCGATGACGTAACGACAAACCGTTCCACGGCAGGTTACCACCCCGTGAACCGCCAGGATCTTTTTCAAAAGGCCTATACCATCATTTCACAGTTCGGACGATGGCTGGGCGGATTTTACCGCGACGAAGACATCCGGAATTTCTACATGGAACTGGGCAGAGAAAGAAACCGGGCGGGCTTCAAGCTCAGCGAGGTCCTGAGCACACTAAGCCTCCTAAAAAAAGATATCTGGGAATTCGCGCTATCGAGGGGCATGTGGCAGAAGACGCTCGATATTTACATGGCCCTCGAGCTGGACAGACGAATCGTGGTTTTCTTTGACAAGGCGGCCTTCTACACGACGAAGGGTTATGAAAGGAAAGAAAATCCATAAAAAAACGGGGCCTTCATGGCCCCGCCCTTTTTTGTGTCTGGAGGTTATAGAAGGTCTCCGAATTTTCGCCCCAGAAGATAACCCGCGATCACAAGGACCACCGAGAAATCGAGCCTTTTGAGACCCGAAAACACGATGCTCTGCAGGACAGGGTAGTTTTCGAGTGAGGCGAGCAGCCCTGAAGGCACGGCATCAAGAATGAGCGTGCAGGGGTAACCCAGCCACTCCCCATGTCGGACCCAGAAGAAGATCTCATATCCCAGAAAAATCAAACCGGAAATAAAGAGGAGATCTCCTATGACGGCGACGATGGATATATCTTTCTTGGCCGTCTGTCGGCCCGAACTGCTACGCAGATAGGTGTACCTCCAGTCTGTAGAATAATCCTCCACTCCTCTCATGTTACTACCTCCACACTGTGTCTAGGGCGCGCAAATGGAGACCCTTATGCAGAGGTTCTTGCTCGCCCGGCAACCCTGCTACCCTATCCGCCGTGACGGACTTAGGTCAGCGGCTTTGCGTCCCACCCTTTCGGTGTGGTTTGCCTTTATCAGGCTTTCTTAAAAACCCAATAATATCAATAAACTGAACTTGTACTGACCCGAATGCCGCTTTTTTGCCGATTGCTCCTTTCTCGTAGATATTATCGGCGAAATCAATGAAATCTTGAGTCATTTCTGGAAGGCTCCGCGCCGACCTCCCGCGCGGTTCGTGGAGAGCTTTCAAGAGTTATTTCCGAAAGAAAAAATACTCATGGCGATCTTCGGGGCGGTCCAGATCACGATCCGACGAAAAAAGCGTAAAGCCGGACGCATTCAACTGACCGGTACACTCGTCGCTCGTGAAGGATGTCATGTAAATCACGTTCCGAGCGTAATCATCCTCCTTCTGTCGAAGCTTGTCCGAGCCATCATCGTAACGCACCTGAATCAGGCCACAGGCACTGGACTTCATCAGCATCTCCATCACCTCGAGGACACGGAGGGAGTAATCCCTGGAGGGGAAGTGCTGAAAGACGGCCGCGGAGAAGACAAAATCGAACGATGCGGGGCCCAGTTGTTCGAGAACCGTCCCGGGAAGGTCGGCGGGGAAACAGCGCGTCGTGAAGTTTTCGATGCCGAGAAGCCTCAGCTGTTTTTCACATTGGGCAACCGTCGCGGCGGACACATCGATGCCGGTGGCGTGGCCGAATATGCCGCAGAGGGCCCTCAGGTTCGCGCCGCCTCCGCAGCCCCAGTCGAGAGCGTTTTTTTCATCGAGACGACCTGTATAATCGGCGGAGGCATGTTCACGGAGGAAGCGGTTGACGAGGGAGCCGTGGAAGTCCCCGTAGGCGAGCCACCTTCTACGGTCCCATCGGGCCGAGCCGCACCAATGGGACTGGTCCTGAACCCGCTCGTCGTAACGGCTGAGATTCCAGTATTGACCGGCTTCCTGACCAAGGCTGCTGTCGGATTTCATGACCCGCCGCATCACGGAGCGTTTCCTCACCCCGTGTGGTGGTCCTCAAGCGTGAAGCGCCACTTGCAGAAGCATCCCGGTGGATGGGGGTCCGGCGGTGCGAAGAGACACTCCACCCGGATGCGCTCATCGATGACGCGGGCGAAGCTCTCGAACTCGCCCTGATGCATGGTCTTGCACTCGAACTCGGGCAACCCCTTCTGGACCCTTGCGACCTGGGGCGCACAGCTGGGGACCGAGATGATGAGTTCGCCGGGTTTTTCCTCGATGTCGTAACCGATGATGATGCACCAAGGAAAGAGCCGCAGGGCCTTCAAAAATCCCTTGAGTCCCCTCTCCTCAATCTTGAAGCGCCTGATGAAATCCTTCGCGACAAGCTCCGGGACTTTTCCCCAGACCTGCTCGTTGACCCGCTCGGCCGCCTGCTGGCCGAACCGGTCAGAGACGTAAAGAAACCAGAAACCGTCCACGGCACGGTAATTCCAGAGAAGAAATTCCAGATAGGACCTCAGTTCGGATTCGCTCATCCTGTCAAAGACCCGAAGATCCATCGTCTCACCTTGAAAAGTGTTTGGCCCCGATATCCCCCGGCTCACAGGAGACGGCTGTCTACTTTTTCCAGAACTTTATCTCTCTGTCAATGAAATTGAGATAAGGATGCCGAATGGAAATGACGGGCCGACAGGACGCAGCGCCCGGTGTTCCTCAGAAGAGCCTTCTCTTCAGCCTGACCCTGTGCATGATGGTCGCCGCGATTTCCTCCACCGACATGGTGGTGATGTTGATGAAGGGGATATTTTTCGAAACAAAAAGGAACTCGGCCATGGCCACCTCCTGCTGGCACTGGTGGAGCGAGGAGTAGCGGCTGTTCGGCCTTCTTTCCGAGCGGATCTTCTGCAGGCGCTCGGGATTGATGGTGAGCCCGAAGAGTTTGTCCCGGAAGGGGACGAGGACGCCCGGTATCTTTTTGTATTCGATGAGAAGGTCGTCCTCCGTGAGGGGGTAGTTGGCGGCATAGACACCGAACTGGAGGCCCAGGTAAAGACAAGTCGGTGTCTTTCCGGCACGTGACACGCCGGTCAGGACCACATCGGCCTTGTCGTAGTCCTTCGTCGAGATGCCGTCATCGTTGCTGATGGCAAAGTTCACCGCGTCTATCCGCACATCCAGGTCTTTCATCAGCACGGGGTGGTGACCGATGGTTTGGGAGGACTGGGTCTTAAACTCGGCTTCCAGCGGCTTGATGAAGGTGTCGAAGAGATCGATGACCACGGCATCTGCCATCATGATGATTTTACGAAGATCGGATTTGATCAGGGTGCTGAATACGATGGGCCGGGCGCCATTCTTCGAAATCTGGTTGATATTCTTGAGCACGTCCTTTGCCTTTTCCTCCGTATCGATGAACGGAAAGGTCATCTGGGTGATATCCATGCCGTCGAACTGGGCAAGAAGGCTGTGCCCCAGTGTCTCGGCCGTGATAGCAGTCCGGTCCGAGATATAAAAAACGGTTCTGATTCTCCCTGATTTTGGCATGTTCCGGAACCTGCCCCTCGATGATTTCCTTCCACGGAACTCTTCACCCCGATCTTCCAAAACAACCGCCCTGCCCTGCCGGAATCCCGACGGCGCCCTATTATACAGAATTCAAAAGGAATGCCAACCTTTATCTGCCGATCGGCCCCTTCAGGTTTGTTGACCCTCGACCGATAGAATATACAGAAGAGAAAAATTCCCTCCCGACGGCCCTTATCAGCGGCTGCGTGACAGGTTCAGAAAGGACTTCTGACATGCCGAGCACCGTCCATCCCCGATACACGACGGCGGAGAAGATCACCCTCGTCTCCATCAGCGTCATTTCCTGGCCCCTCGAAAAGTTCCTCCAACTCGTCAGGAAATGCATGAAATGGCTCGAAGATGTGGAACCGTTCGTCTTTTGATTAAGAGATCATTGATATCATATCAGCAATTTCTGTAACGATTGAAACGCATTTAACTACTGCAGATTCTTTCCTCCCTCCCGCTGATCCTCATATCTTTTTTTTACAATATACCGATATTATTCAACATTTTCAGATTATTGACCCGGCGGCCTCTTTTTTCAAAAAAGCATGTGGAAAAAAATGCGCCTATCCTATATGTAGACATGGAAGAAAATTTTTTCTCTCGCGTTAAACCAATAAGAAGGGGGATGAAAGATGAAAAAAATTTGGATGATTGCGGCGCTCCTTGCAGTCTTTCTTCTGATCCCGCAGGCTGATGCCGCGGGTCCTGATGACATCCTGGGCAAATGGTGGAACCAGGAAAAGGAGTCACAGATCGAAATCTACAAATCCGGAAATTTATACGAAGGAAAAATCGTCTGGCTTAAAGAGCCCGTCTATCCGCCCGATGACAAGAAAGGGATGGCGGGAAAGACAAAAGTGGATCGCGAAAATCCGGATCCCGCCCTGAAAAGCAGACCCACTCTGGGATTGGTGATGCTTTGGGGATTTAAGTACACCGGGGACAACCTTTGGGAGGGAGGTTCTATCTACGATCCAAGAGATGGAAAAACATGGAGTTGCAAGATGACCTTGAAGTCACCTGATATCCTCGATGTCAGAGGTTTTTGGCGTGTCTCATGGATTGGTAAAACAAACGTATGGACGCGCGTAAAGTAATCCAACCGCAAACCCCTGTATGTTTTAATGATTTTTGAAGAAAGAAAGGCCTGGATCTTCCTACAAATCCAGGCCTTTAATGCCTGATGCGATTTCCAGCGTTATTTCACCTGACGGCCACCACAATGATGTCAAAGACGGACGACCAGGAGATCGGCTTTGTGATGGTTCTGCCCCCGAGCTTCCTCGCCACGTCGGCTGCTTTCTTCTCGAAACCGGATTTATAATAAACAGTATCCGTCACGTAGTCCGGCGTCGTTGCCATACCGACGACCTCCACCTTATAGCCCAGTTTCGTCAGTTTCTGGGTCATCTTCTTGGCCGAGGACATCTTGCCGTTCCCGCTCAGCACTTTGAGACGGATCGATTTGAGGCCTGTATCCTTCTTTTCGGGTACCGTCTGGGCAGGCGCCACCTGGTGGGTTTCGGCGACCTTCTCTTTCGGAGGCGCCATGATCTTTTCTTCCTCCACCTTCGGTGCCTCTTTCTCAGACGGGACAGCCATGGCTTCCGATTCGACGGTTCCGCCCGGTTCCTGCGTCTTGGTGCTCAATTTCTGAACCTGCTGCTTGAGTTGCTCATTTTCCTCCGCCAGGGTCTTGTTATGCTGCTGAAGTGCAACGACCTCCTTACTGAGACTGTCCGCTTCATCGACCTTTTTCTGGTAGACACTTTTCTCGACCATGCACCCTGATAAAACAAGGGCAAGGCTCATGAAAAGGGCCGCAGCCACAAAATCTTTGAACATAGGATGCATCCTCCTTCTCATTGATCACCTGCCTGGTGAAGACGCAGGCACCCACCCCAAAGGGCAGTCAATAATCTGTACATCGCAATCCACAGCACTGTGAGTAATTCTGTGGACAGCTTTGTGGACAGCGTTTGTAAGTTGGCTTAATGGCTTCATCTTGACCTCTTTGCTCTCGATGTAGGCAAATTATTGTTAATAATTTCAAAGGCTTATATTTTGTTCTTGTTTTTCAACCTTTTGGAGAAACCATGAACCAGGGGGCGTCAAATAAACCCGAATTTCGAATAAAACACAAGTTCCGGAAAGGGGAGAAATAATGACTGCAAGGGATCCAGGTTCTTTATTTTTTATTCTCCGCCCCGGTCTCCCGCCGGTAATGGTCTATCGTCATTTCCAGGAGGACGAGAAAGTACTCGAATTGCGTCCTGGCCGCCTGGTATTGCCGCGGGGTAATGAGCCGGCCGTTATCCTCGTAGAGCTCGTCCACGAGCCGCATCCATTCTTCCTCTGCCGCCTTGACGCGCTCGAAGTCCGGCCCGATGAGTTCGGGTTCGATGTAGAGGGCGGCGTGTTTTATATGCATCAGCCTTTCCAGCTTGTTCATAAACACAACAACTTCCCTTCTCCCCCAAGTCTCCTATGATCCGAAGGCTTGAAAGAATCCTCCCCGGCTAAAAATGCCACCGGAAGCCGCCGAAAAACGCGTGACCACCGACATCGGCATCGTGACTTTCATAGGACGTCCCATGGGCAGCGTTAAAATTCCTGATCAGCTCGCTGTCGAAATCTTTTACCGGCAACCACGTGTATTTGTATTCAAAGAAAATTCCCACCGGCGCATCCCAGAAACCAAAATCCGTGGGCTTCTTCATGATGTAGAGCTCGATCCCCGCCAGCCCGTGCACGCCGAAGCTGTTGAATGTCTCGTCCCTGTCATAGGTAAATCCCCCTGTTTGGTATTTGAGCCTGCTCTCGGTGTAGTAATAATCAGGACCGGCCCCTGCGTAAACGGTCAAGGCGTCCGCAACGGGGAATACAAGTTTCAGGGTCGGAGACAGGTAGGCATTGATGATCGTCAGGTCGAGACTGTCACCGGCGAGAAGGCTTCCCTGGCTTTCCTCGCCGGACTGGAAGTAACCCACGGCAATATCAAGCCACAGGTAATTATACAGCCGCCTTTCGTAGGCGACTTCCCCGATGAGACCATTAAAATCACCCTGGCTGATGTCCCAGAAATCCATGAAATCGCTGCCCGGATACAGGTGATAACCCGCCTTGACGGAGAAGGCGTTGTCCTTCAGGAGATGGGCCCTTTCCTCCGCAGCGCCCGCGTTTACGGCCACGATCATGAATAGACAAACCGTGAAGGTCAATATTTTCGTACGAAACATACCCCTCCTCCTTTCCAGTCAGTCCGGACCCCGATGAACCACCCCGCCCCCGATTCAAGGCGGGCGGCCCAAACATTCCAGCAGGCGGTACCGGCAATCGCCAACGGATACATACCACTGAGAGCGCCGTGATTGCAACACCACTCTTCCTGCCCGCAGGCACGGCGAAAGCCATCAGCCATTCAAAAAATGAAAAAAAGGCCCGTGAGCCGGACTCACAGGCTTTATGAGAATGACGATTGCATCCGCTCCGAACGCATGGTTTCGCTAGGTCCCCTCTTCTTCTCCTTCGTCCACGAGCGTGACGGCCTCACCCGATGGCAGCGCCTGCACATCGCGGAGCTTCTTCTCGATCGTCCTTGATTTCTTTGCCGCGTTCTCGATGGTGCTGCTCGCCTCCTGTAATTTCTTTTGGGTCCTGTCGAGCAAATCGCCAAACCGCCCGAACTCTGTCTTCACCGCACCCAGGAGTGCCCAGACTTCGCTGGAGCGCCGTTCGATGGCAAGGGTCCTGAAACCCATCTGAAGACTGTTCAGAAGGGCCGCAAGCGTTGTCGGGCCCGCCACGACAACCCGGAATTCCCTCTGCATGAATTCACAGAGTCCCGGCTTCCTCACGACCTCCGCGTAGAGACCTTCAACGGGAAGAAAAAGAATGGCGAAATCGGTTGTATGAGGGGGGTCGATGTATTTTTCCCTGATGGTTTTGGCCTCGAGCTTGATGCGGTTTTCCAGCTGCCGGGCAGCTTCCTCAGCGAGCTCCGCGTTGGCCTGTTCCTGGGCTTCGATGAGCCTCTGATAATCTTCCTGGGGGAACTTGGCGTCGATCGGAAGCCAGATCGCTTCATCTTTGTCGTCCCGGCCGGGAAGCTTGATGGCATATTCGACCCGATCATTGCTCCCCTTCTTGGTCGCCACGTTTTGCTCGTACTGCTCCCGGGTGAGAATCTGCTCGAGGAGGGCACCGAGCTGAACCTCACCCCACATACCCCTCGCCTTGATGTTCGTCAGGACCTTTTTGAGATCTCCCACACTGCTCGCAAGAGACTGCATCTCTCCAAGCCCCCTGTGGACCATTTCCAGCCTCTCGCTCACGAGCTTAAAGGAGTCGCCAAGCCTTCTCTCGAGGGTTGCATGAAGTTTTTCATCCACGATGACCCGCATCTGTTCCAGCTTGGCGCTATTGTCATCCTGCAGCACCTGGAGGCGAGACTCCACGGTCTCCCTCGTTCGACTCATTTGTGTCTCGTTCGACTGGGTCAGGGAGACAAGCTGGCCCGAAAAAACATCGAGTTGATTCTTCTGCAGCGACGAAATCTCCGTCATTCGTCCAAGGAGTGAGTCGCTGAAGAGTTTGAAGGTCCCGCTCATTTCCTCTCGGTTCTGTTTGGCAAGAAAAGCGGCTTCCTGGCGGTTCTTCGAACTCTCTTCCCGGATGGAGTGTTCCATGTTCTCCTGATTTTTTTCGAAAATGGAAAAATAGGCCTGGATGAAAGATAAGGAATCGGTGGGCGCGCGCTTGAGGAGGATAACGACCAGGACCAGAATCGCCACGAGGACGACAACCATGATGATAAGTAACGCCTCTACCATGTTCCCCCCAAAGATGATGATCCACTCAACGTCCAAACCCGAAGAGACTTACAAATCCCATCTCTTCACGACAGTCCGCACAAAGATCCTCCGGATTCATCCTGGTGGTGCTTTCAAAAACCATGTCTCCAAGGTCTCTAACGGGGCTCTGTTCCAGTTCCTCTTTTTCGTCAAAATCTGCGAGACATCGCGGACAGATTTTCAAATTACCTTCCCCCGTGTCTCAAACTGCTGAAATTGGTATCTTATTCTTGCAACTTTTGCAACAATTTCCTGTGGAATTTTTTCTGCAGGCACGGGCGGTAACCCCGTCTTTATTGCCTTTGTCGTATCAACCCCTTGCCAGTAAGATAGTACGTGCGATGGACCTCTCTGCTCGGCTTGACCATGGGATCCCCCGGCCCCTGGACCAGCATGTCGATTTCAATCTGACCGGACCGGATGGCAATATCTCTGACCTGTATCCGATCGCCGAGAAAAAGGGTGGCCACATTCACGGGGACTCCATCCTCATTGAGAACAGCGCAGAGATAATAAAAGGTGCCGCTGCCGCCGGATTGAACGATCAGTATGACGGCCGCATCTTCCGACCCGTCCGCGTCGAGGTCGCCGCAGGCATATTGATCGGAAAGTGTAATCACAATATCGATTGCCGATTCAAGTGATGCTTTCTCCCGGTAGCTGCCGTCTTTCAGCCGTGCCTTTCCGCCGGATGCAAATTCGGACAGATACTCGGCATTGGCCAGGGCCTCTCTTGATGGAGGCGCCTGGGTGATTACATCTCTGGACGATGGCCGCTCCCCGAAATGCACACAGCCCGCCGCGAGGCACAGGACAACCCAGACCCAAACGCGACCGGTCCATAACCCGCCTCTGATAGTCATAAACACGCACCCCTGCGAAGGTCTTGGCGATCTATTTTATTCTTATTACCATTTTTCAATTTGACAAAAAATTGTTTTTTTTATTAGCGAAAACAGGCGTTTTGTTTTAAAGGTCTTGAGTAATCCCGTCCCCCGTATGGATGCCATGAAAGAGAGGGCCTCGATATCAATCTGAACCCGTCAAAAAAAATCCTTATTTTTGGGCTGGTCTTCCTGGTGGTGTCTGTGACTGCGGGGAGCGCCGCAGCCAGGAGCTATCAATACCGCCTAGCCGCAACGAAAGCGGACAGGTCAGAGGCGAAAACCGTCATCGGTGCGTTTAAGCAACACACGATAAAACCCAAAGAGACCCTTCTCGATGTGGCAAGGGTTCACGGCCTGGGGTTCCATGAGATTGAGATCCTCTATCCCGGGATCGATCCTTGGATCCCAAAAGCGGGTACAAGGTTGACCATCCCGACGCTCTGGGTTCTGCCGCCCACAAAACACCAGGGAATCGTCGTGAACATACCTGAGCTGAGGCTCTATCGCTTCTATCCAAAAACCAAGACGATCAGAACATACCCCGTGGGTATCGGGGATCTGGAAACCGAGACCCCGCTCGGTACCTATCGTGTTGCCAGACGCGACGTGGATCCGGAGTGGAAAGTACCCCCGGATCGCCGGGAAAAATACGGATACGAAATCATGCCCCCGGGCCCGGACAACCCGCTGGGAAAATACTGGATCGGTCTTTCGAACCGCAAATACGGCATTCACGGGACGAACAACGCCTGGAGCATCGGACGCTCCGTCAGCGGCGGCTGCATCCGCCTCTACCCCGAACACATCAGCCGGTTGTATAAAGAGGTGCCCATCGGGACTTATGTGGAGATCATCTACGAACCGGTCAAGTTCGGTTTTTGGAGGGAGCAGATCTACATTGAGGTTCACCCGGACCTCTACGGTAAAATTGATGACATGGAGGAGCACACGATGATGCTCCTCGACCAAAGAGGCCTCCGGGATTACGTATCCATTCCGAAAGTTAAAAAGGCCCTGGAAAATAAGGACGGTCTCCCCGTTGCTGTGGGCACCCTCCCGAAGAAAGATGACAAACGATAGCTTGAGATTTTTAAATTCTCTGGTACAATACTAAAAATGACTTGAAGGAGGTGATCACGCGATGAAGAGAAAACACGTAGGTCTGGTCATGATGGCAATTTTGCTGGGCCTGGTATTCATGTTCTCGGGGTGCGCTACAACGGGCGACCTGGAGAAACTGCAGGCACAGGTCAACGCGGTCAGTCAGAAGGCGGATCAGGCGCTGCAGGAAGCACAGGCCGCAAGAGCCGCCGCACAGTCCGCGAGGATGGACAGTGCGAGGGATGCCGAGAGAATATCCCAGGCAGCCACAAAGGCGGATAACGCAGCGGTTAGAGCCGAGGCAGCTGCGAAAATGGCGGAGGACAATGCAAAGAAAACCGAGGCCATTTTCCAGAAATCCATGAAGAAATAGGAAAGCGGCTATCGCCACGCGCGGAGCATCTCCGCGACGCTCAGAAAAAAAATAGCAGGGTTTTGCAACCCTGCTATTTTTTTCTCGCCCCTGAAGGTCCCGTTGTGGCGAGGACGAATGGTAACCGTTTCGCTGAACGGCCTTTTTCCTAAGCAAGGCCGCCCATCCACTTCAAGCGCGTCTCTACAGCCCGATTAAACTTTTCAGCCTGCCGAGGAAATTTTTGAAAAATTCAACGGCCTCAGGGTCGGCAGCCTGGGGGCTCCAGACATGTTCGCCAAACCCGAACTGGGCGAGCGCGTAATAACCCAGGGCGAACTGCCCGATGGCAACATAGCCCGTCGTCACCTGCCCCAGTCCGAAGAGCATTGCGATGGCGAGCTGTCCGATCGCAGCGACCCCGAACGCGGCCTGCCCGAGTGCAACGGCACCGACCGCAAGCTGGCCCAGGGCCAGAAGCCCTGCCGCAGCCTGACCGATGGCAATAACACCGACCGCCTTTCTTCCCACGGCGATGATGCCCTTCGCGACAGCGCGCTTCCCCGTCTCCGGACAGATCCCCGCGGTGTAATGAATGAAGGGGAGGCCCAGCAGCCCGTCATGAGACCTGAACTCGGCGAATCGCGCACCCGTCTCGTAGACATAACGACGCCACGTACCGAAATAAGTCCGGTCGAACTTGTAGTCCACTTTCTCCAGAAGCATGTTCTTCATGGCGTATTCGGGAGGTTTACTGGGATGCTGTCCCAATCCTCTGCGAGCGGAGGGCTGCCGCCTGCCGGTAGTAATCCTGGGCAATGTCATGGCGTCCATACTTCTCCATGGCAATACCCATGCTCTCGACGCAGAAGGCCATGCCTCTCACATCATCGAGCTGGCGGCAGAGCTGGAGAGCTTTTTCATAAGAATAAAAGGCATCGAGATATCGGCTGAAACTCATGTGATGGCTGGCCTGTCTGATGTGATCATTCGCCTCGTTGATCATCTGCTCCCTTGCCCGGCGTTTTTCCTCAACGGCCTTGACGCGCTCTTCCTCCGCTTTTTTCCTCGCCTCTTCGACTCTTCTTCTCATCTCCTCATCGTAGTTTCCTGTAAAGGGAGAAGCGGCCCTGGACATCCGCGTGAGGGGATATCCATTCGCCGGCGAGAGACTCGAAACGCGTTCCGATGGGATGCCAAAGTTCAGATTCTGCCCGTTGGCCAGAAGGGCACAGGCCACTGCGACCACATCCCCCTTCATGCTGACGACCGGGCTCCCGCTTGAGCCGGGCGATATGGGTGCCGTGATCTGGATGATTTTTTTCGATCCTTGTATCTCACGGACCGCGGAAACGATTCCGTCCGAGACCGTCTGGTCAAGACCCATGGGGCTTCCGATCACCACGACCCGTTCCCCGATGTCGGGAAGGGACGTTCGAACGGAAAGAGGCTGTACCTCATAGGGCGGGATCTGGACCGAAACCATGATGAGGTCATTTTCCGGATCTTCTGCCAGGACCTCCCGGATCGGATAGACCTTCCCCGAGGGCACTCTGATATCAGCAGAAACGGCCCCCCTGAGGACATGATGATTGGTCACTACATTGCCGCCGCTGCTCACGAAGAAACCGGTGCCGATCCCCGTTTTCTGTTTTTTCTCATCGTATCTCTGGATGACGACCACGGATGGACCGATTTGCTTGTAGATGGACGAAACGTCCTGTGCGCCCCCGGTGACGTTCCCGACGGAGGCAGGGGCCGCTTCCAGGGCGGATTTTCCCTGCGACGCCGCTTCAATTGATCGGGGAGCCTCGACACTTTTTTTAACGATGGCCGGCTGCTTCCCACTCACGGTGGAAGTCGGGCGGTGGTAGGCATTGAGGGCTTGAATGGTAACGATGAAAGTCATCAGGGGAAGAACCGCCCTGAGGATCATTCGTCCCCGAGGGCCGAACTTCGAGTAATACAGATTCGTCACCGCGATCGTGACGAGCGTCACAAGGATTGAAATCTGTGTCAAGAGATCCATCGTGCATCTCCTTTGCGCTTTGTCTGAAAAGACGGACAGCCTCATCCCCTCGCGAGGAAACGCGGGTCCATCACCTGTATAATTCGGAAATTTTGGAAGAATATTGAGGGGTTTTTTAAATCTCCCGAGGGAGAAGTCCGGGATGACTAAATCTTCGGGGAAGAAACGGGAATAATGTTCTACGACGTTGAAAGCAAAGGGTATTTATCTGTCCATCTCTCCGGACAGAGGCAATACCTGCCCGGTTTTTCTTGTTTCCCTTCTCGCAGTTGATTTTTTGCAGAAAAGATGCTTTGATCTTTTGCGTCTCTTGACACACGCAGGATCCCGAATATGAGATCCGAAAGGCTGAAAACCATGCCGTTCAGAGAATGGCCGATTCCGCCCCATTACAGACCCGAAAAGGTGGCTGAACTCTGGAGGGTCCCCTACCAGGAGCGGGCTTTCGACGCTGAAAGGTGGGCGCGGGAGCACGCCATCAGGCCCTCGATCGAAGACCAATACAGGATCTGCCTCCTCCCCGTGGATGTGCAGAATACCTTCTGCATCCCCGACTTTGAGCTGTATGTGGGGGGGCGTTCAGGAACGGGGGCCATTGACGACAACCGCCGGCTCTGCGAGTTCATATACCGCAATCTCGGGGTGATCGCCGAAATCTGCCCTACCATGGACACACACCAGGCCGTGCAGATCTTCCACAGCATTTTTCTCATCAACGACAGGGGGGAGCACCCGGCCCCTTTCACGCTCATATCCGAGGAGGATATCCGAAAGGGCGTCTGGAAGTTCAACCCCGCTGTCGGTTACAGCCTGCGGATCAGCGAAAACGACGGCCGGCAGTTTCTCCTTCATTACGCCAGCCAGTTGAAAGCAGGCGGCAAGTACGAACTGACCATATGGCCCTATCACGCCATGCTCGGGGGCATCGGTTACGCCCTCGTTTCATCCCTTGAGGAAGCGATCTTTTTCCACACCATTGCCCGATACAGCCAGGCCGATTTCCAGATCAAGGGAGACAACCCCTTCACGGAGAATTACTCCGTCCTGAGCCCGGAAGTGCTCCATGATGCGGCGGGGGAAGAGATCGCACGGAGAAACACCGCCTTCATTGAGAAGCTCCTTCAGTTCGACATCGTCATCATCGCCGGCCAGGCTAAAAGCCATTGCGTGGCCTGGACGATCGACGACCTGCTGGGCAACATCCTGGACAGGGATAGAAGCCTCGCAAAGAAGGTCTATCTCCTCGAAGACTGCACCTCCCCCGTCGTCGTCCCGGGCGTCATTGACTACACGGAGCAGGCCGATGCCGCATTCCGCCGATTCGCCGGGGCCGGGATACACATCGTCCGTTCGACCGAGCCTCTCTCCAGCTGGCCGGGCATCAGCGGTTGATTTTCAGGATAAAAAAGAATCTGAACGGATGACGGGGCACTGCCTGCGGTGCCGGCCTTTGCCCTTTCAGGGGGGTGACGCCGCCTCGGCCCCGCGCCTCCGATCATAATATCGGAGGGGGATCACGAGGCCGAAGAAGGGGATAAGGTACATCGCCGCCACGATCGGCTCAATGGGACTGAAAAACTGAGAGGCAAAAACGAGGACCAGGACATTGTTCATGTTTCCAAGCATCACCGCCCCGGCCAGTTGATCTTCCACGGGTCTCCCCAGAAAAAAAAGGATCCCCGTCAGACAGAAAATCACCGAAAGCATTATGGCGACAACCATCGCCATGACGATGGTGAAGGGCTCCTGCCGCATGAAATCGGAGTACCGGGAAAATATCCCGAGGTTGATGGCGGCAAAAAGAAAAAGGGAAAGCGGAAACTGTATGCGCATCACGCCCTTCAGGAATGCGGGGGCCAGGCGCCTCAGAGTCTGCACGGCCGCTATGGGTACAAAGATCACAAGGGCAAGCATCCGGACCATGGCCGCAAGAGAGATCTCCACCTCCCTTGAAAGCAGAAGCTTGATGAGGGCGGGAAGCGTGAAGGGAATAAGGACGGATGTAATGACCACGACGACCAGCACGAGCGGGCTGTTTCCCCGCACGAGGTTGGAGACAAAGGGGGCCACCACCCCCGTGGAGATCCCGCCCAGGAGGAGAGCCGCCACGGCGTAAGTCGGCGCAGTGAACCTGAAGAAATAATAGATGGTCACGGGCATGACGATGATTTTCAGAACGACGAAGGCCGCGACGATCCCGCTGGACTCCCGGAAGGTGCGCCACACATCATCGAGTTCAATCGAGAGGAAGCTTAAGAAAAAGAGGGCCATGAGGAAGTACACGGGCAGGGGCTGAAAGGACACACAGAAGCCGGGACAGAGGATTCCCGCCACCATGGAGGCATAGACCACAAGCATGAGAATGAGATCTTTCAGTCCGAAGGGCATTGAAAAATACCGGCCACCGGGAGAGACTTCCAAAAATTTTCGCGACTATATGTGATGTTCACAAAAGGATCAACAGGGAATTTGGGAATCATCTCCGGCATGGACGGGAAGCTTCCATCCCTATAGCCATGAACCGGCCGACAGCATCTGAATGCGAGAGGAGCCCTTATCGTGAGCCAAGAACGCCTTGAGTCATACCGCTATTTCCTGAAGGACAGCATTCGAAAGACGATCAACTTCGCCCGAACGGATCAGAGCAGGGGTGTTGAGCCGCCACCCATCCAAAAACCCTTCAGCGCCGATGCCCGGCGGGTGAACCTCATGAAACAGGGGAAGTGGACAACGATCCCGGCCTGCGATCTCGTCGTGGCCATCGGGAACCGCAAAAGCCGGCGGGCCTACCGCCGCGAGTCCCTCACGCTCGAAGAGCTTTCCTTTTTGCTCTGGGCCACGCAGGGGATACGACAGCGGATCGACGCCGGTCATGCCTACCGGACCGTGCCCTCGGCCGGGTGCCGGCATGCCCTGGAAACCTACCTCTGCGTCCTAGGCGTGGAAGGGCTGGAGCCCGGTATCTACCGATACCTGCCCCTGGAACACCAGTTGCTCTTCGAGTTCACGGAAGATCGTCTGGCCCAGAAGATGGTTGCGGCCACTTTCGGCCAGCCCTATCCGGGCCAGGCGGCCGTGACCTTTATCTGGACGACCATCCCCTGCCGGATGGAGTGGCGATATGACCTGGCGGCCCACAAGGTCATCGCCATCGATGCGGGCCACGTCTGTCAAAACCTCTACCTGGCCTGCGAGGCCATCGAGGCAGGGACCTGCGCCATCGCCGCATACGACCAGGAGGCCCTGGACAGACTCCTGCGCGTCGACGGCACGGATGAGTTTGCCGTTTACCTCGCGCCCGTGGGAAAAAGAAGGAAGAGGGACGGGTGAAATCCTACCCTGAACTGAGCCAGACCTGACAGGAAGTGTCAAGCCTGGTAGTGGCTACTTTCTGAAATGTGGTTTTCGGTTCATGGGTACTGCGTAGGAGATTACAAGCACAAATGGTCACAAAAGAAAAAGGCATAACCTCTCTGCTTTTCTTCTACTCCGAGGGAAGATCCCTGCGCAATAATCAGTACATCACCTCATATTTTGTGACCAGTTTCCATTGACTGGCAAAATCACTTGCCTTATACTCCGACCATCATACGGGATACCCGATTAAAATAATGTCATGTCAAAAGGACGTTGGTCCAGGGAGGGTACTCTGTGGATACCCAAATCGTGTCCGTCGTAATTTCAGCTATCTCACTGGTCGTCGCGATGTTCTCCGTCCGATTAGCAGTGCACTTCAAACAGGAGTCCGAGAGACTATCAGCGAGCAATATCTTTTCGCTGCACCTCATTCAGGTCAACAGATGCCTCGTAGACCAGCCCGAGTTGTGGATGGCCTATGACGATCATCCGCTGACCAAAACAGTGCAGGCGACTCCATTGATCTTTGCGAGGATCGACGCCTATCTTCACATGATATTCAACCTTATCTCATCGGCTTACGGTTTCTATGTGCAGGGCATTGGTGAACAGAGGATGAAAAGTGATGATCGCGAATACTGGGAAGCCTATAAGAATCTCGGCGTGGAAGTATTGGCAAACAGCTCAAGAGCCCGTGAGCTTTTTAAAGATCCTACGACGCAAGTCCTTTATCCAAAAAGTTTTGTCGCATTTATGAATGGGCTGATTCGCAAGATTGAAGCGGGTTCGACCTAATAGAGTTAAAGTTATTTGCCCTCTTTCATGCGCTCGAGAGCTTAATGGAAAGTGTCATGAGAAAGAGTAGTCAACTATTGACAAAATAATCTATGGGAGCGCTCGGCAAAATCGGGGATGGAGAATGATTTTCGATTTTCCGAAATGACTGCCGACATATCGCTTGATCGGAAGGCTTGCCAATGCATTTATGATGTGTGCCTGCGTTGGAACCTGCTCCCATGTGACCGTGTTCCATGTAATATTGCCTTCTCCCTTCCAGCCTTCTTGCATAATCATTTCCTGAGGGTAGAGTGTAGCGTGACTCAGAGCCGCACCGGGTCTTCCCATATTTGGAATATAGCGCCAGCCTAATAGATTGATTTTACTGTTTTCATTCTGTTTCTCTATCTCCTCCCTCGTGAAAGGTTCCTTCTTATTAAAATCTATTCTGAGAAAATCGGTGCCGTTGTAACTGGCAGTAGAGAAGACACGATCGCCAATCACCTGATATTCTGAAATATCGCAAAAGATTTTCGGGACACCACTTTGTTCCCGGCCGCCGATAATCGGATCTGTCTTGTTTTCCCAAACAACAAGCGGATAGACACCATCAATAGGTTCTTTCGTTTTTTTATAACGCACCGGAAGAACAACCTGGGCAATGTTGTAAAAGCCACCGGCCAAAAAATCCACTTCATGGCAAAAAACGAATGAAATATCAATCATCGGCGAAACAATCTCAAAATCTTCATGGACATACTTCTCCAGCGCATCCATTTCTGTTTCATAGGAGACCGTAATATCGGTGTTGTCGTTATAATAAACCGATATGCCGCTCCCTTCCCTTCCGCCAAAGTGGCAGGGCATGTTATAAGTGTGGGTGTCTAAGAATTTGAACATTTTGACGTCCTCCCTTTGGATATACGAAATTCCAGCACAATTTTACTCCTCACGGTCCTATTCCGGCTGTAAAAATCGGTACGAGACAAACGCCCCGAGGAAACCGCCCATCACTCCATAAACAAGAAACTTCGTAATGACAAGTGGCCAGAAATTAATTCCATCCATTCCCAGTAATTGGAACACAATGAAAAAAAGAAGCTCTAGCAGAATAAAAAAGGCAAACCAAAGAAGCAGCCAAAGCCGGACGAATTTACGCGGCAGGCTGTTTACGAACCTGTTATCTTTTTCGGCCCGCAAAAGGCCTGCTCTCATCGCTTTACGGGTGAAATAGGCAGTCGGAAGCGTAACCAGACAGGAAACAAAACCTGTCGTGAAGAATGTGTCAGAAACCACAGCGGAGTATGGCGTAATTGACATCGACATGTTCATAAGCCAGGTAAACAAGGAATTCAAAACAGCATTGCTGATCCCGGATATGAAAATCTGAACTTTTATATGTTGAAGAGTTTCTTTTTGCATCATGTCTCCTGCATTGCAGTAAAGCCCGACCCTAAAAGGGGATACTCAGAGATTCGAAATATACACAACGATATCAAACGGAGACCTATATCTCGACATACCCCGCTTGTATCGGGGCGCATGACTAGATGTACGTTCCCTTTGTCCGGTAATTCTCGCGTCGTTCACGGGCCAGATTCAGAAATACTTCCTCTTGGAACGCGGGGTCCATGCGGCATTTCATGTATAATTCTTTATAAGAATCATCGAATACTATCATGCTCTCTTTTTTCGCCACACCTTCGAGAATAATCCGCCCGGCCTCATCTGCCGGCATGGCGTCTGCCGGAACGTCCAGTCCTTCCCAGATTGAAGTGGCGACATTTCCGGGACAGACGGTCGTAAAATAGATACCCTCGTCATGTAGCTCATAGCGCAGGCATTCCGTTAATCCAGTGACCGCGTATTTAGTCGTACTGTAAACTGCCTGATAGGGAGGGGGGAGGATTCCTGCTATTGAGGACGTATTCACAATATGACCGGATCCCTGTTTCCGCATGATCGGGATAGCCGTATGTATGCCGTAGATCACACTCCAGAGATTGATATTGATAACTTTCTCCCAAATATCCAACGTAACCGTTTCAAACGGCATTGTCGCGCCGACGCCCGCATTATTGAACAGGAAATCAAGATGGCCCTCATAAACGGCAGCATCTTGAACCAGCTTCTGAACTTGTTCTTGATTCGTCACATCGGTCGGCACGATAAAAGCCTTTTCGGCATACTTACCGAGATCGTCCATCGTCTTTTTAAGCCCATTCACGTCGATATCCGCCATAAACACATGGGCGCCCGCTTCAAGCAGATTTTTGCATACGGCATATCCGATCCCAGCTGCCGCGCCGGTAACGACACATACCTTATCCTGATAATACTCTTGCATCATAATCCTCCTTTATTTTTGATTTAATTTCTGCTTCCTCCACGAGGATGATTTGGACGGGGTCAGAATAGAAGTATACAAGCGGTAATCTATCCTTGGATTCGGCCAGTAGGTGCTCAGGGGGCGCTACTCTTGGCAGGTATCGCGTCCGCCGCCCCTGCGCGCGATGGGTCGTTCACGATACTGGCCCCAACGTCCTGCAGCAGCTGCTGGAAATCAGGCGATGCCATGATGATTTTCCCCGCAGCGGCACGAAGTCGATCAATGGCGTCGTCCGACAGGCGGAAAGACGTGGGCAGCTCGTTAAGATATTCAAATTCCACCTTGTCCTTCAGCATGGCGAATGACACGTCGATGGCATAGATCGCGGTGTCCGGCGTCCGCAATGCGGTGGCCACTGCCGCATCCTTGTTCGCATCAACTGCAGGTGACTCTCGGATCCTGCGCATAGATTGCCACCGCGCCTGCTTGTCCCTTAACAGTTCTGTTGCCTCGTAAGAGTAGTGGTCGATCGGAACACCGGCCGCTTTCACGAGACTCTCCAGCATACCGGGCGGGTATTCCGACTTGTCCCATTCGGTTTTCGGTGAGGACCGTGAATTAACGACAAAGACGATGATCCTGCGTAGCTGATCATACGGTGTGGGCTGATCGCTTGCATGCAGTGCTTCTATGATCTCAAGGGTATCCAGCACGCTCCGCATGCCGAGGTTGTCCGAAACGGCGCCGTCTACGACATGAATATATGGACGGTTAACGCTGTCTGCAAACTCCGCCTCCTCCTTCAGGTGACGGGTTACGCGCGCGGCCGGCCGAGGCGGTTCGACGGTTTCGAAAAACGGCTTGATCCAGACGGGCAGAGTATAACCGCAAGTGCCGCCATAATTGTTGAACGTGATGGGCCTGAATACCACCGGTACTGCCGACGATGCGGCAGCGGCGCGGGAAAGATGTATCGCATTCAGATCCGAGCAGAGTACATCGAAATAGTCCTGCGTAAAAGGTAACCGAGCACCCGTCGAGATGTCGGTTGCCGACACGATGATGAAAGGGCCTTTCCCGCGATTGAGGTCACCGAATTTTGCGCCATTGAACAAAATCTCGTCGTATAAATCGGCGGCCAGCTCTGAACGACCCCAGCCACCCGACAACAGAGATGGCCAGTAGATTGGGTTGAGGGTACGGAAGATGAGTTCGCTTTGCACATCGCGCTTGAGGAAACGCTGCAGGTAGTCGTCGAACAGCTTGTCTCCGTAAAGGCCATAGGCGAGCGCCGTGAAGCTTCCGCCCGACACGCCGGTGATCACACCGACATGGTCGAGCAGGCGTGACTTGTTACCCTCCGGTCCGACGATTTCGGTATTCCGCAGGAACTCGAGTACGCCATACGAGAACGCAGCAGCCCGCATGCCACCGCCTGAAAAGGCGAGGATCACCACGTTTTCGCTGTCCGTTGAATAATGCGGGCGCGTGGCGTGGCGATAGCCGGTATTTGGATCGACGTGGGTAATCGGTGGGTTGATGGGACGGTGGGCGCAGCCGATGAGTAGAAGGAACGACGCAATCAACAACAGTGATGGCGTGCGCCATCGAGTCATGGGTTTGCCAGATCGATTCATGGAGATCTCCTTTCTTTTACTTCCACGACCCGATTGAGCATCATGCACCGGCAAGATCAGGTAGTCAAAGTAGGGGAAGTTCTGTTACTTTATACAACGCTTTATTTGAAGGAGATTTATGAATTACGAAATGTTCGTTGTTTTAGTAACAATTTCTTAAAACATGAAAAACAATATTTCAAGTGGTAATCAATAATCTCCAACTATTATAATAACAAAGATTTATAGGTGTACGCGATGATCGGCCTTGATATGATATGGCCTGTAAACTCAAACATGGTTCAGAACAAATCCCGCTCCGTGTCTGAAGGCGGGCACGCGTTTTCATTCCGCGCTGAGGGCCTGATGAGGGGGCTTCAAGATGAGGCGGATGGGAACTTCATGGACGCGGCGAGAGAATGGCGAGGCGGGCTTTTCCACCCGCTTGGAATGTCAGAGGAAGATCACGCAAGACCGAAGGCATTTCTGCCGCGAGTACCGCCTCTGAACAAAGTAGGCCTGAGCGCACTGCCTGCGCGTCAGGCCCCGAATGTCCGGTGTTCTATGTTTCAGCTACAGCGGTTCAGCGATTCTTTGTGCTGGAACGGGATGAGAGCTTCTTTTCCAGTTCATCCAGCCTGCCGTTGAGGTCGCTGACCTCGTCCTTGAGCGGCTTGCCGTCCTGTCCCTGCAGCTGTCCGAATTTCTTGGCAACGACGACCTCGAGATACGTGATTCGCTCCTGAAGCGACTTTATCTTGACCATCTCCATCTCGAGTTTGTGGATCCTGTCGTCCGATGACTTGAACATCCCGGGCAGTCCGATGTCAAACTTGCCTAAAGAGGGCACTGCGGCAAAAGCGGCCACGAGCAAAAGGGCAATGAAGATCAATCCCTTCCGGGTTGCACTCCCTTTCTGGTTCTTGCCGTAATTCTGCTCCGTCTGTCCGTACGTCTCATCGGATGCCGACTCTTTCGATTTCCTGTCTTTTTTTCTGAACATCCTGTCCTCCTCGTGACATGTCTTTGGCGGGTCTTACTGGAATCTCCTTCAGACATTGTACAATTATATCAACTACTTATATCTTATTCATTTCTGGACGACGCCGTCCTGGGCATTGGGTCCCGGCAATGGAAACCGGCATTTTTCTTATTTTCACGAACCATGCCAAAATGTCTTTGGGAAATGGCTCCAGTTGCTTCCCGTGAAAACAGACAAAATATTAACAATATCAGAGCGTTAGACAGAATGCATAAAGGATACTGACTCCGGTGGCGAAAACCGAAAGGATTGCTCGGCAGATGGAGATCAAGCAGGAAAAGGCAGGTTTGTGACGGTTATTATGCGAATGCCGGGAGAATGCAAGGGCACTGCCCTGCGTTTCTATCCTCTTGCCTTCGCGATCATCGCTTCCGCGAATTCCGCGGCATCTTTCAAATCCGCGGCGTCGGGATGCCCGTCGGCCGTCAGGGCCACCTCCGCCCAGGCTCTGGTCTGAGGCTGTTTGAGCAGGGCATCTATGACCTCGGAGCTTACCCTGCCCCGGCACCCGAAATGCCCGAGAACTTTTTTACCGGTGGCAAGGCCAATGGCATCCTCGAAGGCCTGTCTCGAGAGCAGTCCGCCCTTCAAAGATCCATGGGTGGAAAAGAAGGCTATTTTCTGCCCTGAGGGGAGCCCTTTGATGAAGGGCTGGACCTTGAGGGGTACAGCATTCCTTATGACGGGAAACCCGATGAAGACGATGTCATGCCCGTGGACATTCTTGACCTCGTCGAGCGGGAGAATTTCCTTCTCGACATCAACGGCGTTGAAAATGGCACGTGCGACTTTTTCGGTGTTTCCGGTCTGCGTGAAATAGGTGATCAAAGCCTTCATTCGCTTCTCCTGATATATGCAGTGATATTGATGCGCCCTCAATAGCGATTTCGGTCTCGCGAGTTACTATCGCTGACGGCTCCTTCTGTCAACAAAAATAACGACCGCTATTCCCCATATGCCAAACTTGGAAGCAAGCGAATGACCTCACTCGGTGATTTTCGACAGGCCCAGTTTTGAGAGCAGGGAATCTTTAACCCCTCTGGCCAATCCGGCAACACCGGAGACAGCCCCCCCGGCCTTGTCCTTGGATGCTTCCCAGAGGGCCCTGGAGACACGGCCGGTGCCCTGTCTGACAATGGAGCCGAGCAGTTTGGCCGCCTCAACCGCGGCCCAGCGGCGGATCGACTTGCGTTCCGCCAGGACGAGGGAGCCGCAGTATCGCTTTGCGATGATGCCCACCCGGAGGGTGAGAAAGGCGTTGGCCGCCCCGGTGAGAACCGAGTTCACCAGGATCGAGGTCAGGGCCTGCATGCCCGGGATCGTCAGGCTCACCGCGCTCAGGGTCGAAGAGATCACCGGCTGCACCTGCTCGGTCACATCGATGTCGTCCAGTTCGCTCGCCATGAAAACAGTGGCGGCCACGTTGGAGTAAAGATAACCGAGATCCCGGAGGGTCGGCCGCTGGTAATAGACCTTCGCGATCTGCCAGACCATCCGCCACTGTGTGCTGAGGACGAATACGGCATCCAGGCGGCCGCTCTGGGAAATAGCGGTGCTGACAAAAACGGTCGCGGCGCTCTTCTGTATGATCTCGTCGCAGCTTCGCGACAGGACGGCCAGGGCCTGCTCGATCTGCTCGCGGCTGGAGAGGTCTTCACCTTTCAGAAGCGGGTGGGATGAAAGACGCTTCCTCAAAGCCTTCAGGTATGCCGGGAACTCCGGGGCCTCTTCGCTTTCCGGGGGAATCAGAGGCTTCGGAAGGCGGAGGAACACGACGGCGGTCATGAGAATGACAGCCGCATAAAGCCCGATGAGAAACCAGAAAACGACCGCCCCGGCGAGGGGGCTTACCCTTGAAGCGAGGTCCACGACCTGTGCCGTCTGGTTGATCACAAAAAGGACAAAGAAAAAGAGTATGAAAACGCTCGCCAGGAACGCGACCTTTCGATAGACATCTTTCATGACAATTTTTGCTTCCCTACCCAAAACACCCTCACGAGGATCCTAATCGTAGAAACTCTCCGACGGTGAATCCAAATCCAGGCCGCACTTGGGGCATGATTTCAGTTTGTCGGGAATGGAAAAAGGCGTCCCGCCGGACATCGCCAGGTTTCCCCACGACCGCCGGCACTTGGGACACCGGATACCGAAATAGGTGTAAAGGAGCGTCACGAAAAAAATGCCGAACCCCCAGAAAGCGGCCACGGAAAAAAGGGGGAATATCGCCGTGATGCCGATCCCCAGAACGAGGAACATAAAACCGACAAAGAGGAGGATGGACATCGAGCGCTTCCTTCTGTTGAGAACCTGACGGGCCGTCATTTGAATCTTCCTCTGCGCTTGGGTTCGAATGTAAAAATTATCGCCACCCTCCGGAGTGAAGTCAAGGGTTAATCTAGCGATCCATCAGCGCATTTGTCAATCCATTCAAGGGTGATGGAGGCGTGTTGAGGGTGGACTTTCGGTAGAAATTTCCGTAGAGTGCATTCGATCGTTATCATAAAAGGCATGGGAAGTGTTCAACGAGGCATAACGCCCGAGGAGGTTTTATAGATGCGTATCTCCGATGGAACGCAGACATGTGAGATCTGCAGGAAAAACCCCTCCATTATTTATTGTGACGGCTGTGTGAAGGCCCTGTGCCCGGACTGCCGTTTTTTCACCCTCTGGCCCGAGGGCTGCGGCTCCGCCCATGCGAAGGTCTTCTGTGAGCCCTGCATCGAAGATATCTGGATCAACCCCTACGGGGGGAAGATGGGTTGAATGATCGTTTCATAATACCGCGCGGAGTTGTTCGGGTGAAAATAGTCTCGATCTTGAAGAGGCCCTGATATTGCCTTTTTCTTTCAAAAAAAATGTGCTAATATAAAAGCACATTACTCCACCCACAGCATCTTTTTTCCGGAACTCGATCAAATTGCATCTCGCCTTCAGGCTCCATTTCACACCTCGGGGTCGCTCTCGTTCGGTCGCGTCGAAACATACAGGGGGATCGATGAACATGCGTCAACCCAGGATACCCATAAGCCTGGAGGGCGTCTCCGAAACGCTGCTCATCCCGCTCTGGGCGAGGGCTTTCGAAACAAGGCGTGCCGAACCAATCATCCGCGATCCCAAGGCCGTGGAGATCTGCGACACCCTGGACTATGATTTTTCGAGGTTCGACAGGGCGTGGATGACGCAGACGGGGATTGCCGTTCGCACGAAGCTCTTCGACGAGGCGGTCCTGGAGCGCGTCGCCCAGCAGCCGGATGCCGTCTTCATCAACCTGGGTGCGGGTCTCGACACCCGTTTCGAAAGAGTTGATAACGGGAAAATCCGATGGTACGAAGTGGACCTGCCGGAAGTGATCGAGGTCAGGCGGCATTTTTTCACCGAGACGGCGCGGCATCTTTGCATCAGCCGATCCATCACCGATTTTGCGTGGACCGGAGAAGTACGCCTCGACGGGGGCGTCCCCCTGATCATCGCCGAGGGCCTGCTGATGTATCTCGATGAATGGGAGGTCCGGGCGGTCTTCGAGAAGCTCGCGCAGCGCTTCCCGGGTGCAGAGATGGTCTTTGAAATCCTGACCCCACTCGCCGTCGGGATGGGCCGATATGATCAATGCGTCTCGAAAGTCGGGGATGGGAAGCTGGAGTTCAAATGGACATTGCATGACTGCAGCGAAATCGAGACCTGGAACTTCGGTATCAAATTATGCTGCGAGTGGAACGTCCTTGATTACTGCAGGAAGCGCTGGGGCTACCTGGCGTTTATGGCCCCGCTGTTCTTCAATCTCCTCGGAAACCGCGTTGTCCGCGTTCGCTTCGAAGCCTGAAGCCCGGGGGGACGCGGGCGAATAAATCCTGTGTTGATATCCTCGTTTCGACTAGGCAAAAAGAGGCGGGACGCGTGCCGGAAGCACCTCGATTTTCTGCCAGACATTCCCGGTCACGTAAGGTTCCGCCTTCAACCAGGCGTCCAGATCCGCCCTCGAAGGAAAGTCGACCACCAACACCGATCCGGCCATTTTGTCTCCCGCACCGAGAATGGCTACTCCGTAAAGAGCCTTTCCCTCTGCTTTCATTTTCTCGATGCCCGCGAGGTGGGCCTGCCGTGCCGCCATCCGGCGGTCAAGCGCTTTTTCGTCCGTGCCGTCATAGGCGATGACCAGGAACTGCATGAAAACGACCTCCTTTTGAAATTCAGAATTCGCTCTCCGGGACCGCACAGGACCATGAAAAGACCGTGAGGAAGTCCTGTCTCTTGTTTCCTTCATCTCCACGGCCCTATCCGATTGCGGTTTACTGCTGGGGCCCCGCAATTTCCCCTGACTCATCGAAGGGAATCCTTGCGAAGGCGGACCCCGTGTGGATCGTACCTTTGAGGCGGTACTTCAGCTTCGATGCATCCACACTTTTCTGAACCTGTGAAACCTGACGGAGAAGGTTTGCCAGGGTTGTCACGGCCTCCACCTGGATGACCTGCGATGTAAAGGGTTGAATGGTCATCTGTTTGTCGGAAACGCCCGTGGCGAATGGTATGTTGTTGATCTCAAGATTAAAGGCCAGCCCCTTGACGTCGATGGCCGACTCACTGGGATTCTGAATCCGGAGATCCATGGTAAAGACCTGCTCCAGGAGCTTTACATCCTTGGGTTGAATGTTCGATATATTAACCCGCGGCCGCTCGGCGCTCAAAAAGAGCCCGGCACAACCCGTGATTAAAACTACCGCAACGATGAGGCAGGTTAATCGGAAGACGTCTCGCATGGGTTCCCTCCTGAAATGATCTGCTGGCGACTCCTATACTCCGGCCGGTGTGATAACGCAACGGAAATCAGAGCTTCCTGCCCGGTCTTTCTTCCTTTCAAAAAGGAGGCAGGTGATGCTCCATCTTGCAACGATCCGAAAAATGGTTTACAAGATCGATGCGACGGAATTGTCAGCATGCAAAAAGGGCAATAGAAAAGGATCGACATTATTTTTCTCATCGCAAAACAGCCGTCAGAGGGATGATGCCCATGGACTTGCTGCAAGGTGGGGGTCCATCAGGACAGCTAAACCCGTTTGGAGCGACCGCGGATTTCGAGCCGGCCCTCGAGGCACTCTGTGCCGATCTTATAGCCACCCTGGAAGCCTTCGAGGAGAGCCAGCGCCTTTTTTTCCCGGGGATGGTTCCCATCCTTCGTGAAAGATTCGGTCCTCTTGCGGAACGACTGGAAAGGTCGACGGCCCGTTTTCATTCCATGCCTTGCCCGCTGGAGGCAAATCGCATGAGGAATGATCTCCTAGAAGCCTCGGGACTCTGCCTGGATTCACTTCGCCTTTCCATAGAAGACGAGTATCTCGAAGCATTCCTCGCTAATTTCAGGAAGGCCGGCCGGCGGGTGAACCGTGCCATGGAGATACTCTACCCGCTCTCCGTCAGCCTTCCGGTCATGAACCGCTTCTTCCTCGAAAAACCTCTTCGCGTGAAGGACGATGTCCTCATCCGGTCTGAGGTCCAGGCCGGTCCGGTCGGTCTTCAGCACGTCGGTGCCGACGAGCACCCCTACGCCCGGGGCGCCTTCTCGCTCTTCGTCCCTGAATCCTACAAGGACTCGGATCCACGGCCCCTTGTCATGGCCCTGCACGGTGGATTCGGTCACGGCCGTGACTTCATCTGGACGTGGCTCCGTGAGGCCAGGAGTCGCCGCTTTCTGCTTGTCGCCCCGACGTCGCGCGGAAGCACCTGGTCCATTACCGGACCCGACGTCGACGACGAATTCCTCAAGGATGTCCTCCGAAAAATCACAGACCGCTGGAACGTGGACAGAAAAAGAATCCTGCTGACGGGCCTTTCAGATGGGGCCACGTACCTGCTCAAGCGTGCCCTCGACGAAGAATCCCCTTTCTCGGCCTTCGCCCTCGCGGCGGGTATCCTGCCTCCTTTCAACCTCCGGCACGTCCGGGGCCGGCGCATCTTGTGGGTCCACGGGGCGCGCGACTGGATGTTCCCCCTGTGGTATGCAAAAACAGGCTGTAAAATGCTCAGGGAGGCGGGCGCCGATATCACCCAGGAGATCGTCCCCGACCTCTACCACGCCTATCCGCGGGAGAAAAACGACAGCATTCTCAATTGGTTTGACCCGGCACTTGCCCTGCCCGCACCCTAGGCAATCTATAAACCCAAAAAGGAGAACGACACATGGCCCTCAACCTCAACGCGCTGGAGAAGAAAATCGGACCGGTTGTGAAAAAATACACCTGGAGGGATGTCATCATTTATGCCCTCGGCGTGGGGGCGGGTTTCGATGAGTTTCACCTCGTCCACGAAAAAAACCTGAAGGTCATCCCCACATTCGGTATCGCGACCATATTCGATTTCTTCTTCGATATCTCGAAGGCAGCCAATATTGACGATGTGGGACTCCTCCACGGCGAGCAGGAACTCATCTGCCACCGGCCGATCCCGTCTTCGGGAACTTTCAGGGCGGAAGGAAAGATTACCCGCTTTTACGATAAAAAGGAAAAGGGGGCCATTGTCATCGGCGAGGCCGACACCTTCGCGGAGGATGGGAAAAAGCTCTTCACCGCGATCTTTTCCCTCTTCGGTCGCTACGACGGGGGGTTCGGCGGCGAGGATGCGCCCCGGAAGGTTATGTCCTTTCCGGAGAGGCCACCCGATTTTACCGTTGATGCCCTGCCCTCGCCCAACCAGCCCCTTCTTTATCGCCTCTCCGGGGACTATCACCCGCTGCACGCCGATCCGGTGTTTGCCCGGAAGGCCGGGTTCGAAAAGCCCATTATCCACGGGATGTGCACCCTGGGCTTCGCATGCCGGGCCCTCATGGCAAGCCTTGCCCCCGGCAAGCCCGAGATGGTCAGGCGAATCGCCTGCCGCTTTACGAGAACCCTCTATCCTGGAGAGCCCATCCAGACGCTCATCTGGAAAAAGGCGGGGGGACAAGCCCTCTGGAGGACACGAAACGCCAAAAAAGGCGATACCGTTATCGACTGCGGCGAGTTCGAGTACGGGGAGGTCCCGAAGGGGTAGTTCACCTGTCGTTGCATGTTTCTCGTGAGATCATTCCCGTCCCGGCAAAGGCCGATGTGAAAAGTTGACCATAGCCTTTCATTGCTGATGCCGGGACAGGGCCCCTTATCGAAAGGCCATCCTGCATTCCCGCACCCGCGAACCGATCGTCTCACCGGTACTCAAAAACGCAAAATTATTTCGGAAACAGGCTTAACCGATACCCCGACGCCCTTTCTTTCATCCCTCCCTCAGCGACGGGAATCAACAAAACTTCCTCCGACTCAATTTTTGAGACGCAAAGGGAACCCTGGCATCCTTTTTGACGGATAGGACTTCTAAAGGGAGGGGCTGTTCGGCATGATACTTACCATGAAAGGAAGAAGTCCGATGATAGAGATTCTGACAAACGCGTCCCCCTTCCAGGTGTTTATTATCTCCGGGCTGATTGCCCTGATCCCATTCCTGGTCTTTTTCGACCCGAATGACTTCAATAAAAAAAGCACCCCTAGGCCGGAAAATATGTCCGAAAAATAAAGTGCTTCAAAAGGTTTCAGGTCGGCAAAAAAGCCCTGATAGAAAAGACGGCGAGACTGCCGCCTGACATCGCGATCCGCATCCCTCAGGAGCCGATCCCATTGCGCCGGATCGAGAGATGTTAAAATGTCGCCTGCTTCCTGGAGAATTGACAGGCGAACAGCTATCAACCCCCTTCATCCAGGTCTTTCATGAGGTGCCTGACCTTGTCACCGACCCTCGACTCAGGCACTTTTGTGAGGGCTTCCGTATGAGGACGCCAGTAGGAACGACATGGCGCGTAACCCACCCATTCGATTTTTCCCTCGAGGAGCCATAGCCGGCCGCAGGCATCACAGTAGAATAACCGCCTGCGAGCATCCATATAAAGGTTTCTCTTCTCGAAATATTCCTCAAGGCCATATTCGACGGGTATGACGCCTCCACGGCTCCAGTTCGGAAGGGCACCGGCACACCACTCCAGAAGCCTCTGCAATTCGTCCTCCGATAGGACGACCTCCGAGACATAAGGCCTCGGCCATCCGAAAGCGCCCGCCAGCATGGTCCCGAAAATCTGCAGGGTCATCAGATCCTCAATCAGCGGAAAAGCCTCATCAAAATAAGTATTCCACCAATCGTCCCAGCGTACCGGGTTGATCCGCAAGATCTTCATCACACGTCCGTCCGGTTCAGGGAATATCTCTCACTGTAAACGACCATCGGGATGCGCCCCCGGAGGGAAACCCCCGGTACAAAAACAAGCCCGGCAGGGGAGTATCCGGGTCTACACCCGGTCGTTGATAAATCAGATAAGGCTGTATTTATATCCTGAAATATGGTATCTGCCCCGCACACCCGAAGAAGGAGACAGGCCATGGAAGACCAAACGAAAGAAACCCACCAGGCCATGGGCCCCGGCGGAACCGACAGGCCAAAGGTCAGGATCAGCATTCAGGATTTATACAGGGAAGAAATCTTCACGGATATGAGAGTCGGTGCCATCCGGCAGCTCATCCCTGTCAAGTCGAACGGCGAGTTCGACAAAAACCGCAAGATTCTCTTCATCGGCCAGTCGTCCCTTGTCACCCAGCATGGCCCTCTGCCCATCCAGTTTCCCATTGAGGCCAGGAACCTCCAGCAGGCCCTGGAGAAGTTCCCCGAGACCATGGAGCTTTTCGTGGATAACCTGGTCGAGCAGGCCAAGGAAATGCAACGCCAGGAACAGTCCCGGATCATCGTCCCGGGCGCGAATATCACGGACCCCAAGATCATCCTGAAATGATCCGGCCGTCCCGCGCGGATTCCGTGGAACCGTCGCCAGGTCGAGACCGGCACGTCCATGAAATCCCTGACAGAAAATGACCTCTACGGACCCCGTCAGGAGGATCCTTCGAGCCTCCGGATCTCCTCCAAGAGTCCTTCGTTTACCGGCGTGGGTATACCATAGCGCTTGCCCAGTTCGATCACCTTGCCGGCAAACATCTCCACCTCTGTTTTTCGCCCCGCCTCGACATCCTGGAGCATCGAGGTTTTCCCCGAGGGATTGAGGGAATCGAGGACGGCATGCCATTTACTGACATCCTCGTCGGCCAGGTGAACCCCGGCCTCCGCAGCGAGTTGGATGACCTCTCGCATGGCCGATGCCATGAGTTCCCTCGCCTGTTGGTCAGTCTGAAAAACGCCATAGGAACCGCCGAGGACAGCCGACGCCTGGTTGATTCCCACATTGATCATGAACTTCCACCAGAGGGTCCGGATCATGTCTTCCGGCACTTCGCAGACGATTCCCGCCCTGTCAAGAAATCCTTTCACACGTCGCACCCGCTCCGTCCAGAACGGATTTCCGGCCTCGCCGAGCAACAGCCTGCCCTGACTCCTGTAAGTCACCCGGTTTCCCTCCCGCAGGGCGTCGATGCCCACGTTGATCGCATAGAGGACCTTTTCCATTCCGTAAACGGAGCCGATCCTCTCTTCGCTGTCGATACCGTTCATGACAGAGATAATGGTTGTCTCGTCGCCGACCGCTTTTCTCATCTCCCCGATCGCCTGGTCGAGGTGATGATGCTTGACAGCCACAATGACAAGATCGGCAGGACTTGAAATCTCTTCCGGGTGAAAAACCGGAATGAGGTAATGCCTGCCATTGACGATGACGCCTTGATTCCTCAGCCGCTCGCCCCGCTCGCCCGCCGCGATGAAGGCCACGCTGTTTTTATCCATTTCGAACAGCAAGCCGGCATAGGCCGCCCCGACGGCCCCGGCCCCGATGATACAGACCGATTTTATGGGTGGCTTCACAGATTCTTCTCCATGTCCCGAAAAACCTATATGGACTTACCGGCAACTCCCCCGATCCTCCCTCAGAGAGCCGATGACTGCCCGAAAACCTTCCGGAGGAGTTCCGTCGTCCGGGCGGCCGGGTTCGTCCGGATCGACATTTCCTCCTGCCCCAGCTTGAAAAAAAGCCCCTCGAGAGCCTTGTTCGTTACATACCGGTCCAGGTCCAGGGATTCCATTTTCATGAAGGGGGCCGCGGATGTGTACTTCTCCGTCATGGCCTTGTAGGAGCGTGTTACACCCACCTCGTTCATACTCGTGGAGACGATGGGTTTGAATCTCTCCAAAAGCCGGGGGGACGTCTTGGTCTTGAAATATTCCGTCGCGGCGGTATTCTCTCCGTTCAGAATCTTCCCGGCATCCTCAAAGGACATCTGCTTGATGGCGTCGACAAAAATGGCCGCGGCCTCGGGCGCCGCCTTCTCTGCCGCCCTGTTCATACTGAGGACGAAGTCGTCCACTTCCCTCGAGTAGCCCGCCATCTTCAGGACGTCCGCCGCCTTCTGTATTTTTTCGGGCATGAGAATCTTGATGGCCTGATCCTTGAAATAACCATCCATCTTTGAAACAGACTTCACAGCCCTGTCTGTCCCCACGGAAAGCGCTTCCTTGAGGCCCGATACGGTGGTGCCGTCATCCCGGGATGATCCGGCCGGGATCTGGACACCCTTCAGTATGTCATGAAAGGATACAGCCTGTGCCTGCGGGGTCAGAAACAAGCCCGCAGCGAGAAACGCTGGGATGAGGATATTTTTCATAACGAGTCCCCTCCGCAAAAATTCTTTAGAAGTGCTTCCTGCCTGAGATCGTCATCTCCTTTGTCAACTATCTCCATGGAGTTCATGTGTCCTGTGGCGGGACCGCCTCAACCGGCATTCACCTATTTCATGCCCTTTAAAAGCCCCTCCACCGGCCAGGTGTTGATGATGTCCTTTTTCTCCGCCCAGCCCCGCCTGACCTGGGCCACGCCGTACCTCATCATGACAAGCTGATCGACGTGGTGGGCGTCCGTGTTGACAACCATTCGGACACCGGCCCTGACAGCCTTCATGATGTTTACATCGTTCAAATCCAGCCTCTCCGGGTAGGCATTGATTTCCAGAACCTTCCCCGTCTCCCGGGCGACCTTCAGGAGACGATCAAAGTCCGTTTCGTACTCGTCACGACGCTTGAGGATCCGGCCCGTGGGATGGGATAAAATATCCACATGGGGATTCTTGAGCGCCCGGATAATCCGCTCTGTCATCTCGGTCCGCGTCATCTTGAACTGAGAGTGGATGCCCGCAATAACAAAATCGAGTTCTGCCAGGACCTCGTCTTCGATGTCGATCGAGCCGTCATTCATGATGTTGGCCTCACACCCCTTGAGGATCCGAAACCGCAGGCCGGTTTTCTGTCGCTTTTCGTTCAGACGTTCGATTTCCCTGTTTCGCTCGCGGATTTTTTTCTCGTCGAGGCCGCGCTCGATCTTCAGGAACTTTGTATGATCGGAAATCCCGACATATTGATAGCCCATCTCCCGCGCCGTCTCAGCGATTTTCTCTATGGAGTTGCTCCCTCCGTCCCAGTCACTGTGGACGTGCAGGTCTCCCCGGATGTCCTCCTGCGAGACCAGATCGGGCAGTTTCCCCTCTTCGGCCAGTCCGATCTCCCCGCGGTCTTCCCGCATCTCCGGCGGGATCCATTGAAGACCCAGCCGCCGGTAGATCTCCTCCTCCGTCTTCGCGGCAATGTTCTTCGATCCCTTGAAGAGACCATATTCACTGAGCTTGAACCCTCTGTCGATAGCGATCTTCCTCAAGGTGATGTTGTGCTCCTTGGAACCCGTGAAATACTGCAGGGCCGCGCCGTAGCTCTCCGGCGCGATGACACGGACGTCCATATCGAATCCTGCTTCCATCCGCACGGAGGACTTGGTCTTCCCCTTTCCCCAGATTTTTTCCACACCGGGCATGGACACGAACACATCCATCACCCTTTCCGGCTCCCTGGAGATGACGAGAAAATCCACATCGCCGACCGTTTCCTTCATGCGCCTCAGCGACCCCGCCATATCGGCGCGTTCGACCCCTTTAACCTTGCGAAGTTTCTCCAGGACCACCTCGGCAACCGGCAGGAGATCGCCAAGAAGCCATCTCCCCTTGCTCCGCTTCAGAAACTCGATGGCCTCGAGGATATTTTTTTCCGTCTTTTCCCCGAACCCGGAAAGGGGCGCGATCTTGCCGCCCCTTGCAACCTCTTCCAGCTCCTTCAGGTTCTTGACACCCAGTTTCTCGAAGAGGACCTTGGCCCGCCTGGGCCCCATGCCTTCCACCCGGATGATCTCGTCGAGATCGATGGGTATCTTCTCTTTAAATTCCTCGTAGTACCTGAGCTTGCCCGTCGTCAAATATTCTTCTATTTTCTTAGCGATCGCCTCACCGACCCCGGGTAGCGCCTTCAGCGCCTTGACACCGCCCTTTTGATAAAGGTCCTCAACGTCCTCCTTCATGGCCTCGAGGGTCGTGGCCGCCTTCTGGTACGCGTAAGGTTTGAAGGGCACCCCGTCCATCTCGAGGTACTCGGCAATCTCGTAGAACATTTTGGCCAGATTCTGATTCTTCATGGGGAGCTTCCGGGCCTGTCTCCGTAACGACAGGTGAGAAATGACACCACTCGGGGGAAGGGACTAATCCAGAAAGTCTTCCAGGAGTTTTTTGCGAATGGGATGGCGAAGCTTCCTCAACGCCTTGGACTCTATCTGGCGAATGCGCTCCCGTGTCACCCCGAACTTCTGCCCGACTTCCTCGAGCGTATGGGGCCGGCCGTCCTCCAAACCGAATCGAAGGGTCAAGACTTCCCGCTCCCGCGGCGAGAGCGTCTCCAGGATGTCCTGAAGCTGTGCCCTCAGGTCTTCGGCCGAGATGGTCTCCACGGGCTCCGGGCCCCTCTGGTCTTCGATGAAATCGCCCAGCCGGGTCTCGCCTTCAGCGCCGACGGGGATGTCCAGCGAAATGGGTCTGCGTGTGATGTCATGCATCTCCCGAACCCGCTCCACGGGCAGATTCATCTCCGACGCCACTTCCTCCGTCGTTGGCTCCCGGCCCAGTTCCTGGCGGAGCTTCCTCGAGGCCCGCACCAGTTTGCTGAGGGCCTCCTTCATGTGAACGGGCAGACGGATCGTCCGGGCGGTGTCATCGAGTGCCCGCAGGATCGCCTGCCGGATCCACCAGGTCGCGTAGGTGCTGAACTTGTAGCCCCTTCGCCAGTCGAAATGCTCGACAGCCCTTATCAGGCCGAGATTCCCGGCCTGGATCAGGTCCGGAAGCGGCATGCCTCTGCCCTGATACCTGCGGGCCACAGAGACAACGAGCCTCAGGTTCGCTTCGACCATCTTCTTCTTCGCCTGTTCGTCTGCCCGCTCTATTTTTTGGGCGAGTTCCACCTCCTGCTCCCGCGTGAGGATCGGCATTTCGCCGATCTGATTCAGGTACCTGCGGACGGGATCATCGACGGAAACCTCCACGGCCGGAGCGGGAGTCTCCACCTCCGGGGCCGCCTCTCCCGGCGCGACGTCCAAGGGTGCCTCGACGATCTCAATGCCCTGGGCGGAGAGAACTTCGTAGAGCTCGTCCACCTGATCCAGAATTTGCTCGGCGTCGGGAAACTTTACGAGGATATCATCGTAGGTCACATACCCCTGCTTACGACCCAGATCGATCAGGGCCTGAACCTCAGGTGTCATTTCTTCTAATGGTTGCCGGGTTTCTTTCTTTTTCTTATCCGTCATAATTTCCCGCGGTCCTTTTATTCGATCCACCGCACGAATTCGGAGAGCCCCGCCCGTGGTCTTTCGAAGTGGTTGATGGGATCGTCGTTCTCGGGGTAGCCCATGGCAATGGATACGATGACCCTTCGGTTTTCCGGGATGAGTGCAATCTTGCGCAGGATATCCGGGTAGCCGACGGCAGAAGCCATGATGCATGTGCCTACCCCTTTCCCATGGGCAACGAGGCATATCGTTTGCGTGATGAGGCCGACGTCGAGCATGGCGTACTCGACCCGTGTGTCCTTGGGAACACAGGCGACGACAAGACACGGGGCCCCGAAGAGAAGGGCCATCTCGCTGTAGAACCGGTTACGCCCCTCCTTGTCCTCACGCTTGACGCCCAGGGTTGCCAGGATAATCCTGCCGAGTTCCCCGTATCTCTTTTTCATGTGTTCCGGCCAGATCTCGGGCATGGGGACATCCAGTCTGAACGGCTCGCCCGCAACCAGCTTCTCGAAGTTGTGTTTCCGGAACACCTCGAGCGGCTTCCCGGTCATCACGTAAAATTCCCAGGCCTGCGTGTTGCCCCAGGACGGGGCCCAGCGCGCCGCCTCCAGGATTTCCTCGATGACATTCTTCAGGATTTTATCCGCCCTGAACTTCCGGATACTTCGCCTTCCTCTCACGGCAGCTTCCAGTTCCATTGCCTTCCTCCTCATCCGGCGCCGGCTTTTTCCCATTCTGAGAGGCCCTCCGTGCGCCTGGTCGACTCCACGCGGAAAAAGCAGTTATCGAGTTTTATTCTATCACAAATTGAAGGAGCGAGTTCATGTCTTTACGAAAGAGGAGATGAACCACCCGGGATATCCATGGACGAAGAAGGGGGTTGTCAGACCCATCAGACAACCCCTCCCCCGTTATCTTTTCGTCGATTCACACCTTCTTCATCAGCCGGTCAAACTGATCTACGGTGATGGCGGGCGCCGAGGTGAAACCGATCCCCGTCAGTTTGTTCAGGGCGACGGAGACCTGGATCAACTCATCATTACCCGGCAGGTCCACAATGAAGACGAGATCCTTCTCGCCGATGAGGGCATACATCCCTTCGACCTTCCCGCCGAATTTTTTGATGATGTCGACCACTTTGTCCGTCCGCTTGGCGCTGATCCCCTTCACCGCCTCGGATGAGTACTTGCCGAACATGAAATACTTCGCCATATCGATTCCTCCTTTCTCCTGCTGATGTTCTGATGTTCGCTTCGCCCGCCTCGACCCTGATGATCCATCGGATACCGGGGAGCATGCCTCGTGCAGCCTTTCACCCTTTAGAGCCCGGTGAGCATCCGCAGGGCCCCCGGAACGATATCGATTTCGACGGGAAGTCTGCAAATGAGTTCCCCGTCGGCCTCTACGAGGACAGGCTCCTCCGAGCTTGCGCTGATCTTCCTGCCCCGCGTGCGTATCATCTCTTTGATGGATTCGGTTTTCCCGCTGTAGAGTTTCGGCAAATGCCGGAAGACGTCGATAAGGCGGATATCCCCGAAGACCAGTACATCTAAAAGCCCGTCATCGATTGAGGCATTCGGCGCGACCTGGAGGGCATGCCCCTGAAACTGGCCATTGGCTGTAACGATATGCCATGCCCTGAAGATCGCTTCGGCACCGTCATCGACTCTCAACCGGACCTGTTTTTTCCCCTCCAGAAAGATGCATGAAAGGAGAGAGAAAAAATAGGCGGTGTAGGGTCCGAAAAACCGGGCATAATCCCGCACGCGGGCAACAACAGCACCGCCGATGCCGATGCTCACGGCATTGTCAAAGTAGCGCACCACCCGTTGACCCCGGCTATCGGTGTAGGTGAGACGCCCGAGATCAATAAGGCGAGTCTTCCCCCTGGTGATGACATCGAGGGCCCCGGCGGAATCACGCGGAATAGAGACGGATCGTGCGAAGTCACAGCCCGTGCCAACGGGGATGTAACCCAGCAGCGCCCGCTGCCGCACGGGCCCGTCCTTCTGCATGAAACCATTGACAACCTCATTGAGGGTCCCGTCTCCCCCTACGCAGACCATAAGGTTTGTGCCTTCCCCGAGGCACCGCCTGGTTATTCCCGTGGCATCGCCCGGTGCTGTCGTGAGGTAACTCTCGATGGGACCGAGGCGCTCCTGCGCCATTTCCTGTATCCGGGGCCATCTCTTTCGGGTTGCCCCCCCTCGTGATTCGGGATTGACCACGAAGGCGATCTTCCCGTTTCTGCCAGGCTGGTCACTCATGCCTCACACCACCCGGTTATCTATGGGCAAAGAAATCATGATGAATTTGAAAGGAACTCGCGCGTGAGTTTGTTAAACTCCTCCGGCTTTTCATAGTAGGGGATGTGTCCGCAGTCCTTGAAAATGTGCAGCTCGGACCCCCTGATCCTCTTCTTGCCATAATAGGCCTGTTGGACAGGAACAACACGATCCCGGTCCCCCCACAGTATGAGTGTGGGTTGATGGATATCGCGGAGATTCCAGATGACGGGTCCCACAACTTCGGCTTTCGCACCGTGAATGTCAACCATCATGCGGACGAGCTTCAGGAGGTATTGCCGAAAACCGGGACTCGTGAAGTAGGTATAGTAAAGATCCACGAAACTCGAGGTGATCACGGCGGGATTGTGAACGGCCTGCCTGAAGAAGGTCCTGACACCCGGCCGGCTCGGGTATGAAAGGATTTCCCCGATGACGGGTAGAGACATGGCCCTGAGCGTCCAGATGATTTCCCGGCCGAAACCCGCACTTCCGACGACGACGAGCTTTTCGACTTTTTCAGGAAACATGATGGCTGCGAGAAGCGCAATTCCTCCCCCGAAAGACGAACCGACAAAGCTAGCTTTCCCGATGCCAAGGGCATTCATGAAATCGTAAATGAATTGGGTGTAGCCGTAAGGCGTGAGGGGGGTCGCCGGCCTTTCGGACTTGCCGAAGCCGATGAGATCGGGAACATAGACCCGGTACCGCAGAGCCAGAGACTCGATGTTGTGCATCCATATCTCACTGGATGCGCCGAGGCCGTGAAGAAGTATCACGGGCGACTCCACCGCCCCGGCCGTCAGGTAGCGGACTTTGAAACGCCCCGCCTGGACAAACTGATCCTCGGGCAGCCTGCGCAAGATGTCCCCTCCTGCCATAAAACCGGGGCGTCAACCCTCCCCGTTCGTCACACGACCCGTTTTTTTGATAAGGTTCCTGAAACCGCACAAAACAGGGCCGGATTGAGAAAGCCGTCTGAAATATGTTTCGCCGCGGGCGTAGCTCGAGGTGTTCTTGAAATACCTCTTTGCCCCCCCAGGACCCCGAGGCCGTCACCCATAAAGATAAAATGACCGTCTCAGAATGCCGATGGTGACTGCGGCCGGGACGAGGACTGCGGTCACTTTTCTCTCAGAAAATTCTTTTTACAAGCGCAGATGTTTTGAGGATTAGCATTACGACGGAATGGGCAAGAATGCAAGTCCTGATTAAAAATGACATCCCGCAAGGGCCTTTCCAGGACAGTTTCCCCGGCTTTTTTCACAAAACATACATTTCGACACTTGACCCCCTTAACTTATTGAGATAAAAAAGAGTATACATAAATCGGCAGGTCCTTAGTTTATCCTTCTTTTCATCAATTGACCCGCAGCCCCCGAAAGGAGGGAGTTCCATGAAAAGATCGGGTATCATCTCCGCCGGACTCATCGCCTTTGCCACTCTCTGTCTATTGTGAATATCCTACTGGGCCGAGCCCGTGAGGCTTGCACTTCTGGGTCCGCCACAGCAAGCGGCGAAGACGCCTGAAAAACCCTCTCTAACCCTCAACGTCGAGGGAGGAACGGCAACCCTGACCGGAATCCTGCCCGACGATGACACAAAATCCAGAATCACCGGCCAGGCCGTCAGGGTATATGGCAGGGCCAATGTGGTTGACAGGGTCAGGCTTGACAGCTCCGTCGCCCGGGAACCCTGGATGAAGGCGGCTCCCTCGCTCATCACGTCCGCCGCCCGCGATGTCCAAAACGCAAGGATCGAGATTGACAAAGACGCCGTCAGAGTCAGCGGCAACGTCACAAGCCAGAAGGTGAAAAATAAGGTCCTGCGCCATGTTGCCGGGGCCTCCCGGGGCCTCAAGGTCCAGGACGGGCTTATCGTAGGAAAAGGGGCTGTCGTGGCTGCCGCACCCGCCCCCGCAGCACCTGCCGCCCCTGTCAAGGCGCCCGCAGGTACCGTTGAAGCGCTCGATCAAAAGCTCACAGGCAAGATCTCGAGGTTCAACTTTAACGCCGCGGTGATGACGCCGCAGGGCATAAAAATCCTCGATGAGGTCGCCGTCATCATCAACGGCATACCGGGCGTTCCCGTTGAAATTTCCGGTCACACCTGTTCGATGGGTCCTGCGGATTATAATCTCTCCCTCGGCAAACGACGCGCCGATGCCGCGCGAAGATATCTCATCGAGAAAGGCGTCAGGGCCGAACGCCTGACGACCATCAGCTACGGTGAAACCCGCCCCGTCGCGGACAACGCAACGCGCGAGGGCCGTCAGATTAACCGTCGAACCGAGTTCCACGTCAAGAAAGGAGAATGAGGTATGACGACCATCATCACGCAAATGTTCTTTTGCCTGTTTCTGGCCGCAGCGATCGGCTTCGTCGCAGCCTGGCTTCTCCGGAACGTGCACTGGTCGAAAGAACTGGCCGAGACCGAGTCCCGATGGAGCGAAAAGGTAAGCGCCCTTGAACTCGAGCGCTCGAGCCTTCAGTCTTCCCTTGGGGATGTCAAAGCGCAGATTGCGGAGGGGGACAGAAAGATCCAGGCCGTCCAGTCCGAGATGGTCGCAAAAACAAGCACGATGGCCAGACTGGAGGCGGAACTGGGCGCTACAGGTAAAAAACTCTCCGAAGCCGGAAGGGAACTTGAGGCGCTTCGGGGGCGACTCCTGGAGCTGGAGCCTCTCCCCGGACAGTTGAAGGATCGCAATGGCGAGATCGCCCGGCTCGGTACCCGTATCACCGACCTCGAATCCTTCCCGGCCCGCCTGCAGGAAAAGGAAAAAAAGCTTCACGAACTGGAAGAACGCTTCCAGCGAGAGGTCGGCGAAAAGGAGTCGGAGGTTGCGGGTCTCAAGAAAAAGATCGCCGAATTCGAGCTTACAAAGCTGCAGCTCGAGGAGAAGGACAAGAGGATCAAAGAGATGGACGCCCTCCTGCAGTCTGCGGTGCGAGACAAGCAGAGCACGATTGAAACATTCAAGAAACGCGTCGGCGAACTCGAGATGCTCACGACCCAACTCGAGGATAAAGACAACCGGCTGAGGGAGATGGATGCCCTGCACACGGCTTCCGCACGCGAGAAGGAGATGGAGGTCCAGACCCTCAGAAAACGCGTCTCTGAACTCGAGCTCCAGGCAGGACAGATCGGGGAAAAAGACAGGAGGATCAAAGAGATGGACGCCCTCCTCGAGTCCGCCGTCCGTGAAAAAGACGGGCAGATCAAGATCCTGGAGAGACGTATCACCGAGCTCCAACCCCTGCTGGAACAGCTCGAAGACAAAGACAACATGCTCAGGAAACTCGACATGAGCCTCAAGGCTGCCACCCGTGAAAAAGAGGAGCAGATCGAAACGTTTAAAAAACGCCTCGGTGAGATGGACAACCGCCTGCAGAAAGCCGTTACTGAAAAGGATGTGGAAATAACCGCCCTGAAAAACCGTGTCGGCGATCTGGAACCCGCCCTCCTCCAGCTGGAGAATCGAAGCAGGCGGGTACAGGAACAGGAAAAAAGTCACGTGGCGGCGACCCGGGAGAAAGAGGCTTTGATCACGGAGTTGAAACAACGGGTCGTTGAGCTCGCGCCTCTCGAGAACCGGATCATCGAAAAGGACCAGGTGCTCAAGACGCTTGAGGTCCGTCTTCGTTCGACCATGAGCGCGAAGGAAGCGGAGATCACGAAACTCAAAAGGGAGATCGAAAAGCTCAGACGTCCAACGAAGGCCCGGACCCAAAGGGCGTCAAAACCCGCAGCGCCCAGGAAGCCGGCGAAAAAAACCGAAGCCAGGGACGACCTGAAGACGATCAGCGGGATTGGGCCGGTTATCGAGAGGACGCTGAACGGGCTCGGGGTCCGGACGTACCGACAGATCGCGAAATGGTCCAAGGCCGATATCGACAGGGTTTCAGCAAAGCTCACCGCTTTCAAGGATCGCATCAGGCGGGAAAACTGGATGAAACAGGCCCGGGAGGCGCACCTGAAGAAATACGGAAAGCGGCTCTAGGCAAGGCTTACAGGGCTTTAGCAGAGAAAGCATAGCCAGCAAAAAAACCGCGCCCTATGGCGCGGTTTTTTTACACAAAGCGGTGGAAGTTCTCCCGGTGATCCTTTTTCACCCCCCTCACAGATGCAACCATTGAAACTAAAAAATGACCCCCCATAAAAAAGTCTTGACAAATCAGATATAATTCTGAAAGAAATAAAGACCTTGGAGGAGGGTGGGCTCGAATAGCGTGTCCTTCACGCATTGACTTCTTTGTTCATACCCTTTGCCCCTCCTTTTCCTGCCAATCTGAGGTCAAGCGTTTCTTAAGGGGGGTGGTCTCCATCTACCAGAGAAACCTCAAAAGGCAGTTCCTTGCTTTCCTGTCCATGATGCTGCGATGGCCCATCTTCATCTTCCTCGCGGTCAGCCGGACGTTTAAAATCAACACCCTCTTCACGATATATCCAGGCTCCGTCCAGGACCTGGAGGGATACGCTCTTCCCGGCTGCAGGAAAGTGCTCACCAAATACATCTCGGGAAAACCCTTCATCGCCGGCGTCATCACCAGCGGGAACGGATACGGCCGCGGACTGGTCCTCGCATTGCCGAACACGATTGAGCAGATCAAGGCCGACAAAAAGCTCGTGGGGAAAATCATGAGACGCCTGGAATTCGCCCGAAAGGTCACGGGGGCGAAAACCATCGCGATCGCGGGCCAGGGACCGCGATACTTCAAATCCCACTACACCTACCAGGAGCCTTTTGTATACGGCCTGAGGGGCAGGGTTTTCGCTGTCGTGGAGACCGTCGAGAAGATCTCCGAGAAACACCAACTCCAGAGGGAACTGACAACCGTCGCCATACTCGGGGTCGGTGAAATAGGGGAGGCGATCATCCAGAACCTCTGCGGCCTGGGTTATAACGCGAGGGGGATAAAAATACACAAGATAGATGGACGGGTGATCATCGACAATATCGATTTTGACATGCTGAGAACGGCAGACCTGGTTGTGGTTCAGACGCCCAGGGGCAACGATGCGGTCCCTTATTACGAGAACCTGAAAAAATCGGCGATCCTCGTGGATGACGCGCATCCCCGGATCACCGTTCCGCCGAATGGAAACAAATTTTACAAGGTTGCAGTCGGTCGTCCCGGGGTAACCTTCAAGCCTCCACTGCCCGGGTACAGGGACTACTGGATCCCGGGATGCGTCCAGGAATCCATGGTCGTCGCCGAAACAGGCCACGCCGACCTTCAGCAGGAGGAATTCAACCGGAAATCAAAAGAGCTTGGGTTTTTTGCGATCCTGGTTGAAGAATGTAGTTAACATCTTTCCTCGATCATTTCTGAGAGGCAGCACTCCTGATCGCATCTGAGATGTTACTCTTCGGTGTCGGTTTGACTTCCGCCTCGTTCGCGGGCATCACACCCTGACCATCCCTTACCTGCATCCGGTCCAGCGTTGTCATGATCTTCAGGCCTTCATATTCCACGTAAAAATCAGCACCCTTGACCGGAAGGCTCATCCCCTCTTCATCACCCGTATCCGCCGCGGCCGCATTGCAGAGCCTGACACCGGCGAAATAACACAGGGCGTTGTTTTTCTCGGCGTGTTCCAGGTTGTAAAAGAATTCCTGTTCACTGGCCAGGCTCCCCCGGTTCGGGTAAAAATCCGTCCGGACGATGACGAAGCACAACTGGCCTTTTTCCCGGGCGACGATCTGCGGGGTCACCGTCATCGAAGGGTTTACGCCCAGAATTTCGAACCCGTCACGCTGCATCTGGCTGTGGACAATCTCGACGCCGAAGTGGTGGATTTCAGCTTTCGTCAGAATTTCCCTTTTCCCCATAGAGACTTCTCCCTCAGTGTATTAGCGAACTTTCGATCAAAGGCACTTCCGGTCCTTTAGAGGTGCAAGATTTCAAGCAGCTTTGACGGGCTGGTGTGCTCCATTATCCAGTTCCGTCCTCACGGCAACGGCAATCTTCTCCAACGTGTAAGGCTTCTTGATATACTGCCCCGCGCCCAATCGCTGGGCCTCCTTGACCCGTTCTGTTTCAGCAAATCCGCTGACGATAATCGCCTTCTGGTCCGGGTGTCGCTCGGTAATTTGTCTATACGCCTCGAGGCCGTCGATGCCGGGATCCATGATCATGTCCAGGATCACAAGATTCGCGGAGTTGTCTCTCAGGTATTCTACGGCTTCCTCCCCGCTGGACATGGCGCTGATGTTGTAGCCCAGCTTCTTCAACATGACGGATGCAATTTCCCTCTGTTCTGCCACGTCATCGACAACCAGCACGGTCTCCCCCTGGGCCATGAAATTTTCGATATAAATCTTTCTCTCCTCCTTGCTCGCCGCCTGCCGGTTGACGGGGAAGTAGATGGTGATGGTGGTGCCCCTGCCTTCTTCACTCTGGATGTCGATGTAGCCGCTGTGGTCTTTCACGGTTCCCCAGACGACGGCCATGCCCAGGCCCGTGCCGCTCCTTCCCATCACCTTCTTCGTGTAGAAGGGTTCAAATATCTTGCTGATGTCCTTCGGTGCGATGCCGATACCCGTGTCGGTGATTTTGATGACGATGTATTCACCTTCGGAAACCTGGTCATACCCCTGAATGGAGGTGTCCACATATTGGTTCGTAGTTTCAATTTTGATCATTCCTCCCCGCGGCATGGCCTCGGCGGCATTCGAAACAAGATTCATCACGATCTTGGATAGATGCACCGGCGAGCCGACCATGGGGAGGAGCTCTTCGTCGAGGTGACCTTCAATCTTGATGTTGGGATGGAAGGACCTCAATTTTTCAAGTTCGGGGCTCCGCAGGTAGTCCCGGATGATGTCGTTGAAGCTGACCGGCTCCATCACCGCCACACCCCTTCTCGCGAGGGTCAACATATCCTGGACAATGGCCGCGGCTTTCTCGCCCGACTTCTGGATGGCCGAAATGCCTTTTCTCAGGGGGCTCACTTCCGGTAATTCCATCAGGAGCAATTCGGGATAACCGACGATGGCGCCCAGGATGTTATTGAGATCATGGGCCACACCCCCGGCGAGGGTCCCGATCGCCTCCATCTTCTCCGAACGTCTGAGCCTCTCCTCCAGGGCCTTCTTTTCGCGCTCCGTTTGCTTCTTTTCCGTGATGTCCCGCAGAACCTTCAAGACGGCTAAAGGCCTGTCCTCGCCATCCCTCAAGGCCACGTTCGCAACGCAGTGGCAATCGAGAACCTGACCCATCCGGTTGATCAGGATGGCCTCGTCCTCGTGGATGTCTCCGTCCTGGAACGTCTTGACCGCATAACAGGGTTCTGTCCCGCAGGGCCGGTCCCTGCCGCACAAAACCTCGTAACATTTCCCCCCGTCGCAGCCGATGTTGAATGCTTCCTTCGCCTTCTCGTTGCTCCAGATAATCTTCAAATCCCGATCCACCATGACCATGTAGTCGCTGATGGAATAAAGGATGGCGTTCAGCTTCCCTTCGCTTTCTCTCAGGGCTTCCTCGGACCGTTTGCGCTCCGCCATTTCAGTTTCCAGCTGCATGATGGCCATGTAGAGCTGCTCCGTCCGTTCGATGACGCGCCTCTCCAGTTCCTCGCCGGCCTTTCGCAGCTTGTCGTCGGTCTCTTTCAACACGGAGACCGTGCTCTTCAACTCGGCATTGACCCTCTCCAGTTTCTGTTGAGCTCTTTCCCTCGTGCTTTCGAAGAGATACGCAAAAACGGCAATCACGAGAAAGGACGGGATAAACCGCAGTTTGAAATCCATGGAATACGTCGCGAACATGCTCGGGGGGTCCTTGATGCCGAAAAACATGAGGGCCGGAATAAAAAGGATGATCGTCGCGATCAACCCCTCCGTCGCGCCGAGGATGAAGGTGGCAATCAGGGGAAAAGTGAAATACCAGACATGGGCTGACTTATTCACCCCCCCGGTGAAGAGCAGGTAATAGAAGAGGAGCATGATCAGGCCAATCCCGAAATACGAGGTGGCCTTGAAATTTTTTGTTATGCGGAAGTAGAGAACCGTCAGGAAAAGGGCGGCAGCGGCAATGTAATCCAGCCATGAAAGAAGGAAGTTCTGCTGAATACGGGCGAGGGTTCCCAGGGTGATCAGCGCGAGGACACCGGTGATGGCGAAAAAGTTGACGACGATGATCCTGCGGGCGACTTCAATGTCCGGGTTTTCGTCCAGCCCGCCGGTGACCACGTTGAGCCAGACCTTCACCAGGTATTGCCAGGCCTTCTTAAACCTGGGTAACATGGATTTGACTGGGTCGTTTAAACCAGCGACTTCATGAATCTTGGTTTGCTCGCTCACCCCCATCGAAGTTGCCCCCCTTTAAACATGGCCTGCCCCGAATTCCTCCTCGAATATCGCTTTATCCATCCCCCGCTGTATGCCCATCGGGGGCGTTTCTGATCGGTGCGCAGTCCATGATAGAGATGATCTGATCTTGTTGGCTTATTAAGCACTAAATATGCCATCTAATTACGCTTAATAAAAAAAGATGAGGCTAAATCCGGAGGTCATGGGAGCGAGGGTAAATAGAACAATTCAGGGCACTTTTCCCCTACATCCCGTGGCAGGATCCGACCAACGAGTTACACATGACGTGCGATGTTAAAAAATTGACGAAAGACGGCATTACGCTTTTTACTTGACTTTCAGACCTTTGAAGTTTACATCTTAAACCAAAATTAATGATAAATATTAGATAGTTAATGCGATAAACCCCGTATCGAAATTGTGTCAAAAAAATTGCTCGACCTCACGGGGCGCACCGCCATAATCCATCATTGACCGGATGCTTCCCGGGATGAAAGTGAAGGGCATGGATTCCATGCGTAGAAACCAGTGGCGCCGGCCCACTAACGGATTGTCCTGTCTTTCCGGCTCGAGCCGCTCTCCAAAAATTTTCGCAACACTTCTTCTCACGGCCATCGCTCTATCCCTCAGCCCCTACAGTACGACGGCTGCAACGCAGGAGGTGCCTTTCCGGCCGGGGGAAAAATACATTTACCGGGCCTCCTGGGGCATGATTACGGCCGGTGAGGCCGTCATCGAAGTCCTGCCCTGCAAGATCTACAACGGCGTCCGGACATACCACTTCATGATGGGAACAAGAACAAACGCCGCCCTTGATCTCATCTACAAGATCCGCGAGCGGCAGGACTCTTATCCTGATATCCACATGTCCCGGACGCTCTATTACTCCAAAAAAAGCACAGGGGAACACCCCCGGGACGTCGTGGTCACATTCGACTGGGCAAATATGACGGCAACCTACACGAGTTTTGGTCAGGCCGAGAAACCCGTTTCCATCAAGGCCGGCACCTTCGACCCGCTTTCACTCTTTTTCGTCGTACGCCTGCACAAGCTGAAAGAGGGAGATGTCCTGGAGATTCCTGTCACCGACGGCAAAAAATTGATTGCGACGAAAGCGAGGGTGGACAGGCGGGAGAAGCTGTTGATTGATGGTAAGTCCTACGATACTTACCTGGTCATACCCGAGATGGAGCGATTGGACAAAGTCTTCGGAAAAGAGAGAGAGCCCGACATGAAAATCTGGTATACGGCGGACGAAAAAAAACTACCCGTGAAAATCCAGACCAAGGTGGCCGTCGGCAGCTTCGTCTTCGAACTCATTTCCGCGACAGACGGATCGAGGGCTGGCAGCAACGGCCTGCGCTGAAAACAGGCCCGATGGGACAAGCGGGGTTTATTATTCGGGAATCAGAAAGACGCCTCCGGTCACGCCTTCGGGAGCCTTCTGAAGGCTTTGATGAATTTCATCATCTCGACCAGGTCGCTGACTTTGATCTTTCCCGTCATGAAGGCAACTTCCGCATTCGCCTTCCCCAGCTCAATATCCCGGTAGAGCTTGTCCGACGTCCTGACGACGCACTCCGGATTTCCCTTCAAACCGGCCTCCACGGTGCAGGATCCCCCCTTGATCGTGACGGTGAACTGTCCGCCCTCGGGACCCGAAAGATCGAAATGAAAAACGGTGTCCCAGCTGCCGGCCTTCTCGCCGAGGAAACGCTCCGGCAGGCTTTTCAGAATCTCAGCGGCTGTGGTCGGTATCACCCTGACCGGTTCCGGCCTCTCGGGCTCTTCCCGCCGCTGAATGGGCTTTTCCCCCGCGGGTGGGGAGGCTGCCTTCTCCAGAACGGCCCCGTAACGGACCTGGTCGATCATCAGACGCGCGATGATCTCGCGCATGATTTCCGATGTGCCGCCCACGATCGTACCCACACGAGCGTCCCGATAGATGCGGGACATGAGATACTCGTCCATGTAACCGTAGCCGCCGTGGAACTGGAGGCAGGTATCGGCCATTTTCTTCATGAGTTCCGTGGAGAGGAGCTTTGCCATGGAGCAATACTCAACGGCCTGCTCCCTCCGGCTGTGGAGCCAGCAGGTGTAATACGTCAGCTGACGCACGGCCTCCAGCTCGGCCTTGAGATCGGCCAAAGTGTGACGAATGACTTGAAATTTCGACAGGGGCCGGTTAAAGGCCTGCCGCTCCGTGATGTATCTCAGAGTGGCCTCCAGGCAGAGCCCGGCACCGCTCACATAAAGAACAGCGCTCACCAGGCGTTCGAGCTGGAAGCACTCCATGATGTAATAAAAACCCCTGTTCTCCCCGCCGATGAGGTGGGATGCCGGAACGCGAACATCCTCGAAAGAAAGCTCCCCTGTATCGGAGCAATGCCAGCCGATCTTATGAAGCTGTCGAGCCGTGAAGCCCGGTGTGTCGCGCTCGACCAGGATGAGACTGATACCACCCACCCCGGCCTCTGGATCCGTTTTCGCCGCGACGAGGACAAAATCGCCAAAAACCCCGTTGGTGATGAAGGTTTTTGACCCGTTCAGGACATAGTGATCGCCGAGCCGGACAGCCCGTGTCCGTATGGCCGCCACGTCTGATCCTGTGTTCGGCTCCGTGATGGCCAGGGCCCCGATTTTTTCCCCCGCGATGGAGGGGGCGAGAAACTTCCGTTTCAGTTCTTCACTGCCGAACCGGGCGATATACTCCGTCGCCATGAACTCATGAACACTGACCGCCGCCGAAAAACCGCCCATGGTGGATCGGTTGAGCTCCTCGAGGAACACGACGGAATAGAAAAAATCCGCCGCGGTCCCGCCATAGGCCTCGGGGTGGTTGATGCCGAGAAAGCCGAGTTCCCCCATCCGTTTCCAGATGGACCTGGGAATGCGCTGCTCCCTCTCCCAGATATCGGCGTGCGGTGCAACTTCCTTTTCGACGAACTGCCGCACGGTGGTTCTGAATGTCTCGTGTTCTGAATTAAAGTAAAGCGATTTCATGAAACCTCCAATGAAGGCGTTAGGCGTCAGGCCTATTGCTTATTGCCATTCGCCCTTCGCCCTTCGCCTTTAGCCTTTTGCCTCTTCATCGTATATCCCATCCAGCACATCTTTATACCTGGCGGCTATAACGCCTCGTTTCAGCTTCATCGTCGGCGTCAGCTCGCCGCTTTCGATCGCAAAAGGTTTGGAGAGAATCCGGAAATACTTGACCTGCATGTACCGGGGGAGCTGTTCGTTGGCCCGGTCCACCTCTTTCTGCACTTTATCGAGGACCACGGGATGCCGGATCATCTCCTCCCAGGGCAGGTCCGGAACCCCGAGATGCTTTGCCGTTGCGGCAACGGCGTTTTGATCCAGCACGAGGAGCGCCGTCAGGTAGTGCCGCCGGTCCCCGTGAACATAGGCCGATTCGATGTGCCGGCCGCCGAGAAGGAGATGCTCAATGGGCGCCGGCGCGATGTTCTTCCCGCTCGAGGTAATGATAAGCTGTTTCTTGCGGTCGGTAATGGTCACCCAGCCCTCGTTGTCGATGACACCGATGTCGCCCGTCCGGTAGTAGCCGTCGGGGGTGAAGGTGGCCTTCGTATCCCCGGGGTTTTTCCAGTATTCCCTGAAGACGTTCGGCCCTTTCACTTCCAGTTCCCCGTCGTCGGCCACCCGCACCTGGACCCGCGGAAGGGGCTTACCCACGGTTCCGAAGCGGTATTCCCGGGGGTTGTTGATCGTGGAGGGTGTGGTGGCTTCGGTGGCGCCCCAGCCCTCCAGGATGAGAATGTCCATGGCATGGAAAAATTCCGCGATCTCTTTATTCAGGGGCGCCCCTCCGGAGACGCAGAATTCGAGATCACCGCCGAAAGCCTCCTTGACCTTCTTGAAAACAAGGACCTCGGCCAGTTTATGGCGGAGGCGGAGCCCGGCAGGAAGCGGCCGGTGGGCCGATTGATAGCGGCTTGCCTCCTTCCCGACCTTCATGGCCCAGTGAAAGATTATCTTTTTCGGAAGCGAGGACGTTCGGACATTCTGGGTCATGCGGGCATGGATCTTCTCGAAAACCCTTGGAACAGCGACCATAAACTGCGGCCGGATTTCCCGGAGATTCTGCGCGAGGGTCTCGAGACTCTCCGCATAGCCGATGCAGAGGCCCAGATAGAGCAGCAAATAGTACCCGGCGAATCGTTCGAAGGCATGAGCCAGGGGAAGAAAGCTGATGTTGCGGTGCAGCCGGCTGATGACATCCATACCCATCCCCTCGACGAGGATGCTGGCGGTCTGAAGGTAGTTGTTGTGGTTGAGGACGACGCCTTTGGGGTTCCCCGTCGTGCCGCTCGTGTAGATGATACACATGATGTCACCGCCCTCGATGGCATCGACCACTCCGGCCACCTTCACCCGGAGCTCCGGTATCGGTTCGTCGCCCCGCAAAAGCGAGGAGAAGGGCCGGATCCAGGAGGGGTCGGGATTTTCGAAGGTCTCTTCAAAAACGAAGACCTTTTCGACCGTGGGGATCCTGTCCCGGATCCCGAGGATCTTTTCGAGCTGGGAGGCATCCTCGACAAAAAGGATAGACGCCTCCAGATCCTGAACGATAAAAGCCGCCTCCTCGGGCAGCGATGTGGCATAAATGGCCGAGGTGATGGCGCCGGCAAGGAGAGACCCCAGGTCGGCGTAGGCCCACTCGGGACGGTTCTGAGACAGGATGGCCATGCGGTCCCGGGGCTGGAGGCCGGCCCGGGTCAGGTTCGAGGCAACGCGAAGCGCAATTGCTTCGAGATCACGGTACGAGATCGTCACATAGTGCCCCTGCCTTTTGAACATCATGGCCGTGGCATCGGCATATCCGGAAAAATTATGGAGCAGGACCTGGATGAAGTTTTTCGGCGCCATGACGACCCCCTCAATCGGTCAAAAAGCCCGGTTCAATGAATCGTGCCTCAGCCCTCATAGAAGCGTTTGTTCTCCCCGGCCATGTCGTGGAGGATCCCCGCGGGCTTGAAACGGTTGCCATGGATGTTCTCGAGATCCTCCATCATGGCAAGCACCTTCCGGGGACCGAGCCGATCGATGTAGCGGAAAGGTCCTCCCAGAAAAGGCGGGAACCCGAGGCCAAAGACGGCCCCGATGTCGCCGTCGCGCGGCGAGTTCAGGATACCTTCCTGGAGACAGTGGGCGGCCTCATTCGTCATGACGAGGGATAACCTTTTCTGTATCTCCGCCTCACCGATACTCACCCGTTTCGGACCGCCGAAGAAAGCGTACACCCCTTCATTGACGTCTTTTTTCCTCCCCCCGCCGGAGGGGTCATAGCGGTAAAACCCCCTGTTATTCTTGCGTCCCTTGTACCCGGCCTTGAAGAGAACCTCCATGGATTCATCCGGCTGAATGCCGCGCCCGGCAAAGAGCGGACCGAGGACTCGCGAAACATGGGTCCCCACATCGATCCCCACCTCATCAAGGAGGGTGATGGGGCCCACGGGATAACCGAACTGGCGCATCGCCCCGTCGATGTCCTCGATATCGGCCCCCTCATTCAAAAGCACGAGGGTCTCGTTGAGAAGCGGGGCGAGGATCCGGGTGGTGTAGAAGCCCGGCCCGTCGTTCACCACGATCACTGTCTTCCCCTGGCGGATGCCCGTGTCGACGGCCGTTGCCGTCACCCAGGGCGCGGTCTTCGCCGTTACAATGATCTCCAGAAGCGGCATCTTGGGGACGGGGGAGAAGTAATGCATCCCGATCACCCGATCCGGACGGGCAGAGGCTTCCGCAATACTCGTGATGGGAAGGGAGGAGGTGTTGCTCGCGAAGATCGCATCCTCTTTGACAACCGCTTCCACCTCCCGGAGGATCTTCTTCTTGAGGTCCAGATCCTCGAAGACCGCCTCGATGATCAGGTCGGCTTTTTCAAAGCCCCGGTATCCTTCCTGGCCGGAGACCCGGCTGAAGACCCGGTCCCTCTGGAAAGGGGTGAGGATTCGCCTCCGGACCTTTTCATCCAGTTCCTGCCAGAGGGCTTTCTCACCGCGACCGAGGGCTTCGTGGTTCACATCCCTAAGAAGGACATCCATGTCGTTTGCGGCGCTCACACTTGCGATACCCGACCCCATGAGACCGGCGCCGAGGATCCCGATCTTCCGGACCGGACGAACCTGTTCCTGGAGAGGGTTTTTCTTGAGGGCGGTCATCCCGAAGAAGATCTGGATCAGCTCCCGTGACTGAGGCGTCATGGCAAGATCCCCGAAGGTCTTCTCCTCCATCTTCTCCCCCTCTGCGAGGCCTCTTTCGAGTCCGGCCTCGACGCAGTCGATGATCCTGAAAGGCGCCGGGTAATTGCCCCGGGTCGTCTTCTGGACCCTCTGCCTCGCCTTTTTGTAAACAAGCCTTCGGCTAAAAGGCGTACTCTCCAGGAGTCCTGCCAGCAGGGTCCGCTTCTTCTTGCGATCGAGGGGTTCTTCGGCTAGCCCCAGGGCCGCTGTCCTCGCGGCATGCAAGAGCGCATAAGGATTGACGACATCATCCACGAGCCCCATTTTCTTTGCCTGGCGGGGATAGATGTTTTTTCCCGTCAGCATCATATCCAGGGCGTTCTGCAGGCCCACAAGGCGGGGAAGGCGCTGGGTCCCGCCTCCGGCGGGCAGAAGCCCCAGCCTGACCTCGGGCAGGGCCATCACCGTCCGCGGGTCGTCGGTGGCGATCCGGTAATGACAGGCGAGGACTACTTCGAGGCCGCCCCCGAAAGTGGCCCCGTGAATCGCCGCAACAATCGGTTTGGGGAAAGCGGCCATCCGGTTCAAGATCGCGTGGCCGTCGCGGCTGAGCGCTTCCACCGGATCCGGATCTCTCGCCTGCCGGAATTGATCCAGGTCCGCGCCGGCAATGAAGTTATCCTCCTTGCGGCTGATCAGGACAACGCCTTTCACGGCAGGGTCAGATTCGATCCGGTGGAGAATTTCCGAGAACCCATCCAGCAGATCCAGTGAGATCTTGTTCACCTTCTCTCCGGGCTGATCGAGCCAGATGACGGCCACACCGTCCTGCTGTTCAACTTGAGCGTATGTCATAGAAGAAATCCTCCCGTGATCGTCAAGATATGGGAACGATGACCTCGAATGCAGCAGGCATCAATGATCCCTCCATCGCTCCAGGATGATCGCATTCCCCATCGCTCCAGCCGCGCAGGCGGCCACAAGGGCGAAGGTCCCGTTCTCCCGGATCAGCCGGTTAGCCGCCGTGGTGACCAGTCGTGCACCGGTGGCACCGAAGGGGTGGCCCAGCGACAGGGATCCGCCCAGGGTATTGAACTTTTCCATGGGAATGTCTCCCATCCGTCCCGCGCGACCCAGCTTTTCCCGCGCAAAGGACTCCGAAGCAAGGCACTGTATATTGGCCAGGATCTGCCCCGCAAAGGCCTCGTGGAACTCGAAGACATCGATATCGGAAAGCCCGAGGCCGGCTGCGTCCAGTGCCTTCGGGGCCGCATAGGCGGGACCGAGCAGAAGCTCTTCTCCCGGGTCCTGAGCCGAGTAGGCGTAGGCGCGGATCCGGGCCTTCGGTTTATATCCGAGTGACCGTGCAGCATCCTCCGCCATGAGAAGTGTCGCGGCGGCCCCATCTGTCAGGAAAGATGAATTCCCCGCCGTCACCGTCCCGTATTTCTTCACGAAGGCGGGCTTGAGGCTCTTTAATTTTTCAAGGGACGTATCGGCCCGGAAACCGTTGTCCACGGCGATGGGCTGAAAATCAGGCGGGACCCGTACCGGCTCGATCTCGCCCGCGAGAATTCCTTCCATCGTTGCCCTGCTCGCTGCCAGGTGGGACTGCAGGGCATATTCGTCCTGTGCCTCCCGGCTGATCCCGAGGCGCGCCGCCAATCTGTCGCAATCTTCGCCCATCGTCCTCCCCGTGGAAAACTCGGCAATGGACGGGATCTCCGGAAGAAGATCCTTCAGGCCGATCCCCTTGGGGAACTCGAGAAAATCCATGGGCCCTTTGTATCTCTGGGCTTCGAGCAGCTTCCGGCGGACGGGTTTCCGGTAGCAGATGGGGATGTCGGACATGCTTTCCGTACCGCCCGCGATGACGATATCGGCCTGACCCGTACGGATGAGGTCGGTACCGCTGGTGATGGCCACGTTCGCGGAAATGCAGGCGAGGGTCACTGTATAAGCTGGGACATGGGAGGGGAAGCCGGCGGCCAGGGCGGATTCACGGGCCACGTTGCTGGTGGCAAGACGGGCGATCACCGTGCCCATGATGACGCGGTCGACCCTGCCCGGTTCGATCTGCGTCCTGTCCAGAAGGGCCTTCAACGCCAGCCTGCCCAGATCATAGGACGTCAGGTCTCTGTAGCCCGAACCGGATCGCAGGAAGGGGATCCGGCATCCGTCAATCAAAACAACCTTGCGGCCATCGCGCTGTTCACGTTCCATGGGGCTTTTCTCCATCACTGCCGGTTTAAATAAACCAAAAATATTTCAGAACATCATGGACATATAGAAAAGCGGGATCCGTGTCAAGTGTTGTAAAACGGAATAACAGGGGAAGGCGGATTTCATCCGGGGGGTCGAAGAGCCCGCCAGAACATGGATGGGGAAATTTCCCGCAAGCGCTCAGCGAGACCCGTAGGTGAGCAAAGACAGACCGTTTCGGTTCAAGACCTTCTCGCATTGATAACGGTCGTAGTCTTTAAAAAGGTTGATGAAGAAGGGATCATATCTTGCCAGGATCTTTGTGACCTCCAGTGAAAGACCGGGATGCCTCTTGCGAAGGATCTTTAACTCCTCCTCGAATGCATCCTCGATCTCCACTTCTATGACATGGAATCCGATTTCTTCACTCGATGACTCGTACTCCGATTCGACGTGCACGATCAGCGTCCCGGCGTAAACGGCATCCCCCCTCGCGGGTACCTGGAAGGCCGCAAAGGCTTCGTTGTTTGGGAGGGGATCCACGTAGGTATGGTAGATGAGATAGGTCCCTCTCGGAACGATCCAGTAGAAATGACCGTCACCCTCGATGGTCACGGAAAAGCCCCGCGCACCGGCTTCGACCCAGAAGATGGAAAGATCGACATTGGGCTTGCCGAAGGTGGCAAGGACATCGAGAAGATTGGAACTCCAGGGCTTGAACTCTTTGCCCCTTTCCTTGACCTTGATCTTGCCGTAGACAAGGGCCCTGTCACCCAGTTTGCCCAGGGGTTCGCCTGGCTCAGGGTACTTGAGCATCACGCAACCGGCGAAAACAAATACGACGAGGATCAATAAAATAATCCCTGTCTTTTTCATGCATCCCTCGCGAATCTGAAGTGTCCGGTATTCCGTTCAAGCATTCGAATCATCATCCCTGCAGATCACCATCCTCGACACGCTGCGGCATGCCTTGGAATGCCGCGGGGAGAAACCCCCTTAAGGAAATTATTAAGAAGGAAAGCCCCACGGCCTGAACCGTGAGGCTTTCCGGTTAATGTAAGCTGGTCAGGAACTCTCACTTGATGATGAAATCGCCCCTTCTGTTCTTGGACCAGCAGGCCTCGTTCGACTCTTTGCAAACCGGCTTGTCCTCGCCGTAGCTGATCGTCGAGATCCGCCCTGCGCCGACTCCCAGGCTCTTGAGATACTTGGCCGCGGCATCCGCCCTTCTCTGGCCGAGGGCCATGTTGTACTCGTTGGTCCCGCGCTCGTCGCAGTTCCCCTCGACAACAACCTTCGTGTCCTTGTTTTTCGAGAGCCAATCGGCATTCTTCTTCAGCGTCTCGCGCGCCGCGGGATTCAGATCGTACTTGTCGTAAGCAAAGTAGACAGCATCGAGCCTGTCGACTCCCGGAACCACAGGCGGAGGCGGTGGTACCACTGCCGCTGGCGCAGCCCCTGCCGCGGGGGGACAGAAGAAAACCTTCTGCACGTAGGCCCCCATTTGAGCCGGCGTCTGCAGGTTGTCGGCATTCTCAACGAAACCACACCCGCCGTCCGCAACAATCCGCTCCGCGAGCTTCTTGCCCTCAACATCCTTCCCGACCTGGACGGGATAGATGCACACCCTGCCACCATAGTCCGCCTTGATCTTGGCAACGTTTTCCAGGATCGACTTCGGACGGAGATCGTCTATCCCTTCGACCTGTTCGAAATCACTCACAAGAATGATCGCCGTCTTGCCGCTCAACCCCTTCACATCACCACCGGCTGCCGCCAGTGCACGGCCCATGGGGGTCCTCCCCAATCCACGGTTGCCGATCTTGTCCATGGCCTTCTGGAAATCCGCGCCAGTGACCACCCAGGTGGATTCGTCCGACCCCATCTTCTCGGCACCGAAGAGCCGAAGGGACGGGCTCAGCTTTACACCCGCGGGTATCGTCTTGGCCATATCGCTCGTAACCTGCTTGGCGATGGCCAGCCTGGAGTCCCTGTCGTACCAGGGATTCATCGAATCCGATCGGTCAAAAAGAAAGGCAGCATTGTCCGTACATTGCACGAGACCTGCCGCCTTCGCATTCGACGGCACGTCTACGGGCATGTAAGCCTTCTTCGTCGCGCAGCCGATAAGTGCCACTACCGCAATAATCAATAGGGTTACCTTCAAACATTTTTTGACCATAAACACACCTCCTTTAAGCTTGACTATCCACACATTTGATGCCGACACACTGCCGGCCATCCTTTTCCTCTTCGCTGCCGGCCCTGACAGGCCCGCTCAGAGCCTCTTTAACTTCCGCTGTCCCAATGAAGACCCGTGTCGAACTTTGAATCCCTTCGCCCTCCACGTTCCGGCGGAGACTGTCAACCCGACCCTGATCCAATACAGCGTTTCCTCATCAATACGCGGATTGCATCTGTCTCGTCACAGGGTTACGTTCCTTGAATAATTTTGAACTAAAGATTTTACAGGCGACGATTGGTCAAAATGCCGCTGACGTGCTTGAGCTTTTGTAAATTAGCATTTTCCCCCAAATATTTCAAATGCTAAAATGCGGGCGGTTATATCATTTTATTCCCGGGCGAAAATGTGCTAATTTAAAGGCAAAATCGCGTGAGACGGGGGTAGTGGGGATGCTTACAAAGAGGCAGATCGTTGATGTGCTGACCCAATGGAACGAGGCGTGGAACGAGCACGATATCGATAGAGTCGCCGCGCTCTTCCACGACGACATCGTCTTCGAAAACTGGACGGGGGCAAAGATCAGGGGCGCCGGGGCCCTCAAAAACGCCTGGGAGCCATGGTTCAGGAACCACGGGGGTTTCCGTTTCAACACGGAGGACCTCTTCGTCGACGAAGAAGCGCAGAAGGTCCTCTTCCAGTGGTTTCTGGACTGGCCATCCATCGAAAAGGGATACCAAGGCAAGCCGGAGCACCGACGAGGTGTCGACGTGATGCACTTCAAGGACGACAAGATCATCCACAAGTATACCTACTCCAAGACGACCCTCGAGATCGATGGAAAGCGTGTGAAGTTCGTCCCCGAATAAATGCCTGACGGCCACTTTTACCGGTCCCATCATTCAGGGTCCGCTCACCGCCGGTTCATTTCCAGACCGATTTTCCTTTGGGGCGGGATCCTCATGGCCGGAACGACAGGACAAAAAGGCAGGACAAGGAAAGGCTGCGGGACTCAAAAAAGTTTCAAGGCTCAGAAATGATTGGATGTTTTTGCCATCGCCCGTTTCTCTTAGAGGGAATTATCCTTCTAATACTTTCTTCGTATGTAAAAATAACGCCAGGCGCTTATTGACATAACGGCGATTCTCTATTAGGTAATTCTCTGGACGGCAGTTTATCTTTATTCCGAAAGACAAAAGGGGGGGTTCGTTATGTTAAGCCATTTCATACGTAAGAATCACAAGGGCTTCACCCTGATCGAGATCATCATGGTCCTCCTGATCCTCGGGATCCTGGCCGCCGTGGCCATCCCGAAGTACTTCAGCATGCAGGAGGAAGCAAAAAAGAAAGCGGGCCAGACGGCGCTCGCTGAGGGCAAGTCCAGAATAGCCCAGTACGCCGCCCAGCGTCTTCTCCAGGACACGACATGGCCGACAGGTGCCGAAATCCTAGCTTCGGTTTTCACAGATGCCGGCGACTTTACCCTGAACTACACATATACTTCCCCGACTTTCTATATGACTTCCACGGGGAAGGCCGGAACGACCGTTGCCGACGCAACTGCCATCGGCACCATGCATCGTCCCGGTCTGTAAAACGCCCAACGTTCTCTCCCCTTGCGGCGGGGTCCCGAACGATTCCGGAAATCATGGCCGGTGCGCAACGTCGCGGATTGCGCTGTTAAAACCGAATGGGAAAACCCCTTCCAGCTATAGGGACCGGAGGGGGTTTTCATTTCATGGCTTATTGCGAGCGTTTCCCGGCTTCCTGAAGCTTTCCCCTGCACGGAGGACGCAGGTCCTTTTCGTTAGCCCCAAGGCACCTCAAGATACGTCCGCCGCCATCGGCGTGCCGACCTGCGCCCTCCCCCGCCCCGACCACGACTGGCGTTGGCGTTCCCGGTGCCGCGGCGACAGACCATCCAGAGGCATGAAAAAATAAGGGAAAAATTTTCACCTTTGCACTTTTTGTCACTTGATTTGAGAAGTCATAGGCACTATAATCGGCCCGTTTTTGTCAAATACAGAACCCCATCCAAAAGGAGGAAGAGAGGCATGAAAAAATTACTGACTGCGTTAATGCTGGCTGCTGTCCTCGTCAGCTTCGTCGCGGGGACTTGCATCGCCAAGACAACCTGGAACGCCAACTCGGTGTGGCCCCCGAAAAACATGCACAGCGTGTGGCTCACAGAATACGCTGAAAAGGTGAAGGCGGCCTCCAAGGGTGAGCTGGAACTCGTCGTTAGCACAGGCGGCGCCCTGGGATACAAAGGCCCCGAACTCCTGAAGGTCGTCCGTGACGGTCTCGTCCCCCTGTCCGACATGCTCATCAGCGGCGTGGCCGGCGACGAGAAGATCTTCCAGATCTCGACGCTCCCCTTTTTGGTCCGGGATTTCGACGAACTGAGGCTCCTCACCAACATCGCGCGGCCCTACTACGACAAGGCGGCAACCAAGTGGAACCAGAAGATCCTCTACATCGCCCCCTGGCCCGGCGCGGGGCTCTGGACGAAAAAGAAGATCACATCCCTCGAGGACCTGAAGGGCCTCAAGACCCGTACCTATGACAAAAACGGCGCGCTCGTGATGGAGGCCGCCGGCGCGACGCCCCTCGCCCTCCCCTTCAGCGAGGTCTACACCTCCCTGCAGACCGGTATCATCGACTCCGTCATGACCTCGACGCCCACGGCGGTGGACGGCAAGTTCTGGGAAGTGCTGAAGTACTTCGAGCCACTTCAGATCACCATCGCCACCGACATGGTGACGGTCAACATGAACGCCTTCAAGAAACTCCCCAAAGCCCAGCAGGACCTCCTCGTGAAACTCGGCAAGGAGCAGGAAGAGGCCGCCTGGAAAGGCGTCAGGAAATGGGACGGCGACATGGAGGCCATCAGCAACAAGAACGGCATCGAGACGGTGAAACCCTCCAAGCAATTCATCGCCGACATGGAGAAGATCACCCAGGGCATCCGGGCCGAGTGGCTGAAGACCGCCCCGCCGGA
>Ga0172365_10000041_pt1 | contig 65784 bp, 71 predicted proteins | sample LakKivSesite48cm_FD_114535 | JGI IMG/M metagenome (GOLD analysis project Ga0172365, IMG submission 114535) | Sediment microbial communities from Lake Kivu, Rwanda - Sediment site 48cm | ecosystem: Environmental > Aquatic > Freshwater > Lake > Sediment | place: Rwanda: Western Province, Lake...
CAGAAGGGCCAAGGAGAGCGTTCGACGTTTAGGACGAAGCTGAAGACCGGATTGTCGCAGGTCCGAATCCTGCCCAGGCCACCACACTCAACCAGAGGCTCATGAAGCCAAGCTTGGACTCTTCTCCTAGGAGGAAAGTGAAGGTTAAATAAAATGCCACTGCAACACGAAGGTCGTGCGGCAGTAATCTAGCCTGGTCTAGGATCCGACCCTGCCAAACTCACAAGTGCGGTTCGGTCGTTACGGGGGTTCGAAATCGTTGGAGCACGAAACTCCCCCCTGCCGCACCTATTCGATTCATGGTTGGTTGGGGGGGATTATGACGGCGAACACAGAGATTGCGTCGTGGGTCTCTTCTTGGTCATCGATTTCAACGTCCTTAACCGGTGAAATCTCATGACCCCTCACTTCGCCAAGTTCCTTTGCTAACGTAACGGTTCGATCTTCTATTCCCGGTATGAAGGCGCTAGAAGTATCCAACAGAATTCTTGACCCATCATGTCTGACGACTAGGAACTCTACCCCCACATCGTACTCTACGTCTAGTCTTTTTCCCGCTGAAACTTTATCCCTGAACGAAGGGTCTAGGCGTTCGAGGACAAGCTCCCTAACCTTCTTGTCCAAGGACTCTAGATCGACTTTGAGTCTCGCGGGGGGACTGGTTGCCTTCATAGCCTCTGGGGGAGACTCTTCCTTGGCAGAGTACAAGAGGAGTTTAATCTCCTTTATTGGAATGGGTGCCTTGGCTATCAGAAGCTTTACCGTCTTCCCTATGTCTCTCGGCTTGTCGCATAACGCATAGATGGCGTATCCATATATCTCATCTGTGTTGAATCCGGACACGAACACACATCCCTTGGACACGTCTCGACCCCAGAGTTCCCTCGCCTTTCTGGAAGCTATCTTGGGCACTTCATCGATATCCCGATCCTCCTGCCACACATCGTATGTTATCATTTTCGATCACCGATTGGGTCCCTTCGGTCTGCATTGAAGCGCTCGATCGCATCTTGATGGGACTTCTTGAAACTACCCACTTCCATGATATAACGGACCATGTTTTTCTCTCTGCATACGCGTAGTTCGTTTTTCCCACTCTCTAAGGATTTCTGACTGTCCCGTGGGTACATCTTGCTCGTGATGTCAAAATGCTCCTCTAGAAGCCTTTGGATGCCCTCTAAGCCTTCCCGATTCTTCGAGAAGAAGCGCACCTTCAGACCACCGCGACCAGGGTAGTATGCTATTGACCCGTCGCCACTCATGAACGCCTTCAGGTATGCCCGAGCCGCTTCCTTATCCATATACTTCTCAGGCACCTCCCAGTATCCGCCTGGGTGCTTGTTAGTGTATCTCATGATGTCTTCGACTGCCTCCTTGGAGCCCTTGATCATCTCAAAGAAGTGTTTCCTGTTCTTGTGTTGGTATTTGCCGGGAGTCAAACCATACACGTCAATCATGCAGCCCCTGAAAAGGTCCAGCAACTCATCGGACTCGCTGCCAAACTTCACATAGTAGTGCGCCCCTTCCAAATCATACGTCAAGCTTCCATCGCTCTCTATCAAACCCGTTAGTATTGACTTCTCTTTGGTTAATAGTTCTCTGATTCTCCCGGGGGCGACTTCCAATAGCATGCCCTTGTCCAGTTTCAGCAAGGCGCGGTCATCTCCGAGGGCGACCGCCCTTGAGTACAGGCCGAGAACCTCTCTATCCTTCCTGAGTTCTATGCCCTCGTCTTTCTTCCACAATTCATAGGGCCCGTATGAGGCAAGGAGTCCGCCGCCCGCCTCGCACCCCTCCTTCCCCTTGTCCACCTAGATTGGCCTTGATTGAACCGCTGGTCGACCTGGTCCTCGCGCTTCCCTCCCCCCATCAGCCAGCCCTCCCCTCGAATCTGGCCTTCTGCTGTAACAGGTTGTGTAGTGAGAGCTTGCGCACATCGTGCAACAGGTCATATGGCCTGGCGCCCTTGCAGGCTGGGCAATCGCAGGGGACGTACTCGATGTCCGGGTACAGGACGGACCGTGTCTTCTCGCCGAGGAAGATGAACCTCCGCTTGGCATGAATGTACCAGGACAGTGTCGCGTACTTCGCCTCCTTCAGGCGCCTGATTCGGTGCGAGAGGCCATAGACGACCAGCTCGGGGTTTGCCCCAGCCTTCCTCAGGGTGTAGGTAGTGGTTGTTAGGTAGCCGTCCAAAAGGTCAACCCTGGCGAGTTCCCTGACAGGGAGGGCGAACGAAGCATACCCTAGTTTGAGCTGCTTCTCGATGCACCATTGGGTCTGTTTGGAGATCGCTCCCTTAACAAGGCCCAGGACCGGAACCCCAAGATCGCGCAACTCAGCCGCATATCTCACCAGACGGATGGTCTGGGACCACGAGAGGTAGAAGGGGTCGTCGACGTAGGTGTAGTTGTCTGAGACCATGGCGACATCCGGCCTCAGGTCACCCACCAGTTTGGTGTAGTCTGCTGGCTTCAGCTTGTCGATGGCCTCGTCGGGCATTATGGTGGAGAGCGCGATCTTCCCGTCGTACCCGAGGTAGTCGTGCAGGCCGACCTTAGAGACCTCGTTCAGAAGCCCCTTGTTTGTGAGAATCTCGCCTAGCCTGACGAAGAGGGCGGGTAGCGGAAAGTCGTCCCAGAACCAAGATCTGCGGTCAACGACGCTTATGGTCGGCGTGAACCTGGGGAGGTCTGCCCTTCCGACCTGACGTGCATTGATCTCGGGAGGCGGTTCTGGCATCGGCCTCTGCTTCCCTCCGATTGGGCAATAGTCCCTCAGCCTGCAGAATGCGTTCGGATACGTTATCCCCGTGTAGGATGTCCCCCTTATGCACCTGTCAACCAAGCAGATCCTCGTGATGCAGCCAGGGCATAGAGCCTGAAAGTGGGTGCAGGCAGAACAATTGATGCCGCACTTGCCCCTTCTTTCCGATTCCAACTGGGATAGTAGTGTACCCGAGGTAAAAAGGGGAACCGTCAGGTCGAGATCCGCAACGCCTAGAGGTGAGGATAGCAGTCCTTTAGGAGCTCGACTTGTCGAAAGAGTTATTCACTTAGTTGGGGGTGTGTCTGCGGAAAATGAAGGCCGCTGGTGTCAAGTCCGTCATGTCGTCGCCTGTCGTCACCGTTCTGTTCAACGAACCGGTGAAAGTGGCCGTCAGGAAGATGATCGAGCACCAGGTGGGGGCGGTGGTGGTCATGAGCGGTGGGCTCCCCGTGGGTATGGTGACTGAGAGAGACGTGCTCAAAATCATGGCTGAGGGGCGGGACCCGGACAAGATACTGACCTCCGAGGTCATGGGCAAGCCATTGGTCACAGTGGGCCCCGAAGCTCCAGTCACCCAGGCGATCGCGCTGATGAAGGGGAAGGGCATTCGCAGGATTCCGATCGTGAAGGACAGCAAGTTGATTGGCATAGTGACAGAGAAGGAGATAATACGGAACCTGATATAGTCCGAAGCTCACGTCCGTTTTTCTTGCTCGCGGAATTAGCGGGACGAGAAACGCTCGGTCGGCCCGTGTTACAGGAGGTACATCGCAACGAACGCGGCGAAGGGCACAGTGAAGTTGTCAAACGGCTGAAGCGGACCCACTGTCAGCATCTCGACCACAGTGCCCACAAGCGATCCAACCGCGGCCAATGTCAGGATGTGACCAAGTTGGACAGAGGCCAACGATGGTGAGAAGAGGAGAAGAAAGTGAGAGTTGACGAGAAGGGCCAGAGTGGCACCGAGGAAGCCAGCGATGAGCATCAGCAAGGAACCTTCGACTGACTTCTGCGAGAAGGAATACTTGTGCCTGTTTTTCATCATTGGCGCGAACATCGACGCTGCGCCGTCTCCCCAAGCCATTATCATGACGGACGCCATGATCAGATCTCGCCGGCTCCACCCGATCAAGATCAAGACCCCTATCGATACTATGTAGTAGAGCGGACCGTAGGCGTGGGCCGCGCCGTGCTCCTTCTGATCCACCATCGAGGTCGTGATGAATGAGGACTTTGCGAACGTCAGGGCAAGGCCGACGACGACACCCAAGCCCAACGGAATCATGAAGGGATAGTACCACTCTGAACATAGGGGGAGCACCAGTATCGAAGCGCCGGCGAAGAGGTGGATGATGTGCCGCGTGAACGTTGACCTAAGGGAGAACCTCCGCCTAGCCAACTCGGCAGCGACTATGAGCGCAAGCACGTAGACGTAGACCGCGAGGACGATGCCCACCGCGCCTAGATCGATCTCCATTGATCGCGGCAAACTGAGAACCGCATAAAAACATTGTAATCCCGAGTTTGGGGCACCACAACAAGGGTCTTTCCTCCTGTCCTGTAAGGTTTTTAGAGGGGGTGTTTTGAAAGTCCACGTGCCCCCTGACGGTACTGTAAGTGCTATTGCGCTGCTAGGTGGAACTGGCAATCTCGGCAGGGGTTTGGCCCTTAGGTGGGCCCCGAAGGAGCGCGTCATTATCGGCTCAAGGTTCAGGGGGAAGGCCGAGGAAGCGGCGAAGGAAGTGCGGCGAACATTAGGCGGGACGGCCGCGGGAAACGTCAGCGGAATGCTGAATCGGGAGGCGATCGAGAAGGCCGACATAGTGGTCTTCTGCATAAAGTTTGAGCCAGCGCTGAGGCTAGCTAGAAGGCGGAGAAAGTCACTCAGGGGCAAGCTGATTCTATCTCCGGTGGTGGCAATGCGCCGCAGGGGAAACCTGAGGGTTCCTAAGCTGAAACTATCTACGAGCGCAGCTCTCCGGTTGGCGAATGTCTTGAGGCAGAGATCCCGCGTGGTGGCAGGGTTTCACACAATCCCAGCCGTCATGCTCTACTCGAAGGACCCCCTGCGCGATTACTCAGTTGTAGTGTACGGCGAACAGCCAGCCAAGGGGGTCGTGATGCAGCTGGTGAGAGAGATCAAGGGACTCCGCCCGCTAGACGGTGGTCCGCTTGAGATGTCATTTCTCTCCGAGTATACTACGCCCTTGCTGCTGAACCTGGGAAAACTCAACCAACGTCGCGGATGCTCGGTGAAGTACTACTAGAGGGAATCCGCACTTTGTGATCTCTCATTGCTTAATTAGCGCGACGAGTTCTGCTCCTCAGATGAAGAGAACCATTGGGTGGGATCGAGGGACAGTCGCCACCGTAGATCAGACTCTTCTCCCGTTTCATTACAAGATTGTGCGCCTGAGAACAGCTCGACAGATCCTTGAGGCCCTTGGCAGTATGACCATTAGGGGGGCTCCATTGATTGGCGCCGCGTCGGCCTATGCGCTGGCTCTGGAGGCGCTCAGAAACAAAGGAAGGACGAGGGAGGCGGTTCTAGCGCGGCTGAGACAGGTCAGCAGAGAGCTGTTGGCGTGCAGGCCAACTGGTAGGGACATGAACAGAGCGATCACGAGGGTCCTCGACAGGGCAGAGAGGGGAGAAGGAGAGCTGTGGAAGGAGGTGCTCTCCGAGGCCGAGGATATAGCCGAGGAATACGAAAGGACAGAAAGAAAGATCGTCGAGGCGGGGCAAGTCCTTGTGAGGGATGGGGATGTCGTGCTAACGCACTGCAACAGCGGTCCATTGGCGACCATAGCTTGGGGAACGGCCCTAGGGATCGTGATTGAGGCTTGGAGGACAGGGAAACGAATCTCTGTCATCGCCACGGAGACGAGACCCCTGCTACAGGGGGCAAGGCTGACCGCCTGGGAACTTGAGCATAATGGAATCCCGTTCAAGTTGGTGACTGACAGTATGGTGGGCTACGTCATGGCACGCGGCCTCGTGAGCAAAGTGCTCGTTGGGGCCGACAGAGTCTGGAGGGATGGCAGCGTCGCGAACAAGATAGGTACATTGACCATTGCTACAGTGGCTAGAGAGCGGGGAGTGCCGTTCTATGTAGTGGCTCCCACATCGACGTTCGACCTAGAGGGCACCCCGAACTACGACATCATAGAGAACAGAGATTCGAAGGAGATCTTGGACATTGGAGGAGTTAGGATTGCGCCGAAGGACACCCAATGCTTGAACCCTGCGTTCGACATAACCCCACCCGACCACATCACAGCCATAGTGACCGAACGCGGCATACTACAACCACCCTTCGAGGAGAGCATAGGGCGTAACTTAGTGGGATAATGCCCCGCCAGACAAGTGGCCCAACGCGGCGGCCAAGAGCGTCAACACCGCGGTCAGCAGTATGTATAGGTTCGAGCGTATCATGTAGTATATCATCTGGTCTGTCGGACCGACCGGCGATAGCGCCTGTAACATCCCCGATTCTCTCGGCCAGGGAAACAAGGTGCCTTGGGGGGAGGTTCTCCAATAGAGGCCGTCGAACTCGATGATCCATCTGTCCGCTATGGCAGTCGCAGACACCCAGTAGAACAGCTGAAGAACTGCAACAACGACCGCCAATCCAACCGCAATTAGCACTCTCTTGCCTGATCCCCTCATCGTGCTTCCCTCTTACTGCCCTGAGGCTTCGCAGGTAATTAATTCCAGAGTGTGGAACGGCGGCAGCGGAAATGGAATCCGAGAAGCCCCCCGCGTCCCGATTTTCGCCATTTGGCGCGATAAAGACCTTTAAGCGACACCCTTGGCGCTTCGCTAACGACCATACTCATTGAACGACGAAAGCGGACCGAAGGTGATAGAGGGATTCCAGGGTGCCGCCTTCGGACTGGCAGAGGGGGTCATCACGACACTGGGGATGATCGTCGGGGTTGCCGCTGCAACCAATGACGTGTGGTTCATAATCATAGCGGGCATAACGGGGGGAATCGCGAACGCGTTGGGCAATTCATTTGGTTTCTTCCTCTCCGAGATGACAGAGCGAGGAGCGCAGATTCGCCAGATCAGCCAAGGGAAGATCACCTCCGCTCATTCGATGAGGGAGGTGCTGGTCAGTGGGGTCCTGACCTTTGTCGCGACTGGTTTCGTTGTCGTGGTTTTCCTCTTGCCGTTCTTTTTCACCACTGTTCCAGTTGCCGTGGTAGTGGCCTCCGCAGCGGCCGCCCTGATTCTCTTCTTCCTAGGGTATTATGTTGGCAGACTCAGTCGCGAGCCACCGATTGGCATGGCAATCAGATATGTGGCAGTTGGGGCAACCGGTGCTGTTCTGAGCTACTTAATGGGAGACGTGCTCAGAGCTTGGATCTTGGCCCTTTGAAGGTCGCCGCCTGGCAAGGATGGAGTCAAACTCCCATCTGTCGGTCTCGCTGGATATCCTCTTGACGATGTCAACCGCCTCTCTCTCGGGTAGTTCATAGAAGAGCCTGGCCACATGTTTGCAGAACTTCTTATCGCGCGATTCTCTTGCCCAGTCTGGACAGTCATGCAGTATCCTTCTATCCCCCAGGTTCACCACAATCTCATAGTCCCTGATCTTCGCCGCGATCCTGTCGTTGGAGTGCTCTAAGATCTTGATCTCGTCGTCGGCTATGGTCTTGGCCCGCTCGATCCGAGCCCTGTCGGCGAATTTGGAGAGATAAGAATCCAAGAGGCCCGTTTGGGTGCCGTGTGATGGAAGGGGGAGCTTCCTCATACCGGCTTTGGGCCGAGCGCCGGGCGGGTGGTCGCGCAACCACTTCTGGACCCTCTCGAGTGCCCTCTCCTGCGGCTCCGAGAGTTTGCCTAGGATCTGGAGGATCTGTAGGCAATTCTCTACGGCATATCCATGGTAGTGGTTGTTGAAGTAGCCTAACACGCGCTTGGTGCTCCTTTCTGCCTCTCGGATCTTTGCGACCCAAGGCTTGAGTTCATCGCCGGTGTACCTGTAGTTGTACCAGGGTCGCCTCCCGTGTCCATGCCAACGGAAGTAGGAGACATCAGACGTTGTCCTAAGATCTGGGGGGAGAAGTGGCTCATCCACGACGGTGTAGGCCGTGTTGTAGCTTGTGAGCATACGCCATGTCTCATCTCTAAGCCAGGATAGATGCCTGAACTCCACAGCAAACGGGACATCCTTGGGCAGCAAGACCAGAAAGCCCTCCAAGATCCTCGGATCAAACTTCAGGCTTGGGGGGAGTTGCACCAATATGCAGGCCAGCTTGTTGGATGTCGACAGCGGCTCCATCAGTTGGAGGAACTTGTACAGGTCATCTTCCACGTCTCCTTTAGTGCCTAACTGCTTCTCGTGAGTAATGACCCGTGGGAGCTTGGCGGAGAAGGCGAAACCGGGTGGACTGTATCGGTTCAAGCCGAGGACTGTCCCCTTGGAGGGGTAGGCGTAGAAGGTTGAGTCGATTTCAGCCGTGCTGAACGTGCTGCAGTATTTAGTGAGTTTGCGTTCTTTATCGTCGATGTAGACTGGACCTATCCATTCAGCGTAACTCCATCCTGACGTCCCCAATTTCAAGTCCGCCATCTGCCAGCGATCTGTCACACTTAACTGGCTCGACGATTTAGAGTTTGGGGCAGCTTGGGAGAGGTCCTGATAGGAACGGGTGGCTGGGCATATTTTAGAGGACCTTGGCGAGCCAATTTGGAGGTCTACTCGCGCGCATTCAACTGCGTTGAGGTGAATTCCACGTTCTACTCCATCCCGGACATGGGCCTAGTAAGATCTTGGAGAACGAGAGTCCCGAACGGGTTCCATTTCTCGCTGAGATGTCACAGAGATCTCACGCATCGCTATGCGCTCCGGCCCTCCGAGGATTCGTTCGACGTGTACTACAGGATGATCGAAATCTGCGACGCGCTCGACGCAGAGGTCCTGCATCTTCTCACCCCAGCAAGACAGGAACTCGGGGACCACACGCTACGCGGGATCTCAGGTTTTCTGAATTCGGTCGGGTCGTCCAAGGTCAGGCTAGCGTGGGAAATCAGAGGGGATCGAACAGAGGCCGAGTGGAGACAGATTGGGCTCATAATGCAGGATCATGACATAGCGCACTGTGTGGATCTCTCTGTGATGGCACCAAGGGTGCGGACCGATATCCTGTACACACGGCTCTTCGGAAGTGGAGCTCACAACCTGTACCAATTTGACGATCACGAATTGCGGAAGATCAGTGACAAGGCGGAAGAAGGCCGACAGAAGACCTACCTCATCTTCCACGGGGGGCGGATGTACGAAGACGCCGCCAGACTGAAGGCGTACAAGGAGACAGGAGAGTTCCCAAGGGCGTCTGGTCCTACCGGCGCGGGGTCACTACTGAGGGCCCTCAGCGAGGACGCGATCTTCCCCTCGTCCAAGGATGGGTTGGTCAGAGGTCAGGGGTGGAAGGTCATAGATCTGACGACTAGCGAGAGAACCCACGCCTCGACCCTGTTGGGGAGGTTACCGGACCGGGTCTACCTTGGCCTCGACGACGTTCGCAGGGCATTAGAAGCGTCACAGATCGACTAGTTCAGGGGTGAAGGTAGCGTATGGCCCGCTCTTCGTTCTCGACAAACCAAGGATCCCGCCTCTTGCAGTACTCCATCCAATTCCCGCCGTAGGGGACATACCGCCTTAATTGGAGGCCAAGCTCCTTGGCGACTGACTCGGTGCCACTGTGGATGCCCTGAAGCGTCTCGATCTCTGGTCGGCCTCCTCCAGAGTTTGCGAACAAGAACCTGACAACCCTCGGCGAGTTCGTAGCGAACACCAGCCTTGAGGGGAGAAATACCTTGAGCGCCCCGAGCGCAACCTTCTCGAAGTTCGCGCGGCCCGAGGTCGTGTGGTTACCTCCTTTGCACAGCCTCGCTCTCCCATGTAATGAGGAAATCTCCGCCAAGCGGGAAGGGGCGGCATTGTGGTTTGCTTGGACGGTCAGGACTAGGTTGGTCCCCACAGGTATGAGGCCCCTGAGCACGGACCAAGAGAGGTCGGTGATGCTTTCTTCCTCGGCGTCCACGAAAAGCCTCACATCGCTTTCTCGCATCTCCCTAAGCAAGGTCACTACGTTCTGTTTGAGCAACGACGGATCTATGAGACCGCCCAACTGCGAGGGCTTGATTGAGATGGAGAACCTCGCCTTCCTGCCGATTCCAGCGCGAACCAACGAGAGATATTCCTCAACATTCCCCTGCACCTCGCGCGGTTGAGCTGTCCTCTCGCCCAGGCGGTTCAGGGTCGGGATTATGCCCCCGGAGTTCAGGTTCAAGGCGATGTCGAGCGCCGAATCCAGATCAGTGGCAGGCACCCATCTGCGCAGCCTCTCCCTGAGGGTGCTTTCGAAGCTCAAAGCTACTCCCTGATCTGGCCGCTACCAGTGACCACGAACTTGGTCGTTGTCAGGTCTCGCAGGCCCATGGGCCCCCTCGAATGGAGCTTTTGAGTGCTGATGCCCACTTCTGTCCCGAACCCTAACACCCCGCCGTCCACAAGTCGCGTCGAGGCGTTGACCAACACCGTAGATGCATCCACGAGCGAGGTAAACTGCGCGGCCGCGCTTGGATCCCCCGTGATTATCGCCTCAGAGTGCTTGCTGCCATAATGGTTGATGTGTCCAACCGCCTCCTCTAGAGAGTCAACCACCTTAATGGCGATGGTGAGATCCATGTACTCTTCCTGCCAATCGCCTTCCGTCACTTCCTCCACATCTGGCACGATGGTCCTTACGCGGTCGCAACCCTTCACCCTCACCCCGAAGTCCCTGAGTCGCGCGACTATCCGAGGGACGTATGCAGCCGCCAGATCTTGGTGGATTAGGAGTTTCCTGACCGAATTACATACAGACGGCCTTTGGACCTTTGCGTTGATCGTCACCTTGGTTGCCATCTCCAAGTCTGCACTCTTGTCCACGAAGATGTGATTGTTGCCGGCGCCGGTCTCTATGAACGGCACTTCCGCGTTGTCTCTGACGTATCGGATGAACCCCGCGCTCCCGCGGGGTATAACTAGGTCAACTAGGCCCTCTGCCGATAGTATTGCCTTCACACCAGATCTATCCGTGTTCTCCACCAACTGAACCCCATCCTTGGGGATGAAATCGGCTATCGCCTCGCGTATTATCCCGACTATCGCCTTGTTCGAGTTGATCGCCTCAGAGCCACCTCTCAGGAGAATGGAGTTGCCGGACTTCAGCGCCAAGGCTGTGACATCTCCAGTCACGTTGGGTCTAGCCTCGTAGATCACTGCTATCACCCCGAACGGCACCCTGATCCTCCTGATCTCAAGCCCCGTTGCAGTGGTCCAACTCTCGACCATCTCGCCGACGGGATCCGGTAGGTTGACGACCGCCCTCATGGATTCGGCCATCTCCCTAACTCTGCTTTCGTTGAGAAGAAGGCGGTCCCGGAGTTCGTCGGGTCCTGAGAAAGCGGCCAGATCTTTGCCGTTCGCGTCTAGGATCTCCGGGGCTCTCGCCTCCATAGAAGAGGCAGCTCTCATCAATGCCGAATCCCTGTTGACCCCGGGAACGCTTCCTAGCACGGCAGCAGCCCTTCTAGCAAGGAGGGCCTTGCAGCGCACCTCATCGGTCGCATTGGCGACCTCCGACGGCTCATCGGACAGTGTCATCTTGCGCTCACCATGGGAAGTATCGCCGTGCCTTCTGGCTTCCCAGTCACTGCCTTGCTTACGCCCCCTGTCCTGTGACCGTTCGATATGACGACCACGATGCCAGCCGAGGACGCGAGTTTGGCCGCCTCCAGCTTCGATTTCATGCCGCCACTGCCCATTGGCCCGGCCCCTCCAGCAAGTGCCAAAAGCTCGTCGGTGACTCCCCTGCAGGTCCTGATCAATCGCGCGGCGGACGCCCCGTGCCCACGCTCATAAAGGCCATCCACATCGGTCAGCATGACTAAGAGATCCGCCCTTATCTCGACCGCCACGATTGCGGACAGTCTATCGTTGTCTCCGAACCGCAACTGGGAGGGGACAGACGAAGCCACCCGTTTGAGCTCATGCACGGCGACAGGGTCGTTCTCATTCATGACAGGCACAAGGCCAAAGTCAAACAACGACCTCAAAGTTCTCCAGAGGTTGCGGTGTTTGGTCGCGTCTCCAAAGTCCTCCTGAGTCACCAAGATCTGGGCGGTCTTGAGGCCAACACGCCCGAACTCTCTGAAGTACGTGTTCATCAAGAGGGGCTGGCCGACCGCAGCGCAGGTTTGTTTCAGGCGAATTGACAAGTCTTGAGGCGAATCTCGGATCCCCAGCTCGTCCATACCGGCCACGATCGCACCCGAGGTCACCACGACTACGTTCCTTGTCTTGTGTTTGATCCGCCTTATGTCCCTCGCCAGCGACCGTATCCTTCTTACATTGAGCCCCCCGCCTTTTCTCATCAAACTGCCGGTCCCGATCTTTATCACGACGGTCTTGGGCGGAGCGAAAGGCCCGATTCGCAACCTTCGAGCCTAGTCTCGTACATCTGATATAAGAGTTCCAAGGGATATCCAAGGAGTTCGCATCCATTGACACTTCCGGCCGCTTGGAATCTCCCAGACGGGTGACTACCGAGGCTGGCATGGTGCGGGAGGTGGGATTCGAACCCACGAACCCCTTCGGGACGAGGGCCTGAGCCTCGCACCTTTGACCTGGCTTGGCGACTCCCGCGGACTTCCTTCACGAAGCACAGGCGTTAATAAGAATGAGATAGGAAATCTATGACCAACCGGCTCCTCATTAATGCAGCATAACTAATGCGATGCTTGAGAAGGCAGGAAGGCGCCGCGGGCAGGAATTCCACAGGTCACCAACCCGCTTTGAACCTGCAGCCCCCGTGAGGGAGACCAGATCTCGAGTCTGGCGCGTTAGGCCTGATTCCGCCACCGCGGCTGGTTGAACCTGACCTCCGATGGGTTTTAACCTTACCCTCCGAACAGTTTGATGGGCCTCGACCGTTCTACTTAGCGGGCTCTAAGAGCTTTACTATCATCGAGTCGGTCCGAAGGGCTCTTAGCACCGGTTCAGAGGGGACGGCGAGCCTGAGTTTCCTGGTGCGTCCGTGACGTCCCATATTGACGATCTTGCTTCTTACGACGCCCAACATCTCAAGTTCGTTCAGGAGCATGGCCATCCTGCGGTACGTAAGATCTGGGACGCCTAGAGAGGCACTCTGTCTCACGTATTCTGAGTAGACCTCGCCACTCGTAGGGAAGACCTCCTTCTGAGATCCCAAAACGATGCAAGCCAAGAGGATCTTTGAGTGTAAGGGTAAAGATCTGCACACTTCGAACACATGGTCCTCCTCTATCTTCCGGACGGCAACTTGGACATCCTCAGCTGTTATGGATGGGGCGCTTCTTCGCTCCGCAATCTCGCCAGCAACTCTCAGGAGGTTCAGCGCCCTTCTGGCATCCCCATGCTCTGATGCCGAGAGTGCCGAGACCAACCCGATTACCGCCGGCGGCGCGACGCCGTCGTTGAAGGCCATGTGGGATCTTATCTGCAGTATCTCGCGAAGTTGGTCCGCAGTGTAGGGCGGGAAAATGATCTCCTCCTCGTTGAGGGTGCTCAGCACGCGTGGATCTAGGTAGTCCTTAAACGAGAGATCGTTCGAGATGACAACCATCGTCACTTTCGAGCCGGGGACATACTCGCCTATCCTGCTCAGTTCATACAGAAGGTCATCCCCTGCCTCCTTCACCAGCACGTCCACCTCATCCAACACCATGAGCAGGTTCGTCGGCTGTTTCTTGAGTGTCGAAACCAGTCGGCTTAGTACCTCACCGGTTGCTAGACCAGTGAAAGGGATCTGGGTTCCAAGGGCGGCAGCCACCTCAGCAAGAACTCTGTAGACGGTGCCTTCGATCCTGCAGTTCACATAGGTTTCGGCGAAGGGAATTGATCTCTCCTTCGCCTTGTCCTTCATCAACTTTGAGATCAGGCGTACGCATGCGGTCTTGCCCGTCCCCGTCTTGCCGTAGAGCAGGGCGTTGGAGGCTTTGTTGCCGCGCAGTATGGGTGCAAGTACCTCACCGAGGCGGCGCAGCTCATTCTCGCGATGGGGGAGTTGCGACGGGACGAAGTCGTGTCTTAGAGCATCTCGATCCTTGAAGATCGCGCCTTTGGATAGGATCGACTCGAGATACGCGTCTATCTCCTTAAGATTGCCGCCATGGCTCATTCTAGGGTCGTTCGACCGTCAGAATCCGACCGTGCGATAAAACGACGCGCATCCGATTTTTTCGAGTTATTCCACTAGCGACATCTAGACAACCCCTCCACCCCGCCGCTTCTATTGGACGGATGCCGTTTGTTTGGGTGAGTTGTAGTGATACGAGGCCGGAACGGATGCCTTCCTTGCTGGCGGGTCAGTCTATTCAATCGCGCCATTCTGGCGGCTTTACTTACCGGTATAGTTTTGTTGAGGGGCCGCACAACCCAGGCCATAGACGACGCGGAGTTCCAATGGAAGAAGAGGGGTAGAGGGGACGCCGTCGATTCTCGATGTGGTCGGGCCAACGGCCCGGAGGTCTCAGTGATTAACAGTGAACTAGAACGTGGACCCCGTCCTTTCCACTGGACGGGTTGCGAGACGGCTATTTCGGGCGCTAGAGGCGCGGAGTGTCAACAATTCTGGCGCCTCGCGGGGCTCCAGTGCAGAAAATCGTGAATTTTGGTTGATCACGCCGGATGTCCGTGAAGATGGGCTCCAATGGAAGGCGGGGGGTGAAGAACGCGTTATATGGCGGCCGCTCTCGTTGGAGGGAGATGAAGAAGGGCAAGTTCACCGCTGAGCTGACCGAGGACGACGGCTCCAAGGTCAGGGTGATCGTAGACGCCAAGGATCCGGGGACATCGCTCGAGCGGTTCTTGACAGTGCTGACAGAACTGGGCGCCACGGACGAGCCCCGAAGGGGCGGAAACGAGTCGCCTCTCCTAGGTCGAGTCGAGGCAGTGGACGAGTCCGGTGACTACAACAGGGCACAGCAGGAAGTGGACAACCTGCTCCTGCAAGGGGCCGAAAAGCAGGTTGTTACCCCTTGGAGCGAGGTGGATAATATGGCGGGCGACGGGACGAAGTCCAAGATGAACAACGTCATGGTTCTAATGCGATCTCTGCCCAGGAGTTGGTTCACAAGCCGGGATGTGAAGAGGTTCTACGAGGAACGCTTCGGAGTTAGGATGAATCTAAGTACCGTATCGATGTACCTGGGACGATTGGCGTCACGTGGCTCGTTGAATAGGACCAAGTCCGGTCGCTCCTTTAGATACAAGGTTGAAAGGTCGGAGCGCTAGGGTTCGCTCCTGATCGAATAAACGAAGACCCTGCCGTCCAGCCGGCGCACGATCTTCCCGCGCTCCGCCATACTCCTCAGAGTTCTGCTCACGTGCTCTCGGGTCTTGCCTAATTTCTCGGCTATCGCCCTCGGCGTCGCAGACCCGTTCTCTCTGAGTAGCCTGAGAATCTCGTCTTCAACCTCTGGGCTCGGGGACAGACGGGCTTCTTCGCGTGATCCGCCAGCGGCTCCGACCTCCCCCTGCTCCATGATTCTGACAAGTTCCATCAGTCCTTGGGCTAACTTCGCGTCGGCTGCCCCTACGCGCATCACGGTGTCCCCGAGGGCTTCGATTCGTCGCGTCAACTCTAGCTCTTGTTCTCGAGACTGCTTGAGCGACCCCTCAAGTCTGGCCATCCTCGTCTCCAGTTCTCTGATCCTTTCCCTGTCCCAACCGAAGATCCTAGACAGCAAGGCTAGCTCGTCCCCCCCAAAGCCTTGAGCACGTCAATCTTCGTTATGATGCCTAGGACTCTTCTGTCGTCCCTGACGAGCACTCCCTTATGGCCACTCGCCAGCAACTCTGAGATCTCAGCCAACGGGGCCTCAGGACCCACAGTGGGGAAATACCCGCTGATGACGTCCATGACGCTCCTCTTGTAGAACTTCTTTGGATTGCCCAGTCGCGATGAGAGCAGGCCGATCAGGCGGTCCTCCTCTACGCATCCGACGGGTTCGCTGCCTTTCATAACGGGGAGCTGAGAGATGTCGTACGCTGTCATCAGCCGTATTGCCCTCGCGACGGTGTCGGTGTGTTTCACGGATATCACCTCCGATGTCATTATGTTCTTCGCGGTCAGATCTGGTGCCGTAGGGCGTTCGAGCGCGTCTATGACCTTTCGCAGGGTCGACGTTCGGGGATCGACTGCACCTCTCTCGATCTTCGCGATGAGTCCTTGGCTGACACCGACTCTCGCAGCCAGTTGCCTCTGGGTCAACCCAGCCCTCTTCCTAGACTGTCTAATCTCTGCGCCTGTCGGGATCCTCCACACGCCGGTCCGACCGTGATATCATGATATTAGTCTTGCCCGTCCAGCATCACAATCGCTTGCTCGTCATCTCCCTTATTGCCCGTGCGATCATGGCCTCTGATTTCCCTAAAACCTGCTGGATCTCGCCCATCTCCGAGACTTCCGAGGATTGCGCGAGTTCATGCAGCAGATCCCCGATGATCGTGATATTGTCGATGTCACGTTGGCTGATAACATCCTCGAAGACCAGCAGGGCCAACGTGTAGACAGCTCCCTCTATATTGCGTCGGGCCTGCGACAGGCTCCTGAAGAAAGCGCCCTTCGATACCTTCCTGCCCGACAGCTTCCTCGTGTCCCTATCAAATGAGTCATGTTCGCCGCGGATGTATGATAAGACCGCGGCTAGTTGTGTCCTGGTAAGACTGGAATTCTTGGTCAAAAAGCTCCTAATCGCCGTTTCCTTGGCGGTCCTTTGTCTCTCCACGGACGACATTGCCTGGGTAATACAAAACCGTATATCTAAATGAGTTCGCCTGAACCGCTCGATTCCTGCACCTAGGAGGGTTTGCCTTGGTATCCCGAACATTGGGCTTCGTCTGACGAGGGTTGGCCCGATGCGTCTTCTCCCCACTTCAAGCAAGGTATGAGCTGGAAACCTTTAAGGCGAGACGGCCTTTCGTCGGGTCGAGTCGGCCGAAATGGGACGCAAGAGGAGAAAGGAACTGAAGGTGACTCACAAGAGACTCCCGTCTATTTTCAACTGTCCAAGCTGTGGGATGAACTCAGTATCCGTCGAGATAGAAGGTCAAACTAGGAAAGCGACGGTCAAGTGCGGGTCATGCGGCAGGTCGGGCGAGTACACGTTGAAGCTCCTTCAGAAGAAAATAGATGCGTACAACATGTTCGTCGATCAGTTCTTCGAGGAGGCTGCAGCGTCCGAAGGCGAGGTCTCCACAGAGGCGACACAGCAACGGTGACCGAACTCGATGGCGTTGTCAAGATAGGGAAGACCGAGCGTCTGATCTATCAGAAACTTCATAGAGACGGGTTCCTCTACTTCGTCCTGGTTGACCCCGAGAAGTCAAGTGATCTCAAGACGCTTTCTCGTGCCGCGGCAGAAGAGGGGGTTTCGGGCTTCTTCATAGGAGGCAGTACCGCCCAAGTCACGTCCGACTATGAGGCTGCCATTTCTGAACTGAAGAGAGGCGGACCCTTACCGGTCCTCATCTTCCCAAGCGGAGCGGCCTCGGTGGCAAGAGGGGGGGACGCCATATGGTTCATGAGCCTGCTCAACTCAGAGAACCCGTACTACATAATCGGCGCGCAGATGTTGGGCATCAGTGGGATCAGGCGCCTAGGGCTCGAGGCCATTCCCATGGGGTACATAGTCGTAGGATACGGTGGGACAGTTGGGTACGTCGGCGGAGCTCGCCCAATACCATACGAACGCCCTGAGATTGCTTGTGGGTATGCGGCGGCTGCCGAAGCCCTCGGCATGAGGTTCATCTACCTTGAGGGAGGCTCGGGCGCGCCCAGAACTGTCCCGCGGGAATTCGTGGCAGCTGTCAGGAGCGCCGTGCACATACCCGTACTCGTAGGAGGCGGCATAACGAACGGAGATATCGCCGCTGAGCTGATCCGGGCTGGCGCTGACGGCGTCGTCACCGGCACAGTTCTTGAGGGAGAAATGGACCCCCGCGGGAAGATCCGCGGGATCTTGGACGGTTGCAGGAGGGCGGCCCGTCCTAAGCCCAAAGTCTAATAGCTTCTTCCCCCCTCTCAGATCTGGGTTGGGGCTTTCTCTTGACAACTATCAGAGAGATCTTCTTGATGAGACGAGCAAACTCTACGAGCTGGCTGTCCGGGCAAGGCAGAGATCCTTAGATCCAAGCCCTCAGGTGGACTCCAAACTTGTCTTCTCTCACGGGCAGACGATCGAGCATCTGATGGGACTCAGTGGGTTGGCCGATCGTTACGAGGAATGGACAAGCCAGCTTCCCCATACTCAGGTTCCCTTCAAGGTCGCGGAGGATGTTGTGTACGGAAGGTTCGGATCCTTCAGCCAAGATCAACAGGCATTGCTCGCAATCAAGGCGGGTGTTGCTTGCATCACTCCACCAGGCACCACGGCCGCCCCAATCGAGGGGATAGCCAGCGCCAAGGTCAAGCAGAACTACGACAGGTCACCATACTTGGCGGTATACTTCGCTGGTCCAATGAGGTCCGCCGGAGGAACGGAGCAGGCGCTCTCCATCCTGATCGGTGACTTCGTGAAATCGCTGCTCCACCTGTCCAAGTATGTTCCCACCAAGGAAGAAGTGGCGAGGTTCGTAGAGGAGTTCAGACTGTATGAGCGGAGGGTATCGCGATTCCAGTATAGGGTTCCAGAGGAGCAGCTGATCTTCGCGCTTGAGAGGATGCCGATAGAGGTCACTGGAGTGGGAACCGACCCTATAGAGGTCGTCGCCTATAGAAATCTTCCGAGAATAGAGACGAACTTCATCCGCGGCGGAGCCCTCAGGGTTCTGATCGATGGCTTCATCGGCAGGAGCAGCAAAGTGATGAGGTTCGTCGACGAGCTCAACCTCTCCGGCTGGGACTGGCTCGAATCACTGAAGGTGTCGCAGCATGAGTCCACGTACATGGATGAAGTGTTGGTAGGTAGGCCTGCGGTTTCCTCCGCAGATCGGTTCGGGGGGCTTAGGATCAGGTACGGAAGGGCCAGAAACACCGGCCTCGCCTCCGTGGGGGTCCACCCAGCTTCAATGGTCGCACTAGACTCCTTCATTGCCGTTGGATCTCAATTGCGCACCGATCGACCGGGGAAATCGAGCACCGTAATGCCGGTGAACTCAATCGAGCCCCCCGTGGTGAAATTAGATGACGGTTCAGTGGTAAGAGTTACGAATGAGCGCGACGCAGAACGAGTGAACGGTTCGGTTTCGGAAATTCTGTTTATCGGCGATGTCCTCATTTCGGCCGGAGATTACATCGAGACCAACCACGCCTTCGACAGGCCCGCCTTCGTGGAGGAATGGTGGGCCAGTGAACTTAGATCCGCCCTGTCGGAGGCAAGCGGCCTCGAGGCCCTCTCTCAGAAGGTTGAGGTTCCCATGGACAGGCTCAGGCTGTTGGTGGAGAGGCCGTTGGAGGTCAGGCCCGACTTCGGGGAGGCCTCCAGGATCTCGGCCCGTTTGAACATTCCATTGCATCCTGCCTTCATTCAATTCTGGGAGAGGTGCGACGCCTCTGAGGTCTTCGATCTACTACTCTACATAAAGAAGGAGGCAACCACAGAGGAAGGTAGGGTCCTAGTCCCTAGAAACGACAAGGTCGAAGCGACTTTGGACAAGGTTCTGGTGACCCGCCTTGTCAAGGGTGATAGGATAATCTTTGACAAGGAGGGAATCGAATTGCTACTTGCGTTGTCGACAACACCCAACCTCCCGCTGCCACAACAGGGAGAAGGGGGACTGGACTACGTCAGTCGAGTTACGAGCCTGCCCCTCAAAATGAGGTCCGGGAGCTTCATTTCGGCCAGAATTGGTAGACCCGAGGCGGCCAAGCCTCGAAAGATGAGGCCCCCGGTTCAGGTCCTCTTCCCGGTGGGAAACGCGGGTGGGCCGACCAGAGACATCGTGGGCGCTAGCGGCAAGAGGGCCGCTAAGATCGAGATAGCCGAGAGAACATGTCCGTCGTGCGGTTCTGCTACATTTTATCCGCGGTGCCCAAACTGCGGCGAACAAACCAAACCACAGAACGTCTGTCAGAAGTGCGGAGCCCGCTCTGAGAATTCAACATGCAAGGTATGCGGCGGTAGAACAAGGCCTTACTCGTCAAGGGAGGTTGATCTTGGCGGCGAGATCAGGAGGGCACAGCAAAGGCTCGGGCTCAGGTCCCTGCCGGGACACGTGAAGGGCGTCAAGTCGCTGTTCAACGACTGGAAGATCCCCGAGCAGTTGGAGAAGGGACTTCTTCGGGCTATCTACAAACTATCCGTGTACAAGGACGGGACTTGCAGATTCGATGCCTCAAACGCCGTGTTGACGGCCTTCAAACCGTCTGAGATAAGCACCCCAATTCCCAAGCTGCTGGCCTTGGGTTACGACAAGGACATAGACGGACGCCCCCTTGTGACTCCAGATCAAATTCTGCCGCTGAAGGTCCAAGACATTATGGTGCCGAAGAGATCGGCAGCGTTCCTAGTGGACTTGGCGGCTTTCTTGGACAGACTGCTCACGCTGTATGGCTGTGAGCCCTACTACAACGTCACGAGTCAAGAGGATCTGATAGGAAAGCATGTGATCTCCATCTCCCCTCACACGGTCGGCGGGGTCGTGGGGAGGATAATCGGGTTCACTCAGGCTGAGGTTCTCTATGCGCACCCGTATTATCACCAAGCGAAGAGAAGGGACTGCGATGGAGATGCGGACTCATTCACGCTCTCCCTCGACGTATTCCTGAATCTGAACAAGGCCTTCATGTCCGAACGGCCGGGCGGCAGAATGGACTCGCCGCTCGTGGTATTCCCCTTCGTGAACCCGCGGGAAATAGACGACCAAGTCTACAACATGGAGGACGAGCGTTCCCTTTCAGCGGGGTTCTACCGTCTGGCGGAAACGGGCTGCAACCCATCCGAGATGCGAGGCGTCCTCAATTTGGTTGGAGGATCTATCCCGCTGACACTCGCAGCCACTCACACGACCAGCGCCTTCGATTCGGGGCCCAAGGTATCCCGCTACAGGTCCATCGACAACACCGCAGACAAGCTCATGGCTCAGATCGCCGTCCTTGAGAAGTTGCCCGCTGTCGATAAGACCAAGGTATTGCAGAACATACTGGACACTCACTTGATGAGGGACTTCTCTGGCAACGTGAAGGCGCTTTACACGTCAGGCTTCAGGTGCGCAAAATGCGGAGCGAGGTTCAGAAGGCCTCCAATCTCGGGGCATTGTAGCGCCTGTGGTTGTCCCGTTCAACCCAACGTATATATTGCGAACGTGCTAAAGTACTACGATCTCATCAAATACATAGCGAAGAACTTCGACCTTGACCCGTACTATCTCGAGTCGATAAAGGCCTTGGGAGAAGAAGCAAAGCACCTACCAAGCACAGCGAGTAGGACCTTGACCGAGGTCAGGAGATCCTCAACGCTGACTAGGTTCATGAATTCCGACGCGACGTGATTCTTCGCTCCCTTGCCCTGATGCGCACTACGCGAGAGCCACAATCTGGACAGTTGGCAGTTGCCCGTCTGAGGAGTCTCCCACAGACAGTGCAGCGGTAGCGGTACACTATCTGTTTGACTATGCCCCTATGCGTTATCCGGCCGTGCTTCAATCCCAATGCCGAGAGCAGGTTCTGCAGAGCGTAGTCGTCTGTTAGCACCACAACATCTCTTCCAGTTTGGGACAATCCCAAAGCAGCGGCTGCTATTCCTAGATCGACATCGGACAACCTCCCGATCTCACCTATCTCTCGGGCGCGACTCGTGGCCGTTTTAAGGTCCTTTTTGAGGACGCTGGCTATCTTCGCCCTGCCAGTTTCGACGCACACCAAAGCCCGGTTCGCCGTATCGATCTTGTCTCGAGCTTCTGCTAGCACTCCCTCTGTAACATAGAACTCGTGAGCCGATCCCGGAAGAGCTTCGGCTATGAAACCCCGGGTGTCCATAATGTAGGCCGTGGAGGGTCGGGTCATTCCGTTATGACCCTTTCAACCCTTTTCATCAAGTACTCCTTCGTGAACCTGATCATATTGACGGCTTCGTCGCTCTTCGAGACGACAACGGCTTCGTTATCTTTCAATGGATGATCGACAAAACCATCGATGACCAAGATGGCTTTCTCTTTGCCGCCCGTCCTCTTGATTGTGATACTCCTATCTTCATTCACCACAATCGGCGGCCATCGCCGTCGAGCCGAGATCGGACACACAACCATCCCACGTAGGCTGTCGTCCAATGTTGGGCCGCCCGAGGCCAAACAAAAGGCCGTGGAGCCAAGCGGGGTGGAGACCATGACCCCACTGGCCACAAGATCCATCCTACCTAGGCCGCCAATGAGGACCTCAGCGCGCAGAACGCCTCTCCAAGATCTGGCGGCGAAGACGACCTCATTCATTGCCTTTCCGGTCCAGCCCTCACTCGTCTTTGCGAGGAGCTTCCTGACACGCTCGACGGTGTAATGGCCCTCCGCGGCGTCGCGAAGCCTTTCGGCGAGTTCGGACAACTCGACATCCGCCAAGAATCCTCTACTTCCCATGCCCACATGGAGAACTGGTGTGGACGGCCTAACTAGCCCAGATACAGCATAGAAGAGAGTTCCGTCACCGCCTGCCGCTATCATCAAATCACAATCGAACTTGGGCTTGACAGACGAGGGTGTGAACACATGGTACTCGACCGTCGCTCCCTTCAGGACCCCCCCTATGCCGACCTTCTTGACCATAGCCTCGACCTTGGGGTCTTTGGCGATCACGAGGACACGCCTGAAACGTGACATTCAACAGTTGTGGGCGGGCCTCGCTTATTAAACAGTGGTCAACTCCAGCCACTTCTCGGCCCATTCACCTGTGGCCGCGGCGCCAGACGGCTGGCGGAGCCGTCTCTCTAGAGCAAGAAGATCAAAGATCTCAGAGAATCATTGGCTGCGGATGGCCCCCGCTTTGAGACCGCAACCCGAGCCTCGGTTCAGAATGTCGCGATCCGGCGCGACACGCTCGCTAGGTTGGCATTTCGCCACCGGGAGCTTGGATTGCGTGGCGTATTCCGGGACGCGTCTGGTGCTTCACTTGTAATAGTGGGTTCTCCTATAGGAGAAAGGGGTCGCGCACACGTCCGCCCTGAGATCCTTGGCTATCTCCTTCCAGTCGATTGCTTTCTCGGTCTTGAGCTTTTTCCACACTTCCATTCTTCATATCACCAGCGGACCCCTATATACAATCTATATTTAGCAGAGACTCACCCGCCGTGGTCACAATTTGTGATCAGTATCACATTGAGCTCACGAATTGTGAGCTTCCCTTAAGTAGGATCTTGGTTGAACTTCGCTCGAGCAAAGATGGATGATACGGTCAGAGTTCGGCGGGGTGAGACGGCGGAGATTGGCACGGTCGAGGGGAGCCTAATCGTTGGGGAGGGCTCGGAGCTCAAACCGGGGGCTGCGGGTGCAATCCTGGTGAAGGGGGAGGTAGAATTCGAGGGAAGCTGCGAGGTGTTGTCGCGACTGGAAGCGAAAAACATGAGGGGCGAGAGGGGACGGATTCACATCCATGGTGATTTGGCCGTTCAGGATTCGATCGATCTGGAGGATGTCGAGCTTACCGTCGATGGCGGCCTCAAAGCGGACGATATCGATGTTGGGAGGTCGCTTTCTGTTAAGAGAGAACTGTCATGTAAGGGACTGAATGTGGGCGGCCGTCTGGACATCGAAGGCAATCTTGATGGGGGAGAGATCCGCGTTGGCGGGATCGCGTCCGTTGAGGGTGATCTTAAGGCTAAGGAACTGCGAGTTGGAGGAAACGTGGACGCGAAGGGATCGGTTGACCTCGACCGTCTGGAGGTGGGCGGGGTGGCAAGAGTTGGGGGAGGGAGAATAGACGAGATTTCTGTTGGTGGCATCTTCGAGTCTCGTGGCAAGCTAACATTCAAGGAGATAGACGTGGGCGGCAATGTCAGAATCGCGGCGAGCGGAGAAGGGGGAGATATCTCCATTGGCGGCAAGCTCGATGTAGATGGCCCCTTGGGGTTCGAGGAACTGGATGTCGGAGGGGCGGTCAGCGTCAAAGGTTCAGTGAAGGGCACAAAAGTCGATGTCGGAGGGAAGATCGAGGTAAGTGACAGTGCCACAATCGAGGGGGGACTTGATGTCGGGGGCATGGCGAACATCGGAGGCGAGCTACGCGCCAGGGAAATCGATGTAGGAGGGAGGCTACAAGCCAAGACCTGCTCCGCTGACGAAATCGAGGTGGGCGGCGAGGTGAAGACCGAGGGTGGGACGAAAGCCAAGAAGTTCGAGATAGGCCGGGGCGGAAGGGTCAAAGGACCCCTAGTTGCTGAGCGCGTGGAGGTCGGTGAGGGGGCGAGCGCCGAAGATATCTACGCCAACAGTCTTGAGATGGATGGCAACGCAACCGCCCACAACGTCTACGCCAAGAAGATCCATCTTGGGCCTGGCTGCAGGATCTCTGGCGAGACGGTATATACGGAAGAGTTCGAATCCAGCGAAGGCGTCAGGTTGGGGTCCGAGCCCAAGAAAGCAGAAAAGCTGCCACAACCACCTATCTGACCGAACCCTCCGGCTGATCCGCAGATGAGTAGAGCGAAAAGGACTAGGGTCGAGATATACGCGGATGTCCTAAAGATACTGAGGGTTCAGGATGGAGGCTGCAGGATAACGAGGCTGGCATACGCATCCAACATGCCGCTGGACAGAATGAACGCTTTGGCCAACGAGATGATCTCTCATGGCCTCGTCTCCAAGAGGCCCGATGATCCGAGGATGTACATCATCACGGCGAGGGGGATAGAATTCTTGGATGCGTTCAAGAAACTCTTCATGTTTCTTGAATAGTCAGACGGCTGGCTCACTGGCGACTACAGCGCGCGTCGGGCAGCGGTGGATGGTACGACACGAGGGTCGAGTTAATATTAGGGTCCGCAGGTCCTTTGCTAACAAGCAGGTGGGTGTGGTCGTGAGCAAGATTACCGAACTGGGTGCTATAAAAGAAGGTTCTTGGTTGATGATAGACGGCGAGCCCTGCCAAGCCGTTGAGGTCTCGCATTCGAAGCCCGGAAAGCACGGGAGCGCGAAGTCCCGCGTTGTCGGGATGGGATTGTTTGACGGCGCCAAGCATACCATGCTCAACCCCGTGTCGGCCAACGTCGAAGTTCCCATCATAGAGAAAAAGACAGCACAGGTGCTCTCAGTTACGGGCGATATGGTGCAGCTGATGGATATGCAGAGCTACGAGACTCTGGAACTTCCTATACCGACTGGTGAGCTTACCTCTCAGATTAAAGCCGGGATCACCGTGGAATACTGGTACGCCATAGGGAAGTATAAGATCATGCGCGTCAAGAGCGAGTGAATTGCTGGTGATTAGTGGTTCCATCATCGAGGGCCTCACCAAGAAGCCAGTGTTCTACGGGCCGGAGGACATGTACAATTTCAAGAGGCTCGTCGGGAGGTCAAACTTCATGTTGGACACTGGGCACGCCAATGTAGAAGGAATATCGGGCTTTTCCATGGCCGCCATCAGAGACTCGCCACACGTCCACATTCATGACAACGATGGAACTAACGACAGCCACTTCGGGTTGGGTAGGAGCAATATCGACTAGGATTCGTTCTTCTCGAAGGTGACTCAGTTCGAACCCAATGCGCCCCTCATAGTGGAGAACACAACTTTGGAAGATCTGGACGAGAGCGTGCAATTTGCACTTAAAAGCCTCTCTTAGGCGCTTGTCGTCATGTCGAGCGAGCTGTCTGATGAAGTAATCGACTACTCCACGGACGAGGTCAGTGATGTCTACGACTTGGTGACCAAACTCTCCAAGTCCGGTGGATTCCAGGCGAGGGAGATAGGCAGGGGGCTGGACGTCTTCGCCAAAATGGTCGAGGATAAGGACTGCACTAGGTTCCTGTCGTTCACCGCCAACATGGTGTCGACTGGTCTTAGGGGCGTCTTGGCCGAGGCGATAAGGGACAAGATGGTGGATGTTGTCATAACGACCGGGGGGACAGCCGATCATGACATCGCTCGAGCGGAGGGCGGTCGCTACTATTACGACCAGTTCTTCGCGGACGACGCTGACCTTCACAGGAAGGAGATACATAGGCTGGGCAACGTGATGATCCCACTGAAGTCCTACGGTCCTCCCATCGAGCGTTTCGTCGCCAATTTGGTCGCCGGGTTGGGCGGAAGTCCCCTCATGTCGCCGTCAGAGGTCCTGTCCATTGCTGGAGAGCACATAACGGATAAGCACTCCATACTCAGAGCCGCTTATGAAGCGAAAGTTCCGATCGTCTCACCCGGTCTGGTGGATTCCGCCTTTGGCACCGCTCTCTGGTACTCCTACCAGCGCGGCGAGTTCAAACTAGACATCCTGAAAGATATGACCCTGATGTCGGACAAGGTGTTCGAGAAAAAGAGGACCGGGGCCGTTATCCTCGGGGGAGGGATAAGCAAGCACCACACAATATGGTGGAATCAGTTCAAGGAAGGACTTGAGTACGTGCTCGCTGTGACGACTGGCACCGAGTTCGACGGATCTTTGACAGGAGCTAGGATAAGCGAGGCGATAACATGGGGCAAGGTGAAGCCAGATGCGTTGCAAGCCACGGTAATGGGCGATGCCACAGTGGTCTTCCCTCTGATCCTAGCGGCGTACCGCCAGTCGAAGAGCAAGGCGAAATAAGATCCTGAGCTAGTCCCCGAGCTTCATCTCGTCGAGGGCTTTGTTGATCTGATCCTTGAAATAGTGGCCAGTTAACTTGACGTCCATCTTGCTGAACCCGCCGATCTTGAAGAGCTTCTTCTTTATCCCGCTACCTATGATGAGGGCCATCGGCGGTGGGCACATAGGCATGGTCAGGTGATACGAGACGTGGGCCTCATCGCCCTTCACGGATATTTCATCGACCAGACCCATGTCTATTATCGAGGCACCAATCTCCGGGTCTGCGACTTCCTTCAACTCTTCGTAGATCTGTCTCTCCTTTTCATTCAATGTCCCAGGATCAACTGGCATAGAGCCACAAGGCCTGTCCCGGATCCACATAAGTCTATCACTGCAGCTTGCAGGGTGCCGAGGCGTCGGTTCTATATCTAGTACTCTTCACACAATCTCTGGCAGAAGCTCTTGGCGTGACCACAGGACGGGCATGTTTCGGGAGGCTGCTTACCGCGGTGGACGTATCCACACTTCCTGCAGACCCAGACTATCTCCTCGTCTCTGTTGAAAAACTTGCCGGGTTCGACGAGCTTCAGCAGCTTGGTGTATCGTTCCTCATGGTGCCTCTCTACTGACGAGATGGCGCGCAACTGCTTCGCTATGTCGGGGTAGCCTTCTTGGTCAGCAATGGCTGCAAACTCTGGGTACATCGTAGTGTTCTCATAATGCTCGCCGGCGATCGCAGCCCTCAGATTGTCGACGGTCTCACCCAAGATGAGAGGAGCGAGGGCGGCCGTCTCCAACTCAGCCGTGTTTCCCCTCAGCTTCTGGACGGCCTTGAACAATGTGTCCGCGTGTTCCGTTTCGTTCGCCGCGGTGAGTTCAAAGATCTCAGCTATCTGTTCATATCCTTCCTTCTTGGCCTTGCTCGCGTAGAAGGTGTAGCGGTTTCGAGCCTGGCTCTCCCCTATGAACGCCTTGATTAGGTTCTCCAGGGTTCTCATGCGGGACGTACCTGAAGGAATTTCATAACCTTTTGCCCGGTATTATCTGGCCCCCTCGTCAGGTGATCTGATACCAAAGGGATCGAAGAGCGGCTTCACCAATCGAGACTGCTTGATAAGAGTGCGGGAGGTGGGATTCGAACCCACGAACCCCTTCGGGACGAGGGCCTAAGCCTCGCACCTTTGACCTGGCTTGGCGACTCCCGCTGTGCGAACCCTCTTCTTTCGTCTTCTTTTATCTGTGTTTACCAGCGCGGATCTCGTGAAGTCAAAAACCTATAACCGAAACTCGGGTTCGGTGTAGCGGTTCAGGACAGCACAACATGAAGTTAAGGAAGGAGGTTTGGATAGCCCCCTCGAAGCCCGGTTACGCTGTCTTCGGGGAGGCTGACTACATCTCAGCTACAGAGCCGAGGATGACCAGGCAGTGGAGCGAGGAGAACAAGAGTGACCGCGCGGACGTGAGCCTAACCGAGATATCGGAGGATAACGGGATGACTTGGGGACAGAGGAGGGTTCTCTCGGTCACTCGCGAGGAGGGAGGCTTCACCCTCCTGGGGGGACGCGAAGGAGGGATCCCCTTCGTGGACCTTGACAACAAGGCGACTGTGCTCTTTTCCCTAGACGTGGTCCTTGAGGGGGAGGACATCATCAGCGGACTGAAAAGGAGGAGGATATTCTACTCAATGAGCAGGGACGGCGGCAGAACCTTCTCTCCTCCCAAGCAAGTAGTAGAGCAAGGGGAGGGCTACGACACCTTCCATTACATGAAAGATGTCTACTACGGGCTGAACTCCGCGAGCATCGGCGGGAAACCCATCAAGATCTCCCGAGGGGAGATACTGCTGCCAATATACGTGGCTCCGCTCGACGAGAACGCCAAGCTTTACAACCCGTTAGGGGGATACACCTTCACCTACGGTGGCTTCCTGATCGGAAGATGGAATGGCGACCTCTCGGATCTTGTGTGGAAGAGCACTGAACTAGTCAAGATAGATCCCAAGCTGTCGATCCGTGGGTTCAGCGAGAACACTGTGGCTAAGCTCAATGATGGGCGAATCCTGTCCGTCCTGCGCGGCTCCAACTCCTACAAATGGTTCACGTTATCTCACGACAACGGCTGGAGTTGGGACGAGGTCAAGCCCCTACGGTTTGATGATGGAGGAGAGCTCTTCTCTCCTGGGAGTTACTCCCTTCTGGTCCGGCACTCGGCTGGCAAACTCTACTGGGTAGCTAACATCGTGTCGACGCATCCCAAGGGCAACTCGCCGCGTTACCCCCTGTGCATCGCCGAGATTGATGAGGACGGCGTCACAGTCAAGAGGAGGACCATGTTCAATGTTGATACAAGGGAGAGGGGGGAAAGTGAGGCACTGCAACTGTCGAACTTTGGCCTGTACGAGGACAGACATACACACGAGATCGTTTTGACCTATCCACGCATCTTCGCCCGGGATGATAAGGACTGGACCTCTCCTTGTATGCTGTACCGAGTTAGCGTAGAGGACTAGACTGCCGTCCTAGAGAAGCACGCTCTTTGCGATATTACCAGAACTTCCAAGAAGGTCTCTTTTCTGGTTCTGGCTGGAATGGTAACGGCTCTGCCCCCGCTGGTACCGCGACTGATAATATCCTCCCGTGCTTCTGAAGGAGTTCGAAAACCTCCAGTCGTTCCTCGTTCGACAGAGTGCCTCCAATGACAACGGCCGCGCCTGTGTTCGTCTTGAAAATCCCACACCGCACGTGATCTGGAAGGCGGATGCCAACTGGGTCAACTTTCACGAAAGACAGCAACTTCATTGCTTCCACCCCGGCCTTGGTGGACGGGAAGCGGGCCATGAAGCACGTGGAGTTTGGCAGTGCGGCTATGACGTCCATGATTGCCTCAGGTGTGCTCATTATTGCGATTTTTTGTGCCCCTCAATTTATAAACAGAGATCAACGAAATAGGATGAGCAAGAGAGTTTGCCCCGGGCGATTGAAAGGCCCCCAACATGCTCATGGCTTCTACACTACTTGTCGTCGGTCGCGATATTGGCTCTGCTTATCCCACCCGGGTTCTGCTACACGGTCGTCGAACACTCCGTGTGTCGGGGTTGGTCGAACGAAGGGCTCCCACAAGCGACGAACGAATTCCTGCTTACGGACGTGAAGGTCTACCTCTACATCAAGATAACCTGGGCCGACATTGAGGAGTTTGAAAGATTGTGGGCTACGATTCCAGACATGATGAGAGGATTGAGCTCATTGGGGAGCATTGAAGGTTCATTCCTCAACATGAAGGGATTCAGGATCGTCTTGAAGGATCCGAGCGGAGCTGAGGTGAGTCTGCCTTCGCCCAAGAAGATGCACACGGTTTTGTGTGATCCTCCCGGGTGCATAAGCTCCGGATTCTGGGAACTCCTCACCATAACCGAGACCACCGCAAACGGCCGGTGGAAAGTGTACTGGTATGAGGGAGACGCCTTGGTCTTCGTGGACGAGTTCGTCATAGGAGAGGAAGCAGTCTCTCAGCAGGAAGGAGGCACTTCCGGGCCCTCTTTCTTGGAGGAGTACGGCCTGTTCTTGGTCGGGGGCTTGTTTTTAGCAGTCGCGGGCATAGCCTTAGCAGCATACCTTCTCACGCGAAGGAAGGAAGCGACCGCGATACCGCCTCCTCCACCCGGCACCCAAAGACGTGATTAGTAGCCGTCCACTCGCGGCCTTGCTGGAACTATTACGTACTCTTACCATACTCAAGGGGCGTCTTGTCGCTGCCGTCTTCCCACTCAATCCAGTCCCCGCTCACGGTACCAGAGACTCTAGTGCCGTCCGGTCGTAGCTTCAGGGGCGGATCGATGTCAACTACGTCCGCGCTCTTGAACCCAAGTGAGCTGAGGAAGGTCTCGTAACAGTCGGGGCCTGTCCCACTATAGCCGAAAGTCAGCAGGGAGAAAGGATCCGTTCCCCCAAGCTCCCTGGCGATCGGGAAGGCGTAAGTTTCTCTCCTGATATCATAACCAGCAGATCTGTGTCTCACAGGAAGGATCGTCCCGTCAGAAAAGACGAGCCTACTATCATAACCGCTCTTGTCTACGAATATTACCTCATTCAGGGTCCCGTGAATGGCCATTGCTCCCCTTGCTAACCCAATCATCTGTCGCTCGTAGGGCAATCTAGTAATTGGCGTAAGGCCCACGACATATAAGACTGTCACCGGCCGTGCGCATCGGACGTTAGCCCTGTGAATCTAGAGTTAAGGCAGTTGTAATCAACGGATCATTCGAGCTCTCAACACAACTTATATCTCGTTGCAACCCGCCCTTTCGTGGCGCACAAGGAGTTGGGAATCCACATGTCTGAGTTCGCCGACAAGCTATGGTGCCCTCATTGCGGCAAGCCAAACAAAACCAGTGACTGGCCTCTTAATGGCGATATGGTCCCCTTCTACTTCCAGATAGAGCCGGGCAACCACAACCTGGAAGTTCAATGCCCTCAATGCAACAAAAGATGGTACGTCGTGTGGGATGACAATCCGGGGCCTACGAGGCCCCTCGGCTTATAGGTCGTGATTTCCTCACAGTCCGCTCTCTCAGAGATATTCACATTCCTAAACTATGACTCAGGCGAATAGGAAGCAAGTCCAGGCTGAACTGTTGTTCCCCCTGCGTTTTCAAAGAAGCACTTGGACCTGCCGAACGACAGGAGCGCGTGAGTACTCGCCCTCCTTGGCCCCCTGTTGATGGCGGACTTAAATTCCGCTGCACATGGAATACAACGACATAGGGGGAAGTAATGAAGTTCTCGTTCGTAAACCCAGGTCCCAACCCAGAGTTTCCGGCCAAAGACATGAAGAAGATGATCGGTGCGGCCCCTCCTCTGGGCATGATGTACATAGCCGCAATCCTGAGAAAAGAGGGAATAGAAGTGTCAATGGTGGACGAGGCAGCTCAAGGCTTTTCCATGGGAGATACGGTCGACTGGGTGAAGAAAGAGAACCCGGACATATTGGGATTCTCGACTTGCAGTAGCTCAGGTCGCAAAGCGGCGATGATTGCGGAGAAGGTGAAGGAGGAAGATCCCAACGTCACCATCGTTTTCGGAAACTTCCACGCCACCTTCAACGCAGAGAGAATCTTGAGGAAGTACTCCTCTGTTGGCATGATCGTGCGGGGAGAGGGAGAGAACACCAGCCTAGAATTAGCTAAGTGCCTGGAGAAAGACGGAGACCTCGGTGAGGTGTTGGGGATCACGTTCAGAGAGGATGGTCGAGTGATCGCGAACCCTGATAGGCCACTGATTCAAGACGTTGATTCAATACCTTTCCCTGATCGTGGACTGCTGAATGTGGAATACCACAACACCGCGGTCGGAATAGACGTCGCGCCAAAGAAGTTCACGACCTTCGTTTCCTCTCGCGGGTGCGTCTTCGGATGTAGGTTCTGTGGGTGTCGAAGGCTGGCCAGAAATCAGTGGAGGTCTAGGTCTGTGGAGAACGCACTTGAAGAGCTGCAGCTTCTGGCAGGCCAGGGGTACAAGCAACTGATGTTCGTAGATGACAACTTCACCTTGAACCCAAAAAGAGTGATCGAACTGTGTCGGAGAATAAGGGAAGAGAAGATCGACTTGGAGTGGATTTGCGAGGGAAGAGTTGACCAGTGCCCCTATGATATGATACGCGAGATGGTGAAGGCGGGGTGCAGGATGATGTATTTCGGGATCGAGAGCGCCAATCAGAGGATCCTGGACTACTATGACAAACAGACCACTCCCGAGCAGGCAGAGGTTGCTGTCAAGAATGCAAGAAAGGCCGGGATGGACGTAATAGTCGGCTCTTTCATAGTTGGAGCCCCCGACGAAACCAGGGAGGAAATAGAGAACACCCTCGGGTTTGCGCAAAAGCTGCAGATAGACATCCCTCAGTTCAACATCTTGGCCGCATTCCCAGGGACGGACATCTGGGGAGAATTGAGTGCTAAGGGAGCTATAGATGAGGAGAAGGACTGGGAGACCGAAGTTCCGGTTTCGGATGTATCCCGCAAGGCCGTGCCCCGCGAGGAAATCGAGCGAATGGTTCACGAGGGTTATCAACGCTTCCTCACTCGCCCAAATTACGTCCTTGCGCAGCTGCTCAGATTTTCGACGAGTTCCTACAGACTGAACGTATTAGCCAACAACCTTGGGCGAATCGGCACCATCGCGGATAGTATACGCACAGTCACTTAGCCCGTTCCTCCCAGGAGCAAACCGATGGAGGGACCTCTCAAGGATGGAGATAGCCTGGGATCCTAGATAGCAAAGCAGATTATCCAGACGGCTGATTGGCCTTTCATGCCTCGCTCAGACGCCGCCTAGGCGCTATTGAACCCACACGGACTTCGCCGGCGCGCTCTCGTTAGGACGAGGAAAACTATCAGCCCCATGACAAACCAGAGGCCCGAAGCAATCTTTGCGTTGTTGCTGAGGTAATACATCAAGAAGGCACAACTCACTGCGCCGAGTAGGGGGACAATCGGGTAGAGAGGAACTCTGAACAACCTCTTCGTGTTAGGTTCTGACGTCCTCAACTTCACGAGAGATAGGTGGGTGAACAGGTAGGCGATGAAGAACAACAGAATTGAGAACGCACAAGGGTCTATGCTGTCCAGCAATCCACCTACGATAATCGGCGGCAATACCACCTCCGCTGTAGACGAAGATAGGGCTTGATCGCCTATGCACTCAGAGATAGAATTCTGTATGTTGCATTCTTTGATATGTCCCGCACGTCCATCACTACGTACAGCTCGCGCAGCACGTCCCGATAGATGACAAACCTCTGATACCCTTCAGAGTATGTGATCATGAACTCGATTATGAATTCCACCGATACGTAATTCACGAAGAGGAACTTGTCGTCGATGTCCACCACTACGAGTAGCCCACGCAGGGATTCTGGGACGCCAAGCTTCTCATAGAGCAGGTCCAGTTCATCGGTACTGTTTCCAGTGAGGGTCCTGATTTCTATGTCCATAATGCCTATGTCGCTAAATGCAGTCCTAAGATCGGCGAGATATGGGGTGAAGAAGTCGATCGTGAACCCCTGAGGACACGATTCACACGGAATCAAACAGACGACTGCTTTCGTGGTCGGAGTCGAACATGTAACATTAGGAATGAGACAAGAGGCCACCAACCCCAAGACCAGACAAAGCCCCCACAGTTTCACGGATATGCTGCTGCGTGAACCGCTTATCGGTCTCCCAAGAACCGAGGTGCTCCGGGCGGGATTTTCATCTTTTCGCGACTTTGAACCCGCGATCATCGGCTCGAAAGGCCGGTATGTTTACCCAGGCTACACCACCGGAGCACAATCGCGCGTACCGAATCCTGGTCTATTTAGTTTTTCTAATCCCGCTTCTTCCCTCGACTCGTCCGACGCTTTCCTTTTGCCTTGGGCTTTCTAGTCTTCCTCGCGGCGGCCCTCTTCTTGGTAGCTATCTTCCTGAAGCCAACGGTCACCTCCATATCATCGAGAGGATGGGTTGCCGTGAACATCCCACTGGGCATCTTGTCGCTTAGCTTCACTTCCTTGCTCCGCACGAGATAAGCGAGGGTCTTGAGGTGGCCAGATACAAGCCCTCTCGATTCCTCGTCAAGCCCTGCCACATATACGACGCTCAGGATCTCAGTCGGGTTGAGTCCCGCCATCTTCCTCGTCATCTGAACCCTTCTTGCGATATCCCTCACCAGTCCCTCGGCTATGAGCGATTCGTCCCTAGCGGTGTCCAACAGGACGGCGATTCCGTGTTCCTCCTCCAAGACCTTGCCCTCTGGCGGCACGAACGATACCGAGATATCTTCCGGCGTCAGTTCTATCTCCTCTGTTCCAACCATGACCTTGCTCCTTCCGGTTTCAAGTATCTCATCGGATATCTCACGCTCCCTACGCTTCACCTCCTTCTCGACCGGTGCCAGCTTCGACTTCAGCTTGGGACCAACACGCGAGTAGTCTAGGGCCAGACGAGTGTAGAAGCCGGCAGCCTGCTTCGACGCGACCACCTTGGTCTGCTTCACGTTGGCCAGTTCACTCAGCACGGGCCTCGCCTGCTCGGCCCTCGTCCTCTTGTCCTCATAATCAACTATCACTGCCATCTCTCTCAATGGCCACCTCCGCCTTAGGCCTGCTCTTTGTCTGGCCGTGTTGATTAGAGGAAGAACTTCGAGCGTTAGGTCAAACACACCTTCCTCTGCCTCGTTCACCAGTTCCTCCCTCGGTTTCGGCCACTTGCACAGACTCACGCTGAGCGGCAATTCCTTGTCGAACCTGCGAAGCACATGTTGGTGGACGTACTCAGAGATGAACGGGCACACGGGATTGATCAAGGCTGCAACGGCGCTCAGACAGCAGTATAGCACGGCATAGATGGAGTTCCTCCGTTTCTCCGCCTCTGGGCCCTCCTCCCACAGATCTTTGCGTATTGATGGTACGTATCCTCTACTCAGGTCCTCTATCACGAGGCTCTCGAGTTCGCGGAGGGCAATGTGGTACCTCGCAGTCTCATAGCCCTGCGTGCACATCCGAATCAACTTCTGCAGCTTGCTGAGTATCCAGCGGTCCTGCGTTCTGACATCGCCATCGCGAAGGGCCCACTCCAGTCCAAACTTGCCCGGGTCGTACTTGTCGTATTCCGCGTTCTGGAGGAGGAACCTGCTCAGGTTGTACAGGGTGCTCAGGACTTGGTACGGTCTACCGAGCATCTCGCTTTCGCTGAAGCTTATGACGTCTATCGGGGATGACTTCCAAGTCAGATAGAATCTAAGCAGATCCGCCGAGTGCTTGTCCATGATTTCCTCAGAGTCAACGACGTTCCCCAGGCTCTTGCTCATCCTCCTACCCTGTTCGTCCAGAACTATGTTATAGAACAGGAACTCCCTGTAGGGAGACTCAGGCTTATCCTTCAATATGACGTTGAGCTTCAACAGCGTGTTCGCCCAACCCCTCGTCTGATCTATCCCTTCCGTCAGGAACTCGACTGGCACGAATTGGGAGAACTCCTCGTCCGTCATGCTTGCGTAGGGCGCTGACCCGCTGTTGTGCCAAGTGTCGAGCACGAACTTCTCCCTCCTCATCGCCCCTCCGCACTTCGGACAGCTCAAAGTTATCCTGTCGATCCAAGGCCTGTGGAGCTCGAAACTCCTGCCATCCGGTAGCTCCCTCGCTCTCTTCACGATCTCCTCTCTGGAGCCCAGAAACTCCTTCTCGCCGCAGGCTTCGCACACGTAGATGGGCAGCGGTGTTCCCCAGTATCTGTCCCTTGACACGCACCAAGGTCGGGCCTCCTCCAATATCGCCATGAACCTGTTCTTGGGCGCCTCGTAGAAGTACTCCACGTCCTGAGCGGCTTGCACCAGCTTCTGGTTGATCCTGTCCGTCCAGAGGTAGTATTCTCGCTTCACCACGAACACCAGCCTATGATGTGAACGCCAGCACGTCGGATACTCATGCTCCACCTTGTCCTCGTGAATCAGTGCCCCTCTCTCCCTAAGCAGGCTGATTACCTCCGCATCCGTGTCTCTGCAGAAGCGGCCCGCGAAATGTCCTGCCTCTTGCGTGAACTTGGCCTCCTCGTCGAATGGGGAGAACGGGCGCAAACCCTTCTTCTCTCCCGCGACGAAATCCTCCTCACCGTTGCCTGGAGATATGTGGACAACCCCCGTGCCGGTGGTGAGGTCAACGAATTCTTCGGCGACCACCGAATGGACGGGTTCTCCCTTGTCCTTCATCTCCCTCAGGCCATCGATGAGATCTATCAACGGATGCTCGTACCTGAGCCCCTCCAAATCCCTGCCCTGCACCTCTGCTATGATCTGGTGTCGTCCTGGGCGTATCGTGTCTAGCACCGGTAGTCTATCCTTGGCCAGAACCCAGACCTCGTCGCCGACCTTGACCTTACAATACTTGGCGTTCGGGTTCACCGCCGCGAGCATGTCGGTCACTATAGTGAACGGCATGGTCGTCCAGAGTACTAGGTATTCATCCGCGGTCCCAACCAGCTTGAATTTGAAGAATATAGACGGGTCTTCAACGGTCTCATAGCCCAAGCCCACTTCAGTGTTGCTGAGTGATGTTTGGCAGCCCGGACAGTATGCCACAACTCTATAGCCCTCGCCCAGCAAGTTCTGGTCCCAAGCCGCCTTGAGATACCTCCACTCCCGTTCTATGTACGCATCCCTGTACGTCATGTACTCGTTGTCGTAATCCAAGAACATCCCGAACTTTCGGTCGACCGCCAGCCAGTCCTCGTGGTACTTCTTTATGGAGCGCTTCACAGCTTCCACGAACTTCTCTAGGCTGATCTTGGTGCCGATGTCACGCTTGCTGGTCAGGCCGAGTTCCCTCTCCACTTCAAGTTCCACTGGGAGCCCCTGCGTGTCCCAACCCGCCCTGAAGAAGATGTAGTAGCCCTGCATCGTCTTCAGCCGGTACCAGGCATCCTTGATGACCCTCCCTCTGGAATGCCCTGGGTGGCACCTACCGTTCAAGGTTGGGGGGCCCTCTACGAAACCGAGCTTGCCAACGCTTGCCCTCTTCCTCTCCCTTTCTATGATCTCCCTGATCTTGGTCCTCTCCCAGAACTCTCTGACCTCGTTCTCGATGACCTTGGCGTTGTACGTCAGTTCCAAGACCGTTGCCCCCAACCACCTGCGTATTTCTTGTTTTTCCATTCGAATCGGTTCCAAGGGTCCGGAGGCCAGAGCTCACTGAACAGGTGTGGTGGGCCCGGAGCGACTTGAACGCTCGACCAACGGGTTTCTCAGCGATGCTATGAGCCCGTCGCTCTAACCAAGCTGAGCTACAGGCCCACACCAATTCGGCGATCTCTCGCGATTTAAATAAGGTTTTTCCAGCGAGAAAGGAATCCCCGACCTAATCACGCGCCCTGCTGGGTCAAAAGTTGGTGGCGCCGGCGAGAGGAATTCCGGACTGGCGCTCGGACCTCTGACCAACGGGTCTATGCCCAGGGCTAACAGCCTCGACGCTTACTCCGTCGCTCTACCGTCTGAGCTACGCCGGCTGGAGCTACGGCCAAGACTGTCGATATTAAACGATTTGCTGTCTCCAAATTGTGGCGGCTGCGCTATTGCTTCTCCGTTAACTTCGATATAAGCCCGACCAGTCCAAAGCCGCCCAGCAGCAGTCCGAGGCCGAAGAAGTACATCCAGAAGTCACCCAACTCGACCTGCGATGTGTAGCTCATGAAGATCAACAGCCCTCCCGCACCAAGCAGTAGAAGCGAGTATCCCTTCGCGAGTATACCGAGCAAGGACATCGGGATCTTAACCCCAGTCGAAGTTCTCGTCTTATTAAAGGTAAAGCGAAACTCTGGTCGACCACCTAGTTAGGAGGGTTGGCTGAGGCCCGACTGGGATTAACCCATCATTTGTCTTCTGTCCAAATTGCAGTCAGTTGATCCCTTCGTTCTCTCCTTCGCTGTCACAGCTCCTTACATCTAGTCGTATCCCGCCATATGAATGACAAGCCATCCTCAGAAGAAGAACAGGGACAGTAAAGTCAGGACCGCCATGGCTATGCTGAGCTGCCAGACCTTTAGCTTTGCGGCGAGTTCGATAAGAGTCCCTATACACAGTAGCCCAACGATTGCCCCAACTATCCAAGCAACTAGGATACCATCTGCGTCGAGGCCAGCGGCAGTTCCCAAGGGAGTTATAATAAGGCTGACTAGAGTGGCTCCGATTGTTGCCAGAACTCCCGTGAAGAAGCTCAACCTCAACGACTCGTCTGTCCTGAATCCCCTGAACAGGAGGCCCAATGTTGTCACGGCAGATCTGCTGAATCCGGGCACCACAGCAATTCCCTGAAGTACTCCAACGACTGCCGAATCTACTGGGGTAACACTAGAGACCTTTCTGCTTCCCAAGCTCTTGCGAGGAAAATCCAGATAGGCCACCACCAAGAAAGACAAGGCTGTCAATACCAAGAAAATTGTGCTACTGACGGCCTCCTCTTCGACAAAGAGCATCAGCGGCAAGCCAACTACTCCCGTCAAACAGAGCGAAATCGCCAGGAATTTCAGTTCACTCCTTCCTTCGCGCGAGGCCCCTCCGAACATCACCTTCGCGGACGACATGTAGTCTTTCCTCAAATAGAGGATCCCGGCTAGGGCGGTGCTCCCTTGCATCAGAAGCGCTAGGAGGTAGCTGGTGGAGAGATCTAGGCCCATCACGCGCGCGGCGTAGAGGAGAATCGCCGTCTTGCTGCTGATCGGCAGCCACTCAGTGACGCCCTGTATGATCCCCACTATGATCCAGTGGATGATCGAGATGGCCATGACTAGGCGCCCAACTCGTCCAGTCTCTTCTTTAGGTACTTGTCCACGATGAAGCTCAGGCCGTATTTGCTGAAGGCTTCCTGCTCAGCCTTCTTCCCTATCTTGAAGAAGTGGTCTATCTCCTGCCCCCACTTGCCCCTCTGATATCTCACGTCCCTCTTGATCTCCTTCAACCTCCTGAGGTCCATCTCGGTCAGCTTCGTGCTCGGCAAGTCGTACTTCGTGATGTCCGTCGCGTATACTCCCGCCCACTTTGCCTTCGGTGTGACTAAGTCTGAGATATGGGCAGCGTTAGCCGACCCTGAGATTACGACCTGACATATGTGCAGCCCCCAAGGATCGGCATCTGCGAACATATAGACCGGAAGGCCGAGCTCCACGTTCAGCTTCCTGATCAGCTTGCGGGTTGACCTCGGGGCCTGCCCGGCGGTGTGAATCAGGACGGCGTGAAACCTCTTCCACGCTTGATCTTCAACGAACCTCGAGAACATCGCGCCCTTCTCAATCGCTATCACCTTGTCCGCGCTAGTCTCTATGAACTCGGCAGTGGCCAACGCCGGTCCGACCATCACGCCGTCAGGGTGCATAGTGAGGTTTATCCTCTTGCCCTCGTACCCTTTCACAGTGTACTCAGCCACGAGATCGGCGAATATCGCCGACCGCTCCTCAGGGTACACGTTGAAGTCCTCTCGCGCGCACGATAGTACGGATTCGATGTCAGTTAATATCCGGTCCGATTCGGACTGATCTTCGAACGAAATGTCCTCAGCCGCCTCGGCCATGTAGAACACATCTCTGAGGGTCGTAGTCTTGTTCGTGTCAAGCAACTCCCTAGCGACATTCAACCCCCAGACCATTTGACTTAGCGGCTTAAGGTGTCTAACGTTTCCCGAACTCCTCACAACCTTGCGGCCTCCGAGGACGTAGTGGCCCACCTTGTCGTCGTAGATGATGTTGTCGGTGGTCCTGGAAGGCATCTCCACCCTCGGGAACTCACGTTTCTCCACCTCATCGAGCACTGTCTTTGCCTCCTGCCTTATGCTGGACAACACGACCTGTTTGCTGATCCTTTTCTGTTGTCGTTGGATTTCCTTTCTCTTCTTAGGCAACCTTAGTCTCCTCCTCGGTCAGTCCCCTTTTTGCCTTTCTCAGGAGTGGCCGTACGTCGGGCACGTCTTTAGTCTTAGCGGCCTTCGCCGCGTACTCGACTATTACGGGCAAGTACTTCTCGAACATGTTAACCCTCTTCTTCTGGATGCCGATCCTTCTCCTCCTAGACAGATAGATGTAGAGATCCCTTGCGACATTTCTCATGCCATTTAGTATCTCCCTCTCGATCTCCGGCCTGTCCGCTATGTACTCCTTTCCAACAGTCTTGTAAGGCACCTTCGTCGAGCATATGTGCACTAGGACGGACACAGGGTCTGTATCCGGTAAAATGCCGTATCTTCTCCAGTTCATCTCCTCGTGCACCACTTTCCAAGACACGTCCGCCGACTCATCATACAACAAAGGTATCCTGTTCGCGAACCTGTAGAGGGAGATCCCTGTGCCCCCAACTATTCCCCCTCCGTATGCGATGGCGACCTCAACTATGAACGGGTGTCCAGAATAGGCCGACGGCTTCCTCGTCTCGACGGACGTGAACTCAGGGCTCAGCTCCTTCTCTATGCCCTCTTTGAAGAGTTCTTCCCCGAGAGGCGAAAGCGATGATGGGTCGGGTGGAAGAAACTCCCGATACGACACCAAGCTCCTCGCAAGCGTCACAATATCCTTGTGGGTCAGGTTCTTGAGCTTGGTGTTGTCAATGGAGAATGTTTTCATGAACTTCCTGGCCGTCTTCTTCCCAACGCGTTCGAATTGTCCAGACAGAAATGAGACAAGGTCCCTGCGCCTGCTAGTGGCGATCATCCGGCCCAACATCTCAACATCCAAACCATGTGGGTGTGGTCGCGTTATCTTAGGAGGTTTCGGCATCTTTGAGGTGGACCTTGCAAACCGATATAGTTGGCCGTTAGGGTCGACGAAAGTGAGATTAGCATAAGGCGCCACCATCGCCGTCTGCGAGAAGTAGTCGACGATCTTTGGCGCCGCCCTGACATAATTGCCCTCAAACAGGAACGAGACCTGCACTCCTCTCCACTTCTTCTTCAATTTGAAGTCCTTGCGAGAGAACACCTTGGGCTTGTTCTCGCTTATGTCGATCATCAGGCGAAACTCGCTGCCTCTTGTCCCGTCGCCCGCTATGATCTTCAGGGGCTCATTAGTGGTTATCTGCCCGTAGAGGTAGGCCATCTTACCTCCGAGGCCGAACGTCCCTCTGCTTTGCTTCAGGACATACTTCGAGCCAAACAGAATCTGCCCGAAGGCATTGGGAACCATGTCCGGAGGAATCCCCTTGCCATTATCTGACACGGTGAGTTCGATGATCTCCTTCTCGTCCTCGCGCCTGACGACCTTGGTCCTGACATATATGTCCGGGAGGATCCCGGCCTCCTCACACGAGTCGAGCGAATTCTCCAAAAGCTCTCTCAGCGTCATGTATGTGGATCTCACTGGGTTCGTGAAGCCCGCGATGTCTCTGTTCCTGTAGAAGAAGTCGGCCGGGCTTATCTCAATGAACTGAGTGTCGCTCATGGTTCATCCTTCATCTTCCACAGCTCATGCTCCTGTTTCATCCTTCTCATCTTTGATTCCAAGAAGCGATACACGGTCTGGTGTTGTAGCCCGCCTGATAACCTTTGGATCGCTTCGCCCGCCACGTCCACCATTTCTGGTGCCCCCAGTATTCCAACCTTGTTGTCGTAGATGGACAGGGAGCACCCGGTGACGGACTCTATCTTCTGCTTAGCCTTTCCCCTCTCCCCTATGATCCTTCCCTTGATCCTAGTCAGAGTTGACTTCTCGCTCCCCACCAACTCCTCTAGGTCAATTAAGACGAAGGAAAGGTCCCGCTCGATCATGTGCCGAATGCGAGGCTCGTCAAACCCGGTTGAAATGGCCGACATGATCTTGGTGATCGCCAAGTATGCTTCGGCCGCCTTCTCGGGAGTGTAGCTCACGGAAACGCCTCCCGTCTCCTCGTCGACCTTCAGGCTCACGCCGTAGTTATCCTCCATCATGCGCCTTATCCTCCCTCCCTTTCTGAGCAAGATACCGGCTCTCTCAGGTGGAATCACGAAGAACCACATGTCAACCACCGCTGCGCAAAGCGGTCAGGATTTCCTCCTGACTAAAAACCTTCACCCCAAGCCCTGCGAAGTAACTGTTTACATTTGACAAATCTCTATCCAGTAGCTCTTGGGCTAGCGGGTGCTTGATCGACACCCCCTGAGATACATCTATGACATAGGTCCTCCCCTCGTGCACCATCACATTGTATTCGCTCAGGTCGCCGTGGACGAGCTCAGCCCTGAGGTAGGCTCGCTTTACGAAGTCGATCAGGTCATTGTATACCTCGTCTGGCCTTTTGAGGACGGTCTCCTTTAGGAGCGGGGCTCTCCTGCCGTCTTTTCCGATGAAGCTCATGACCAGCACATTCCTCCTAAGTGCAATCGGCTCCGGAACCCTGAGGCCCACTCCGAGGAGTGTCTTCAGGTTTACGTATTCCTTCTTGGCCCATGTCAGAACTATCCCGGTGCTGTTCCCCTTTATGCCTTGGAACCTTGGATCGCCGATGATGTATCTTGGTATGGCCCTCCTGAACTCGATGTTCCCCGTCGTGTATATCTTGAGTACAAGCTCGCGTGCCCTCTCCCCTCGGGCATAGTATACCTTAGACTCCTTGCCGGTGCTCACCACGCCGCCAAAGCGCGAAAGGATTCCGTCATTGAGCATTTTATATATGACGAGGAGCGTTGGTTTGTCGAACACTCCCTCCAAATACTCAAACTCCTCCGACCTCTTTATCCTGAAGCGCTGGTGCTTCTCCTGAGCCGATTCCGTTCTGGCTAGTTTATCGTACACTTTCTTGCCCATGAGCTACTTCCTTGACAATCCCTTCCTTCAACAATCCCTTTGAGACCAAGTAGTCAACTTGGTTCTCCGTGTACCTGAACAGTATCTCCCCATGGTCTTCTTGGAATCCCCACGGTTCGACCAAGACGACGTCTCCTACCCTGACCCATATCCTCCTCCTGAGTTTCCCCCTAACCCTACATCGCCTAGTCTTCCCGTCCTCACAAAGCACAATGGCCCAGCCTGAGCCGAGGAGCCCCATAACCCTCCCCATAAGTTGGTTGGGTCCTGGGGTAACTATCGTTCTGGTGATTTCCTCCTCGGTGAATACCTTCCTTTTTCCCATCGCTGGCTTGAGATGATAACGGACAAATAAGCTTAACTGAAAGTGAGGCCGCTCAGACCTTCATGAACATCAGATGGGGGACTCCTTCGAACTTGATGACTGACCTCGAATTCCCGTATCCGCATTCAAGTAGGAAGCGGACGCTTTTCTCCCCGATCGCGTTTATTGAGATCGCGTTCTTGAGCTCTTTCTGAAGCTCCTCCGCCTCCATCTCGGTATCGCCATAGAACGGGTGCTTGACGGCTATCTTCGCATTGCGCGGCCCGGTCAGGGTCCTGCCCAACACATCGGGGTCGCATATCGCCAGCAGCACCGTCCCCCCTACGGTGTGCTTCCTGACGAGCAATTTCAACCGGGGGTTCGCCTCAGATCTTCCTCACCGCCAATCTGGCTCCGCAGCTGGAGCAGGTCAGATAGACAATCCCCTTCTCCTTGGATAGCGTGGTGTCGGGTCGGTTGCAGACCGGGCAATACACGTACTCCTTCATGTACTCCTCCACGAGCGCGTTGAGTTGGTCGTTCCTGAACTTGCCCTTCAGAATGACCTTGTCGTCGGCTCTTGAGCCAGAAGTCGCCAATCGTTTCACTATATATTTCAATAGATGATTTGGATCTCTCATTAGGGCCTGCGCTACCCTGTCTAGATTGCTCACCATCGTCTTCATGCCTTCATTGAACGACTGTACTCGGGGGACTTCCATCCTCCGGCTGGGTCCTTGGGGCGGCGCGGCCGTCAGAACCCGATCGAGTAGCTTCGAGTACTCCTTATCCTCCAAGTTCGCCGAAATTCTAGCTTCGTCCGTTTTTAACCTTACGCGAAGTGGGTCTGATTTCTAGCCATCGGATGAAAGCGTTATGAACGCGCGTTTGCTTTCATTGATAGCTCATGAAGAGGACCGGAGACGCTGATCTGGGCAAGAAGAAGATTGACTGGGCTCAGAGCCTCATGCCCGTGTTAAGACAAATAGGCGAAGATTTCTCAGAACACGAGCCCTTCGGCGGTATCGTGCTGTCAGCCACTCTGCACGTGACGAAGGAAACTGCGGTTCTGGCGCGGGCCCTTCACGGCGGTGGTGCCAAAGTGGTACTCACGGCATCGAACCCCCTGTCGACCGATGATGACGTCGCTGCCGCGTTGTCTTCGGAGGGAATCATCGTTAAAGCTCGGCGGGGCATGAACAAGGACGAGTACTTTGATGCGATAGACTTCGCCCATTCGCAGCGCCCAAGCATAGTAATGGATGACGGGGCGGACTCGATAGTGAGGATCCACGAGACGGGCAGCGGGATAGACGGGGTTGTCGGCGCACTTGAGGAGACGACCACCGGTGTCATCAGACTGAAGGCTCTAGAGAGCGACCACAAGCTGAGGTTCCCAGTGATCGCAGTGAACCAAGCGAACACGAAGAGACTCTTCGACAACGTGTACGGGACTGGTCAATCCACCTTCGACGGGATCATGCGGGCCACGTCGATGATGATCGCGGGGAGGTGCGTCGTGGTGGCCGGGTACGGCTTGGTGGGTCGGGGAATAGTGATGCGGGCTAGGGGCTTGGGAGCTAGGGTCGTCGTCACAGAAGTTGATCCGGTCAAGGCGCTCGAGGCTCATATGAACGGATACGAGGTTCTCCCCATGGATGTGGCCGCGCGAATCGGGGACATCTTCATAACTGCAACAGGCGACCTGAAAGTCATCACGACGGATCACATCGGACTCATGAAGGACGGGGTAGTTCTGGCGAACAGCGGTCACTTCGACGTTGAGATCGACGCCGCAGGTCTATATGCCATGTCGTCATCCAAGAGAGAGATCAGATCGGGACTGGAGGAGCTGAAGTTACACAACGGCAAGAGGGTCTTACTACTGGGGCAGGGTCGGCTGGTGAACTTGGTCTGCGCTGAGGGCCACCCACCAGATGTCATGGACATGAGTTTCGCCAATCAGGCCTTGTGCTCTAAGTACCTGCTTGACAAGAGGCCAGGTGCTCCGAGAGTACTCAATGTGCCTCAAGAGATAGATGATGAGGTCGCGAAGCGCAAACTGAACTCTTTGGGAGTGAAAGTGGACAAGCTGACGGCCGAACAGGAGAAATACCTCAAATCTTGGCGCATCTAAACCTTATATAGAGTGTTACTGGCTCAAGCTCGTTTGGGGTGATCAAAACTCGCTTTCGATGTTGGAGCCAAGAAGAGAATCATCACGGCCGCTCTCCCATATGCTAACGGGGAACCCCACCTCGGGCACATAGCGTCCACCTATCTGCCCAGCGACATATACGCCAGGTTCAGCAGGCAGAAGGGCTACGATGTCATCTTTTCATGTGGAACAGACGACCACGGTACCCCGATTCAGATAGCTGCTGAGTTGGAGAAGAAGAATCCACGCGAGTACGCTCAGTACTGGCGCGAGAGATGGCGCCAAGACCTGAAAGGGCTCGGAGTTGACTTCGATCTCTTTGACGGCACCGACACCCCCGAGAACAACAAACTCGCGCAGGAGTTCTTCGTGCGACTCAGGGAGAAGGGATACATCTACGAGAAAGACGTGACGCAGTACTACTGCAGTGGCGAGGACCGTTTCCTGCCTGACAGGTACGTCCTAGGCACGTGTCCTCACTGTGGGGCGAAGGAACAGTACGCCGATGCCTGCGAGGGCTGCGGCAGGGTTCTCAAGCCTGGAGACCTGATCTCCCCGGTCTGCGCGGTATGCAAGAGGCCAGCAACGATCAGGGGTTCTCATCATAGCATCTTCGCGCTATCCAAACTCTCGGACAGGCTCAGGGCGTGGCTCGAGGGCAACCAAGACCTACAGCCCGATGTCAAGAACTACGTCTTGTCTTGGATAAGGGAGGGATTGCAGGACTGGGATATAACTAGGGACATCACTTGGGGCGTTCCGATCCCGGGAAAGGAGGGGAGCCAGAGCCTCTACGGATGGTTTGAAAACCACCTCGGGTACATCTCCATATCCGAGAAGATCGCCAGACAAAGGGGGATACAGAACTTCATCGAATACTGGAACGACTCGGACATCGTCCACTACGTGGGTAAGGACATCGTCTATCATCATTATCTGTTCCTGCCGGCGGAGCGCCTGGCGGACGGAAGGTACAAGTTGCCGAACAAGATACCCACCAGGGGTTATCTCCTTCTTCAGGGCAGGAAGTTCTCAAAAAGCAGGGGCTGGTACATCAGCCTCAGGGAGTTCCTCTCCGAATTCCCCCCAGACTACCTTCGATTCTACCTTACATCCACAACCTCCTACAACCAAGGCGATGTGGACTTCCAGTGGGAGCAGTTCGCCAACAAGGTCAACAACGACCTGATCGCCTCGATCGGCAACCTCTTCTTCAGGATAACGAAGTTCTTGGAGGACAAGTTCGAATCAACCGTCCCAGAGCCCTCAGGCTGGTCCGCGCGCGAGGAGGAACTCAAGAGAGATGTTGCGGCTGCTGTGCGTCGCTACGACGGACTGCTGGAGGCCAACCAATTCGCGGAGGGGCTGAAGCTAGTCGTCGGGCTGTCGCATAGGCTGAACCAGTACTTCCAAGCCAACGAGCCGTGGAAGAACAGGGAGGCCGCCCCCAAGGTCCTATATTCTGAGGTGAACTGCCTCAGGGCGCTCGCGATACTGCTCTATCCCTTCGTTCCCTTCTCCGCTTCCAGGATCTGGGCGACTCTGAACGGGCCGGGCGATATTTCGAAGGACTCCCTCAAGACGGCTAAGGAGTACCTGATCAGGCCCGGCCATCGCATATCCCACGCCACTATATTGTATGAGAAAGTGAGCAAGGAGAGCATAGAGAAGCAACTTAGTGCCCTGTCAGGCCAGCGGTGAGGACGCTCACCGCATTTCCTTCTCGTATTCCTTCTTCTTCACGTCGTATTCCTCTCTGGTCCCGACCGGCTTGGCCGGAACGCCGAGAACCATCGTATTCGGCTTTACATCCTTGGTGACGACGGCCCCGGCCCCAACGACCGCCCGTTCGCCCACTCTAATTCCAGCGACTAGGACGGCCGCTCCTCCTATCACTGCGCCATCTTCTATCTTCACGCCGACCATCTTGGAGGAGACTGGGTACCTGTCGTTCGTCACTGTCACGCGTGGCGCGAGGAACACCCGATCTCCCACTTCAGTGAATGGAGGAAGGTAGACGCCAGACTGAATGCTCACGTTTTCGCCTATCTTCACCCGACCGTCGACTATCGTCCCCGTGCCTATCAAGGTACCCTTCCCCACAACTGTCCCTTCCCTGATCAAAACATAGTGCCCGGTCGCCACTCCTCGGTTCAAGATGGAGTCTTCATAGACGATGGTGTTGGAGCGGATCACGCAATCCTCGCCTATCGTGGCACCGGACGAGAGGCCATCAATGACCTCGTTCTTTATGACTCCCTTCTCAACCAAGGTCTCCCACTTCTTCTTGGATGGATAACCCAAGACGCAGCTTGAGCCAACTCTCGCGTTCCTTCCTACTATCGTCGGCCCGAAAATGACATGATCTCCCTCAAACACGACACCGGATGGGTCCAGCTTGGCTCTCTTTGAGATAAAGGCGACCATGGGTCGTCACGAAGAAAACCATATTATATGCCTTCCCGCGCCGAAGGACACGCGGTTGGTTACACGCGAAAGTAGACTGCTGTTGGGGGTGTTGATTAGTGCGCTCACTATTGGAGCGCTGTCCGTGCCGCCTGGGCTGTCTCAGGTGGTCCGCTCCCCATCGATCCTCAGAAGGGTCATATCCATCGAGGACTACGGCCTCATATCGTACAACGATACCTACATGATATCCACTTACGACCTCGAGAGGACGGAAAACTTCACGTGGTTCACGATCACGATCCCTAGCCCCTACGCGCAGGGAATAGTGACATTGCCGAAGGCTTTCACGTTTAACGTCATCGGGTCACCCGGCGCAAATCCGTTCAACGTATCAGAGACATCAGGGGCCATGGTGATCAGAGTCCAGAGGGCTATCCTGCTGAGTCTGTTGAAGGGGGGATACGTCAATTTCACCATCGCATACCGCCTCATACTCAGCATTGAGCAGATCGCGAGCCAGCTCAAGAACGTCACCGTCCCGCTTAAGTTCACGACGGACCTACCAGTTCGCTTCTTCCAAGCGAACGTCTCTGTCCCGATTGACGAGTACTGGGCGACCCCGGGGTACTTCGAGCAACAGAACATCTCAGGCCGCATGGTCTTCTACATGCCCTACCCTATCGAGCAGGAGCAGGAGTTCTCCCTCCTCTCTCTGACCATCAGCTCGTACATCACGAGTTTCTATGTCTCCGAGATATACAAGACCATCTCCTTTGACCCGTTGTTCGGCCTCTATGTAGAGGAAGGGTTCTCCTTCTACTCCAATCCTCTCAGCCCCCAGACAGTGATCCCGCCGATGTACATTACCGATCAAGCGACTGACGTGACGGCCAGGGATCTGATAGGCATGCTGACCCCGACGGTAGCGACTGTGCCCAACAGCACCTTCAAGTCGGTTACGATAGACCCCAGGATAAGCCTCTCAGCAGGGGGAAATTACACCTTCTTCGTCAAGTACAAGGTTCCTGCGGCTAACTTCACCAGCAGGGACGGGGACAAGCTGACAATCAAAGTGCCAGCCTCCTGCAACTACACGCCGCTGGTCAAAGAATACATCCTCACCATTAACCTGCCAACCGGGGCCAAGGTTGAGAGCGCCAATATTGCGGGCGCAGAGATCCAGAACCTTGAGCCCACATCGTCTAGTGTGGTGCAGGCCGCGGTCAAGAATCTGCCCTACGACGTGCTAGAGACCAGCCTAGTTATGACGATAGATTACCCCATCCTCTGGGTGGGTTACACGCCCTCCGCGCTCATCTTCATAGCAGGGGCCGTGATGTTGGGTGCATACCACACTATCTTGAGGAAACCAACAGGAGCTGAGAAGCCCGAGGCAGAGGCTTCGACCGGACTGGCGGCCGAAATATCTAGGTCGATAAGGAAGTCCATCGCCCTATTCTCACAAGTTCAGGAGCTGGAAATCCGCCACTTCGAGGGGGATATTAGTCGGAAGGAGTTCAGGGGCCTTCATCAAAAGCTCAGGTCTGATTTGGACAGGGCCTTAGCGGAGGTCCGCGACGCTTCTAGGAGGATAACGACCACATCGTCGTACTACGCTGGTCGACTCAGGAGCTACGAATCCCTCTGGGCTGAGCTACAGGCTAAGCATGCCTCTCAGAGGGAGGTCGGTTTCGGTTATCTGAACAGGAAGATCTCCAAGGCTGCCTACGCCGAACTCTCCGAGCGCTACTCACGTGAGATCTCCGATACAATATCGAAGATTAGGGCGCTCCTGGAGGATTTCCCGAGCAGTTGATCAACTGACAAAGCCCTTAAATTAAGGCGCTGCCGGAATCCCTGCCCGGGAAGCCCGGTGGTGCAGCGGTCAAGCATGGGGACTTCAGGACACGCCTGAGGCCATAGGGCTTTGGACCCCTTGACGAGAGTTCGAATCTCTCCCGGGCTATCAACACGCAATAGTTCCGACCTTTTTCCGTTGGACCGCTTCGCCGAAAGCGCTGACAAAGCGATAAAGCCGCACCAAGGAAGCTGGCGCTATGACTAAGGAGAAAGAACTGCAGGAGAAGGTTACGAGGTACTTCCAGGAGCGCCCGCCGAACTTTCCGGACGGCAGGCCCTACAACTGTTGCGAGAGCGTTCTCCTCGCTTTGTCGGAATATCTCGGCGTAGAGTCTGACCTCATCCCCAGGATAGCCACGGGAGTGGGTGCGGGGTTCTCCTTGAACGGCCTCACTTGCGGGTGCATATCCGGAGCCGCGATGGCCATAGGAATTAGGTACGGCAGAAAGATGAATGAAGAGAGCCCCCAGCTGGCTTGGAAGAAGGTTGGCCAGTTCATAGAGTCATTCAAGGATAGGTGGGGGGCGACGGCATGTCGAGGGCTCACCGGCTTGAATCTAAAGACTCCGGAAGGCCTGAAGCAGTACTACGAGAGCGTCCACGACTATTCTTGCACGGACCGTATCCGATTCTCAGTGGGAAAAGCCATAGAACTGCTAAAGGAGTAGGGCGCATGAAGCAGGATCCTATCCTCGGGGCGGCGGCTCACCGCTGGGAGAGATTGAAGGGTCTCCCCTGAAATGTTATCTTGTCCGGCAACCCCCCCTTGTTGCGTTCCAAGAACTGCAGATCCTCCTCCCTCTTCCTGAGTTCGTCGGGCAACATGACTGGTATCTCATCTGCTATGGGATACCATCTACCACAACTTTCACAGTAAAGGGCTCCTGTCTTTATTTCCAACCAACGTATGAGATCTCCGTCCTTAGTTCTGTTCTCCCTCCACCCCTCTTCCAGAACGATCAGCTCCAAGGGGTACTTCTTGTCCGTAGGACAAGCCAGCATATCCAATAGCTCGTACTTCATCTTCAAGTCCCCCGCATATTGGGTTCGCCGATGACCCTACAGACCAACGTCGGATCTCTCGGAATATCTCCTCTCAATATCTTCTTGTAGTCCACTATTACGGCTGGCCTCTTCAGTTTCTCTGCCAATCGTGCGAAGGTGAGTCGCGCGAAATCATCATGTTCCACCGTCACGCACACGGCTGACGCGCCGGCCAAGGCTTCCTCGAGCGCGTGGACTCTCCTAATGTTCCGGTGGTGGAAGCGAACTTGAACCGCCAATGGGTCGTATGCTACTATGTCTGCTACGCGAGCCGCCAGAACATCCACGAAATCTATGCCGGGGGAGAGCCTAACGTCTCCCGTGTTGCCCCTGAAGGACAGGCCCAGAACAGCCACTTTCGCCTTCTTCGGGTTGATCTTGCTCCTTCTCATCAATTCCAGCAACTCAAACGCGCGCTTCTTCGGGAGGCCCTCGTTGTTGGCCCTGGCCATCTTCACGATCGGGGTTGGAATCGAGTCTTCGTCGGCTCTCGCTATGACGTACCTGCTATAGACCGGGATGCATGATCCACCGACGCCGAGGCCTGGGTCGTGAAGGTGGCAGAATGGCTGAGAGTTGGCGGCACTCTTGACCTCATAGTATGATACTCCGAGCCTGCTGGCCAAGTCAGCCAGTTCGTTCGCTAATCCAATGTTCACGTCGCGATACGCCCCTTCGAACAGCTTCTCGATTTCGGCAGCAGCTATGCTGCTCATCTTCCTGACGCCCTTCCGTGATATCTGGCCATATAACGCGCTCATGACGGACAGCGCTTTTTCAGAGTCCGAACCCACCACCTTCTCATAGCTCTCGGTGATGTCCTTGAGCGCTCTGCCCACGAATATGCGCTCAGGGCTGTAGATCAGGCCGAAACCCTCAATACTCTTCAAGCCGCTATGTTTCTCAAGCAGTGGCTTCAGGATTCCATTCGTGGTTCCGGGGGGGACAGACGACTCCAAGTCGACTATGTCCCCTCGCTTCAGGGTCTTCCCAATATGTGCCCCGACGTCTCTCAATGCGGTGAAGTCCACGCTCTTCGGGGGGTCGAAGGGAATGGCGACCGTGATGATCTTCAGGTCGGTATCCTTCGCTGCCACTGCCGCGTCGTCTGTCACTCTCAGACGGCCACCTTGGAGTGCTCTCCTGATCTCCTCGACCAACCCTTCCTCCTCCGGATAGGGGCATTCTCCCCCCTCAATGAGCTTGATGTGTTCCTGCTCCTTGGTGACGCCGATGACATTAGCCCCAGCATTGCACCATGCGATCCCAAGAGGCAATCCCACATGCCCGAATCCGAAAACTCCAACGGAGAGGTTTCCCTCCTTGAGCAACTTCAGGGCCTCGGGAGGGGTCAGTTCACAGAGGTTAGCCATGTCAACTTCTCATCGGGCGAATTCTATTTTAACTTACCCTGCTTCTGAGGGCTGTCAACATGACGATTCTGATGGACATCCTGACACCCAAGCAGGCGCGGTTCTTCTCAAAGTTGGGCAAGCGCCTGAGTTCGAAGGGGGTAGAGATCTCCTACACGGCCCGACACTACTATGAATCGGACCGCATGATCAAACTCCTTAGGATGGATGCGACCAAACTAGGTCGTTGGGGCGACACTTCATACAAGAAGGCACTTTTCTCCGCGCAGCGCATGGAAGCTTATGTCAGGCTTCTTGCCAAAGTCCGACCAGACCTGGTCTTCAGCTTCGGCTCCCCGGAGGCAGCTAGGGCGTCGTTCGGCCTGAGTATACCTCACATGATGGCCAACGACTCGCCTCACACAGAGGCGGTCAGCCGTCTCACGCTCCCCCTTTCGCAGAAGCTGTTCGCCCCATGGGTGATCCCTAAGGCGATGTGGGTCCGCTACGGCATCGCCGAGCGGGACATAGTGCAGTATAAGGGCTTGGATCAGGCTGCGTGGATGAAGGAACTCGATGTCGAGGAATTCGGCCCAAGGCCGGAGGACCGCCTTGTCGTGATTTACAGGCCGGAGGAGTACAGGGCGGCCTATGTCGGCGCTGACGAGCCCTCGACAGCTGGAATCGTCAGGCAAACGCTACATATCCTGAGCTCCATGCACAAACGAGAGACCACCACAATCGTGTTAGGACGATATGGGCACCCGGAAATGTACCGCAGGCTGTTGGGCTCCCGCGTCAAGATACCGAGGAGTCCGGTCGACGGCATGGAGCTACTGAGGCGAGCGTCCGTGTTCTTCGGCTACGGAGGGACGATGACCGGTGAGGCAGCGCTTTCGGGCGTCCTCACGATGAGCTTGTCCAAGCGCCCCAATCTGGTCGAGGAATTCCTGGTCAAGGAAGGTTTGGTGTTCAGACCTTCCTCGCCGAAGGCAGCGGCTGAGCTGATTTCATCCTTTCTCAAAGACGATCGCAGGATGAAACAACAAAGGCGTCGCGCATCGAAGCTGCTTGCGCGGATGGAGGATCCGACTGAGACGATATGCTCGAAACTCATCGCCTGGAGTCGCTAGCACTCTGACCCTGGATTTGACCCTTGGAGAGCCTGTCGTGCAGCCTCCGAAAGCCTTCTCTCCAAACATAGAGCCACGCCGCTCCCCCCACGAGCGTTGACAGAGCCTGTGCGTAAGTGGTTATGCTCCTCCCCACAATAGGCACCAACAACCTGTACATCACCACCAGCACCTCGAACCACAGGCGCGGCGCAAACGTCAGAAACAAGATGTTCGCAATCAGCAAGAGCAGCACTGGCTTGGCACGGAATCCTCCCATCAAAACCTCACTCCCCAAATGAGGATCGCGCTGAAGATGGCAGCGGCGGACATCGCAAGCGTCAGGTAGATGAACCCAGCGGAGACGTCTTTCTCCCGGTCGTATCCTAAGAGCAACATTATCTTGGTCAGAGTCAGCGGCGCGTTGGGACTCGGGTTTGACGAGAGCTTTCCATCAGCCGCTATCAATATCGGTCTCTCTTTGAGTTCAGACCTCTCGAAGAGGCCCCCGTGGGAGAACAGCGAGAAAAATGCGTTCGTTATTGGCACCATCATGGCGACAATCGCCGGAAACTCAACGCCATAGACTATGGAGAACGCCCCAATGACTGCCCCTAAGGCCAGGGTGCCCGTGTCCCCAAGGAAGATCTTGGAGGGGTATCGGTTGTACCAGAAGAGGACTGCCATGGGCGGCAGTACCATCAGCGCTCCTCCCATCATGGTTGTGACATCCCCGCCTACAAGCATGTATTTGGCGAGCCAAGCGATTACCAACGAGGACAATACGATCAAGGAGCTGCCAGATGCGACCCCATTCATCACGTCAAACATGTTGATCGCGTTCGTGGTCACAGCGATAGCGATGGGCACCAGCAGAACGTACAAAATCGGAATGTGAAACGACACGGAGAAAGGAACGGCCAGCTCTATCGGGTAGCTCCCGATCAGCAGTATCGGAAGGCCAGCTAGCGTGCAGAGAGCTGGCTTAACCCTCTTGTCCAACCCGAAAATGTCGTCGATGATGCCGATGCCACCAGCCACAACAATGGTCAGGAATATGGACAACATCTCTCCAGACATTGCCCCGGTCAACGCCGCCACGGCGATGTAGACGCATGTTCCCGCCAGCAACCCGACCCCTCCCATCTCCGGGATCTCCGGCTTGTCGGGCTTGTGGACATCCGTCCCGACGATCCTCCGACTCGGAAAGATCCTCATGACGATTCCATTGATGAAGAAGTAGGTCGCTGCGAGGCCCAGGGCGGTCGCAATCAGCAGCTCCAACATCCGACCGCGGTGTTCTCAAGCGGCTTAAAAAGTTGGCGACAAAGAGTCGAGACTTAATAGATGAGGCGAGCTGGAGCCCATCCGGTTCCTTTCCTCGCCCTCCGCTCGAAATGCGACCACCCGCCACTTGGAATCGCCCGTTTGTTGCCCTGGCGGTCCAACATCCAGAGTCCCCTTGTCCGCACGACCTTCCCCAACCTATGAAGCTCAAAACCCTCACTGTCGGCGACGCGTAGCGCTTTCCTCCACTCACTTCGCTTAACCGAGAGCACTAGGTTGTACTCCTCGCCCCCGTTCATCGCAAGGTTCGACGGGTCCAATCCATTGTCAGCGGCGAACTCCTCAAGGCCGCGGACGTACGGGATCTGCTGCAAGACGGCCCCCCTGTCGCAGTTGATTATCATGTTGTGCAAGCTGGCGGACAGCCCGTCACTTGAGTCAGTCGAGCCCGAGAGGACAGCCGCCCCTGCTAACGATACACCTGCCTTCACGTGCGCCTTGGGCCTGAGCGCAGCGTCGATCAGCCCTCTCAACCCTCTTCTTGGCCTCGTCGCCCTTCCGAGGAGTATCAGGAGTCCCGAAGGCGGCCCGCCGAACCCTCCCGTAGTCGCGACGATGTCGCCCTCTTTCCCCAGAATCCTGGGGATCGGCCTTGTTTCGCGGATGCCCAATGTCGTCATGCTAAGCGTCAGTTCTGGCGCTTCGTTCGTGTCCCCGCCTATCAACTCCCCACCACACTCGGCGATGCCCTGACGGATACCAGCGACGATCTCCCTGATCTTTCTGGAGGTGGTATTGGATCTCACCCCGACTGACGCCAAGTGATAGGTCGGAGCGTGTCCCTTCGAAGCTATGTCGCTGGATGACATCACTACCGCTTTCCTAGCGGCGAGTTCGTACGTCATACCCGGGGGGACGTCGGTCCTCTCGACCAGCATATCAGTCGAGACCGTGACGTATGCCCCCCTGATTTTGAACGCCCAAGCGTCATCGTATTTCTGAAGTATGGACTTCCTCGGCCGCCACAGCTCCTTGAACAACCCTATCACTTCCAACTCACCCAAATCGGCTACCGTGCGGCCTCGCAAGGTTGACGGTATTCCCGGGCGCTACGCATTAATCCTTTAAAAACAGCGCCGACGATTCCCGGCTCAGCCCCGGTAGCCCAACGGCAGGGCGGCAGTCATTGGCTGACTCTCGTAAGCTGCAGGTTGCGAGTTCGAATCTCGCCCGGGGCTTGGCATAAGATCAGCTCCTTCCCTCACTTGGCGTCGAGTCGGATGAGTTTCGCCTGAACCTAGGAGGTCAGGAGGCTTTGGTATACCTGCAAAGTCTGCTCTGCCGCCTTCTTCCATGTGAAATACTGCAACACCCTATCGCGTCCGTTGCGCCCCCACAGTTCTGCCTTCTCGGGGTCCTTAAGCACCTCCTTTACCCCCCAAGCGATATCGGCTGGGTCGTTGCCGTTGACGTGTATGCCGTTCTGATCCGGACCTGATGAAACGACCTGCTCCCTGAAGCCGACAACTCCCTGCGCTCCGACAACCACGGGTTTGCCCATGGACATCGCCTCCAGACTGACGATCCCAAAAGGCTCATACGTCGAAGGGAAAACGCAAACATCGGAGGCAGCATAGTAGGCTATTCTCTCCTCCTCGGGCACGAACTGGAACAGACATTCAACATTCCCTTGGATCTTCAACCGACTAGCCATCTCAGATATGTCCCTCTGTTCTTCCCCTTTGCCCAAGATCACCAGCTTGACTTTGGGATACTCCGCAGCTATGGACGGCATGGCCTGAACGAGGTTTCGCACTCCCTTAACCCACGTCAAGCGTCCGAGGAACAAGAGCATACGGCCGTCTTCGTCGACCCCATGCCTCTTCCTGATGGTCTCCACTTCATTTGACGTCACCTTGGCGGGATTATATCGCTCAGGGTCAACGCCGTTCCACACAACGCTTATTCTTGACTCTGGCCATCCGTGGCGGACCAAGTCCTCGCGCATCGCGTTGCTGACGGTCACTATACGGTCGGCTCTCTCGGCCATTTGAGTTTCAAGGTGGGAGACAACCTCTGAGCCTTGGCCTCCACTTCGTCCCCATTCGGTGCTGTGAACATGGAAGACGACAGGTATCTTCGTTTCCGTTTTGACGATGTTTCCGGCTACGCTGCTAAGCCAGTCATGCACGCAGACTATGTCGTACTTGTAGCCTTGCTTTCTGATCAAGTCGTTGATGAGCTTGGTCGAACTCAGGATGTTATAGAGGAAGGTGTCATTGAAGAAGCGGATGTTCGTCCCCCATCTACGGAGGTCCTCAGCTACGAATACCGGGAAGACATTGCTGGCGTCGACTATCAGTGGACGATGCACTTCAACGCCTTCGACCACTTCACTCGTCTTGAGGTTCCCGGGGTTTAGCGTGAAGACGGTGATGTCGTGCCCAAGTTCGATATATTGCCTCGCAACATACTCGGCATAAGTGCCAAGACCGCCTACCAGTGCAGGCGGGTATTCCCAAACGAAGAACCCTATCCTCAAGCCTCAGACTTGGGCGGATTAGCCGTTTCGGCGATATAACGATTCGCTACCCGCGCCCCCATCACTCCAGATAGGTCTGAGGGTTTCGAAGGGGATTGGTCAACGCGGGTTGTGGTGTGCGGCGGGTCGGATTCGAACCGACGAACCTCTGCAGGAGAGGATTTCTCACTATTTGCCTTGAGTCCCCCGCCTCTAGCCGCCTTCCGGTTTGACCTGGCTTGGCTACCGCCGCTGGGTTCTGGTCTCTCGAACCGAATAATAAGCGTTAGTCCTCTTTACCTCGACCAAGTCGCCCGTTTCGGTGCATAACGATAATAACAGTCGGAGTCATCGATCAAGTTGTGAACCTCAGGTCAGTGTTCGGGAACTCCGTGCGAGTTAAGGTACTGGAACATCTGCTGAACAACCCACAGAAGCTGTATAGCCAGTCGGAGATCTCGAGGCAGGTTGGTTGTTCCATCTCAAGTGCTGGACGAGCAGTAAGCGCTCTGCAACGCCTTGAACTAGTCAAAGTGGCCCACATACCTGGTCAAGTGAAGGTAATTGCGCTGAACCCCGAAAGTCCTATTACTACCATACTTCTCAGACTCCGAGAGGATTTGAAGCCACATCCATGAGCCTCTTCAAAGAGTTCACGATGAATGAGCCTCCCCCAAGTTCAAACGTCGCGGTCGTGGCGATCCCTGGGGCCACCATGATCGGGCGCCACGTTGTGGAGAAGCTCATGGATCTTACAAAGGCCGTTGAGTTTGCGAAGTGCGTGCCTCAGTTTCTGCCCGATCTCTTGCTCGGAGAGGATGATGGCAGGCCATACATCCCAGGGATAGACTTCTACAAGTCCACGAAGGGCAAGCCAGACCTACTGTTGGTCACGAGCAACTTCCAGATCGGCCTAACTCCAGCCCCGTACTCGTATTGGATGGCCGAGTACTTGGTGAGAAAAGCTCGCCAAACAGCCTCGGAGAAAGTTGTGATATTCGACTCCGTGACGAGGGATCACGGAGGGTATCTTGGAACGTTCTACATCGCAAGTGACAGAGCATCCGCCAAGTCGGCCCAGAGCCTCAAATTAAGGCCGCTTCGACCGGGTAGGGTGAGAGGCTTGTCCCCTCTCATAGTGGCAACCTGTCGCTTGTACAAGATGCCGGCGGTGGGTATAGTGTCCGTGATGAACGCCGAATCCAAACCGACCGCGCACATCAATAGAAGTTTCGCTGCCCTGGTGAGGCTAATCGACCTACAGATCCCATGAGGCAGCGCGCTACCTCAGCCAATTCCGGACCAAAGGAGTGAATTGTCCCCGCGGCTTTTCTAATCTCACTCGAGATAGTGGCTTTGCCAAATGGCGCATCGATCCCGCGTCTGGCAGGTATATTCCAGGCCTTAGGGTCCTTTTGACGATCGCGATCTGAGGTCGGCGGAATAGGCGGCCGCACTCGGGACAAGCGTAGCCCTGTCTTAACCCCTTGCTCTTGCATCTTCTCCCACAGCGTGAGCACATTGGTGGTCTCCTGACCTTTTTCACCGACACACTGACAACCTCCAGTCTCTCCAAGTTCAAACAGATCGAAGCACCTCTGTTCCTTGTTCCTCCACAGACTCGAATCTTGTCGTCCAACTCAAGCTCCCTCGCTTTCTTTGTGAGCCCGCCTGACTCGGCGAAGCAGACGACAGGAATCTCCACGCCCTTGCTTTCCACGGAGAACAGGACGTGCCCACCTCTCATGACCACAGGTCGACGGGATATCTCTCCAGAGAAGCATGCGACGGAGAATGGCGATATTTTCGTGGTCGAGCTGCGCTTGAGCGCCTCGAAGTGTGCGTCCGTCCCCTGGTTCGTTTTGAATATCGCATAACCAGCCACCTGTTCCCCAAACCGTAGCATCTCAAACGCCTTCGTCAAGATCTCAGGCGTCTCGCCCCTTATCCCGACGAGGATCGGGTCAGGCCCGTGCGGGGTGATCAACACTCGCCTGTCTGCATAGTCGTAGTTGTTGAACGTGAGTGGGCCAGTTTCCCGATCCATGGCTATCACGCTCTGTTCGTCGACCAGCCTACGCTTTCCCCACATGCTCTCAGTCCTGTAGGCCAACAGCTCGAACGTATGATCTCCTGACAAGTCGGCGCCGAGAGCCGCGAGTGACCCGACGACTCCTTTGTCTGAATCCTTGAGGTAGACCATCTTGATGCCGAGGTCGTTGGCGAGCCTCGCCCCTTCCTCAGGCGAGACGACTTCCACTAGGGCCGATCGGTAGAAATCATGGAGTTTTTGTTGGTCGGGTCCAACTTGGTAGAAAGCTATCGCTGGTTCGGTTCCTTCATCCTCGGTCCGGGAGTGCTTCCTAACAATGCCGGTTACAATCTCAGTCAACGATTCTAGGCTCACGCCGTCCAGTTGAACGGAGAGTCTAATGGCGCCGTTCCCCTTTGTCTTGGGGGGAAAGTTTGGGTTCAACCTGACTAGACAGGGATAGTCGTTGACTTGGAGGCCAAACTTCTTCACAATCCCCTTGATGACGCAATAAGCGACGTACGTCGTACACCCTCCTTTGAGCGAATCAGTATCGTCTACTCCGATCAGTAGTCCTTTTCTTGTCAATCTCAGTCTTTTCCGCGGTCGCCGCTCTGAGTGCGGTTCAGCAATTTAACCGTAGCGCGGTCTGGCGGTGAACGACTCTCGCCCCAAGAGCTCAAGACCCAACAGGTAGAAGGCTACGTACCCCTTGTAGTGCCCGTACTCATCCAACAGGCGTCGGACTTCCTCTTCTGTGACTTCTCTCCCCTCGTAGTAGAGCGCCGATACGACTCGTTTCAGTGCGGCATCATTGGCGGGCAGGGCATCGAACCTGCCAAGGCCCCTAGCGACCGCGTACTCGGCAGTCCATTTTCCGACTCCCCTGATTTTGGTCAGTTCGCCGACGATTTCCTCGGTTGACAGCCCGATCATTCCCTCGAGGTCCAACCTTCCTCTCGCCGCTTGACGCGAGAGCCCCATGATATACCCCGCCTTCTTTCCAGACAGCCCCAGATCTCTCAGGCGTTGGAGCCTAGCCGTTGACATCGTGCTCTCCGAGGGGAACGAATAGTATTCTCGGCCACCGAGCACCACACTATGTCCATATCTTCTCGCGATTCTACCCCTGATGGTAACGGCGGCCCTCAGCGATATCTGTTGTTCCGTAATGGCAATGACTAATGCTTCATACAACGATTCGGTCTTCGTGGCTCGCAACCCATAGAGTTCACTCGCTATCCGCGCTAGCACCCTGTCGTTTGATATCGCGGAGTAGAAGCCCCGGAGATCCACGTCGGCGCTCAACATGTGTTTCAATTTGCGTCTGACCTCTTCCTCCAACCTAGGTGGGATATTCGGGCGAACGGACACCGTCAACTCGGGCTCGTCCACAGTCCCGATCGACTCGACAGATACCAAAACGTGCCTATCCTCAGCACTTAGAACTCTGCGATAGACTCGGTCGACATAACTGTCGACGGCTTCTCCCGGGAGAACACCATAGGTTCGCATGGTCAGATCAAAGTCGTAGGGTGCGGTGGGCACGAGGCGGAAGTTCATTGTGCTGTCACGTCGGCATTCCAAGGTGCTTATTGATCTTCGTCGCCGATGAAAACCGCTTGGGCGCCACGCTTACGGTTTGTCGGCCTCATGAATTTCGTGTCAAAGTCAGCCAGTGAACTCTCTGATCTGATGAGTGGACGAGACAAGTAGGCTCGACAAGCTAAGATGTAGATGTCCCAACCTAGAGTGTTCCCTCGGATGCGAATGAACGGTTTATAAGTGCTGCACTAACTTAGGTTGTGAACGCATCTCTTGGGAGAGACTTATGTTTCGGTGAAAGTGCGGGCAATCGCCGGGTCGCAACGCGAGAAAGTACGGTTGCTCGTAGATACAGGAGCGACCTACTCTTGGGTTTCTAGAAGAACTCTGGAGAGATTAGGAGTCGAACCTACTAGAAGGGCAAGGTTCAAGACGATGGGAGGGGAAATCGTGGAAAGGGAAGTCGGGCACATCATGGTGGAATACGATAACGAAGAAGCGCCGACAACTGCTGTATTTGCCGAGGATGCGGATGGGAATGTCTTTGGTCTACATGGACTTGAGAGCCTGGGGCTGGAAGTCGACCCTACAACCCAACAAATCAGGAAAAGCCAGGCCTTGTCGGCGCTATGACAAGAACTCGTCATCGGTGATCGAGGCGAGCGTTGCCGACAGCCTGAATTTGGAGAGACGGAAATCCGGCCGCTGACATCTCAGATCAACACATCTTGGCGTTGTTCGAGAATGAGACCCCTCGTTAGGGGCTGGCTAGCCTTAGGTCGGAATTCGTAACCTTTTCAACGTATTGAGGGGCTTGTGCCTCGATTGAAGGGGCCAAGTGAAAGGACTGGAGGCTGCGGAAGGGAGTGTGGCGCGTGTCCCTACTTCAGGAACCCGTGTCCTGGCTGCATAACCCGCATATGTCTAGTGGCGGAGTGCATTCGGGGCAGGTCTTATGATAGCATAACGTACCCCAAGTCCGTCTGCATCCTGCGGCCCTTCTGCAGGATCGGTGGAAAGACAAGGCCCCCTCCTCCGCCATTTCCGATTACTAGAATGAAGGCGATGCGGAAAGTCGGGCTCCCCAAGTTCGCGCCCGAGGTCGACTTGGTGGATAAACGCTCGTGGGTATGGAGGGACGGTGCCGAAATTGAGGTGATATTCGCCCCGCTCTGGCACCTGCTCACCAACTGGCGCGCGCTCACCGCCGCATCGAGGTCAGGCCTTCATGACTACCTAGGTTTTACGGCAAGATCGTCCTTTCCACGGTGATGCCCGATGAACTCATCAACAAGCTAGACAGGGGCCGCTACTTCCAGCTGATCAAAGACCTGAGACCCGATGCCACAATGGTCCCTGACAACTACACCTACATCGACGCTCCGCTGTACCAATCTTGGTCCCAGACGATCCGCTTGGTCACGCTCGCGAACGACTTCCTCGAGTTGAACATCCCCGTGATCGGCCTAGTCAAGGGAGCCATCAGCCAGCAATACGTCTGGTCCCTCCAGAAACAGGTGGAGATGGGCTATGTCTCGTTCGCCATGCCTTCCAGAGAGCTGTTCAAACAGGGGTTGTTGGACGGTGCCTTCCTCAGCGCACGACACGTACTGGAGAAGAACTGCCCAGATGCCGAGCTCCTCTTCTACGGCCTAGCCCATCCGTTCAGACGCGCCAAGGCCAGCTACTCCAACCTGTCGTGGTTCATAGAGGCAAAGCACACTCGCTACATCAAGGACGGGAAGTCCTACCACATGATTGATCCTGAGATAAGGTCCAACAGATGCGACTGCGAGTCGTGCAAGGGAAGAACGCCCGTTGAACTGTTGAGCCTCCAGACGAGGTACGACAAGTACATCAGGACTCTGGCGCTCCACAACATGCTCGACCTGAAGAGGTATCTGAGTGGGGACAAAGATGGGTAGCGGTCGCCTTAAGGATCAATTCGGGGATAGGTTCAACCAGGGGCAGCCAGCTTGGTCCGGCGAAAAGGGCGGAGAGTGCCTCATCGGCGGAGTGAAGCAATTTGGGGAGCATGAAGTTCGCGAAGTATCCGCTGGTGGGTACGAGCTGTCAAAGGGCGGGGTGGTCGTTGGGAGCTTTAGAAGCGGGAGGATCGACCCGGACAGGGTGGTTTTCCCACTGGGCCACGGAACGCGGCTGGAGGTGTCAAATCAAGGGACGAGGGAGATACTGGCTCCTGAGAAGGCAATGTTGGGAGGCCTGATAGCATCGGATGGCGGGAACCACTTTTACTGTAGGCATGACAAGAAGACAGGCCGTTACGTCTGTTACTACACGACAAGATTCGCATCGGAGGATCGCGGATTGATGGAACTCTTCGACAGCCTTTTCGAGGCGGTCTATGACAAGACGCCAGGTCACTATGGAAGTGAGAACATGAGGAAGGGTTACATCAGTAGCAAGGGGGTATTCTACGATTTGAGTGACATTGACATTAAGACTGGCCCTGACGAGTTCCGCGTTCCTAGGGAGCACCTAGACCACGCAGGCAAGCAGGCGTACCTAACCGGGTTCTTCTCTGGCGATGGGAACGTTAGTGTATGTAGACGGGGCGGAAGGGTCGGCTACATGGTCAGGGTCTACTCAAGCTGCAGAGAAGGACTAGAAGGCGTAAGAGATCTCTTCCTAGATCTAGGGTTCCATCCTCATGAGATCCATGATGAGATAAGAGTAAGAGAGACAAGAACAGAGACATACTTCACTTTCTCGATACCCACGGAAGAACATCCGCGGTTCATTCATGAAATAGGGAGCTACAACTCAGAACATCGGAAGAAATTTGAGGACATGGAAAGGAGAGCGGGTCGAGATTATGAGTGACAGGAGTACGACTGGAAAGATGACCTCGCATCGGATTTGGTTTCCGGCTGATCTCCCTCAAGATGTTAGAAAGAGAGCAGAGGAACATATCCGGAGGATGTGGAAGAACACAACTAAGGAGTGTGAGCTGTGGATATCCGGCAGGGATAGACAGTTAGGGGCGGGCTTCGGCGTCAGAGCCTACGCGGTCGCCCCCCAGATCGTGCCGAGCCTGGTTGAGCGGCTGATGGACCTAGCGATGGCTCGTAACAACAAGATACACGATGTCGGCCTAGAGCTGCATGGCAGGGTAGTTTCCGCAGGCGAACGATATCAAGACGACATGCAAACCGTTCAGAAGGCCTACGACGAACAACAAAAGATATTGACTGAGAGAGTCAAGGAAGACGGTCGCGTCAGTGAAGCGTTGTCCAAGGGAGCGAAGGATGTCTACGTTTATGCTCAGACCAACATCGTGTGCGAGTTGCGGAGCGAACAGGCCAGCAAGATAGTCGTCGAAGCGATTGCAGATTACCTTGAACTTACCATGGAATGCCTTGACCTTCTGGTCGATGAGCTAAGGAGGCGCGGTCTGGCCGGTGGTGTCGTTGGCTACAGGCTTTGGCGTGACCTTGACCGGCTGGTAATTGATGAGATACGAGTGAACGACGAAGACGTGTTGGTGTGGCTTCTATATCCGGCGAAGCGAGTTGCTCACAGTTGAAGGTAGCGAGGGATGGAGATTCCGCGACGCTCAACGCGTCGCTTTTGAACCATCGCTCTCGGGGTTATGAGCCCCGCGGGTTAGACCTAGCTACCCTACTTTGCGCGCACAAGCGTCTCGCTTTCCCTCGCCAATTCCACAACTTGACCGCACACTCTTAAGTTTTTGGCGCGCATCTCACTACGATATTCCCCCTGGGCGTAGTCAGTTATGTTCTGAGCTGACCATGACTTCAATTCAGATAGACCGAGTGTGATTCGCATCTTCTGCTGCAGTCATGCGATGTTGACCTGCGCGAAGGCAGACGTTGAATGCTAATGCGATGGCCTTAGGCTACCCATGAACCCAACTCAGAGTAAATAGCAAGTCTAGGTCGCAGACGAGCCAGCAACACGCGATGCCAAGATCATACCGTTCTGGAGTACAGCCACAACGCATTGCCGATAGCAGGCGATGTTTGGAATCTTCATTGGGCACGTGCTTAATGATCACGAAGCTCTCCACGATCTCTCCTGGTTCACAGAATCCCTGTCGCCTGTGACCGACTGACATGTTCATCAACGCCCAACGACGAATCCTCCGTCGTCTAAGTAAAAGCCCTACTGGCTGCCAGACGGAGCTGGTCCCAATCGCGTCCATACTGACCAGAGAGGCAAGAAAGGAGGGAAGAAATGTTTAAATACATACGTCTTGTTACGTTACGTAACGAAATGCCTACCGTTCGGGTTTCCATCCGCAGAAAGAGGGCTGTGGTTCAGTTGGAGGCGGAGAACATAGACGACATGAACAAGCTGTTGGAAGATGTCCCGAAGCTGTTTGGCCGCATAGACGAGGCTGTCGAAAGCGCCGCCGTGGGGGAGGAAAAGGTAGACCTCAAGGGCATAATGCGATTCGACGAAAAGGGCTCTCCGATACTCAAAGTGATGGACAGCTCCGTCACTGACAAGGAGGCCATAATGCTTCTGCTCTTGCCCGCGGGCGACAAGGGATTGAAGAGCGGTGACATTGGGGTTCAGTTGAGCCTCAGCGGGATCGTTGCGGCGGGCTATCCAGCGCGCCTCACGGAAATGAGAAGGGAAGGGTTTGTGATGCGAACTTCCTCCGGGGAGTATCTGTTGACGGAGAAAGGCAAAATTATGGCCTCAGAGCTGGTCAAGCGCCTGAAGGGGGTGGTTCAACAATGACGTCAGAGGATCTGGAGGTCTTCATCGAAGTCAAGAGCGGGGAGAACACTGTGTCGTCCAAGTTCTCCGGGGAAACTTCGGAGGTGGTCAGGGCCGTCCAAAAATTCTTGTCGGATTCGATCCCAGCCTTCTCTGTCGGGAGCAAGATATTCCTACGCATCCCGTCTGCCTCTGAACTAGCAGATATGATCGGACCCGATGTCAAGGTGAGCGGCGCCGACATCATATTCGTGAGGAAGCCAGGCGATGCGCTGGAGGGAATACGCAAGGCGCTCGTCGCCGCTAGGGTGGCAAACGAACTGGGCGCAAGGCAAGCACCAACCCTGTCCGTCAAGGAGATAGCTGTCGCGACCGGCATTGCTGAGAAGACGATCAACAACAACCTCACGAAGTTAACCAAGCAGGGCGAGGTGGAAAGAGCAGCCAAGGGAGTTTACAAGATAACCGACAAGGGGATTCTGGAGACTTCCCCGATGATCTCTCCGCCGGGTGATGTGAAATAGAATGGATGTAGCGGGCTGTGAGGTTCGGGGGATCCTCACATCACGGGGGACGAAGAGGAATGACCCGCCACACCCAGGTTGAGATACTGCTCTCCGAGCGTATAATAAACTTACCATTTTCGGA
>Ga0172365_10000042_pt1 | contig 65675 bp, 60 predicted proteins | sample LakKivSesite48cm_FD_114535 | JGI IMG/M metagenome (GOLD analysis project Ga0172365, IMG submission 114535) | Sediment microbial communities from Lake Kivu, Rwanda - Sediment site 48cm | ecosystem: Environmental > Aquatic > Freshwater > Lake > Sediment | place: Rwanda: Western Province, Lake...
CCAGGCGATGATATCATTATCAGTGGCACAATCGGTGACCACGGCATTGCCATAATGAACCAGCGGTTGAATCTCAATCTACAGGCAAATTTCAAGAGTGATTGCGCACCATTGAATCTTATTACCAATGAATTGTTTCAAAAAAATTTTGCCATAAAATTTATGCGCGACCCAACAAGGGGTGGAGTAGCAGGTGTATTAAACGAGATTGCTGATAATAAGGAATGGGGTATTGTTATCAATGAAGCAGATATTCCAGTAAAGCCTGAAGTGAAAGGTGCTTGCGAAATCTTGGGACTCGACCCGCTCTACATTGCAAATGAAGGTAAGTTTATTGCAGTAATTGGCAGAAAATCCACAAGAGACTTCCTAATCTTTCTGAAAAAACACCCGCTTGGAAGAAATGCCCGGGTCATAGGCGAAGCAATAAAAGGTCAATGCGGAGTATGGCTTAGAACATCCATCGGCGGAATGAGACCATTATTACAACTTGAGGCAGAAGGACTTCCAAGAATCTGCTGAAATAGTATAAAGTAGGCTAAAGCCTGCGGGGAAGATTTTTTGGAATATTGTATATTCTCTTTAAATTGATTGACAGGGCTCTTTTTTTGGCTAAAATATGGCGTGTGGCTATATATTATCTTTTCTCTGTCCATAGAAAATTTCATTGCCCAGGACCGACCAAATGATGGTGGTTCCTGTATTTATCTTTCCTGGCAAGGAATAGAAGATACTCTTATTGAAGGTTATGTAATTCTCCGCCGCACGATCTCTGATACTACATTTAAGAAGATTGGTTTTTCTGGAAGATTGGCAACAAATTATGAAGATAATAGTGTACGCGACCGAGAAAGGTATATCTATCTCATCGCAGCCCAGAAACAGGATAGCCTGTATTATCATACCATGAGTAATATCGTCCAATCTTCACCGCAGTTTTTCCATAAAGGGAGATTGAATATTCTGATTGGAATAATTATATTTTTCCTGTTTTTAATTGTGTTTATGTCCCAAGCAAAAAAGGGTGCGAAATTATTCATCAGAAAAATTGCCGGGCTTGATGCAGTGGAAGAGGCAGTAGGCAGGGCAACGGAAATGGGTAAGCCAATTCTTTATGTCCCCGGCCTTGGTGACATAGACTATCCCTCAACCATTGCCTCAATGAATATCCTTGGTGAACTTGCAAAAAAGGTCGCGGTTTATGAAAATCCTTTGATTGTTGTAAATTGCTATTCAGTGGTTTATACAGTTGCACGGGAGGTCGTAAAACAGGCATTTATCAGCCAGGGCAAGATTGATAAATTTAATGATGATTATATCCGGTATCTTACTGAATCCCAGTTCGGCTATGCAGCGGCAATAAACGGTATTATTCTCAGGGAGCGTCCTGCCACAAATTTTTTCATCGGACCCTTTTTTGCTGAATCCCTTTTAATGGCAGAGACCGGCAACCAGGTGGGTGCAGTTCAGATTGCTGGGACTGACCAAGTGCTACAACTACCATTCTTCGTCACTGCCTGCGATTATACCCTCCTTGGCGAAGAAGTCTATGCCGCCTCTGCTTATCTTACAAAAGAACCCGTTCTCGTCGCATCATTAAAGGCACAGGATGCAGGAAAATTTCTGGTGCTTATAATTCTTGTTTTATTAACCATTCTCTCGTTTTTGAACATAAATTTCGTTTCAATACTAAAGGCACAATGAAAAGAATATTACCCTTAGCGCTGTGTTTAATAATTGGCATACTGATGGTCTGCCAGTTCTTTATTCCCCATCCAGTTTCCACACAGTTCAACAGTATCATCAATAAATGGGTAGTAGTATTGTCAGCTTTCGCTCTGGTATTAGGAATCGGTAATTTAACAAACCATCACGCGATGACAATAAAAAGAAGAAAACCTGACTGGCAGTATAGTCTTGTTACACTCTTGAGTATGTTCTTAATGGCAATCATTGGATTGTTCTTTGGTATTGATGAAAAATCGCTATATCAGAAGATCTATTTGAATATTCTGACACCACTTGGTGCAACAATGTTTGCATTACTTGCATATTATATGACCTCTGCAGCATATCGTGCGTTCCGAGCACGAAGCCTTGAAGCAGGCCTTTTACTCGGTGCTGCATTTGTGGTAATGATTGGATTTATGCCCATTGGTCAGTTTATCCATCCACAATTTCCCAATTTTGCTGAATGGTTGATGCGCATTCCGAATATGGCATCCCAGCGTGGTATACTTTTAGGTGTTGCATTCGGTTCTGTAGCAACTGCCTTAAAAATAATCCTTGGTATTGAACGTTCCTGGCTTGGAGGAAGGGAGTGAAATTTTTTCAGTCTTTGACAAGGATTGATAGAAGATTGATCTATCTTATACTTACAGTTCTAGTTATTCTGCCATTCTTTTTAAAATTCCACCTTCCCCAGAATATCATGCCCCAGACAAAAAGGCTTTATGATTTTATTGACGGCCTCGTTCCTCAAGAAAATAAGGCGGCGCTCGTTTCAATTGATTACACACCGCAGACAATGCCTGAGTGCCATCCCATGGCGATAAGTATCCTCACACATTGTTTCAAAAAAAGGATCCCAATAATCGGTATTTCATTTGACCCTCAGGCACCAGGCCTGGCAATTGAGGCATTCAATACAGTTGTCATCAGATTAAACGCGTGTGCAACAACAAAGAATGATTCAATAATCTATGGCCGGGATTATATCTACCTGGGCTGGAAATCTGGCAGAATTGCCGCACTAATGGAGATGGGTGAGAAGATAAGCAATGTTTTTCCAAGGGATTATTATAACAATAATACTGATTCACTGCCACTCATGCAGAGAATAAAGAATTATCGTGATATTTCAATTGCAATTATCCTTGCAGCTGCTGATTACCCACAGGAATGGTTGATGTATGCACAGGCAAGGTACGGATTAAAGCTCGGTACTGGACTTACTGCAGTGATGGCGCCAAAATATTATCCTTTTTTGCAAACCGGGCAACTTTCGGGAATGATGTCTGGAATGAAAGGTGCAGCAGAATATGAAAATCTGTTATTAAAATCAGGTCATACAACTGAAACCGGTAAGGCTGAAACCGGAATGAACTCCCAGACACTCGTTCATTTATTGATAATTATGCTTATTATCATTGGAAACATTGGTTATTTCTTTCTGCAACAAAAAAAGGAACATTGAAGATGGAGAATCAAAAATTTAATCATTTAACCAATCACGAATTGTCATTATGAGTACTGACCTTTGGACCTGGATTGGTGCTTTTCTCACTTTAATGATATTTTCTTTTCTGTATAAAGACAATCCATTTTATAAATTTGCCGAACATTTATTTGTTGGCGTAGCAAATGGTTACTACATTGTATTCTACTGGCATCAGGCATTAAAACCAAATTTATATGAACCATTAAAGTCAGGTAATTTTCTGTATTTAATCCCGCTGCTCCTCGGTTTATTATATTTTACAAGATTCATTCCAAAGATCAGCTGGTTAGTTCGCCTGCCCTTGGGATTTATGATTGGTTGGGGTGCGGGAATCTCTATTCCAGCAAATCTCCAGGCATTCATATTCAGACAAATTGAAGGAACAGTTGTAACACCAGGGTCTTTCAGCGATGGTTATGAAGGACTGTGGTCTCTAATTATCCTCATAGGTGTTATCTGTACAGTTATCTATTTTTTCTTTTCTACTGAACACCGTGGGATATTTAAATTTGGCTCTCGTCTGGGTATCATTTTTATAATGTTGGGCTTTGGCGCATCATTCGGTTATACTGTGATGGCACGGGTGAGTCTTTTAATTGGTCGTATACAATTTTTATTCGGTCCCTGGCTGGGATTGATAAAATGAAAGGGGTAAAAATGAAAAACATAGAGATTATAAAGATTACTGAAAAATATAGCGCCCAGAATTACCTACCCCTACCTGTGGTCTTGAAAGTAGGCAAGGGTGCCTGGGTCTGGGATGTTGAAGGAAAAAGGTATCTTGATATGTTAAGTGCCTATTCGGCACTGAATCAAGGTCATTGTCACCCTGCGATAATAAAGGCAATTAAAAAACAGATTACGCAATTGACCCTGACTTCAAGGGCATTTTATAATGACAAACTCGGCGTCTTTTTGCAAAAATTATGCCGGCTTACCGGATATGAAAAAGCACTACCAATGAATTCTGGTGCTGAGGCAGTAGAAACCGCGATAAAGGCTGCACGCAAATGGGGATATTACAAAAATGGTATAAAAAAGAATAAGGCCGAAATCATTGTTTGTGAAAATAATTTCCACGGTAGAACCACGACCATTGTCGGTTTCTCTTCTGAATTCCAGTATCGTAATGGATTTGGTCCTTTTACACCAAACTTCAAAATGATTCCATATAATGATACAAAGGCATTAAGAAAGGCAATCACAAAAAATACTGTGGGTTTTCTTGTTGAACCTATTCAGGGTGAAGGTGGTGTTATTGTGCCGGATGATGGCTATTTAAAAGAATGCTACAAAATTTGCAAAAAAAATAAACTATTATTAATAGCTGATGAAATTCAGACCGGTCTGGGTAGAACTGGTAAATTCTTTGCCTTTGAATATGATGGTATAAAACCCGATATTCTAATTGTAGGTAAGGCATTGAGCGGTGGTTTTTATCCAATTTCCGCAATCCTCTGTGATAGTAAAATAATGGATGTATTCAAACCCGGAGACCATGGTTCAACATTTGGCGGGAATCCCCTTGCCGCAGCAATAGGAATTGTAGCACTGGATATTATTGTAAAAGGAAATTTACCTCAGCGGGCATTTACACTGGGAAACTGGTTTATGGCTAAATTGCGCCAGATTAAAAATCCAGTAATCAAAGAGGTTCGTGGTAAGGGTCTTCTGATTGGTGTCGAATTAAAGAAAAAGGCAAGGCCCTTTTGCGAGGCGCTTATGAAGCAGGGCATACTTGCCAAAGAAACCCATGATTATGTTGTGCGGTTTGCCCCGCCACTGATTATCACAAAAAAAGACCTGGAATGGGCTCTTCCCCGGATTAAAAAGGTTTTTGCGGTATAGACTATAAATTATAAGTAGTATGTTCCATCATAAATAAAGTTTACTGGACCTTCAAGGTACAACTTATCTTTTAAGGTTACAGTCAATTCTCCACCACGGGTCTTCACCTTTACCGGTGATTCAGCTAAAAATAATTTGACAGCTATATATGCCGAGGCAACAACACCACTGCCGCAGGAAAGGGTCTCATCCTCAATACCCCTTTCATAGGTGCGGACAAAAATTTCCTTGTTATCGGTTTTGACAAAATCAACATTCGTGCCATCCGGTTGAAAATTTTTATGATTACGAATCAATGCACCAAGTTCCTTTACACTTATATCATCATAGGAGTCAACGAATAATATGGTGTGTGGTACACCGAGTTTTAGATATGAAAGTTTGTATTTTTTCCGTGATATGGTCAGGCTGAAATTCAATTTTATATCTACTGGTGGTAATACTTCAATACTTATGATCTCCGGGCTATAGGCAAAACCAATTGGTCCTGCAGGTGTCAAGAACTTCCCCTTCTCCTCAATAATACCGAGCCTTTGTGCAAACCTGACCGCGCAGCGGGCACCATTAAGACAGAGATTAGCCTCACTTCCATCCTTGTTAAAATAACGCATACTGAAGAAATAGCCCTTAAAATTCTCAATCAGAATCAAACCATCTGCATCAATTCCATAATGACGACCTAACATTTTAATTATTGTCGCCTTTAATTCTTCTTTCTTTACTACACTATTGAACTGTTCTTCACGGTTATCAATCAATACAAAATCATTACCAGTTCCTTCCATTTTTGAAAAGAATATGGGCTTCATTCAGCAACCTCCTTTATTTTAACGTATAGACCTTCAATCCTAAACCTCTGATTATTGGATCTCCTGTACACTTAAAATATATCTGTGGAGATATGTAATGAATGTTCCAACCATAACAGGAATAGAGATGTATAAAATAATCATACCAAGTCTTTGAAAATTTAAGGTAAAGGCAAGAATCATTGCTCCAAACAGAAATCCCGTTGCTTTACCAAGAATATTTGATTTATAGACCAAGCGCCTCTTTTTGAAAAGGACATAGCTGCCCAAAAGGATTAAAATATCTCTTAGTGCAATAACAATAACAGCCCAGAGCGGAATTGAATTTATTATGAGAAGCGTAATAAGGATAATAACGAGCGATATTTTATCACAGAGTGGGTCAAGCAATTTGCCGAGTTCGGTTTCCTGATGAAATCTTCGAGCAATATAGCCATCAATAACATCAGAGAAAAAAGCAATAATCATTATTATGAAGGCAATAAAACGCTCTTCTTTTATAAGAAAAAAAATAATAAAAGGCATAAGCAAAAATCTAAAAAGGGTGATTAAATTGGAGATTGTAAATTTTTTATCCATATTTTCTCCGCTTCTGAAGTATCTCCTCAGCATGTTCCAGTGTTTTTTTTGTAATCTCTTTTCCACCGAGCATGCGGGCAATTTCCATTCTGCGCATCTCTTCATCAAGTTTTAATACATTGACAAAAGTCGTATCTTTTTTTATCTCCTTTTTAACCATGATATGATTGTCAGCAAAAATGGAAATCTGGGGTAGATGGGTAATACATATTACTTGGTGTTCTTTGCTCACTGCGGACAGAAGTTCACCAACTGCCTCAGCAATCCTGCCACCGATACCAGTGTCAACTTCATCAAAAATTATTGTGGGAATGCGGTCGGCTTCAGAAAAAATTGTTTTCAAACCCAGGGTCATCCGGGAAATCTCGCCACCTGAACCCACTTTTTTTAACGGCTTTAATTCTTCACCAGGATTTGTTGAAATAAAAAATTCAAGAGTATCGCGGCCGGTTTCATCAAATGGTCTATCAAAAAATTTAATCTGAAACTGCGCCTTTTCCATCCCCAATTTGCAAAGTATTTTTACAATCTCTTTCTCCATTATCTTTGCCTTATTCTTTCTTTTTTTTGATAACTCATTAGCAAGATTATCCAACTGCTTTGACAACACCTGCAATTGAGCCTGAATTTTTTCAATTTCAATCTCGGTCTTTTCTAATTTTTCCATCTCCTGCTTTGCAGTCTGAAGATACTCAATAATTCCTTTAATATGTTTACCATATTTCTTTTTCAAACGAGATAACAAATCCAACCTTTCCATAACCTCTTCAAATCTATCACGGGAAAAATCTATATGCTCCCGATAATCAATCAATTGCCGATAAACATCTTCAATGCCGCTGATACTTGTCTCAAGGATAGCATTCATATTCTTAACATCAGGCTTCGGGTCTAATTTGCACAATTCTTCAATAAGACGCCTTGTTGAAGCAAGATTCGCATAAGCCGATGATTCTGCCTCATAAAGACGCGGTATAATTTCGTCAACAATGCTGGCGCGTTTTTCTCCAGTCAATAAAAGATTTTTCTCTTCAATCAATCTTTCTTCTTCATTCGGTTTCAGGTTTGCCTTTTCTATTTCATCAATATCATATTTTAAATTTTCAAGTTTATGATTCTTATCCTTTTGTAAGGCTTCAAGTCCATTGAGTTCATGCTGACAACGGTGATATTCATTAAAGATTCTCTGGTATTCGCCAAGCAGATCTTCAACTCCGGCAAACCGATCAAGCAATCTCAAGTGGTTTAATACATTAAATAATGATTGATTCTCATACTGTCCAACAAGGTCGATTAAACCCTGGGTTATCTCTTTCAACCGGATTAAACTCACAAGCTGGTCATTGATATAAGCAAACTGCCTTTTACCACGTTCAATATGGCGCCGAATAATTAGCTCTTCATCAGACAGAATATTATATTTTTTTAAGAGTTCATTCGTCTCTGCATTTGGCTCAAGAATGCCGGTAATCTCGGCATAATCTTTGGCAGTGCGTATTGAAACATCATCAATCCGCTCACCACAGATGGCAGCAATTGCCTCAACAATCATTGACTTGCCAGCGCCAGTTTCACCGGTAATTATGGTTAATCCTCTTTCAAAATTCAGGGTAAGCTCATCCAGAAGGGCAAAATTCTTCACCCTTAAGAATTTAAGCATTTTCCCTGCCTCCCAATTTTAATTTTTCTTTTAAGGTTTTGAAAAAAGTTGTATTTAATGGTTTAATTAGTTTTACATAAAATTTTGCCTTCCTGAATTTTATCTTCTCACCACGTTTCAATTGTTTGCTATGCTGTCCATCAGCCACTAAAATCGCACTACCCTTTTTGCCCACCTCAATTTCAATCGTTGACTCAGCAGGCAGAACAATTGGTCTTACTGAAAGAGTATGGGGTGATATCGGTGTCAGAATAATTACCTCGCTACAGGGTAGTAGAATCGGCCCTCCTGTGGCGAGTGAATAGGCTGTAGATCCGGTTGGTGTGGAAATAATGATTCCATCTGCAACAAATCTACAGATGTATTCACCATCAATTCTGGCGGAAAATTCCACAACCCTCCCAGGAACATTTGTGCACACAGTAATATCATTGAGTGCATAAAATGTCTCTTTCTTAAGTTTAGCACTAATAAGCATTCTTTTCTCAATTCGGAAACGATTTTTTTTAACATCTTCAAGGATACCCTGGAACTGGGAAAATTTTACATCCGTGAGAAAACCCAAACCACCTAAATTCACGCCAAGAATAGGAGTGCCCTTCCTGGCATTTAAAGATGCGGCTTTAAGCAATGTGCCATCACCACCTAAGGCAATAATGAAATCAGGATTATGGGAAATTTTAAAACCTTTTTTTATCAATAATTCCCGGGCAATTTTTAAATTTTTCTCTGCCTCGGGTTTACGCTTATTTATTACCAACTGAACTTTTTGCATTTATTCTCCATTAGTATGAAAATTTCCAATAAAAAGATAACGAATTCTGCCGAATAAATCTTTAAGGAAAAAATATTGCGTATATCTATCTTTCAGACAGGTCTCTATTTTGGTTGCTTCATCTTCATCAATCTCAAGGGCAATGCTACCTTTTTGTTTTATTAAATACTCGTGTGCCCGGTCAATTATTCTTTTTATGAACTCTGTACCACCAAACCCACCATCAATTGCCCTTCTTGGTTCAAAATCCCTTACACTTTTGGGAAGAAAGTTAATTCTTTCTGTAGGGATATAGGGCGGATTGCAAACAATTAGATCAAAAATGCTACTGGAAAATGATGAGAAAAGGTCCGCCCTGATTAATTTGATTCTTTCAGTCAGATTTAGCAATGAGATGTTCATTTGGGCATTTTTCAGGGCAAGGGGGCAAATGTCTGTGGCAATTATCTCTGCTTCAGGAAATAACTCAGCAAGGGCAATGCTAATTGCGCCACTACCTGTACCGATTTCACAAATCCTCTGGGGTCTATAATCAATCAATTTAACAATTAATTCTACAAAATATTCGGTTTCCAGACGAGGAATAAAAACCCCGGGGGAGATTTGTAGATTATACTTAAAAAATTGTACATGTTTTGTGATGTATTCAATAGGCACGCCATTTTTTAACTGGGTTAATTTCAATCTTAGAAGGGTATCAAGTTTCTGGTCAATATTGGCATTTAAATATAATTCAAAGCGCGGTCTTCTTAACAGTGTGGAAACAATCAGTTCAGTTTCCTCAATGTTCAAATCAAATTCTTTACTGAGTTTCCTTACCACTTTTTTCATATTTAATTAAAGCATCTATTAATTCATCAAATTCACCGTTAAGGATATTCTGAAGATTATGAAGATTCAAACTAATACGATGATCGGTCACACGATTCTGAGGGAAATTATAGGTTCTAATCTTTTCACTCCTCTCGCCTGTGCCAATTTGACGACGCCTCTGATCTTCAATCTCCCGGAATTTTTTCTCAGATTCTACTGCATGGAGCCTTGCCCGCAAAATTTTCATTGCCTTTTCCCGATTCTGATACTGTGACCTTTCATCCTGGCAGGCGACCGTAATCCCGGTGGGTATATGTGTGATCCTTACTGCGGATGAAACCTTATTCACATTCTGGCCGCCGTGTCCTCCCGCACGAAATGTATCAATCTTCAAATCATCCAGTGAAATATCTATCTGTGACTCTTCAATCTCCGGTAATACCGCAACGGTTATGGTTGAGGTATGGATACGACCACTTGATTCAGTAACCGGCACACGCTGAACTCTATGCACACCACTCTCAAATCGGAATGTTCCATAGGCATTTTCTCCAGAAACCAGAAAGATGATCTCTTTATAACCACCCAAGTCACTGGGATGTGAAGAAAGCACTTCATATTTCATTTTCTTCTTCTCTATGAATTTTGTATACATTCGGAAAACATCCGCGGCAAATAGTGCCGCCTCATTACCACCTGCACCAGCACGTATCTCTATAATGCAATTTTTTTGATATTCTTCATAAAGTGGATTTAGAAAATTATCAATCTCCTGTTCAATATCTTCCAGTTTATTCCTTAAATCAACCATTTCTATTTCGGCAAGTTTTTTAAGTTCAGCATTATCACTGTTTAACAGTTCCTCTAAATCTACTATTTCCTTGGTAATACGATTGTGTTCTTCATATTTTTGCAGAAGTTGTTGGATTTTTTTATACTGGCGGGATATATTGGCATATTCCTTAGGATTTTTTAATATCTCGTTTGAACTAAGCAAATTCTGCAAACGTTTTAATTCCTCTTCTTTTTCTTTACGGTCTAATAGCGTGATTGGTGCCATTTTTTTAATTATGGTTTTTCAAATTTCTCCTTAAGGGCAATGTAGCGCAGATAATCATCAAGGTCCTCAACCCCTTTAATAACAAGACTATTATTTTTTAAGCCAACGAGTTTGACCCGGCATAGTTTATCAACATAATCTTTAACCTTGCTCAATTCAATGCCTGTTGTAAAAGCCATGCTCTCAAAAGAGAAGGGAGATATCTCAATGCCTTCAGCCGTGCTCTTACCAATTTCCTTTGCCTTGGTGATGATATAAGCAACTACACGCCTTTCTTCGCTTTTGATCGTTAAAAGTTTTATCTGTTCATCTGTATTACGCAAACGCTTGGTCAGGGTCTCAAGGATATATTCAATAAGCGGATTCTCACGGATCTTTGCCTTGAAAGTCTCTTTATCAATAACCAATAAAGAAGCCTTTGATATTGCCGTAGCAGTTGCCGAGCGTGGTGAGCCATCAATTATTGCCATTTCGCCAAAAAAATCTCCTTCTTTTAAAACCGCAAGCACCCTTTCATCAGGTCCTTTACCCTTGGTTATTTTAATCTGCCCTTCTTTTATCAAATACATCACATCACCTTTATCCCCTTCATTGAATAGAATATCAGCGGGATTCAAGGTCTTTTCCATGCCTTCAACCATTTAAGCCTCCTATTTAAAAAATCTTTTCCATATATGGTTTTCTCATAACAAAATTACTAATGTATTCAAAAACAATAACACCCGCCCAATTATTATGACATTTATTACCACATTAATATTCTTGTCGTTACTAACCACACCACCTTTAATAGTGAATTATATCAGTGAAATTAACAAAGTCAAGGGGGAAATGGGTACGCGCCTGGAGGGATTTGAACCCCCGGCCTGCGGGTTCGAAGCCCGCCGCTCTATCCACCTGAGCTACAGGCGCAAATTTGTGTAATTCTAAAAGGCATCTTCGATATACTCATATTTAGTACCATTATTATTATTATCCTGACTGATTGCCAGAACATCAAAATGGATTTCACTATCCATTGGCAGATGCCTTTTTTTTAACCAGAATAGTGCAACGCAATGAATCTTATTTTGTTTTTTTCTATTAACCGATTCCTGGGGCAGTCCATATTCAAGGGTCCGACGATATTTTACCTCAACAAAATGAAAGGAACGGTCTTTTCTTAAAATTAAATCAATCTCACCGTATCGACAACGAAAATTGTGATCAACAATATTAAAACCTTGCTTTTTTAAAAAATTCCGTGCGAGTTCCTCGCCCCTTTTGCCTAATTGAATTTTATTTAACATATTATGTATCAATTAAACGAAATGACTTCCTGTGAATCGGGCAAGGACCATATTTTTTTATACACTCACGATGAAAAAAAGTAGGATAACCTTTATGCCTATCAAATCCATATATTGGATATTTTCGGTGATATTCAAGCATTATTGAGTCCCTCTTTACCTTTGCTAAAATAGATGCCGAAGCAATATTGATACTCAATGTATCACCTTTGATAATAGGCAGCTGTTCAAACGGCAGATTGTCAATCTTCAAGGCATCAATCAACACAATCTCCGGATTCTGAGATAATCCCTTTATTGCCTGTGCCATTGCTAATTTTGTCGCCTCAAGGATATTTATTTTATCAATTACCTCTACAGAGACAATGCCGAAGGAAAAACTTATCGCTGAACTCTGAATAACCTTAAACAACTTCTCCCTTTTTAATGCAGAAAGTTTTTTTGAATCATCGATCTCTGGGTGATAAAAATTTTTTGGTAAAATGACCGCTGCAGCAACTACAGGCCCGGCAAGCGGACCCCTACCTGCCTCATCACAGCCAGCAATAAAGTTAAATCTCTGCCAGATTTTTTTATCAATTACTGCCTTCAACTTTTTTTTCTTCAGGTTTTTCAACAACCTCTTCTTTCGGTGCAGTGACTTCCTGACTCTTCAATTTCTTTACCTTTTTGTTTCTCAGGTATGTCAATTTTGCCCGGCGCACCTTACCTTTTCGCTTTACTTCAATGCGGGCAATCATTGGAGAATTTAAAGGGAAAATCCTTTCTACACCAATGCCGGCAGATACCTTACGCACAACAAATGTTTTGCTATTGCCACTCCCTTTTATTTGGACAACCACACCCTGGAAAGGAGAAAGTCTGGTTTTATCACCCTCAACTACCTTTACATAAACCTTTATTAAATCTCCGGGTTTAAATTCAGGATTTTTTGCCATTTAGCACCTCCATTAATATCGCCAGATCCTGTTTGGAAAAGGTCACATCAGGTAAAAGGTCTGGCCTTTCCTTTAATGTTTTTCTAATTGATTCTCTTCTTCGCCAACGAGCAATCGCCTGGTGATTGCCGCTAATTAAAATTTCTGGTACTGAAATATTTTTATAATTTGCCGGACGGGTATAAACCGGTGCAGATAATAAACCGTTTTGCAGAGAATCCTCTTCAGCAGAATCAATATGGCCTAAGACCCCTGGTAATAATCTACTTATCGCCTCAATTAAAATAATTGTAGCTGATTCGCCGCCAGACAGGACATAGTCTCCAATAGAAATTTCCTTGATTAAAAAGAGTTTAGCCAGCCTTTCATCAATGCCCTTGTACCGTCCACACACAAGGATTATATTATTTTTTTTAACAAATTCCTTAACCATCTTTTGATTGAGCATTGCACCGGTTGGTGTGAAATTAATTATCAACGAATCTTCTTTTTTTACTTCATTAATTGCCTTTAAAAGGGGCTCTAATTTCAAAACCATACCTGCGCCACCACCAAATTGATAATCATCTACAATACCATCCTTTATAGAATCCCGTGGATTGATTATATTAATCTTGATTGCACCCTTATCCTGGGCAATCCTCAGTGTCCCACAGGATAAAGGACCCCGGAAATATTCAGGGAATAATGAGATTATGTTAAATTGTAAGGACATTGAAGTGATGGAGAACTAAAAAACAGAAAAAAGGGTATCAAGGGGATTCTTTTTTCCCCTGATACCCCTTTTTAAAAAAAAGGCAAGAGATGTCAAGATTCATTATTCGATTATTTCCAATACCGCGCGTTTTCCTTGTTTCATCGCGGCCGCGGTAATGATTGTGCGAATTGCCTTTGCAGTTCTTCCTTCTTTACCAATTACCTTACCAAGATCACCTTCGCCGACTCTAAGTTCATATATGACGCTCTTTTCGCCAGCGACCTCTTTAATGTTTACTTTATCGGGATTATCCACAAGCCCTTTTACGATATATTCGATAAGCTCCTTCATGATGAACCTCCTTTTGCTATTGCAATTAATTTAGCCACCGTATTGGTAGGCTTAGCTCCCTTAGAAAGCCAGTATTCAATGCGATCCCGTCTCAATTGCAGATTCTTTTTAATGGGATCGTAATGACCAAGGTTCTCTATGTATTCACCATCCCTTGCCTTTTTTGAATCTATTGCCACAAGCCGATAAAAAGGACTCTTGTGCTTACCCATTCGTCTTAAACGAATCTTAACCATAATATATTATATTAAAAAATTATAAAATGTCAATACCAGAAAGCAGGCAAAATATAAATACCGAAAATCCAAAATATTTAAATTTTAGAAGAAAAAAAATCGGGTATGGCTCAAACGACAACCACCTTATTCCTACCGGTCATCTTTCCCTCATACATTGCTTTATCTGCCCGACCTATCAAATCATCGCGGGAAAGGGCATCTTCAGGAAATGTGGCAACACCAAGGGTAACCGTAACATTAAAACTTTTCCCCTCCTGTGCGGGAAATGGCTTTTCTTCAATCACCCTTCTTATCCGTTCAGCAATTATCGCTGCTGTGGGTTTATCTGTATCGGGCAGAATTATTATATATTCATCCCCACCGTATCGCACCGCGATATCCTTGTCTCTAATTACACCCTTTGCCCTTTCGCCAATCAATCTCAGGGTCTCACTTCCAACTAGATGTCCATAATTATCATCAACCAGTTTAAAAAAGTCTACATCAAAAAATATCAATGAAATTTTTGCCCGGGTAGAGAGCCTTTCCTTGACGAGTTCGTCAAGAATCTGGTTACAGTAACGAGTATTGTATAATTTTGTCAGGTCATCGGTGAGACTCGTTTCTTCCATCTTGCGATAGATCTGGGCATTGCGCAGGGCAATTGTAATATGCTGAACCAGATTTTCAAAGATTTCTAAGTCATCTTTGGTAAATGGTTCGCCGCCGATCTTATTAACGACCTCAACCACACCAATAATTTCATCACGGCTTTTCATCGGTACACAGAGAATGGATTTTGTAGTAAACTTTGTCCTTTTGTCAACCCCATCATAAAATCTTGGGTCTTTTGATACATCCTCAACGATCAAAGATTTAGCCGTACCCGCAACCCAACCTGCAACGCCCTGATTGATTTTTAATCTTATGCCGATTAATTTCTGGCCCGCCTCCCCTGCTGCTGCTTCAAATACCAGTTCCTGTTTTTCACGGTCCAAGAGAAGAATAGACCAGCCCTCAGCCTTGATAAAATCAGCAGCCTTTTCCATAATAATCTTCAGTATCTCCTTTGGCTTCAAAGAGGAATTTATTGCTCGAACAATCTCATTCAAAGTTTCCATCTCTTTTATTTTTCTCTTTAATGATTCTACAGTTTTAAGATTGAAAATATTCTGTTCCCGTCTTTTAATTGCCTTATTTATCACTTTTTTCAGATTAGTCAATGTATATGGTGGTCGGATTATACCAATGGTATCTGGAATAATTAATTTTTCATATTTAATCTTATCCTGGGCTGGTGCACTAAGGATAATGGGTATGTTGAGCTTTGATTTATCAAGATGGTTAATTACCTTATCTGCATCAATATGAAGTATAATAATATCTATTCCTTGTTTTTTGATTGCCGAAACTACTGCTGAAGGTTTTGAAATGGGAAATACATCAAGTTTTAATCTTTTTAAATATTGAATAATCCGATTTTTATATGTAAGAACCGGTTGGTAAAGAAGGACCTTCATTGTAGAGGAATGATTTCATAGAATGGTTTTGCCTTTTTCTTTTCTTCATTATAGGTATTCCCGGTTTGATCAATTATCAAATTGCCCGATTTCATTTCGCACAATGCCTTCTTTTTATCAAGTTCTTCAAGGATATGCATCCCCCTTGGTGTAATAGAAACCTTATGTTCAGGATATACATAGCCATGGGGTAGTTTTCGGACATCTTCAAGAATTCTTAAATATTTTTCAAAAACTGGTTCTTCAATGGGAAATTCAAAATTTTCTGTATTCAACATAAAATTGATAAATGTGGCTAAGTCACAAATAATCACAGAACGTCCGGGCTTTCTTTCCATTGAATAAAGATGAGCATCCGCAAGAATTGGCCCAACAAGGTCTGGGTCGCCAAAAGAGTTTGCTGACAGAACCACATCTCTCTCTGGACTGCCTGAAGCAATGCCGATACCAATTCTAAAGAGACTTTTAAATTCCGGTGGTAAAAGGGCATAGGTAACACCATCAACTTCCATTGTCCTTTCTGCAACCGTTGCAAACCAATCACGGTAATGCATAAAATTTGCCCGAATAAACTCCTCTGCCTTGACCACCATATCCCTTGCACACAGGATTGCTCGTTTTGCTGCATCCGCTGCGGATATCAATTCTAATTCCGCTCCAGAGAATATTGAATAGCGCAGGTTTACTCCTTTACCTGTTGTGGATTCGGTATAAAGGTGGTTGTATAGACTCTGGGAATTGTCCGCAAACCATATAATACCACCATCACCTGTATCTTTTAGCAAAAAACCACCATAATTCTTGCCGACAGCTGTCATTTCTTTAGCAAATTTATATTTTATTCGCTGCTCTTTCAAGGCGTTATGCAATTTTATTCCCATATATGATGAACCTCGAATGTCATATACCAACACCGCGATCGTTTTTCGGTACTGCTCAATAAAATTTTTCATTTCCTTGGGCAAGGTCTCACTTTTTCTCCGCATGTTCAGAATTTCTTTTCCCTCAAGAAGGAAATAGGTGAAATTAGCAATATCGTTCATTACCTTTTTAGATTCTTTGCTTGAAGGAGGTAGACAATTTACAATATCAAATAGACAATTACCAATATAAACTGGAATCAACTCTTTTTTTATAAATGAATCATAGGTATCTTTCACTGCATTGAAATCAAGTTCCACACCAAGCAAAGCCTTCTTTTCAAATTTTGCTATCAATGGTAAATCTCTGCTCTTCTGTTTGTGCAATTCTTCAAAATAATACATCACATTTTTCGCAAAGAGTTTCTCTTCCTGTGGGGTTAAATCACCATATTTACAACAGGATAAGAATTCCGTGAATAATTCACTGATTGGCTTTTTCTTATCCAGCCTTCTCTTTTCCAGTAATAATTGTAATTCCTCTTCTTCTTTTAAGAATTTTTGTAATTCAGCCCGGCGCCGCTCATAATCCTTAAGATGGTAAATATTACCAAGAAATAATCTTTCCAATCGGGAAAAGAGATTTGAGGTCTTTTGGGTTATCGTTTCAATATCTGCGCCCTTTGCCACTAAATTATCAAGAATGTCTTTTAGCCCGGCATTCGTTTCCATATAGAGTGCGGCAAGTTGCTCTTTTAACCGTGCCGAATATAAATCAATACTACGCAGTTCTTCAGTAATTCTTCCTTTATCACGCTGTAGCATCATTCCAATTTTTTTCAGAATTTTTGATAAAGAAGCTTCTGATAGGTAATCAAGATATACTGAGGGAATTTTCTCCAGCGCCTCAGAATTAGTTTTGAAAGTCATCCGCTCCATATCCACAAGAAAACTGGGTAAAATGTTTTCCATCCGGGCATTTACAAAGGACTGATGAATTAACAGAAAGATATCGCAGGACATTGAATAATTTTTCAATTCTTGATTAAATTCATAGATTGACTTATAGGGTTTTATATTATCAATCAAGGGAATTATACATTCTGGACATTTTTCCTTGAGCCCAGCTGGTATTGGTAATCCCATTTTTTTATGTCCGATATATAATGCCCATTCATATTCCTTATACTGAGTTATTGAACCACCGAGCCAGATGAAGAAAATCTTTAAGTCTTCAAAAATTTTTGATACCTCATGCGGACAATTCAAAATCTTTAAGCCTTCTTGTATATCCGCGGTCGCCTTCTGAAAACGCAATGGATCTATATACCGTTCTGTTAAAAATTCTAAATACTGAGTCTGTCCTTCAATTAAATTATGCAGATTAACAATATTTATTTTATTCATTTTGGTACCTCATAAGAAAGTTCAAACAGAAATTTACCCCGACCACCCTTTCCGTCCTTTATCTCTCCGGTTTCATCTATAGTAATATCCGAAACGCCAAGAAGAATTTTTAGACTACCGGGATGGTATATCTCCTCACCCATTTTTGAAACAAATATTTTGTATAAATCAAGGATAAAACCCCGTCGGGAAACTTTCTGATTAATCCAGTATTCTAATTCCTGCTCAACATCCATTGATTCCGCGGTGAGTTTCACCCCGGTATCACCTAAGAAAGAGAATTTATCAACATTTAAGAGAAGATTAAATATTGTGGAATCATCACAGATTACTGTAGATTTATCCTTACTCTTTATCTTGGAATAGAAATTTGACTCCCTGACCAGCATCCCTGTAAGATCAAGTTCACCAAAGGCATTGCGGTCTAAATAAACTTCTTTGGGATATTCACCCGAGGCAATTCCCACGCCGATCTGAAATATAGACTGATATAACGGCGGCAAAGTAGCATATGTAATACCTTCAAAATTTATCTTTCTATCCTCGGCTTCTTTGAACCAATCCTTATAATGTTCAATATTCTCCTGAACAAAATTGATTGACTCCCGCACCATTTCCAAGCCACAGCGAATTGCATTCAGAACACTCCCGGGTTCGGGCATCTTTGCCTTCTGATTCTTTAATTCATAATTATTGCTGGTAAAGAGAATGATACCACCGTCGCCAGTGTCCTTTATAGGCAACCCTCCGAATTTTTCAATAACTGTAAGCATAGTTTCTTGAAAGAGATTCTTTATTTCATTTTCCTTTATTGCATTCTGTAATTTTGTTCCCATTAAGGTTGAACCCCGGATATCATAGGTTAAAACCGAGATTAGATTTTTATACCGGTGAACATTTAAACTTGGCGCTGTCTCAATCTTGGTAATGGGGCTAATATCCTTTTCTACCATTGATACCCTGCCGCTTAATGACTCTTCGGCAATATACCGTATATTCTCAGGTACTGGTGTTCCTGTAGCCTTGGGATAATAATCAACCAATTCCTCTAAGAGTAGAGATTTTAAAAACGGCTCAAATACATCATTTATGATACCTTCAAATCGCTTCATTATTTCAGTGGTATTATAACGTTCTTTTAGAAAACCAGGAATGCGCAGGTCATTGAGCAAATCAATGAATTCCTTATTGCCTTTTATTTCGTTGACCACCTCTTTTATAAGATTCTGGAATGTTTCTTCATCCATTGTCTTTCTTTCACCCACGAGAAAGAGTAGATATGGGTCCCACTCGTGTTTTACGATGAATTTGGAAAAATCAGCCATTTTCAATTTTAATATTCCATCCATCTCATTTTCCTGTTTTTGATATTCCTGATACTCAATGCGCAATCGTCTAATATCATAACCATAGGATATTAAGTTACGCCGTAATTTTTTTATATGAATATCCAGTGCCTCTTCTGTAGAGAAATCGCAGGTTACCCGGATTAATTCCTCACTCAGGACCTGGTTAGTCTCAGCAATTTTGCTTTCAATTTGACCCAGTTGACTCTCTATTGTCTCTCTCTTCTTTTTTATCTCTTTGTACAATTCCCGGGCAGAATTTTGAATTACTGTAAAGACCTTTAGCATTCCTCCTTCATCGGGAAAGAAAAAATGGGCATTCATTATTTCCATTACCTTTTCCCGACTGAATAATTTGCCATGCGATTTTATATTATCAATAAGATTTTGAAGTCCTTCTGTGTAACTGGTATTTAAAAGAAATTTTAAAATTGCAGAAAAAAGCGGCTCTGGTAGTCCTTTCTGCAAAATTATCTTTGCCATCATTTTAGTTGTCTCAGTTCTGGTCCCCTTGGGAAGCAAAGGAATCCTTTCATAAGAATCAATAATCAAACGGTCCTGGACCATCACATTCCTGGTGAGCGACCGCCTTATATAATTGAATAACTGATTGATAACCATCCCGAATCTTTTGGAAATCTGTGCCTTATCATCAATTGTTCTATTGGCAACCTCTCTTGTGAGAATATCTCTCAATAACTTGCGATTGACAATTTCAAAAACAAAAATCTTAAAAGAGTCAGTTTGGGTAAATTTTTTGTAAATTTCAAAGAGGGTATTACTGTAGCGTTCAAAAAACTCATCCCATTTGCTCATCATTGATTCATCCTTAAGGAAATGTAAATAATTTAATACAAACTCTTCCTGGAGAGCAAAAATCTTTCTGCCTAAAAAAACAAGTTCTTTACCTTCCTTCTCCTTCTCCTCAAAATATTTAAGTAAGGGGTCATTGTGGGAAATTTTTTTCAACACCGTAATATAACGCTGGAAATTTAATGAATCACGATAGACCTGGTTGAGTCTCTGATAATATGGCGTTTGGGTAATCAGAATTTCTTCAAACTCATTTCTTAGCATTATAATACTCCTTGGCAGAAAGATGTTCTTTATAGGTTTTTGAAAAATGGTGATAACCATCGCCACGGGAGACAAAATAGAGATAATCAACATCCGCAGGATATAATGCTGCTTTTATTGAGCTCATCCCTGGTGAACAGATTGGACCCGGAGGTAATCCTAGATGGATATATGTATTATATGGAGAATTGAATTTCAAATCTTTTTCCAAAAGATTGGTTATTGGGAGATTTGGATTTTTTAATTTTTCAGCATATATAACCGTTGGACAGGATTCAAGGGGCCGGTTCAGTTTTAATCTATTGAAAAAAACCCGGGCAATGATTGGCCTTTCCTCATCATACCTTGCTTCCTTTTCCACCAAAGATGCTATTATAATTATGGTCTGTAGAGAATCCAGAGGGATAGTAGTAACTTTTTTTATCTGCCTTTTTAAGTTTTGTACCATTTTGCTGATAATTTTAGAATCACCCTCATTTTCCTCAAAAGAATAGGTATCAGGAAAAAGATGGCCCTCAAGTGATGGCACATTCAAGCCCAAATTTTTTATAAGATTTTTATTATTACACAATTTTAAAAATTTATTTTGATCACCAATCAAATTTTTTTTATACAAAATTTCAGCAATTTCTTTTAAGGTAAGTCCTTCAGGAATGGTTATTGTGATATCACTCCTTCCACCCTGCACAAGTTTCTGAATTACATAAATCGGATTTTTATAAACTGGTAATCGATACCTTCCCGAACGAATAGAACCTTCTTTGCCTAAAATTTTCAGCCAGAATAAAATTTCAGAGGACGTACGAACAATTTGGTTTTTTGATAATATCTGCGCTACTCCCCGGGCTGTAGAATTTTTTGGAATAGTGATGTCTCTCTCCCCAATATTGAAAGGTTGAAGCCAGAATAAAAAAATGATAACGAGAATTATTAGAAAAAAAATAATCTTACGCATAATTTTAACATTCAGTTTGTTCAGACATGCTAATTTTCTGCCTTAAATATTCCTCAAGCATCAATGAAGCAGATACCTCATCAAGATTTTTTTGCTTTATGCCATGCTCTTTCAAAATCTTTGCTGCATACTGGCTTGTAAATCTTTCATCCCATAACTGGACTTTAATCTTTAAGGATTTTCCCAAACGTTTAACAAATTTTTTTACCTCCTCAGACATCTCATTTGCACTGCCATCCAGGCAAAGTGGATTGCCTACAAGTATGAGTCCAACATTATTCTGTTCACTGATAAACTTAAGTCGCTTAATAAGGTCTTTCTGGGATTTATGAGGAATGGCCAGATAGGGTTGGGCAATGACACCAAGTGGGTCGGTCAGGGCAATTCCAATGCGCATTTTCCCGTAATCAACCGCCATTATCTTCATAATCATTTAAATTATAATTAAATTTTTTTTATTGTCAACAATCATTGACTTAAACAGAGTTTTATATATAATAGACAACATGGGGGTAAAATGAAACGATTTTTATTGCTTTCAGTTTTCTTTGTTTTGTTTTTTATTTTTTGTGGTGCACCCCCGGGACCGGGTCCGAGTAGTCCACAATTAGGAACAAATGTTGCTTATAGTACACTTACTGAAACTGAGATCCAGCGTCTTATCAAGGTGTTACCAACCTTTATTAGTATTGTGGAAAAGGAAGGTAAAGATATTCAACTTAATGCACGGCCGGGCGACATTATATCTGCCTTCCAGGGAATGAGCCTTTTAAATAAACAAATTGCTACACTGGATGCCCGATTGAGCGCTGCAGGAATGGGTTGGAATGAGTTCTGGCCGGCCTATGCAAAGACTATGTTTGCTTATTCTGCAATCCTGATGGATTCACTTAAAACCACAGCCCAGCAAGAGATGGCAAAAAATGAAGCTGAGATTAAGAAGATGGAGGCAAGATTAAACGATCCCAAAATTTCTGATGCGGAAAAGAAGATGATCAAGGCATCCCTCGATGCAATGAAGTCTATGACCCAAACATTCAGCCAGCTGGACACTATCTATGCAAAGGTCCCTCAGTTTAATAAAGATCTTGTAAAAAAATATCTGAGCACGCTTAATAATATTTTGGGCCGGGATTAAAAAATTAAGGGGTTCTCAAAGTTTTTAACAACATCTGGGTATTTGTATCATACGGATTAAATTTTAGCCAGTCTTGCAAAATCTTCACTGCAGAGCTGGTATCATTCAGGTCAAGATAGGTCATAACAAGACCCATATAACCGGAGGCATTGTGCGGATTTATGCGCAATGCCTCTTGAAAATATTCTATTGCCCTTAGATAATCACCATTGTCTCTGAATGATTCGCCGATCTGTGTGTATATCTGTGGTTCTCTTATATTTATTCGCCTGAAATATTTTTCTGCAGAATCACGAATTTTTAATTGATTGAAGAGCATACCAAGATTATAATAGAGTTTCCAGGTCTCTGGACCCAGGGATTCAAACATTAGACCTAAACGCCAGGCATTTAAAACACCATTTAAATCATTATTATTTCTGAGCAAAAACCCTAAATAGATTAATGCTATTCCATAATTAAAATACAAATTTCTTGTATTCTGGTCTTTTAAGGTTTCATAACCGAAGAATTCTCCTTTATTTTTTCTCTGTTCAAAATCCTTGATGATTTTTGAGAGCAGTTCATATTTATCCGGAGAGAAGAATCCTGTGTAGCGATATGTTTCATAAAATAGTTCTTGAGTCTTCTTGATATCTACATTTTTTGGAAATGGGATGCTGTCACCAGCCACCCGATAAACAATTCCTTCTATTTTCAGATAAGGATCAAAGCCCTTGTAGTTCTCAAAATCAACCGTAGAAGAAATATATATTGGTTTTTTCCCTTGGTAATTCTTGAGATATTTATTGCCAAACTCCTCAGGCTTCATAAAATAATCATAACTGCTTAAATTCTTACCTGCATTATTTGCCAGGATGTCACGGATCATTATATCCTTAACCAGCATAATCCTCTTATCTTGTGTAACAAAATAACCTTGATAACACAATTTTTTTATTGTTGCAGTATCAAAACTTATGGGCACGCCCCAGTATTTTAAATGTCTAATATACCAGTCTGTATTTATGAGCGAAAGATTTGCTACAATCACATCTCGCCTTATGCCTAAGACCTCCTGAACAAACCATAAAGGAAATGTATCATTGTCACCATTGGTAAATAAAATTCCACTTGGTGCACATGAGATCAACAGGTTATAGCCGTAATCCCGGGGAATAAAATTTTTATAACGACTGACAAGAGAATAATTTAAAAATAGGGGAACAATTGAATATACTGTAGTGCCGGCAATTAATATGGTGATAATATTTCTCTTTTTAATACGCTCAAAAATACCGAGAAGTCCAAATGATATTAATACACTGGCATATAAAAAACTTGTATGGAAAAAATAGTCACGCTCTCTAACCTCTCTTGGTTGATGTGTTGGGTCTGAGTCTGAGGGTGAAAATTTTAGATTTAAATAACCGACAATACCCATTGAAACAAAAAAGATCATCAGAATTAATAAAATAAAAATTAAACGCGCTTTTTTATAAAGTTCAATTAGTCCAATGATAATCAACAGATAAAAAATTAACAGGAAAAAAAATCTTAAAAAAGTATTTAAATATTCCGGTGCAATCTGTTGAGAAAGATAGCGAAAATATAAAGCAATCTGATAAAAAACACCTTGGATTAAATTTACTCTCTGTGCCTGTGTCTGTCGGGGAATGATCTTCTGCACACCATACTGAGAGCGATGGAGCACACCAAAGAATGAAGAAAGGGATTCTCCCGGTTCATTCATATTAATCCTCGGTGCAATATTTTCTCCTTTAAGATACCGTTCACTTGCGCTCTTATCTTGATACATTTCAGTAAGTTTTTTTGACCTTAAAGGAAGATATATCTCAGAACTCAAACCAGCAAATATGAGAAAAATCCCAGCCCAGAAAAATAGCCGGTTATATAGCGATATTGACCTGCTCAATGAAAAAATTATTCCCAGAATGATAATGACAAAAATAAAAATTAAAGTAATTGTAAGAAGATTATCAGGTATCAAGAACATATATGCAAAGGTAACCAGTTGAAAGATACCGATTAATAAAAATAGCCTGTTTTTTAGAAAATCCGGTTTAACAAAAAAGATAAAGATATATATCGGAACAAGACTTAAAAAAGGAACAAGGTGAATGCCTGTAGCAAGAAAGACTAGATAAAAACTGATTAAGAGATAGCGATTATCTGGTTGATTTTTTCTTATCCCCTCATACCACAGGACTACAAGATAATTTATCAAAACAAATACAAAACTTGCGGGTGCATAAACCTCGGTCTCAACCGCATTCTGCCAGATTGTATAATAGAATGGAATGGCAAGAGTAGCGATGAATGCGGACCATACACCTTTGTTATTTACACCATTTTTGCTAAAGGATAATAACTTCAGAATGATTTTATAAATTAAAAATATTGAACCCAAAGAAAAGAATATCGCAAGTAAGTTCATATGCCAGGCAATCTCTTTTGAGATCGGCAGGATACTGGCAAATAAACCGATAACCATCAACCATACCCTGCCCAGGACCACATAAAATGGTGTGCCTGGTGGATGGGGAACTGCCAGCGTATATGCTGAAGTAATAAACTCTCCGCAATCCCAGAAAGAGAGTGTTGGTGCAACTGTAAATAAATATACAATGCCCCCAATTAAAAGAACAATAATAATCAGAATGTTCTTCAAATCTTTTTCTGAAAATTTCATCTATGAATAGGTAATAAGGAGATTAAACTGAATTTAACCATCTAACTAATTTCATAGTCCATTTAGTTGTTTCAATCCCTGTTTAATCCGTTTATAAGTCTGCCCCAGTGCTTCAGAAAGAACCTTTGTATCACCTAAAACCGGCATAAAGTTTGTATCACCCTGCCACCTCGGAATAAGATGGTAATGGATGTGGTCAACAAGTCCGGCACCTGCAACCCTTCCCAGATTTATGCCAATATTAAAACCATCTGGATGTATAGTTTGACTCATCGCAATGATTGCCCGGCTCAGAAGTCTGTGAACTGTTATTATCTCTTCATCATTGAGTGCCTCAACCAAACCAATATGTCTAACCGGTGCAATCAATAAATGGCCATTATTATAGGGATAGCGGTTCATTATGGTAAATCCCAATGCCATCTTTTCAAGAATAAAAACCTCTTCTGCGTTCTTATTCTTCAATGCTGAACAGAGAAAACATTCACGATCGGGGTTCCGGATATATTCCATGCGCCAGGGCGCCCAGAGTTTTTCCATAATTATCCGATGCGGTATTTATTCAATTCTTCATTTTTGATGGGTGCAACTGTAACTTTTCCGGTTTTTTTCTTTGCCTTATACCAGACCTCTACCTGGGGTTGGTCTTTTTTATCACTATACCGGGCAACAATTTGTGCTGCAGTATTTACAAATTTTTTATCACCTAAAAGGAGACCGTTTGGACTTCCTGTATCAGGAACATATAACAGAAATTCGCCAGCATTGGCAAATTTTTCAATTAAGATATTTTCCTCTTCTTCCCGTCCAATAACCAATTTTGTTTCGTTATTCAATCTAAAATGGCGGCCGACTTTTAATAATGCAATATCACTCTCAGTAATATTCTCCTGAAATCTCATCAAATCAGCAAGTCTGCGGGAAAAACCCGGGTCAGTTAATAGACAGCCCCCACTGGGCGTAAAAAATTCAGTAATATTCTTTTCCTGCGCCAGGGCAAGCGCTGATCGCCTTGACCGACCTTTAAGTTTTAACAAATTCTCCCTTTTTATTAAACCCTTTTTTTCCGGAATGGTCTCGGGCAATAATCCTCCACTCAAAGGTCTCACAACAAGTCCTTCAAGTTCTGCTTTCTTCTCTGTTGAAATAAGCATCTCCATACGCTGGGAAAATGGACGCTGGTCAAGCACTTCACCTGTGACCACAAAATCTGCCATGATCTCCTTCATATATTCCTTTGCCTTTTTGAGCATTAATATTCTACAGTCCACACAGGGATTTAGATGTTCACCAAAGCCATATCGTGGAGAACGGATTATTTCAATCAACTCCTTTGTTACTTCTATTGTCTTCAATTTTGAAATCTTAGGCAGGGGTTTTGAGGGCAAAAAAAGATGGCTGATATGTAAGGGAAAGACTTTAACACCCCACTCTTTTACAAGTTCTAATGCAAGGGTTGAATCAAGCCCTCCTGAATATAATACCACTGCCTTTGCCATTATTATCCTCCTAATTCTTTCAACATATGCTGGGCACTGGTATCTGCTGGGTTAATCGTCAACCACTGACGAATAATCTTTTTTGCCGAGGCAGTATCATTCATATCAAGGTAGGTTGCAAGGAGAGCCATATAACCCTGGGCATTGCGAGGCTGGGTAGTAACAACACCTTGAAAATACTCAAGTGCCTTATCAAATCTTTCCATAGAACGATAGACCATACCAATTCTCAAAAGGGACTGGGGGTCTCTGGTCTTAATCTGGGAAAACATCGCATCTGCAGAATCAAACATACCGAGTTGTGCATAAAGAAGTCCAAGATTGAACATAAATGGAAATTTCTGGCCAAGTTCAAACATCATTGCAAAACGCCAGGCATTTATTGTTCCCTCAATATCACCTTTTTTCTGGAGTGCCAATCCTAAATTGAATAGTCCTGCCGCATAATTAGTATAAAGCCTTTCTGTATTTTCATCCTTAACAATTTTAAACGCATAGAACTCACCTTCTTTTTTTCGTGTTTCAAAGTCAACAAGAATCTTTGAAAGAAATTTCTGTTTTTCTGGTTCGAACACACCTGTATAACGGAATTTATTATAAAAGAAATCCTCTGTTTTCGCTATATCAATATTATTTTCCACACTATCGCCTGTGACTCGATAAACAAGCCCTTCCAGCCTCAAATAGGGATCAAGTCCTGAATAGTTATCCGGTGAAACAGTTGAAGCAAAATAAATAGGTCTTTCACCCTTGTAACCCTTTACATATTTTTGGGTAAATTCTTTAAGCGGTATGAAATAATCTTTTTCTTTTAGTTCTATCCCCGCATTTGTGGCAATAATATGCCTGATCATAATATCCTTCACATAGACTATCCTTCTATCCGGGGTCATCTGCGGTGTCAATCTTTTTATCACCCATTCACTAAAATGTATCGGCACACCCCAATATTTCAAATGCTTAATATACCAATCTGTGTTGATAAGCGAGAGGTTTGCTATAATCACATCCCGACGCACGCCAAGAACCTCCTGGGCAAACCATAATGGAAATGTATCATTGTCACCATTGGTAAAGATAACGCCATTTTTATCACAGGAGATGAGCATATTTATTCCATAATCCTTGGGGATGAAATTACCATAGCGATTATTTAAGTGCAGATTTGTAAAGAATGGCACAACGCCAAAGACAATGATCCCGGTATAGGCACCAATCTTGGCAAAGCGATTGTTCTTACTCTCCTTTTTTGCCCATAAGACAAAGGCATAAAAACCAATACCCACAAGTAAACCCCAATAAACATCTGTAGTATGAAAGAAATAATCACGCTCTCTAACCTCCCTTTCCTGGTGTTTGGGATTGGAATCACTCGGTGAAAATTTCAAGTTCAGATAACCGATCATTGCAAAGGAGAGCATAAACATAATGAGCATCAAAAGGGTAAAGAGCTTCGTTTCTCGACGGAAGAGTTCAAATATACCCCATATTCCTGCGCCATAAAATATGGTCAGTAATAAACCACGCAAAAATCTATTCACATCCTCAGGTGCAATCTGCCAGGAGAGATATCGTATAAATAATGCAATCTGCCAGAAATATGCCTCAATTACACTGTAGCCGGTCTTTTCCTGGGTCTTGCGTGGAAATAGATATTGAGGACCATACTGGCGCCTGTGCAATGCATCATCAAATGTCTTAAAACTTTCACCAGGTTCGCACTCATTTATCCTTGGCGTAATATTCTCTCCCTTAAGATACCTTTCCTGGGCCGTCTTATCCTTATACAACTCAGTCAGTTTCTTTGATCTGATTGGTAGATACAACTCAGTAGAAATACCAATGATGACAAGGACTATGGTTGCCCAGAAAAATAGCCAGTTAGGATATTTTTTGGGATTATTCAGGGGAAGGACAAAACCTAAAAATAAAATCAATCCGAGCAGAACAAGTCCGAGAGTATAAAGGCTTTCTGGTAAAATAAAAAGCAACAAGAAAAAGATTATCTGGAAAATTCCCAGTAATAGTAATAACCAATCCTTAAGATAACGCCGCTCAACAACAAAGATAAAGATATAAGTCGGAACGAATATCAAAAATGGGGTGAGATGGATACCAGAGGACAAAAATATGAGATAGAAAGAAAGTAGTAAATACGCATTCTTCGGCTGACCATTTTTTACACCTTCATACCAGAGTAAAATTAAATAATTGATGAGTAAAAAGACAGTAGTTGCAGAAGCATAGACCTCAGTCTCAACTGCATTTGCCCAGATTGTATAAAAAAAAGTAACCATCAGGGTTGAACCAAAAGCTACGAGTATCTGGGTTAGTCTATTTTCATCCTTAGACCAGATTTTAAATATCTTTAAGAGCATACGATAAAAAAGGAATGCATTTATAAGGCTGAAAGTAATAGCAATTAGGTTCATATGCCAGGCAACCTCTTTTGAAATCGGTAAAATACTGGCAAATAAACCGATAACCATCAACCATACCCTGCCCAGGATCACATAAAATGGTGTGCCTGGCGGATGGGGAACTGCGAGGGTATATGACGAAGCAATAAATTCTCCGCAATCCCAGAAAGAGAGTGTTGGTGCAACCGTATACAGATAGACCACACCCACAAAAATTAAAATAATGTAAAGAAGGAGCTTTTCTAATCTCTGATATTCCATTTAAACCTCCAGAATGCAATAATAACCAAAAATTTAAACCTGTCAAGTATTGACCAGATTATAATTTGGTGTATAATCCGCTATGGAAAATAGCAGGTATATCTGGGATAATTTCTGGGCACAAAAACAAGCAGAGGCAATCTATCCACCAGTAACAGATATTGTGAAAGAACTGCAAAAATTTGTTAATCCGCAGGATAAAAAAGTTCTTGAGACCGGTGCAGGAACTGGTCGGGATGGCATAAGATTATCCAGATTAGGTGCTGATGTGTGGCTCCTTGATTATTCAAAAATGAGTTTGAAACTGGCGCAACAATATTTAAATAATAATGAAGATGTTAAATTGGTAATGGCAGATGCTTTAAAAACGCCTTTCAAAAACCAGTCCTTTGATATTGTATTCCATCAGGGTTTGCTTGAACATTTTAAAGATCCGGTGTCACTTATAAGGGAAAATTACCGCATACTAAAAAAAGGAGGGTTTCTGCTCGTGGATGTTCCCCAGACTTTTCATCTTTATACATTTATTAAGAATATCTTGATGTTACTCAAATTATGGTTTGCGGGCTGGGAAAGGCAATTTACAATAGGTTCACTTGGGCAGATATTAAAGAATCAAAATTTAGAACCAGTATATTTCTATGGTGACTGGTCTCGGCCCGGAATTGTATACAAGATTATTCGGGAAATCTTTTTGCGATTCAAGATTTCTTTGCCAATGTATCCTATATACCTTGGGTATTTTACAAAAAGATTTTATAAAATTCAAGATTTTTTACGCCAGAAAAAAATATTTCTCTACACCGTGCTTTCCATAGGTGTTATTGCAAGAAAAAGATAATATCTTCCCTATTGACATTTATCAGATTTTAAATATAATATAATGTTCTTGATTGTTCTTTGAAAATTTAAGCTCATCAAGAGAGGCTGAGGGACGGGCCCTGCGACGCCTCGGCAACCCGCCTTGGGCGGGTGCCAATTCCCACCCGAATAGGGAGAGATGGGTGTTAAACTCAAAATCAAACCTTCCTGAATGCGGGGAGGTTTTTTGTTTATCCACTCATCCCCCAGAAAAGATTAGAAGTTAAGAGGTTAAGAAAATCTGAACTTATGAAAAAAATCGTAACTTCTGAACCTCATAACTTCATAACTTCATCCAATCAAAAGGGGGTAATATGCAAAAGACCATCGATGAGATAAATGAAAAGATAAAGAAGGGTAAAGCCGTGGTCTTTACCGCTGAAGAGATAATTGAGGTTACAAAAGAAGAGGGTTTTAAAAAAACCGCAAGGCAGGTTGATGTAGTCACAACCGGCACATTCGGTCCAATGTGTTCATCAGGTGCCTTTATCAATCTTGGGCACACGCGTCCAAGAATGAGAATTACCAAAGCCTGGCTAAATGATATTGAGGTATTCTGTGGTATTGCTGCAGTTGACCTTTATATCGGTGCAACCCAGATTTCTGATAATGACCCGACAAATACAGAATATCCTGGTAGATTTAAATACGGTGGTGGACATTTGATTGAAGACCTTGTGGCAGGAAAGAAAATAAAGATAAAGGCGCTCTCCTATGGCACTGACTGCTATCCAAAAAAAGAATTAAAAGGTGAGTTCACAATTCACGATATAAATGATGCATTTCTGTTTAATCCGCGGAATTGTTATCAGAATTACAATGTTGCGGTAAATACAGGCAAAGAAAAGATTCATACATATCTCGGCATATTAAAACCAAATCTTGGTAATGCAAATTACTGCTCTGCAGGACAATTATCACCGTTAATGAATGACCCTGAATATCGCACAATCGGTATCGGCACAAGAATCTTCTTAGGTGGTGGTACTGGTTATGTTGTCTGGCAAGGCACACAGCACGATCCAACGGTTTTGAGAAATAAAAGAGGTGTGCCAGTAAGTGGTTCAGGTACAATTGCAGTAATTGGAGATTTAAAAAAGATGAAGCCTGAATGGCTCAGGGGAACTTCGATCATTGGCTATGGTGCAAGTCTTACTGTGGGTATTGGAATCTCTATTCCGATTCTTGATGAAGAAATCCTGAGATACACCTGTATTACAGATAGTGATATTGTCGCACCTGTTGTTGACTACTCATACGATTATCCAAATTTGACCGGAAGGATTATCGGTGAGATAGATTATGCCTCATTAAAATCAGGCAGGATTAGTATTGGCAATAAAACAGTTCCGACATTTCCCATCTCAAGTTATCCAAGGGCTCAGAAGATAAGTAAGATTTTAAAATCCTGGATTTTGTCAGGCAAATTTTATCTCACCAGTTCAGTTCAAAGACTACCAGGTAAAGAATCTGGAATAAAATTCAAGCCATTCAGGGGAAGGTATAAATAAAATAAAAGGCTGAGAAATGGCTAAAAATGGCACTCCGCCCTTTCTCTCCTCTTTGAAGGGGAGGATGAAGAAGGGCGTGAAAGGAGGTAAAAAATGGAACTCTCAAAAAGAGTCGTGCTACATTTTCCCGAAAAATTGGTGGAAAAACCTATAACCTATGAACTGGTTAAAAATTATAACATTGTCTTCAATATTTTGAAGGCAAAAGTAGCGGTTGATGATGGCGAGGGTATGCTCTTATTAGAACTAACTGGAACCGATGAGAATATTGGTAAAAGTTTAAAATATCTTAAAGAGATAGGTGTGAAGACCGAACCATTAACCCGGGATATACTGTGGTCTAAGGATGACTGTATAATGTGTGGAATCTGTTCAAGCATCTGTCCGAGTCATGCATTTTATTTAAAGCCACCACAAATGACCTTAGAATTTGAACCTGAAAAATGCATTGGCTGTGAAGAGTGTCTCAGGGTCTGTCCGTATAATGCAATAAGACTGAAATTAATGTAATGAAGACAAATCTCTATATACCGCGTGAATATCGTGTTCACTGCGAAAATAAATGCTTTGTGCAATTTGAAGTTGTGCAGGAACAGAGCGACCTGTTTATTATTGCAAAAACTGACCTTTATAATAAGGCAGCAGAGGTTCTTAGGCAATTACGCCAGGAAATAAAATCATATATTGCCCTGGATGAGAGATTTTTAACCTCACTCAGTCCAGTAAAAGTTCTAAAATGTGCACCAGAAATCATTAAGGATATGGCTTTTGCAGGAGAAAGAATGAACGTCGGTCCAATGGCTGCGGTTGCAGGTGCAATCAGTGAATATGTAGCACGTAGTCTTTCTCAATTTTCTGAACAAGTGATTGTTGAAAATGGTGGTGATAATTTCATAATTGATCGAGAGCCTTTTACCGTTGGTATCTATGCAGGAGATTCTCCATTATCTATGAAAATAGGCATTGAGATTGAACCCCAATCTGATGGCATTGCAGTATGCACATCTTCAGGCACTGTCGGACATTCATTAAGTTTTGGTAGGGCAGATGCAGTAACAGTAATTGCAAAAAGTGGTAGTCTTGCCGATGCGGGCGCTACTGCCATCTGCAATATGGTAAAAACAGAAGACGATATCAAAAAGGCACTAGACTATGCTCATAATATTAAGAAAATCCTGGGTCTTATAATAATCGTCAACGATAAAATTGGTGCAATAGGCAGTATTGTAAAATTAAAACCAATCGCGGATTAATACTGCAAAAAATCTGCTTCAGAAAGTTTCAATTATAGTCGAAAGTTATTGACAAAAGCTTCGATTTGAGTATAATGATTTATGGAAGAGATTTATTATGCGCTTAATCCCTGGTGGGAGCATAAAAAATTTGATTTTGGTGTACTTAGGGCATACTATCTTGAACAGTTTAAAAATTTTCTCAGACGCCGACAAATTGAAGTAATTATCGGCAGCCGAAGGGTCGGAAAGACAACAATTTTAAAGCAATTGATAAAAATACGGCTGGATACAGAGTTTCCTCCTACGGAAATTTTATATCTTGCCCTTGACCATCCTCAGTTATCAAAAGTTCCTCTTTCTGAGCATCTCAAGTATTTCCGTAAACTCTTTATGCATGACCGGAAAAAGAAATTATTATTGTTCTTGGATGAAGTCCAGGAGAGTTTAAATTGGGAGGTAGAGTTAAAGACGCTTTACGATTTAGAAAATCTGAAAATTGTCTGCGCTGGTTCAACTGCATCTTTGATAAAAGCACAAGGTGGTAAACTCACAGGCAGGCAGATTGTTAATACGATTTACCCATTGAGTTTCAATGAATATCTATCATTCAAAGATATCAAACGGAGTCATGCTGAAGAATATAAAATGGAAAGGGTAGTTGAGGATTATATTAATAATGGGGGCTATCCAGAATATGTAATCAGTCCATTTGATGAATATTTAATCAATCTTCTGGACGATATAATCGCACGGGATGTAATTCGTCTTTATCAGATAAAAAAGGCAAATCTTTTAAAGGATATTCTCAGGCTCATCGCTGCATCTGTAGGCAATAAAACAAGTTTTAATAAACTTGCTAATGTCTTGGGCATAACAGTTGACACAGTTAAGGAATATATTGGTTATCTCGAATCAGCATTTTTGGTAAAACCGATTGAAAAGTGGACAACCTCTTATACTGAAAAGGTATATGCCTATAAAAAATTCTATTTTCTTGATACAGGTTTAAAGACAATCCTTACTGGTAGAGGTGATTCAGGTTTTAAGGCAGAAAATGCAGTTTTTATGCATTTCGTAAGGAACAAGAACCAGATTGGTTATTATACTGAGAACGGGAAAGAGATAGATTTTATTATTGGTGGCTTCAGATCGCCGCTGATCGTAGAAGTAAAATATGATTCAGATATTGTCTGGCAGGATAAGAAATTTAATGTTATCAGGTCATTGTTGAACCATAAACCAGATATAAAAAAGGTATTAATAATAACAAAAGATGTTGAATTTGACATAAGGTTTAGCAGAGCTACTATCAAAGCAATTCCCCTCTGGCGATTTTTACTATTTACTTCATAGTTCTATAATATTGATTTTTCCTGATTTCTAAATAGAATTCACATAGATGAAAATTCTGTTTTTGACACCACGTTTTCCATTTCCACCGATTGGTGGTGATAAACTGAGATTTTTTAATATAATGAAATATTTGAGTAAAATGCACGAAATTTTTATAATATGTTTTTCTGACCAGAAGATAAATCCTGATCTGATAAAACCATATAAAGATTATTTTAAAAAACTTGATGTGGTCTATCTTCCTAAGATAAAATCCTATATAAATTGCATAATTGGATTAATAAAAAAAAGACCATTACAGATATCATATTATCAATCTCAGGAAATGGTGCGTTTGATTCAAAAAAGAATAGGTGAAGAAAAATTTGACGCTATTTGTTGCCATCTCATTCGTATGGCTGAATATGTAAGGAATTATCCAATATATAAAATTCTGGATATGACCGATGCCCAATCATTGAACTATCTGCGTTCTATCTCTTATTCAAAAGATACCTGGTTTTTAGTCAGCCGATTTGAAAGGACTTTAGTCCACAGGTATGAGCAGGCAATATGGAAATTCTTCGATAAAAACTATGTGGTCTCACCACTTGACTGCAATTATCTCAAAAAATTTAATAATAATATGAATATTGATGTGCTACAGAATGGCGTAGATACTGAAAAATATACTTTTAAATTAAATGACCATTCAAATAAAAAAATATGTTTTATCGGTAATATGAGAACCTTTCCCAATTCTGATGCAGTGGTCTGGTTTTGTAATGAAATATTTTCTTTAATTAAAGAAAAAATCCCAGATATTGAATTTTATATTATTGGCACCGAACCCAAAAAATGTGTTAGGGATTTAGCAAAGAAAAAAGGAGTTTATGTTACGGGTGAAGTTAATAATATAAATGAATATATCTGGAATTCTGCGGTCTCTGTGGCGCCGATGCGGGCAGGTGCTGGGATACAGAACAAGATCCTTGAATCAATGGCTCTGGGCACACCCGTAGTCACAACCTCGGTCGGTCTTGAAGGATTAGAATGCAAGCCAGACCGAGATTTACTGGTTGCTGATTCTCCGCAAGACTTTGCCGAACAGGTTATAAGATTGATTCAAGATAAAGAACTCCGCATGCAAATTTCAAAAAATGCAAGAAAACTGATTGAAGAAAAATATACGTGGAATAAAACCTTGAAGAAACTGGATGAAATAATTGGCTAAAGAATTTAAGTTTCTTCTAAAGTTGATATTTTTTTATCTACTCCTAAATATAAATAGTGTTTAAAAATTAACTCGCGGTATGAGTAAGTTAACGATAGCTTACGTAATTATTTAGAGTTTCGAAAGTATTGAGTTTTTGACAGAGATTTCAAATCCTTATGCTTGACATATTATTTAAATTGGCTATAATATGTATAATTATGGAGAAAAATTTCAGTGCAATAAACTATTTAAGCATCCTCGTAAAGAAACGAAAATTTATTATCAAAGCAACCATAATTATCAGTATTGTCACATTGGTAATGAGTTTTATTTTAACGCCACTATATACTGCAACAACCACTGTATTGCCTCCTAATCTTCAACAGAATATGATGTTTGGTTTATTAGGTGGTGGCTTATCACCTGAATTATCTGCACTTACCCGAATGGGAGGTTTATTCTCCGGTATTTCAAATATTTCCGATATTTTTGCTGCTATAATAAAGAGTTCGCGAGTAATGGGTGCGGTGATAAATAAGTATGAATTAAAAAAAGTATTTAAGGCAAAGACTGGCGAAGATGCAATGAAAGCACTTAATGGCATCACAAAAATCAGAGTCACTTCAGAAGGTATTATTTCTGTCTCTGTTACATACAAAGATAAATTTTTGGCAGCCAATATTGCTAACTCACTAATTGAAGAACTAGATAAATTCGTTACATCAGCTGCCATGACAACAGGCAAGAAGTATAGAATTTTTATTGAACAACGTTTGGCTGAATCAGAGAGAGATTTGAAAACAATCGAAGATTCTCTAAAGCAATTCCAGGAAAAACATCGGACTGTAGCACTTAATGATGAAGTAAAAAGTGCTATAGAAACTATTGCGAAATTAAAAGGTGAAATTATTTTTCGCGAAGTGCAAAAAAATGGTTTTGCTGCGGCGAGCAATACAGACAACCCTTACATTAAGAATATAGATCAAGAATTGAAAGAGATGAAAAGACAATTAGCAAAAATTGAATTCGGGACCCCAGATACCACGAGTAAAGAATTCGGCGCAGGATTTTCCATACCCTTTTTAAAGTTACCCGGGGTTTCGCTTGAATATGCACGACTATTGCGCGATGTAAAAATCAAGGAAGCAGTCTATGAGTTACTAACCGAACAATATGAGCAAGCAAAAATAATGGAATTAAAAGATACACCCACTGTCCAGGTATTGGATTCTGCCTCACCACCCGAGAGAAAAAGCTGGCCTAGGCGCGGACGAATGGTAATCACGGCATTTTTTTTGAGTTTGATCTTTTCGTCCCTTTTTGTATTTATTACTGAGTATTTTAATAATATAAAAAAACAACCAGAGATTTACATGAAATTGACTGAAATAATAAATATTTTACGAACAGATTATAATAGTATAAAATTCTACACCGGCAAAATTCTTCGTTTTAAAGACAAAAAGAATTAATGATTAACACCGCCCAGCAACAGATATTCAAGATATCTGTTGGGATACGCCTCATAAAGAATTTTTTATCTTTAATGGTTGGGAATATAATAAGCAAGTTACTTACCTTTTTGGGATTTGTAATAATTGCTCGTAATTTGGGTCCTGAAAATTTTGGGAAAATCAATTTTGCCCAGGCTATTTCAACATATTTTCTAATATTTACGCATCTGGGATTAACAACTTTTGGAACACGTGAGATTGCCAATAATCGGGATAAAAGCGCTATATATGTAAATGAAATCATTTCGCTAAGACTTATTCTAACAGTTTTATCTTTCATTTTATTGACTGTTTTTTCGTTCATTATTAAGTTTCCTGCGGATACGCGGACTTTAATAATTTTATTTGGATTATCTCTTTTCCCCTTAGCGATGTATCTGGATTGGTGTTTTAAAGGATTAGAAAATATGGAATTTATCGGAATGAGTGAAATCTTCAAAGCGGTTTTTTTATATATTTTTCTGATTATCTTTATCAAAAAATCAGAGGATACAGGGTTGGTACCTTATATTTTTTTTATAAGTGCACTATTAGGTTCTATTTTATTATTTATTATTTATTTGGTTAAATTTGATAAAATTAAACTTATTGGCAATATGAATACATGGCGGGTTCTTACAAAGGCGGCATTACCATTGGGTTTATCTTTTATGATGATTCAAATTTATTATCAGGCAGGTACCGTAATTTTGGGATTTTTTAAAGGTGATGCGGCGGTGGGTTGGTACAATGCAGCATATAAAATTATACTTTTCATAATTGGATTTGCTGGATTATTTATTGAATCGATATTTCCCATTATAGCACGATTCTACGGAAAATCCAAACAGAATCTGAATAAATTTTCAAATCTTATAACAAAACTTACGGCTTCGATAGCCATTCCAATGGGAGTAGCAGGTGTCATATTAACACCTCAAATAATAACACTTTTTTATGGACCCGATTATCATAATTGTATTATTATTTTACGAACTTTCTTTTGCACAGCAGTAATAATCTTGATAAGTATGACATTTGGAAATTCGCTGATTGCTTGTTCCGGGGAGAAAAAATATCTTATAGGTGTTTTTATTGGTGCATTAACAAATATTATAGTCAATTTACTTTTAATTCCCTATTTTAATTATGTTGGTGCAGCAATTGCTATGTTTGTTACCGAAACTATAGTATTTATATATATGATGTATCATTATTCACGAATTGTTCGAGTATACATTGAGCAATATCTCGCAAAGCCGATAATTGCTTCTCTGATAATGGGAGCACTTGTAATTATGCTTAAGCAAACATTTTTTATATCGTTAATCATTGCTATAGCAATCTACAGTGCCGTTTTCCTACTGATGAAGGGCATCAATCATGAGGATATAAATTCTATTAAATACTATTTCCATGAAGCCAAAGATTAGTTTAAATAACAAGCGGATAATAATAATTGGTGCAGGTCCAACCGGTCTTGGTGCTGCACGGCGCTTGGGCGAACTCCATTATTCTAATTGGGTTGTTTATGAAAGGAATTCATATTCCGGAGGTTTGTCTGCATCATTCAAAGATAAAATTGGATTCTGGTGGGACATTGGCGGTCACATTCTATTTTCGCATTACAAATATTATGATAACTTGATGGATTTTCTATTGAAAGACAAATGGATTTTTCACAACAGAAATGCAATGATATGGATAAGAAATCATTTCGTTCCATATCCATTCCAATATAATCTAAGACACTTATCCGCAAAAATAATGGATGAATGTGTTTTTGGTATAGAAAAATTATACAAAAAGAATAAAAGACAAAAATCTATAGAAAATTTTTATGATTGGATTTTATCTACATTCGGGAATGGAGTTGCAAAATATTTTATGATACCATATAACACAAAGGTCTGGGCTGGCCCATTAGATAATGTTGGCTATTATTGGATTTCAGACAGGATTGCACTCCCTGATTTAGAAAGAATTAAAAATAATATCATCCAGAAAAGAGATGACATTTCTTGGGGTCCTAATAATAGATTTCGCTTTCCTGTGAATGGCGGGACCGGCGCAATTTGGCGAGAACTTGCAAAGAGAATTCCTAAAGATAAAATTTTTTATAATAAAGAAGTTTTCAGAATTGATACAAAAAAAAGAAAGATTTTTTTTGCTGACGGTGCGTTTGATGAATATGATATACTGATTAGTACTATCCCTATTGATTCACTTATAGAAATTACTCATATTGATGACTTTAAATATTTGCCCACGCAGCTTTTTTATAGTAGTGTTATAACGATTGGCATTGGACTAAAAGGCAGTCCACCTGATTTACTAAAAGATAAATGTTGGATTTACTTTCCAGAAAATAAATATCCATTTTATCGTATGACTGTTTTTTCTAATTATTCTCCACGAAATGTTCCGGATATAAATAAATACTGGTCGTTGATGGTGGAAGTTGCAGAGTCAAAAAGGAAGCCAGTAAAAGACAACGAAAAATTAATTCAAAATACCATAAGGATTATTAAAAATGCACATTTCATTAAAAGTGAAAAAGAGATAACTTCTCTATATACAAATCGTGTAGAGTATGGTTACCCGACACCAACATTGCGAAGAGAGCAGAATTTGAAACCAGTTTATGCCTTCCTTGAAAACATAAATATCTATACCAGAGGTCGGTTTGGGTTGTGGAAGTATGAAGTAGGAAATATGGACCATTCTTTAATGCAAGGCGTAGAATGTATAGATCGGATATTTTTTAATAAAAAAGAATTAACTGCCTGGCATCCAGAAGTAGTTAACAGGAGGTAAGGGTACTGTGGATTTAAAAGTCGCTGCCGTTGTCGTTACTTACAATAGGAAGTTTTTACTTGCAGAATGTCTAAATGCCCTGCTAAATCAAACGCGAAAACCAGATTTGGTTATAATCATTGACAATGGTAGTTCAGATGGAACAAACGGAGAATTACGACGGCGTAATTTACTTGAAAACCCAATTATTAAATATATTAGATTGCCCGTCAATACAGGCGGCGCAGGGGGATTTTATGAAGGGGTAAAGATTGGATATGAAAAAAAATTTGACTGGCTTTGGCTAATGGATGATGACGCACAACCACGCAATGATGCTCTTGAAATCTTATTAAAAGCAATTGAAGACGGCGTAGTAGGTATAACCTCGCTAAAAGTTGATACTGAGGGCAAAATTGAAAAAATTCATCGAGGCTGGTTTTATACGAATAAATTTAAACCCAGTCCGCTAAAAGACAAAGAATATTTAAAAGATGAATGTCCAATCGGCTACTCATCTTTTGTGGGTTTTCTGATTAAGAGGGAGGCAATTGAAAAAGTAGGTTTTCCAAACAAAGATTTTTTTATCTGGTTTGATGATGTTGAGTATTGCTTAAGACTGTTATCTGTAGGAAGTTTGAAAATGGTTACTAAAAGCATCATTGTTCATAAAGATCAAATAAAACGTGAGCAAACTATAAGAATACCAATAAAAGAATACTGGAAAATGTATTATGGTGTCAGAAATCGCACATATATCCTCCGTAAATACTTCAGTCATTCTTTTATTGTATTATTTTTTGTGGTGCTTATAAAAGGAATAGTACGGATATATCTGTTTGAAGACAGAAAATTATTCAAAACAAAAATCTTCTTCCGCGCATGGCATGATGGTATAAAAATGAAGCTTGGTAAATTGACAGATCCAGCAATGTGGCTAAAAAATTAGAAATTTAATGCAATGGACTTTGTAACAATCTTAATATTCTTTGGTTTTCTTATACTCGTTCTCTATGAAACAAAAGAAAAAATACTAGGTATTTTCTTTTTTATTAGTATAGCAATGGCATCGCAGGTAATTGGAATTTATCTTTTTCAACATGTTTTTCCTTCTCAACGCAGTATTGTTACTTTATTTTTGTTTGATATTTCTATAGCAGGAATTTGGGTTGGCATACGAATTTATAAGTTGCTATTTTCCAAAAAACCTCCTCTTCCGAAAACTGAATCTGAAAATACCAAATTAACATTTCCTATTTCTTTTAGGTGGCTAATGGTATTTGTATTTGTTTTAATAATAATTTTATTTTATTCTTTTGTTGATTATTACATTCCTCTTCTCACCGCAAATTCACAGATAGCAAAATTGCAGTTTGCTGCTGGCCGCGGTATTTATATGAGATTGTTCAAAACATTTATCCCGATAACTGCAATGTTTATTCTTGCCCACATCCTTGCACAAAAACCCACAATGAACAAAAAATTCTTAGGCATCACGGCTATTATTATATTAATTATTTTGTCATTTTTTACAGCTTACAAAGCATGGCCTGCCTATGTTCTGATATTAATGTTTTTATACTATTATTACACAAAAAAACATACAAACCCTTATTATTTTTTAACCACAATTTTATTCTCCATAATCACAGCCCTTGGAATAACCTACTTTGCGTACCGCACCAACATTGGAAACACCAGCTTGTTGTTGTTGGGAAGAATGACTCAGAATCAAGTACTACCAGTCATAAAATGTGTTGAAATTGCGGAGCGAGATGGTTTCCGCATGGGTTCAACCTTTACCAATGACATACAGTATTTATTAGGAACACTCAGAATTGGAGAAAGGCCGGATAAGGTGTTTGCAGTTGAATTATATGATCGTCTATACGGTTCAAACCCGAATAATTTCACAGCACCACCTGGGCTTGTGGGTGAATTATTTGTAAATTTTGGGTTTATCGGTTTGTTTTTGTTTAGTTTGGTTTTTGGATTTTTTGTTTACATTTTACATCGAAAAACTATTTATTCAGAAAGTATTCAATCAAAAATCTATCTTCTCTATTTACTTTATACTGCTTTATTTATGGTTTTCGGTGGTACAGTTATTGGAACTTTAGAAGATCTCGGAATATCTATGCTTTTATTTATTATCGTCTGGAATATATATCTTACCGTGGTAAGATTAATTGATACCACAACTGTCTTATCAACATTGTCAAATGAATGATTCGCAGATCGCCAGCATAATCTTAACATGGAGAAAATTTGAAGATACAAAGGCTTGTATTGAATCACTTCTTTTATCATCTTTAAAAATAAACAACATTATTATCGTTGACAACGCATCAAATGATGATTCTTGGGAAAAATTAAAAAAAACTTACAAAGATAATCCTAATATCTATTTTATATCCAATTCCGCTAATTTAGGATTTGCCAAAGGTATAAACATCGGTATAAAGTATGCACTAAAAATTCACGTTGATTATATAGTTCTTCTTAATCAAGATACTGTCGTGGATTCTGAATTTGTAAGTGAATGCATCAAATTTATGAAAAACAGACCTCAAGTTGGAATTGTTGGTCCGCGTATTTACTATTTTGAAAAACCAGAAAAAATCTGGCATAGTGGTGGATATTTTAGTAAATTAAGAAGTAATGTTGTGATACCTGAAAAAAATAAATTTGATAAAATATGTGATAACAATCCAAAAAAGGTTAGATTTCTATCTGGTTGCGCATTGTTTGTAAGAAGAGAAGTTTTTAAAATAGTCGGGATGTTCGATGAAACCTATTTTTTTTATGATGAAGATACCGATTTTTCGTTCCGTGTTGAAAAAGCCAACTTTGAGTTGTGGTATTTACCTAAGGCAAAGGTTTGGCATAAAATTGGTGATATAAGTAAAGAAAGAACCTCATCTTTTGTGATGTATCATCGTGCGCGCAGTCATATAATTTTATTAAAGAAAAATTTTTCTAAGTTATATTTCATTTATGCTCTATTTTTACATTTTTCTATCTATTTTTTCTTCCGTGTCTGGCAGATTATAAAGGGCTCGAAATCACTAAGTGTTATAAATGCCTGGTTTAAGGGAACATTGGATGGATTGCGGCCCCCAAAAAATTTTACAAGGTGAATGCAAAAAAGCGATTTATGTACAGATAATTTTTATGGGATATTTAATAATTTATATGTAGTATTATTTGAAAAATTAGATTCAACAAATTTTTTTGTTGGATTGACAACAATTTTGAGAATATTATTGCCCTTAGTCCCTATTATTTTTTTGTGCCCTTTAGAGACAATAGATTTTTTAGGTTTTATTAGCGTTCGATTAGTGTCAATAACAAACAGCGTATCATTATTGTAGTATTTGACAATTATTGTGTCCATGGTAGCTTGTATCGCATCAATATTCTTTAGCATAGCATAAACAGTTACCGAATCGCCATCCCTCGGATATGCAGGGTTGGTCCAGATACTATCAATGACTAAATCCGGACGCCGCACAGTAGAATCAGCTGGTTCGTAAATAAATAATGGCGAAGTATCAAGTGCCACACTCAGCCAGCCATTATTGGCACAGGACTTTGTCTCTGTACCAGGTGTTGCATCATAGGCAACACTGTCAATCTTACCAGCATTTGTGCGCATAGGCAGTTTATAGGACACAGACCCGCCACCAATATTACGCTCTTTCCAACCCACATACATTTTCCTATTTATCTGTGGATTCTCAAACTCATAGACCCGAATCGTATCATACCCAGAACCACTGACTAAACATTGATTAAATCGACAATTGCTTAAAAGCGATGTCAACTGACGATAACCATAACCTGGTGGACGATATGCAAAATTATCGCGGGCGAGGCAGTATAGTCTGCCGTCCCAATAAATATCAGGATACCAACGCGTGCTGAAACCCCAATGGAAACTGTGGGTTAGAGGTCCCTTAGGTGAATTGTTAACATAAAATGTGGTGATTGTAGCGAGATGCTCATCAGTTTGAACCGGAAAAGCGACCCCAATTGAATCATAGGTTGTATCAAAACAGCCCGTTGAATGCTCAGTGCACCATAAGAATTTATCGCCAAAACCATGATTTCTCATCGCCTGCCAGACATAATCAAGATTGAGTTTTTGGCGATTATGGAAAGGCGGCATGTCTTCAGGAATAGCATAGGTGTGAAAAGACACGCCTTGGCAAAAATTTTGCACCCCATTTTGATGCAAACTATCCAACCACTCCTCAGTTGTAATGTATTGAGTTGTTCCCCAATAAGGCAGATAAATTATTGTAAAAACGCTGTCCTGGGCATCATTCTCAGTTGCTGCCTTTTTGCTTGCTGAATCACCAACAATGCACAGCCGTGAATAGACCCTCATCAAACTCCCTTTTTTCTTATTGCTGTTATCAGCCTGAATCAAACTGTCATAATAGGGGTCAGTCACAGAATCGTTACACCAGTAATGGTGAATCTGAATTCCGCTGCTGTCCTTACCTAATGCCCATTCGGGTTCGTTCCACATATCATAATATTTTATCGGCCGACGTAATGCGGTCTGGACCGTATCCCAAAAATCACCATTTGGTCCATAACGCTTAACAAATTTATAAACATATTGGGCAAAATAATTTTCTGGATTGATTTGATTGCCAATTAAAACGGGTTTGAAGAGATTTTTTGGAAGACCGTCATACCATTCATGACCAGGCACACCACCAACCAAAGTATCAATAGAATCAGTACATGATGCCCATCTTGTGCTCTGGGTAAATAACCAAAAAACATTTATTGAATCTTGAGCATAACAGTGCATTAAACTGTCGCACCAGCCATAATGAAATGAATCAATATCATCACTTTCAAATTGAAAATGTTGCCAGGCACAATGGCCATTTCTATCCCATTTTATACCCGTTGCCTTCATTGAATCAATACATTCATGCCATTTTTCTGGATATCTGAATTGGTTTGGGGCCTGGTTATCGGTTACCGTCATGCACGAATTCATCCCAAACAAATCCTTGGGAAAATTGTTAACGCCATAAATCCTTGCGGCCAAATCACACCCTGGATGACCAATCAACTCTCCATCAGGATAAAAATCACAGCGGTTGTAGTAGAAGTTGACCAAAGAATCTTGGCTGTGAGATACTACCAAACTGTATTTGAACCCTTTGCGTAAATAGACTTTAGTGCTAAAAGTGGCCGAAACCAACTTGTAGTCAAAAAGACCGGCAGAATCACTATAGGCAGGTGGTGGATTACCTGGTAATTCATAGCCAAGTGAATCTCTAATTTGAAATTCATATCTGCCAGGAACAATTTTGCGTCCACAAAAGAATGATGCCTCACTTATGCTATCTGCAGTTGCTATAAAAGTTTGTCTTACTTGAGTAGCATTAAAATTATCATTGAACGATAATTCCACATCATATACTGTGGCGGCAGCGAAAACGGTAGCCACAATTATTGCAGTTGCTATTGTTATTCTTTTCATTATTTCTCCTTTTTAATGTATAACAACTAATTTTTTTACTAACTGTTCATCCTTGGTTTTAAGGATAATAAAATAAATCCCATTGGGAAGATCAATTACATTGATATTTCGCTGTATCCTCCCCTTCTTTATGCTTTCCTTCAAAAGGATCATAAATTTTCTTCCTAAATCATCATAAAGACTAACTTCACAACTATTTTGATTTGAATAAAAAATCAAATTTAACTTACCGTTTGTTACAGTTGGGCTTAATTCAAAACTAATCTTATTCTGAATCACTGCGTTGTTATCCTTTTCAGAAATACCAGTATTATACCATTCCAAAATACCTATCCCGCTTTCAAATGCAGAATAAAAAAGATAAGGAGCGTTATAGAAAATCCGCCTTGGGCTTTGTGGTAGACTATTATAATAGCCAACACGATACGGTGCAACAGGATTAGCAATACTCAGCACTTCAACACAATCACTGGCGGCAATGTACGCTACAGTATCAACAACCCATATATCCCTTGTCCAGCCCGGCGCGATATAATATCCAATTTCCTGCGGATTAACCGGATTTTTTATATTAACTACCCGTAATCCTGTGCTTAATGTGGTAAGATAGGCTATAGTATCTTTCACAAAGATTCCGTATATAGCATCAGATGAAAGAAAATGTCCAACTTCAAATGGTATCGCAGGATTAGATATATTCAGTATCCTTAAACCTGAATCCCCGTCAGTTATATAAGCAAATGAATCTTTGATAAATATTGACCACGCAATACCTAGGTCAGGCAACCCATAGCGGGGTAATGATTCAGGTGTTGCAGGGTTATTGATTTTAACCGACTGGAAACAACGTCCTTCAATCAAATAGGCAAAGCTATCTCGCAAACATATATCACTAGCATAACCAACCGCTATCGGACAAATGCCAATTAAAGTAGGGTTATTTGGATTTTGGATATTTAAGATTTTTAGTGCATTTGTTGGTACATATGCAAATGTATCCCGAACCCAGGAACTTTCAAGATTGGGCAATATCCCAGTCGTATCGTATTCCCCCGCTTCAAACGGATTTGCGGGAGTGCTTATATCAATTATTTTTAGACCTTTTCTTAAATTAGAAACATACGCATAATTCCCCTGCACAAAGACATCTCTGGAATCGTCAGCACCGTAGATAGATGCTAAGGCTATCGGGTTGGTTGGGTTGTTGATATTTATTGGTGTTAAGCCCACATAATCATTTGCTACATAACCGTAGCCAAAGTTGTTGTTCACCCAGACCGCTTGAGCATATACCGGCAGGATTGTATCGCCAACCACAAACGGATTCGCTGAATCACCCACATCCACAATCACAAAACCCGGCAGATAAACATAAAAACCAAGTTTGAAAATATCAACACCGCCAACGGTATTTAACTGCGACTCCTGCCAGATACTTAAAGGATTTGAAATGTTATAAATTGTAAAATTACCAGAATTCAAAACACAGTAGCAGTGATTGCCATCACAGGTCAAGGTATAGACCCAGACTGACAGAAAGTTTACAACTATTGGATTTGCTGGATTACTTACATTGATCGCCGAAAGCTTCCAGCGACCACCGGTATAAACATAATTACCTGAAATTGAAACTACATAACCGCTATCCTTGCAAGCACCCACCTGGAAGGGATTGAAAATATCAGCTATGTTAATAATTCTTAAACTATCTTCTGCAACACAATAAGCAAAAGTATCTTTCAAACAAAAATCTCTGGCAGGAACATTGATTTGAGAAATTTTAAGTGGATTTGAAGGCACTGCCAGATTGAAAACCTCAATCCCATTACCATAACTTGCGACAAATAAGAAACTGTCCCGGATATAAACTTGCATTATTAAACCATTGACCGCAATCTGACTGAGCCGAACCGGATTGGCAGGGTCAGTTATGTCAAATATCAATACCCCAGAGCCCGCACCAAAAGCCAAGATGTTTGAACCCGCATTCCCATAAACCTCAAACCCCGGTCCGAACGGCCACCTGCCTACACACCGGACATTCAACGAATCCCGCTGCCTAGGTTTGATAAATGTCTCAAAATACTCGGCATCCCCGAAATTCCTTAGTCTTGGTGGTAACCTTCGCAATGAGTCAATATAATCAATTCCAAAACCCTCTGCTGTTAAAAAAGCGAACACAAGTAATATAAAAACAATAATGTGTTTACTCATAATCCACCTCAATCGTATTTTAATCCGAAAAGTACAGATGTCAATTTATAAAAATGTTATCGCGTAATAAAAGCAAAATTAAGTTATCCACTTGAATTACAAATTTTTATGTTTATAATAATCTATGAAAATTTCAATCATTGGCAGTAGCGGGTTTATTGGCAGGTTTCTTATTAAAAAACTAATAGAAAATAACCACCAGGTAATTGGACTGGATACAAACCAACCTGTGCCTGAACTGGTAAATCAATATACTCACATTACCGGTGATTTTCTTAATATGAATGATGTGAATAAGGCATGCAAAGGGGTCGAGCTTGTAATCGCCCTGGCAGCCAAGCATCACGATTTTGGAATCAGTAAAGAAGAATATTTTCAGGTGAATGTAAATGGCACAGAAAATCTCTTAAAGTGTATGTCTGAATTGAATATAAAAAATTTAATCTTTTACAGCAGTGTTGCGGTCTATGGAACACAGAATGAACCGACCACAGAGCAAAGTCCATTTACTCCTGATACTGAATATGGAAGGTCAAAATTGGCGGCGGAAAATGTAATTTTAAAATGGGCGGAAGAAAACAAAAACAGGTGTGTAATCACAATAAGACCCACGGTAATCTTCGGTCCAGAAAATTATGGCAATGTGTATAACCTTATTGATAAGATATACAAGAAAAGATTTATCTTTGTGGGTGATGGCTCAAATATCAAATCCGTTGCCTATGTAGAAAATCTTGTTGATGCCACGCTTTTTTTAATAAAACATTTAAAATCCGGCGTGCAGATTTTAAATTACTCTGATGAACCGCAGATGACCACCGCGGAAATCGTTAATATTATCACCGAATTTATGCCGCATAGCATTCCTAAATTTAAAATACCATTATCAATTGCAGTATCTGCGGGCAATATTTTTGATGTTCTTGCAAAAATTACGGGCTATAATTTTCCAATTACCGCAAAGAGAATGAAAAAATTCAATACTGCCACGCATCATCGGGCAGAGAAAATCAGGCAATTAGGATTTCAACAGGAAATCTCCGTAAAGGAAGGTTTCAGAAGAATGATTGAATGGTACCTAAGAACAGTAAGTAGTAGGTAGTAAGTGACAAAGATTGAAGTACAGAAATTGCGAAGTTAAGAAATTAGAATAGGTCTTTTATGATTTCTGCAACTTTTTCAAGAAATTTTCTGTCCTCTATTGTAAATGGCGATATTTCATGAGAATCAATATCAATCTCGGCAATAACTATTTTATCGTTGAATACAGGCACGACAATCTCTGATTTGACTTTTACGCTACAGGCAAGATAATTGGTTTGTTTTGAGATATCCTGGATAACAAAAGTCTTTTTCGTTGCTACTGCCTGACCACAAATACCCCTGCCAAATGGAATTCTTGTATGTTCAGTGGGTTCACCCACATAAGGACCAAGATACAATTCTTTCTTTTCGTTATCCGTTATATAAAAACCTACCCAGTTGTAGTATGGAACTCTATCTTTTAGTAATTGAGAGATTTGTAATAATTTCGCATTATTGTCCTCCGGGCTTTTTGTAATTTTTTCTATTTTCTTCAGGATGGTATTAAATGCAAATTTTTTAGCCACTATGGTTTATACCGCAATGGACATACAAGACAGCGCTTTGCCTCTTCTTTTAATTGTGTAATTTCTGGTATGCTTTCTACCATTTTAAAATCTTTAATTCGCTCCTCAATCTTTCTGTGCGGAATTTTTATTCTTGCTTTACTCACGACCTGCCAGAATAGTGGTTCTATCTTGAATTCAATCAACTTTCTTGCTGGTAAGATGCTACCGCTTATAAATTTATCAATCTGCTGTGCGATTTTAATACCATTGCCTACAGCATGGGCAATGGTCTGGGGGCCCAATACTGCATCTCCACCCGCAAATATCTTTGGGTTACTTGTTTTGCCATTCCTTGTTACGATTCTACCCATTTTGTCAATACTGAGATATTCTCCTAAGAAACCTGTATCAGGAGTCTGACCAATTGCAGCAACAACATTATCAACATCTATCTCAAATTCAGTATTGGGAAGTATTTCTACCTTTGTATGCCTGCCTTCTGAACAGTGCGTCTTTGCAATTATTACTTTATTTTTTTTGAATCGGACCGGTGTAGTAAATGGATAGATTTTTATTCCCTCTTCAGCGGATTCTATTTTATTCTTTTTTTCTGCCGGCATAACATCTAAACCACGACGGTAATATATTGCCACTTCATTACCGCAACGCAAAAGACTCCGCGCAACATCAAATGCAGTATTGCCACCACCAATTATTGCAACCCTACCGAGCTTAACTTTATCATCTCTTTTAATCCTATGCAGGACATCAAGCCCTCCAAGAATAAGTTCTTCTCCTTCAATATGCAGTCTCTCTGATTTTCCCGCACCCGTCGCAACAAACACTGCATTGTAATCTGTTATCAATTCAGCAAGGACAAAATCTTTGCCCACTTCTACACCGGTGTTTATTTCAAAGCCAATTTTTTTGATCTGCTCAATCTCCTCTTCTACAATTGACCTTGGTAGACGAAATTCAGGAATGTATGCACTCAAAACGCCACCTAAAAATTTCTCTTTTTCATAGACCGTTACCTGATACCCCATCTTTCTAAGTTCATAAGCTGTAGTAAGTCCGCAGGGACCTGCACCAATAATCGCTACTTTTTCTTTTCTTTCATTCTTGGGTGTAGTTGGGGGTTCAGTCTCAACTGCATGCTTTAGTGTACTGATTGCTACAGCCTCATCAATTGCCCTTCTCGTGCAATTATCTTCGCAGGGTGCAGGACAGATCAATCCAAGAATCTTGAAAAAAGGAATAAATGGATATTTTTTTTTATTCGAAACAATATGATTTATATAATACCAGGGTGCGATGCCTGCAGGACAGTTCTTTTCACAGGGCGGTGCATAGTAACTAACCCCACGATGGGCATCAAAAATATTAAATAGCCAGAATACAATCCAGGAGCCCAATAGAAACCAGAAACCGACCGTAAGTTTAATCCATAAGATTTTTGTCACAAGGATTGAACCGTAAAAGACAATGATGAACCATAATCCAGTTATCAAGCGCCCCGAATAAATCTGGCCACCACCAACAATAAAAATAGAAATGATTGTTGCAATTAAATTATTCTTATTCTGTGCCATAACTTATCGCCTTTGCAGGACATCTTTTTACACAATCGAGACATCTTATACAATCAATATTTGATGGAGAATTGTGCGTGGGTACATCCATCGGGCAGACTGCCTGGCAGGAATCACAGTCAATACATTTTTCTTTATTAATTTTAATACGAAATAGACTGAATTTATTGAAGATAGAATAGATTGCTCCAACTGGACAGAATGCCCGGCAGAAAAATCTTTTTATAAATACCGAAAAATTTATTACAAGTATGAGAATGCCGAGTTTAGTCAAAAACAGCCAGCCCACAAGCGCCTTTATGTCACCAGTCTTATCAGCAAGCACCAATGGTATACCTGCTTCAATAATACCTGCCGGACAGAGTTTGCAGAACCAGGGTTCACCTACGATCCAGGCGATTATCCCCGCAACACCAATGAGCACAACGTATTTGATATAAGAGAAGAATTTAGGCATGCGCATTTTAAAACCTTTTAACTTATAAAGCAAATCCTGGAAAAGTCCGAATGGACAGAGCCAGCCGCAAGCCATCCTGCCCACGAGTGTGCCAACAGCGCCAAAAAATCCTGCAATATAAAAAGGAAAGAGATGGAGATTAAAGAAATGCTGAAGTGCACCTATTGGACAGGAATAGAGTGAGAGTGGACAGCCCCAGCAATTCAAAATTGGCACACAACCCTGTTTTAACGGACCCTGATAAATTCCGCCCCGCCAGATTGCCGGATAATTTCCCAGGGTGACTGCTGATGCTACAAATTGAACAATTCTTTTGAAATTCATTGTTGCAACCCCATGCAGGATAAACACATTACTGAGCCAACAGTTTCAGTTTCAGTAAAATCGCCGACTTTGCCACCATAAATAATACCAGCAATAAGAATAACCAAAAGTATCACAACCAAGATCAACCGCTTCATTTTGCCCCCTATTTATTAAATCCCAAAACCCAAGCACCAATCACCAAATAATACATAAACCCCAATGATAAAACACTCTCTCCTTTTAATTAAACCATGGTCTTAAATTTAGGATTCTGAAATTGGAATTTAATTGGGATTTGGGATTTGGTGTTTGGAATTTATTCTTTTTCATTAGAAGATGCTTGTTAGCACTGCCTTCACACCCCGGAAAGGCTCTTCGAATCGACACACACCCCCCGAGCAGACAAGACCACCCTTTTCACCACCAATCCTTAATCTCAGATTATGCCTTGTGGTCAAATCAAGGCTCAATTCAAGCATGGGCCAGAAGGTCTCTTCACCAAGTTTTGGTATTAACCATTCAGGCACCCGGTCCCTTTTTTCTCCACGTAGGGTTAAGACAAATTTCTCTGGTTTGCCAATAGATATAGATACTGCTCGGTCATTATATTTACTTGTATCACTCTGGGTTGTTGTCTGTTCAAATTCTGTCTCAACAAAAAAACTTCCAAAATCATATTGTAGGTCAATATAGGGTTTTGTTTCGGTCTTTTTCTGCACCGGTAGTTCAATCCTTTGTTTAATCAGATGGTCAACACCGAAGCTGACCTCAGATAAATCAGTTGGATGAAAAATTGCCTTAAGAGTTTGTTCAAGAACACCATCCATGTCTTCCATAAAGTGAAATACCTGTTCAAATCTGCTTAAAATGGGATCATGAGTTGAAACTTTATTGTTATCAATCTCCAGCGACAGAAAATCGAACGGCGATGCAAGTAAAGAAATACCATAACCAATCTCATCAATTCCACGATTGACTGAAATACCGGATTTTATTGGTGTGGGCGGCTCATTGTAACGATATCCTGCACCACCAAAACCAATATCAGTGTAATCAATATATTGCACTGAAACACCAAAGCCGGAAAATGACAGACCAGATGTAAAGAGAAAACCATCGCCCCTCAATCTACCACCAACAACCGGAATTGTTCCCCAGTGCCTGCCGTATTCAAAATAGTTCTCCCATGGTCCAATTTTGAAATTAAAATTGCCTCCGAACAATTCAGTAAATGCCTTGGGTGTTAAATCTGTCAGACGATTTATGCGAACATATCTACCACCAATTGCAGTATTTATTCCCCAATCATTCTCAAAATTCAGAAGACCTGTCTCCAAATTTACTCCGCGAATCTGGTCTGTAGTATCATTCTTTACTGTGTACTTTAGTTCTTCAAAAAATATATTTCTTGGCTTACCAGTAAGCATTGTGAGTTGGCTCTTTAACAAACTAAAATCAACCTTTAAGCCAAAAAGGGAATTATCGTTATTAAAGTCCTCATCCAGAAATTGATTCAAACAAAGACCTCTGCCAAAAGTTGTGTAGTATCTACCATAGAGAATGTTCACCGGGGCTTTTTTGTATTGAACAGAATAATCAAAATAGTACAGTTTACCCAGGCTATAAAGAGAAGGGTCCCAGAAAAAGAAAACTCCACGCATAGTAATATCTCTATAATCCACTGCCAGTTTCAATTTTTCTGTGATATGTTCTTTTAAATCTGCTGAGTCCAGCCGGTCATCAACAAAAAGCCAGTATTCAGCATGATTTGCACCCGTAATACGCAAATCTTGTGCACTAACAAGTTCAGTTATAATTAATAACATTAACATCAATGCGCATGTTTTGGTCAATCCACAAAAAATTTCAATCGCGGACAATCGGGTTTTAAAGTAGTATTTGAAAAATCGCACACTCAATCTTGAATTTATTGTGAATCTACTCATGGCATTTTCCCTTGCAATCTCCTTGACACTTCTTTTCTATGAGACAGCGCACCTTTTCCACAATAATCTCTTCATCCCCTGGTTTATATCCCTGATGCACAAACACAATCTTCTTGTCCTGATTGATAATAAAACTTGTGGGCATTGCCTGCACATTATACAAATCCCGCATAATATTATCTGGGTCAAGAACCACAATATATTTCCATTTGTGGCTCAAGGCAAATGGCTTTACCTTGGCCACTGCCCTTGCCTTATCCTGGCTAATTGCCAGCATCTGCAATCCTAATGAATCGAACTCATCATAATATGGCTTTAACGCATCAAGTTCTTTAATACACATCTTACACCAGAGCGCCCAGAAGCTCATAAAGACCGGGCCTTTCTTGAGCAATGAATCCAGGCATACAGTATTGCCATCAACATCTTTAAGTGTAAAATCCGGCGCGCTGGGTAGTTCTGTCTCCTCGGCAAGAGCAGAACGTAGTGGAAACATTAAGGCAATAAGTACACAACACAAAAAAATTAAATCCGTATTTTTCTTCATTTTTCCTCCTCAAATTTTGTGCTGATTGACTGCATAATTTCCTTTGTGCTTATATTCTGAATAAAAACTGCAGCCCGCAATTTTGATGCCGGGATATTATGATTGAATTCAAAGTACTGGACAAGGCTATCCGGATAGGTAAGTTGTACAGAGAATTCATATAAAGCCCGACAGACCCGATAGAATGTAGTATAAGCCCCCTGTAAACTATCCTCAGTAATTGCCACAAATGCCTTAATCTCTGCCTCAGGAATTGTATCGGCGGTAACTATCTTTAAATTAAAACTTGCCTGTGAAGGTTGGGTGAATGCACTGTCAATATATAAATTATAATAAGGTGTCGTGGTTCGGGCAAATTGATAATGTTCAGCATAGACACTATCGTAATTACCCGGATTTTGTTCCCATACTGCATCGGTTCCATCAAATACTACAAAAGGTACAGTATAACCAGTATTATAAAAATCCTCACGCTCCTGTGCCTTTGGTATTGTATACGGTCCACTTACATGATAACAAATAACCACCAAGGTATCTCCTGTCCGATTTGCCACACTGTCAATGAGCGCCCGCTCCGCGAGCGCACAAAATCCTCAGGCATCCTCAGTAAAGAATTCAGCAATAACGGTTCGGCTCGTGGGTTCAGGAAAATTGATTTTTGGTGCATCTGAACAGAAAACAAAAAACAACGGAAATAGAATCAATTTTTTCATAATAGCATTATACCTAAAATGAGAATTAAGTCAATAAGAGAATTTCCTGAATTATTTTTCACACTTTTTTATAATTTCTTTCACGATCATATTTTTTTCACTTTTTTAAGCTGGTAACAAGGTTTTTTACGCTTGTTAATAAAACTTAACTTTTGAAATGTAGGAGGTATAATTTTTCATGAAAAATTGGCTGATTGACCAATTTTAAAATGATAAGTGCAATTATGTTAGGTATTCAGGAAAAGCTGAACTATTACAAAGATATATTTAAGTAAGAGGAGGTGACATGATTATAACCACACTGGCTAATTCATTTTTCATTATGTCACTTTTTGTGTTTCCCTGTCAAGATGGCTGACCCAGATTGATTGAAGGCGGTAGCCCAATCAGTCACCTCATCCCTGGCACTGGGCGACATTGATCTGGACGGCGATATAGAAATTGTTGTCGGTGGAAAGGGAGCCGCTGGAACCGATGACAGCCTTTATATTTGGGACCTGGCCACACAGTTCTCTGCCCAGAGGGTACCCTGGCCTATGTTTCATCATGACCCGCGACACACGGGCAGGTTTCCTCTGCAGGGTTATGCTGTGAAAGAAACAAATGCTCGCCCAATTACAACGACCTGTATTTTTCCAACGATAATTACGGAAAAGATTTCATTAATTACAAAGAACGATTCTCGCTTGCACCTACGGATATTTAATATTGCAGGGATCGAAATGAAAGGTAATGGATTAGACCTTAGCAACTTACCTGCAGGTGTATATTTTGTCAAGTATTGGTCCGAAGATAACACAATTCAAGGAATGGTTAAATGTGTTATTTTAAAACAATAGATAAGAAGATACCAGATCTTTGGTCTTTTCTAATATTTAATAAATACAATTTAAAAATTTCTGCTTCTGTTTTTACTATTTACTTTTTTCTGATTTTCTGTTCTCCTGATAATCTGATATCCCTCATACTTTTCTTAAGGTATCGATAGATTGTGCGTCGGGAGATTTTTAATTTTTTTGCCGTCGCATCAATATTATTGCCATTCAGTTGAAGTTCAACAAGCACAATCTTCCGACAGTATTCATCAACCTTATCTTTGAATGACTTTGCCGAAACTCTTGATAATCCCAAATCATCGACATCAATATACTCCTTATTACAAGTCAGAAATGCCTGTCTTAATATCCCCTCAAGTTGTCGGGCATTGCCCGGAAAATCATAATTTATTAAGCATTCTCTTGCTCTATCAGTTAAACCTGCAACAAATCCTTTGTGATTTCCTCTTATTTTCTGTAAAAGATGCGCAATCAAATCCGGGATTTCTTCCCGACGCTCACGTAGAGGTGGAATTTTAATAATGGGTGAATTTATTCTGTAGTATAAGTCCTCACGGAATTTTCCCTGTTCCACAAGTTTCTCGAGATCCTGATTTGTTGCAAAAATAAATCTAACATTTACAATTTTCCCTTCATTACTACCCAATGGAATAACCTTTTTATCCTCCAGCACCCTTAAGAGTTTTGCCTGAACATCTAAGGGTAATTCAGCAATTTCATCAAAGAAGAGTGTGCCATTGTTTGCATACTCTATCTTACCCAGTTTGTCATATCGCGCATCAGTAAATGCACCTTTTTTATAGCCGAACAACTCGGATTCAAATAGTGTCTCAGGAATAGCCGCACAATTCACAACCACAAATTTCTCACTCCCCCTAAGGCTAGCGTTGTGTATTGCCGACGCAAGTAACTCCTTTCCTGTACCACTTTCGCCAACGATCGATAGATTTACATTCTGCAAGGCAAGATGATGTGCCTTTGTTTTTATTTTCTTTAACCCAACAATATCATCAAATTTGTAAGGGGCAACGATTGACAATGTTCTATTTTCGTTCACTGATAGATTTGTTACTGGTTCTAATATAAATAGCAGTGTACTATTATATTCTTTGCGCAGTATCAAAAAACTCATGGCTAAACGTTCTGATTTGAAAACTTCGTTTATAATTTCTTTATTCCTTAAAATTTCATCATCAAAGTTTTTAGTAATTTTATCCTTGGGTAGAATATTTAATATCTTCTTTGCTCGTTCACTTAACCAGAGAATATTGCCGTTGTAACCAGTTGCTACAGTTATTAGATTGAGAAGGTTCGATAGATTGATGAAAAAATTGAATTCAATTAATTTTTTGTATTCCTGTTCAATAAGGCTTGCCAAGATTTTTATCAGAGCAAAGGTATGGGGATGGCCTTTCTTTTCCGGGTGGACAATGACAATCGTACCCAGTAAAACATCACCATAAAATACCGGCGCACAGAAACAGGCACCAGACTGAAAGATTTTCAAGTAATATTCGTTTCCTTCAACATATATTGGCTTTAAATATTTGAGTGTAAGTGCAACTGCATTTGTACCAGCGTCCTCCTCACGTAATGATCCACCTTCACCCAGTCCTAATTTTATACGGCTTTTAATTATTGATTCAGGGCCTAATATCATTAAGATATAACCATCCCGGTCTGTCAAAACCAAAATTGAGCCACACAATTTGAATGTCTCACTGCAGATTTTCATGTAAGGAAAAGCCGCCTCTATAAAAAGTTCATTATATTTTTGACACTGGATGAGTGCTGACTCTGATAACGAATTAGTAATACGCCTTTTATTGGGCTCCAACCCCATTTTCTGACATCGTCTTTTTGACTTAATGATCCAGTTTTCTCTCTCAGTCATTTTCTTCGTTAAAAACACCAGTAGTTAAAATAATATCTCATATCAATATGAAACATTTCTTTTTGAATCCCCTTACTCCACCTTTGAAAAAGGCGGATTGTTTGTAAACATTTTATCTTTAAAATTCCCTATTAAAAACTAAAAGGTATAAGATCCAGATACATCTTTAAGGGACGGGGCCTTATACCTTCGGCACAATTATATGCAGAAATTAAATGATGTCAATACTTCGATGAAAGGGAAATACACATTTTAATACCAGATACTAGAAACCAGCAATCCCCTTTTACAAAAGGGGGAAATAGTTCAATCTAAAATTTAAATTTTATATCTATTTTAAAATTAAATTTACTATATTTTTCTTTATACAAATCCCAGGATTTTTGCAATTGTAATCTTTAATTCCTCCCTCATTATCTCGGCGATAACATTGAGCGAACCGAGAAAAGTAATCTTCTCTTTTTTGATAATTACACCGCCTGATAGTTTATCATCAGCCGTTATTTGAAAATTGTAGCCTTCCTGGGTCAGAAATTTTTCCAGCTGACTGCGATATTTTTTCAAATCACCTGAAGAAAGATAGAGTTCACCTTGTTTTACGCCACTATTTTTTACTAATTCCTTAAGGAAGTTGCTGTATTCCTTGTGTTCTGGTAATTTTTTTATCGCTGACTTTAGCACATCATCTATATGCTCCTGCATTTCTGTTGTCAATTTCTTATTGTAAAAAAGCCTTTCCTGGGCAATTGCCCGCATTATCTCTTCTTGCTTTTTTTTCTCAACCTCTTCGTTTAAGTTCTTTTCCTGCGTTGCAATCTTTTGTTCATATTCCTTTCTTATTTTTTCTATTTCATTCTTATACCTCTGGGCAATTGCCTCAGCCTCTTTTTTTGCCTCATCAAGAATCTTTTCTATGACGCTCTGCATATTACAACTTCATTCCCATCAGACTCAAGATTGTAACAATCAATCCCAACACTGCATAAATTTCCACAAGAATACCATATATAACAGCCTTTGCCGATTCCTGTGGTCTTTTGGCGACCATCTCTATACCTGCGGTACAGACCTTTCCCTGCCAGATCGCAGATACAAGTCCGGCAAGGGCGACGGGCATGCAGGCAAAGAAGAGCTGCAATCCCTGCCAGAGGGAAATCACCGGGATTGTGCCGCCCAATAAACCAGTCTTGGTCATCAAAAGGAATGCACCAAGAAATCCATAAAAACCTTGAGTTCCCGGCAATGCTACAAGAATCAATAACTGCCCGAATTTGTCCGGGTCTTCACTCAGAACCCCATTTGCTGCCTGTGCTGTATAACCAATGCCAATTGCCGAACCAATGCCGGCAAGGATTGCCGCAAGTGCACCACCAGCAATAGCGATCGCCATACCTAATGGGTCAGTCATTTTGCCTCCTTTCACCCCCTCCTTTATCCTCCCCCTTCATGGAGAGGGCAAGGGTGAGGGTTGCTATTTAAGTTCCACATACTTTGTCTCCATACCAAAGGGCCTGAACATTTTACCGCCGCCTGCATAAAACCTGCCAAAGAATTCAATATAATGTAGCCGCATTGTATGAATAAATCCACCCAATGTATTTATCACGATATTAAAACTATGACCCGCAATCAATATTATAATTGCGAGTATAATACCAACGATCGGAATTTTCAGGACCATCCAGGCAATCATATTTATTGTCACGGCGATACCCCCGGTAACCATCCCCAAAGCCATCAGTCTAACATACGATAAAACATAACTTAAGAATGAGGTTATTCCATAAAGTGTATAAAGACCCCAGGCAATTCTTACCAAAACTTTTTTGCCTTGACGGAAACGGACAATACCAATGACAAGTAGCACAAGGCTCATATATTTGAAAAAGGGCGGAAAGACTTTCATCAGCATTCCAATAATGAACAAAACGATCAGTGTCCATAGAACTTGGTCCAGGACTGGCGGATTGCCTGTGCGGTTGGAAAACAGAATAATTCCCGATACCGAAAGCATTATCAAAACCTTTAGAATCGGCGATTTGAATATTGTGAAGTATGCCGGCAGACAGATGATCAATACAAACCAGGTGAAGTTTTCAAATATTGCCCTTGCATATTCTTTGTTGCGCAGATCATCAAAGACCTCAATGAGCACACCGAGCAAAACATGGATATAACCAATGGCAAGAGAAAGATAGAAAAGGGGCATAGGATTTGCCAGCGGATCAAAAAGCATCAATTTTTTAAGATTTTTGAAAAATCCGATACCAATCAAGTCAAATAAATTTCCTGCCCAGCCACCAACCATGCTTCCGGTAAATATGGTGATTATGCCGCCAGCGAAGAGAATCCATAACAAACTTTTATCGCCTGGCACACGGCGCATCAAATACAGGGAAAATAAAGCCAGAAATATACCATAGATTGCATCAGTCAGGCACAGGGCAAAGAATATGGGGAAAAAGACTGCAATAAACGGCGTGGGATCATACTCTCTCTGCTCAGGCATACTATACAACCTTATCAACATTTCATAAGGTGTGCTCCACCAAGGGTTCCTAATTGCAATAGGTGGTTTTTCATCAAGTTCTGGTGCAATCTTTTCAAATGCTACAAGTTTATAATCCCCGACAATTTCCTTGAGTTTATCAATATCCCTCTTTTTTATCCAACCAGTGATACATATTGTAGAAGATGTCTCGGGAAGTGCAGATACAATACCATTCTTTCTGAATTCGTTATCTATCCAGTCATAGACGATTTTCAGATTTATAAATTCCTGGGCAAGGTTGATTTCTCTCTGGTCTAATTCCTCAAGACGCTGGGTTATCGTTTCAATCTGCTTATTATATTCATTGATCAGTTCAGCAGGTATCTGGTCAATGTCTGGCAATTCTACAATTTCACAACCGATTTCAATCAACCGACCTTTAAATTTTTGTGCATCTGATTGACGCACAAAAAATAGACCAAATATTTTTGAACCAATCCTGTTCACAATTTCACCGGAAAAAGGAATGTCGGTTATTGCTTTTTCAGTCGTTGCTAACAGTTCTTCAGATTTTATCTGTACTACAATGGTCTCAACCTGTTTGAATTCCTTGAGGACACTCAATTTATGCCTCAAGGGTTCAAACGGCATTAATAACGATATACTATTTTTTAAATTCTGTAACTGGTTTCGAAGTGTTTCCCGCTCCTGCTTTATCTGTTCAAGTTCCTGTGCTGTGCGTTGAAAATCATATTTTCGGATTAGCTGTTCAAACTCCTGCAGTTTCATAGGAATACGCGGGCTCACAAAATTATCCAAAATGCCCTTTTTCTGATACCTTGCAATCTGAGATATTGCTTCTTTGATCTTTTCCAATTCTTCGGGTGAATAGATCGGCGCTTCTTTCAATTCGGTAATATGTATAATCTTCAGTTTATGCAACCTGCCCAGAAATGTATCTTTAATACTTTTATGAACGACAATTACAATCTTTTCTAACGGGACTGTTGCCATTTCAAAATAATCTCCTGCACTTTTTCCACTGCCCTGTTTTTGGAGTCTTTCATTCTGTTATTCAATTCCTTAATCATTTTCTTATATTCATCCTCTATCACCTTACGCTGTTCAGCAACGATCTTCTCCACCTGTTGCTGACTTTCTTTTATATATTCTCCCCTTTTCTGGCTTATACTATCGAGTCTTTGTTGAAGTTCTGATTTTATCTGCTCAAGGGACTGAATTCCTTTCTGTTCTGCCTGCTTTTTTATCCTTTCTGCCTCTGCCTCAGCCTTTTTAATTTCCTCAATTAAATCCATTTCACCTACCTTTTACCAAGAATTTCTTTTACCCTCATTAATCTTGTTAAATCAGACCTTTCAATCTCGGATAATTTTAGATTGATATATTTTATCGTCTCTTCTATGGATGGAATGAGAATAAATTCAAGGGCATTCACCCGACGACGGGTCTTTTCAATTTCAATCGCAAGAATTTCCAGAGCCGTTTCTAATTCTGCAATCCTGAGCAAACCTTCAAGTAAACTGTCAATCTTTTTCAGCGCGAGGTCAAGGTCTCCTGAGGTGTTTAAAAATCCGTAACTGAGCATTGTGCCAGAAATCTTTCTGATAAATTTAGGGATCCGCACATTGAAAACCCGCTCGGTAGTATATTCTATCTCAATTTTTTTATTTGTGCCCAATAATGCCTCTTCTGTAGTATTTGGTGCCTGCTTGCTTGAGGCAAAATAGAAATAACTGTAGGCTAATTGTAACTCTTTTTCAATATTTAATCTCAACCCCTGAATCTGTTTTATTAATTCCATTATCTTTCTTATCAATTCATCCTGTTTATCCTTTAATAATTTATGGCCACGCCGGGCAATAACATTTCTGCGTTTTAATCTCAGAAGTTGCATCCGGGTTGGAGGAATGTCTAATTTCATAATACAACCTTTATTATTTAAGCAGATCTTTCTTCTGTATCATAATATTTTCTTAAATAATCTTCCCTTACCCGCTTCATCTCAGTTCTTGGCACAAGCTTTAATAATTCCCAGCCTAAATTTAGTGTCTGCTCAATTGTGCGGTTCTCGTACTCATCCTGATTGATATATCTCTGTTCAAATATTGTAGAGAATTTCAAATAAATCTTATCTATATCAGACAATGCTGCCTCACCGAGGATTATTGCAAGTTCCTGTGCCTCTTTCCCCCTTGAATAACAGGCAATCAATTGGTTGAATAAATCTGCATGATCTTCGCGGGTCTTGCCCTTACCAATGCCTTTATCCTTTAACCTTGAAAGCGATTGCATTACATCCACTGGCGGCAGAATTTTTTTGCGATAAAGTGCCCGGGAAAGGATGATCTGACCTTCGGTAATATAGCCGGTCAAATCTGGAATAGGATGGGTCTTATCATCCTCGGGCATTGTCAGGATTGGAATCAGGGTGATAGATCCTTTTTTTCCTTTTATTCTTCCTGAACGTTCATAGACCGTTGCCAGGTCAGTATAAAGATAACCTGGATAACCACGACGGCCCGGAATCTCTTTTCTTGCGGCAGAAATTTCACGCAGCGCCTCAGCATAATTTGTCATATCACTGAGGATGACAAGTATATGATAACCCTTGGTAAACGCAAGATACTCAGCAACTGTGAGCACAACCCTTGGTGTTGAAACCCTTTCAATTGCCGGGTCATCAGTGAGATTCAAAAATAATACAACCTTTTCCAGGGCACCGGTTGTAGTAAAATTGTTGATGAAAAAGTTTGCCTCTTCAAATGTAATACCCATGGCACCAAAGACAATCGCAAACTCTTCACCTTTCTGGAGCACGGTTGCCTGCCTCACAATCTGTGCAGCAAGCCGGTTATGGGGAAGACCAGAGCCAGAAAATATAGGAAGCTTTTGTCCTCGCACAAGTGTATTAATACCATCAATTGCTGAGATACCAGTCTGGATAAATTCATTTGGATAATCCCGCGCCGTAGGATTTATTGGTGCACCATTAATATCAAATAGTGCCTCAGGCACAATATCAGGACCTTCGTCAATTGGTCTGCCCATCCCATCAAAGACCATTCCAAGCATCTTTGATGATACACCAATCTGCATGGTTTTGGCAAGAAACCGCACACGACAGTTTGCTACATCAATACCAGACGAACCTTCAAAGATCTGGACCAATGCCTTGTCACCATTAACCTCAAGTACCCTGCCCCTTTTTCTCTCGCCGGTCTGGGTATATATCTCTACAAGCTCCTCATATTTAACACCGCGTGTCCCTTCAACAAGCAAAAGGGGACCACTCACATTGGCAATGCTCGTGTATTCCTTAATCATTTTACCACTCCCGTAGAAGTTTTATTTAATAATTCTTTGAAATCCTTGGTGACTTCATCCTTTATTTCATCAATATGTGCAAGATTTTTCTCATCAGTATATTTTGCCCGGGCAATCTTTTCCCGCACTGGCATGCGGACAATGTCATTAAATGGGACGCCTTTGTCTAGCGCAGTTTGGGCTTGATTATAATAAAACAAACACAGGTTAAGTATTTTATATTGCTTGGATAACGAAGTGTATGTATCAATCTCGTGAAAGGCATTCTGGTGCAGAAAATCCTCACGGATTGAACGCGCACCCTCAAGCAGTAATCGATCCTGTGGGGATAAGGCATCTATTCCAATAAGCCGCACAATCTCCTGCAGTTCAGCCTCCTCTTCTAATATTCGCATTGTCTCTTTTGATAAGGTAGTAAATCCCGCAGCAACATTATCTAAGTCATCACTCACCTCATCCACATAAAGGGAATATGAGTTTAGCCAGCTGATTGCCGGAAAGTGGCGCTGATATGCAAGTCGGTCTTCAAGGCTCCAGAATACCTTTACTACACGGAGCGTTGCCTGAACCACGGGGTCTGCAAGATCACCGCCTGGCGGCGATACTGCACCGATTACACTTAAGGCGCCTTCGCGCTCAGGGTTTCCTAATGATTTTACCTTTCCTGCCCTTTCATAGAATGAACTTATCCGTGCACCAAGATATGCGGGATAACCTTCTTCGCCGGGCATCTCCTCAAGCCTTCCTGAAATCTCTCTCATTGCCTCAGCCCATCTTGATGTTGAATCAGCCATCAATGCTACGGAATAACCCATATCCCGGAAATATTCTGCAATCGTTATGCCGGTATAGACCGATGCCTCCCTTGCGGCAACTGGCATATTTGAGGTATTTGCCACAAGCACGGTCCTTTTCATCAATGGTTCACCACTCTTCGGATCTTTTAACTCGGGGAATTCAATGAGCACATCGGTCATTTCATTACCCCGTTCACCACATCCCACATAAACAATTATCTCCGCATCTACCCATTTTGCTAATTGATGTTGGATTACAGTCTTTCCTGAACCAAAAGGTCCTGGGCAACAGGCAGTGCCCCCTCGGGCAATGGGAAAGAATGTATCAATAACCCTCTGGCCCGTACCAAGGATTGTGGTCGGTGCCAGACGCTGGGCATAAGGTCTGGGCACACGTACAGGCCAGTGCTGGATAAGATTGAATTTTTTTATACCATCCTCGGTTTCTACTACATAAACAATATCTGATACCTTGAATTCGCCAGTTTTTATTTCTTTTAACACACCGGAAATCCCTGGTGGAATCATAATTTTATGGATAACAAGAACCGACTCCTTGATTTCACCGATAATATCGCCGGGTGCAATCTTTATCCCTGGTTTCACCAATGGTTTAAATTTCCATAATCTCTCTCTATCAAGGGCAGGCACCTGAATGCCCCTTGTAATATTTGCACCACTCTTTTCTTTTATTAAATTCAATGGACGCTGGATTCCGTCATATATGGATTCAATTAAACCTGGACCGAGTTCCACAAAGAGTGGCTGGTCAGTAAGGAATACCGGGTCTTCAGGGCCAATACCCGAAGTATCTTCATAAACCTGAATTGATGCCCGGTCACCATCCAGTCCAATAATTTCACCGATTAGCCTTTCATTACTCACGCGCACTACATCATACATCTTTGCGCCGATTACGTTCCGGGCAATAACGAGCGGTCCTGAGACCTTAACAATTTCGCCCTGTCTCATAAATCCTCCAGAAATATATCAGCACCAACAGCCTTTTTTATTATACCCCTGAGCCTTTCAATAGCAATTCTGGTCTTTGTTTTACCCATTGAAAACGGAATCAAACAGGGAAAGGTCTCGGTTTGATACTTTTTTAAGACTTCGGAAAGTTCCTCAGTAAATTCTTCAGTAAAAAGAATTATACGCATACCCTGGTCTATTATTTCAAGGATCTTTTTTTCTGCCTCGCCCTTTTCAATAAAAAAGACCTTTGCGCCGGTTGCTAAAAATGGCAATATGTTCTGTTTTCTACCGACAATTGCCAGGTCACCAGACATCCGGGATACTCTCCTTTAATTGAGCTGCAAGAATATTATACTCCTTTCCCATATAGACCTGGCGTAATCTTTTTATCTCTGCCATTTTAAATTGATAATAACCGAACAATGGTTCAACACCAAAAGTATAAAATCTTGCCATCTTTAAAAATTGTAATTTCATTTCATCACACAAACGCTCCAGCCTTAAAAAAGAACCCTGGGAATTGAGAAACGCACTGCCCTGCTCAATCAATTGCTCATATTGTGTATTACGAAATTCCCTTGC
>Ga0172365_10000043_pt1 | contig 64935 bp, 71 predicted proteins | sample LakKivSesite48cm_FD_114535 | JGI IMG/M metagenome (GOLD analysis project Ga0172365, IMG submission 114535) | Sediment microbial communities from Lake Kivu, Rwanda - Sediment site 48cm | ecosystem: Environmental > Aquatic > Freshwater > Lake > Sediment | place: Rwanda: Western Province, Lake...
ACGGGGATTGCACAGCTCCTTCCAATTCTCAGCGGGTTGGATATCGATCTATTTGATGGCATGGACCCCGTAGCTAACCCGATTGATCTTGATATCGTCCGTCAGGCTTTTACAAATACCTGTATCAGAGGGGGCATAAGTGAGGCGGTGACGCTGTCGCAGGGCACCTCGGAAGAGATTCGAAAATCAGTAAAGCGATCGATCGAGTCTCTGGCTCTGGGAGGAGGTTTCATACTCGGACCGATTTATTCGATTTTGACCAGGGAAACGTGGGAAAGAAAAGTGCCCGTCCTCATGGAGGCATGGAAGAAATACCGTGAGTATCCGATTCGTAGTTCATGACGAATTGGCGCGCGCCTCCATTACGGCTGAAGGGAGCAAGAAATCAACCGTGCCGAGGTTTTCACCGCGATCCGCCAGCAAGCCAAAGAGTACGGCCAAGATATCTCCTATAAGAAACTTGGCGTGATCATTCGTGACCTCGGATTCAGGCCTGGCAAGAACACCAAGCGAGTCGGAAAGCGGAAGATTCGCGTCCTTCTTCTTGACAAGCGCGCTCTGAGACACACTCCGCAGTCGGAAGAAGAAAGTACTCAAGGAACAGCCAGAAGGTGCCGTCTCCGATCAAGTGCTGGACCTGTCATGCCAAGGCCGCTTCCGAGCGAGACGATATTCATGCCTTTAGGCGAGTCCTGATCAGCCTGATCCGATGTTGGGTCCAAGCCGCCTAGTTTCCGAACCGTCCCTTCTTGGCCCTAATCTCCTTTGAAGCGCTCTTTATCGCGACACTCGCATACGGGTCGTGCTCGTCTTTCAGGGCTTGAACGAATGGTTCCACTGTCCTTTTATCTCCTATCCTTCCAGCTTCTCATCTTGCTGCTTTTCGAACACAGGAATCCGCACGTTCATCCTTTTGCCAAATACCATTACGCCCAGAACTACAACGACAACCGCCGCACCAATTACAAGAGTTGTTGAAAGCTCCGCTCCCTTCTCCACCGTAAAGGATAAAGACCGACTTACAGCTCCCTCGTGGTCTTCATCCCCAACCCATCTAGCAGACACCCTCCAAACACCGGCCTCGTCGGGGGAATAGACAAGACTAAAAGAGCCGTCAGAAGACGCCACGATTTTCTGAACAGTCTTGGTCTTGTGCGTGAAGGTCAACTCCACATCAACACCGCCGTGAAGGGGCGAAATAGCGCCCGACACGGTCACAGGCTCACCCACTCTGGCGGTCAGTGGCGTTACAGAGCAAGAAATCGTACTGCTCTTTTCCTTGGTCCTGAATTGAAAGACGGACACCTGATTTCCATGAGCTAGATAGATCCTGCCAGTCCTAGGATTCGCAGCGAGAATAGGCCAATAGCCCAAGCCTAGGCTTGTAAGTATCTCATGTGTAGTGCCGTCGAGAACGTACAAGGTGTTACCCTTCCTTGTGTATAGAAGATTGTGAAGGGGGTCAACCGCCTCGATTTCACCTTCGTATTCTGACAGCTCCTCCCAGGTCGTGCCGTCTAGAACCACGTTCGGAAAATGTTCTTCATAATACTCGTTGAGGATTGGCTTACAAGTATAGACATAGTTGGTGAAGGAGTTAACCATCACCCCATCACTAAGGAACAGGGACGATAGCTCTACGGTGTCTACGATTCTATGGGTATCGCCGTTGATGACGTATATGGCGTAGTCCCCGGTCCATATGGCATATATGCGATTTGTCGCAGGATTAACGGCTACAAACACACTTTCGACGTACGGGCACTCGTCGCTGCCCGGTATCGCCACCGAGGCGACAAGCCCGAGAGTTTCCCCGTCGTATACTGCCACGCGATCGGCCTCACACCTGATTGCATGGGGATCCGCTATGTAAACAAAGTTTGTGATTGGATTAACCGCAATCCCTTCCGAGCTCAAAATCATCTCTGGTATCTCGCCGACCGCCCGGTTCGTGTCGCCATCGATGACACAAATCCGCGCCTGTGACCAACCTCCGACGAATATGCGATTGGTTTGAGAGTTGATCGCAAGAGGACAGCGGGAGTTGGGATCAAATTCTAGGGGGATTTCTGCTACCACCTCATTTGTCTCACCGTCTATGACTATCAGTCCCCCTTCGACACCGACGTATACTCGGTCTGTCACCTCGTTAACAGCTATGCTCTTAGACATATTATACAGGGTAATCGTAGCCACGGCTTCCAAATGGGGAGCGCATTCTTGTGTCACCCGGTAATGCGCAAGATCATGAGCTTGAGCTGAACAAGCGAAGGTATTAGCTGTTAGAAACGCCAGGAAGATAACAGAGTAGTACCTGCACAGTACTCCATCCATCCCTGTATTCTTCGAGACTTAGCCAGTCTACGTTTATACAGCTTCTGCATTCTTAATGAAGAATAAGGTGCCGTGTGCGCCTTCTCGCAACGAGTGTGTGCGAGCTGGTGGATGCTGTCTTGACTAGGTCAGACGCAGGGTCAAGGGCACCGAGGCCGCTGCCGACTGACACCATGTTCATGCTGATGCTGGTGCACCTGAAGGCAAAGGTCGACGAAATAGAAGGAAAGGCAAATGATACGGCAAGCATACCTGAGCAGCAGAACCTCAAAGGAACTTAGACCTCCACCTCAGGCCTTTATCTCAAGTTTCTATCGGGCTCTAAACACCTAACCAGTGGCGTATCCGGCATGGGCAAAAAGACAAGATACGCTCTCCGCCCAGTAATTATCTTTCTAAGGAGCGTTACACCTAGAGAAGCCCACCTGTTTCTCGGGGTTCTACATCTTCGGGATGAACACCTTAACCAGGTAGATTATGGTCAGATGAACCGGATAGTAAATGTAGAAAAGGTACTTCCTCCACGCGGGGTAGCTGGAATTCCCTCTATCTCTTACCTTTGTGTTGATATCTAGGTGGCCGCCCTTGTAGAGAAGGATGATCGGTAGAGCCAGCAGGGAGAATATCTGTATGTCAGACACCAACAAAAATGGGGCATTGAGCAGGACTATCGCCAAGATGCCGTTTTTGGTGTTTTCCTTTAGGACGAGCATAAGGACTATCAACGCGATTCCATATGCTCCATAGTCAAAGTTCAGGAACTGGGATATCAAAAGGCTTGGGAGGATGAGCCAAGGCTGAAGGAGCGATGCTAGACCAAGGGAAAGAGTGAAAAATACATTAAGCGTTCCGAGCGGCTCAAGTCCAAGCGCTAGGTAAAACGGCACTTGTGAGATGAGGGCGAAGGCGGAGAGCCTTGTGAGATAATGCTCTGCATTCCGCGTGCTCTCCATCCCCAAGACCAAGAGATAGGAGAAGAGTGGAAATGCAAGCCTTCCCACTATCCGAAGAAACATGCACCCAGGGTACAAAGCAGCTCCTATATGGTCTACCGTCATCGACACAATAGCCACTATCTTCAGAAGTTCCCTACCTTGGTCAAAGTTTCTCCGCGTGGGAGCCTTGCCTTCGAGCATTCTAAGATCTTCGTAGATTGCACGAGTATCTAAAGATACGCCGCAATTTGGGCACATCTTGCTTCCTTACATTCATGTAATGGTGTTCCGCATTTGGGGCAGTATGGTAACCATGTCACCAAGAGAAAACGCGTTTAGGCAAGAAAGTTTCTGCGATGTTGAAGTTCTATGAATAAAGCATGGTAACGATCAGACCTTATTGCTGTCAAGAGCCACCGCGCTCACTCTCGCAGTCTCTTCCTAATCTTTGCTTTCAGGTCTTGCCGAGATGTGACCCCCCTGCGTCCTATACAGTATTCTGCACGAGAAGAGGAAGAAGAGGGTAGAGAACCATTCTTATACTTGACACTGAGTCCATGTTGTGCACGCCAGGATGAGAACGTGATTCGTCTGGAGACAGCCTCGCGACGTCACAACGAAGCGGAGGATTCCTTAACGGTTGTGGGAACAGGTTACAGGGGGGACGTGACCATGAACTGGATCACGGTCCTCCGTGGGCAGTCTTATTAAGACTGGAACGGCTGAGATGCAGCAAGCATTGTTCACCTATCAGTTCGAGGGACAACGTGTGAGCAGTGTACATCTGGAACCCCTTGTCAAATGGATGGAACCCTTGACCCGCAAGGGACTAGAAGTCCCAGAGAGAAGGAGATTGGTCTTTGCGATCCTTCTCTGTGAGAACCATCCATTGGGCTTCGAGGAGGCAGCCGCTTGCATAGCCGTGGCCTTCCCAGAACAACTCGTCTCAGCTAGCCCGAATGAATTCGCCTTGAGGGACTCCTTCCCTTGTGAGACAATTCTCCACGAAGAGATGACCCTGGAATGGGGATACCGTCTGCATATACCTAGCCGATACTTGGTGGGGGGGCCTTTCAGTCTCAGAAGTCACACCTGCCTGCACGAGGGAGGCGAGCTATGGGATGTCCATCAGCTACCCATCAAGAAGGAGGCCCCAACCGATTGGTTTCTTTCTATTGAAGGATTCCTGCTCTCCTTGATTGAGGACATACCTCAGCGAGAACCGGACCTCGCCAGGTCATGTTTCCTCTACGAGGATCCTGTGGAAAGCACGAAGTTGGTCAGGAAATGGACCTTCATTATTGGACCTGAGGTCAAGAAGGGAATATTCAGCAGACCGGTGCCGACTAGGATCCTAGCCGCGGGAATCTACACTTCAGAGGGCGAAAGCACAGATGAATAGATAGAGAAGATTCTTTGAATAGGACTGGGAATAGAGTAACGGGACAACGCTAGCTGGAAGAACTCACCCTTGGTCCGCCAGTTCGTACTTGAACTCTTGGCCTCTCCCTTTTGACCCTTTGAACCCTAAGCCATTTCGGAATGCTGAGTAGGGCCTAGGCTGAATTTCTGAGGGGCCAGAAGCAAGCCAAGCCGCAGCAACTCAGGTACTTGAAGCACTGCGTCAGGAAGAAGATCAGCCTCTTCAAGGAGAACGACCTTCCGCCCATACTTGGCAACGACTGGGCAAGGCCCCTGTTTCAAGCCGCTATCGCGAACAATAGCAGAAGTGCTATGGATTTCAATAGCGCCCCAGGCCAGGCACAGGAAGCAATGTTTTATCCGTCAGGAACGGATGAACTGCGGGCCCGTGGCCAAGTACGGATCAAGGCGTCGGCCTCCGGAGCCGACAAACGCGGGTTCGAATCCCGCCGGGCCCGTCCAACCCTTTGTTTGTGAATGAGACACTTCCGCCAGGCCAGTGGATCCAAAGGCACCTCTGCTATTGACCTCAATGGCGTCGTTGAACGATCCTTCGACCATCTGATTCAGAACGCGTGTACAATCCGCGTGTCTCGCATTGGTGACCCTGGACTGTCTCTCTGTGTGGTCGAGACAAGGGCCAGGGGATCCTCCGAGTACCTTTTTGAGGCTGCATTTCGTGGCCCATGACTAGGTAATGGTTTATAGGCCAAGTCCGATGAAAGCTCCCATGATTGGCGACTATATGATCTTCGGCGGCATCGCCATCATAGCCGTTGGTTTCCTATTGCTTATCTTAGCTTTGGTTCTGTCGCTCAGGGGGAGAGGCGGCCAGGTAAGGAAGGGCGCCATCATCATGATGGGGCCGATACCAATAATCCTCGCCGACGATCCCCAGACGGCCAAGTCCCTTATGGTACTGGCGTTGCTCTTGATGGCGACATCGATTGTCCTCATCCTACTTTCAATGGTGAGCTAGGACATGGGCAGCACCGACAGCGAGAAAGCGCCCATCGGTGCCCTTGCAACGATCGCGACCGTAGCGATAGCGTTGGGTGTCGTAGTGGTGATAGCTGGCGCGTTGACGTCAGCGAAGGACATCAGCGCTGGAGGCGTCATCCTCATTGGCCCGATTCCGATAGTGATCGGGAGCGGATCACTCGGGGAGCTGTTGGCTGTCCTAGCCACATTGTTGACATTAGTGCTGTTGGTCGTCACGCTGTATTGGATGCTAGCGAGGCGAAAACCATAGCGCGCCCAGTCGGAAGTCCGCATGATATTAGGAGACTACCGCCTTTGAATTGCGAACTTCGTCGTGTCATTTGATATCTCGGCTGTCTATAGCAACACCGGGTTGCTCCACGCTTTCTTTCCGTCGGAGTCTGTGATCTCAAGTCTGAGATACTTCTGGAAGGCGACTCCCTCCAAGCGCAGACGGGTTATGTTCTTGTTCCTTAGCTCAAGGTGCGCGATTCGATTCCCGAGTTCAATTCTGGCCTTCTCAACTCCTTCAGCATTCCTGTCCGTTGACACTCTTATCATGCCGTTCCTGGCGTCCTTCACTCTCTCGTAGCTATCGGTGGATGCGCTGAAACCGACCCCGCCCATTGAAATCAGGTCTACCCTCCTTACGGGCGAGAACCTTGCCTCGGCGGTCCCGTTGGAATAGGTGAAACTCTCTATTGAGGGGCCCATTGTCGAGTAAAATCGGCCTTCTCTGATGGAGGCCAGTATCCCCTCCGCGGTTTCTTCCTTCACCTTGGTCCATATCCAGCCCCCGGCCGAATCTATTGGATACCAGTGAGCGTCATCTACGGCGAATCCGTATGGCCTCTTGCCCAAGGCGAGGAGGTTGTCCCAGTGAACCGTGGAGAATCCCTTTGCGACTAGGACATCGCACCCTGTGTTGTACACCTCGATGCCGAGGGAATTATTCACTTCTGATAGATCCTGTGTAGTGAGCCTCGACCAGTAGGGATGAGCGATGAAGGCAAGTCCCTTGACGCTAGCGACATAATCAAGCAGTGAACCCAAGGACTCCAGTTTGCGTTTCTGCAGGGCGTCATTGTCTTCGACGTTCAACGCCACGACGTGATAGCTATCACCAAGGATAGCATGACCTGCGACAATCTCAGTCCCGGGGATTAGCGTTAGCTTCTGGGACTCTGTCTTGGTGATTACCTCGTGGTCGGTCAAGGCGATGAAATCATACTCGCAGGCGGAGTAGTGATCTACTACCTCCTGAGGAGCCCAGCGGCCATCTGATTCTGTGGTGTGACAGTGAAGGTTCCCCCTCAGCCATTTGCCTGGCGAGTCGAACAGGTTGTCGTCCATGGCGACTGGGGCACAGACCGAGTCTTAAGATTTAAGTTCCGAAGCCATTCTAGGCCGGAAAGATGAGAGTCGCATTTCTCCGGAATTTCACGCTGAAGAAGGGAGACTCCATGGCGACAGACATGATAGGATACGGCGTTACAGTTCCGGGCGCGATCATAGAGGAGATGAGAAAACGGGGGGTAGACGTTGTTGATGTCACACCGCAAGTGGAGGAGGTGGATCCAACTCGGGCGAAACTATGGTGGACATACGAGGGCTACAAGCAGGTCACGGACCTACTGATGCGAAGAGAGGTGGATTCGATATTCATATTCCACATCTTCCATCAGTTCCCGGGCGAACTGAGAAGAGTGATCTGCGACACGAAGAGCAAAGCCCGCTTGGTCGGTTACACGCACGGCAGTCACTGGGATCCATCCGACACCTTCAGATTCATCTTCTACCCCAACATGGAACTGTTGGACCTAGCGAACCTCTATTGTCTTGACACGATCTTCTTAGTATCAGAGTACTTCAGAGGGATTCTGAGAACGGAGATAGGCAAGCTCAACCAGAAGATCGCCCAAGAGATATACGATAAGATCAGCGTCGTCGGGTTGCCGATAAACACCGGGCTCATAGATAGGTACAAGAAGTCCAAGAAGTTCGATGACCTTACTGTGGTCTTCAATCACAATCTTATCTCAAGCAAGGACCCAATCATGTTCGTGAACGTCATGGATCGTCTGATGAAGACTCACGACTTGAAGGTCATATTCACGAGGAATGTTTGCGAGGACCCTCAGATTTCCGCCGCGTTGAAGAAGTTCAAAGCCGACCACCAGAGAGATGTGACGTTCATAGAGAAACCGGGAGCAGATCCCTACTATCCGATCCTCTGGCAGTCTCACATACAGGTCTCCACAGCTTCCCACGAGACCTTGGGAGTCGCGACGCTGGAGTCCATGTACACTGACACATGCTGTATTCTGCCCAACCACTGTAGCTATCCGGAGATAACCAGCCACTACGAGGACTGTTTGTATCCGTACAGCGAACAAGCTCTGTATGACAAGCTAAAACACGTGATAGAAGATGAATCCGCAAGGAACAGGATTGCGAGGGATCTGAAGAAAAGAGTCGAGAAGTACTACCCGGAGAACGTCACCGCCAAGATACTACAATCCATGCAAGAATAGCCCAGGACCGTTCTCTCCTGTCACGCGTTGGAATATCAGCAGCACGAAGAAGCGACGGAATCAGTACCAGCCTAGGGTTCCTTCTCGCTTGGATCTATTCAATCCCCATTGGAATACCTTGTAGCCGACGGGCAAGAGTATGACGGCGAACACTGATCCCTCTAGGAATTGGATCAGGATGCTTGGATCTAGGAGCGAAGGGTTGGTCAGCATGGAAAGCCGACAGAGGTGATAGACCCACGTTTGGGGAAGGAACCACGAAATGGTTGAAGCGCCAGGGAAGAATATCGTGTCCAAATAGATCACCGGAAACGCGATCCCTGCAAAGAGGTTTTGGAGGACGTTTATCGCCCACGTGATGGGATCCGTGGACTTGGTCACGATCCTCAAGCCCGTGGAGATCATGGCCAAACCGACCAATATGGCGGCTGAGACTGTGAAGGCTACAATGGTAGAGGGAACGTTTACGTTCAACTTCACGTGAAAGAAAGAGATGCCGATAATCAAGTAGGGAATGAAGGTGACTATGGAAAAGATGTACGTCCACATGACGTTGCCGATGACAAAGACGGTTGTGCTTATACCCGTCATTAGGATGGTCTCAAGGGTCCACGGGTTCAGTGCCTGAAAGCCCTGTGCCAGCGGCATTATGAGGTTGCCTACGGCTATTCCCACTAGGAGGAAAGAGATGTAATCGCTACCGTACATCTCGCTGACCGGCCTCTGGACGTAAGCTGCTCCTACTCCCCAGGAGAAAACTCCTATGAAGATGTTGACGACCTGGGTTATCATCAGAGCCCTATAGGTTGTCCAACTGAAGAAATCCCTCTTTGTGAAGGCGATGATCTGCTTCAGTTCTACTGGGAGTTCCATTCCTCTTCCCTCCGACTACGCCCCCCAAGTCCGCCGCCGTTCAGGGTGCCCCGTGATGGCCATGAACGCATCTTCTAGAGTCGGCTCCTCAGTATTTATCATCCTAATCTTCAGTCCTGTCTTCGTGATGACATCCAGAATGTCGGAGAGATCCATGCTCTTGTTCACTCGTATGGATATCCCGATGAAGTTCCTCTCAGGATCCACGTCCGGAGTGACACCGTGGACGCCCGGCATCTTCTCCAGCTCGTCGACCATCCTCTCATGCTCATCGCCGTAAATAGCATCGATGAAAGTGACCTCGAAAACCTTTTCGTCGAACATCGTGTATCTTATGTTGTCCGGCGTGTCGCACGCGACTATCTTGCCCCTGTCGAGGATGGCTATGCGGTCGCACATGTCCTGGGCCTCGTATAGATTGTGCGTGCTGAGCAGGATGGTCTTCTTCTCCTTCCGAGCTAACCTGTCATGCAGCAGGGTGCGGAATTCCTCAGCGGAGGCAGGGTCTAGGCCCACCGTCGGCTCGTCAAAGAGCATTATGGGAGTGCTCCGAAGCAAGGCCCTGCAAAGCAGTAGCTTACGTTGCATCCCGCTGGAATACCGCTGGTAGCCGTCATTCGCCCGATCCGTCAGTCCAGTGAAGTCTAAAAGATAGTCGATTCTCTCCTTCGCCTCCTTGTCTCTCAGCCCGTAAAGCGAAGCGTAGAATTCCAAGTTCTCCCGTCCGGTCAGTCTCCAATTGAACCCCCTGCTCTCGGGCAGGACGGCCTGGAGGTTCTTCAGAACTTCGATGGGTTTCTTCCTGACATCGAGCCCATTGACGTAAGCCTCACCCTCATCGTGGATGACCAGAGTGCAAAGTATCTTGATCAGCGTCGTCTTCCCAGCGCCGTTGGGCCCTAACACGCCAAAGATCTGCCCGTTCTCGACCCTGAGGTTGACTCCCCTGAGAGCCTCGACGAAAGGGCCCCTGATTCCCCTGAAGATGCTGAGCACTCCCCCGAAGGTGGTTACCTGCCCGCCGTAGAAACCCCAGCCTCTCCCCCTTCTGGCGCTCGTTGGGTATCTCTTGACTAGATCAACGGTTTCTATGGCGTACTCCGCAGTCATCGGCCTTTCTTGCTAGCTCTAGGGAGGGATATGAACAATGCGGTCGACATAGTGGTTGATATCGGCCTGACCGGTGTTCCGCCGATCCCAGAGCCACTATTCCCTTCGAAGTACCCCCTTGCATTAGGTCCTGTGCGTTTCGTCTGTAGCTACTTGTCACCATGCTCCTTTCTCTTCAGCTGCTTCCTCTTCTCCTCATGGATCTCTTCCAGCTTGACCCTCAACTGCGAAACCGCCTCCTTAGTCAGAGGAAACCGCGTGAATACCAGCAACCCTAATAGCAGTGCCAGAGACGGAAAGAGAGACAATGTGAGCCTGAGACCCAACAGAGCTCCGGCCGGCTGAACCGCGTTTATGTCCGGTATGAAGCCGGTTGTTGTCTGAACTAGGAGTTGAGTCAACGCGGTCAACACTAGAGTCAGCCTAGAGATGAAGGTCAGAATTCCGTTATACATCGCCTCTCGCCTCTTTCCAGTGAACGTCTCGTCATAGTCTATTGTGAGGCTCAGAATTGGCTCTGACATTAGGGTACCCGCGACGCCGAAACCAGGAAGGACCGAGAGCAGCATGAGCTGGATCATGTCTGAAGCTACGAAGATGGGTATGAGGCCCAGGGCAAAGACCAAGGTGGTGAGCATGAAGGTTGTCTTCTCTCCTAACCTCTTGTACATGTAACCCCAGAAGGGCAAACCCAACAGCACGGCTACGACGACGCCGATCATGGTGAGCCCGGTCTCCTCGACCTTCAGGTTCAAGACGAACCTCCCGTAGATCGGCAGGATCATGGTCAGCGTGCCAAATGCGTACTCGGTCATTATCAGCAGAAAGGCCGTGTAAAGGAAGGGCTTGTTGTTGAAGGTGCTCCTGACAGCTGCGGTCAGACCTAGCGGCTCCTCTACGCTGTACTCCGGCTTCTCCTTGGTGCCGAGGAGAGATATGAACAACGTTATTGGTATCGTCGCCCCTATTATCGCGCCCATGCCCGGCCATCCGAAGCTCGTAGCAAGTATTGGTGGGACCATCATCCCGACCGCTGACGAGAGGAAGGCAATGGTATCCTTGACCACGACCACGTTTGCCCTTTCGGCTGTGCCTTCATACATCTCGGTGTAGAGGGAGTTCCACGCTCCTAGGGCGAAGGTCCACGCGGCGTCGTAGACGCAGATAACTGTTAGCCCATACAGGAAGATTTCGAATGGATCCTTGAAAGGGACGAACCATATGAGGAAGAACGTTATCCCGCAGGGTATCGCCCACAATAGAATGTGAGGTGTCCTTCTCCCCCACCTCGTCCTAGTCCTATCCATTATGTAGCCGGCGAGCAGGTCATTCACCGCGTTCCAGATCGAATAGATCACCCAGAGCAACGTGAAGTATTCAATGCTCAACCCCAAGACTAGCTCGTAGTACATGAGAAAGTATGAGGCAATCGCGTTGTATGGCAAGGCAGAGGGGATTGCTCCCACGCAGTACGCCAGTCTACTTGCCCATGAGGATCCCCGTTTCTCACCCAATGTGGAGGCGCTCATTTAAGCCCGCTACGAGCCTTCGAAAAGATATATGCCTTCGATTCCCCTTTTCCTCTTGATGGTGACAGGATGAAGAAATCAACCGTGGGCATAGCCATACTCGGTGACGAGAGGGAACCGGTGATGGCTGAGGTCACGCCCGGGTGCATGAAGGTTCTTGAGAAGGCGGCGGAGATCATAAGGAAGAATGTGAGATACAGGGATGGTTCGTCCCCCGAAGTCGTCACCGCTTCGAAAGTGATGACTTCCATCAGAACCTCAAAGGAAGTCGGGGAGGAAATCGCGAGGGCGAACGCCAAGATAATAGTGATGCTTTACTATATATGGGACTTCCCCTATCTTGCCTGGCCTTTCATAAACATGGTGGGTAAGGACAAGCCGATACTCAGTCTGTCAAACAACGAGGGCAAGTTCCCAGGTAACGTGGGACTGCTCGCGACTGACGGAGCGTTAAGACAGACGGGTATGAGAACTCACAGGATTGTTGGAGATCTAGATGATGCAGACGTTCAGAAGAGGATCGCCGAATGGGTCAGGGCAGCTGAGGCCTACGCATCACTCAGAGGGCAAGTCTACGGGATGTACGGTGGACATTCTATGGGCATGGAGACCGGATACTTCCACCTGATTCCGATTCAGAAGACGTTCGGCGTGACGACGTACCAGATAGACCAACTCCTGCTCGCCGAGAGAATGAAAGGGATTGACTCGAGGGAAGTCGAGAAGGGATTCAAGTGGCTCAGCGACATGCTCGGGAAGAGGATAAAGTACGACAACAAGATGCTTACTCCAGAGACGCTGAAGACGCAGATTAAGCTCTATTTGGCCATGAGAGCGGTGAACGATGAGTGGGGTTTCGACTTCAGCGGGATAAAGGGGCAGAGGGAACTCACGGAACACGTCTGCATAACTGACGTGCCCGAGATGTTGATGAACGATCCGTACGACTGGAACGGGCCTAAGGAACCGTTCGTGTGCTCAACTGAGGCGGACTCTCTGGCAGCGTTGACGATGCAGGCGCTTAAGTACATCAGTGGCGGGTTGCCGCCGCTGTTCGCAGACGTCAGGTTGTATGATCCGGAGAAGGACATATGGGACTTCTGCAACTCTGGAAATCACCCTAGTTGGTACGCGTCGAGGAGCGATGACCCAGCAGAGAACTTCAAGAAAGTGACTCTGCATCCAGCGCTCGAGATGTACTTCAAGGCCGGAGGAGCATCGGTTGAGTTCGACGCCGCGCCTGGCGAGATGACATTCGCAAGGCTAGGCATATCTGAGGACAAGTTCTGCATGGTGATAGTCAGGGGAAAGGTGCTTGACCTTCCGGAAGAGGAGAGGAAGAGGATAGACAGCAAGACGAGCCCTACATGGCCACATTTGCATGTCAGATTCCCATGCAGTTTCGACGAGTTCATCGATGTCTTTCCATGTAACCACATACTTTGCGTGCCGGGAGATCACGTCAAGGAACTGAAGCACTTCTGTGACATGGCTGGCGTCAGATCTGTCGCGTTGGGGGAGTGTGGCGAGGGAAGGAAGTAGCCACAGAGAATTCATCATGAGCCGACACGCATTTCTCGCTTTTGACCTCGGGGCCGAGAGCGGCAGGGCGGTAATTGGTGTCCTGAGCGAGAAGAAGATCGAAACAAGAGAGACGCACAGGTTTGCAAACGTCCCGGCGAGGATAGGAGGCCACACCTACTGGGATGTGCTGAGGCTCTGGAATGACATGAAGCACGCGGTTCCACTGGCTCAAGCTGAAATCGGCGGCTCACTCACATCGATAGGGGTCGACACGTGGGGCGTTGACTTCGCGCTCTTGGACAGAAACGGCGAACTCGTCGGGAATCCGCATCACTACAGGGACATTAGAACCGAAGGCGTCATGGAGAAACTCTTGGCTGAAGTTCCCAAGGAGGAAGTCTACTCGAGAACAGGGATCCAATTCATGAGGATCAACACACTGTATCAACTGTACTCCATGGTGTTGGACAAATCCCCCGCGCTTGAGTCCGCAGCTAAGTTCCTCATGATGCCCGACCTGTTCAATTACTTCTTTTCAGGGTCAACAAAATCAGAGTTTACGGATGCTACCACGACGCAATTCTACAATCCGATCAAGAAGGACTGGGACTCTGAGCTGCTGAGAAGGCTGAAGGTTCCCACACATTTTCTGCCCGAGATCATCGGCCCGGGGACATTGTTGGGGAGGATATCACGTGAACTCGCGAGCGAACTCAACGTCAGCGGAGACGTCTCAATTGTCACCCCAGCCTGTCATGATACTGCCTCCGCGGTTGCGGCGGCCCCGCTGGGGAGCAGCAGGTCGGCCTACATCAGCTCAGGAACTTGGTCCCTGGTCGGGGCGGAAGTCGAGAACCCGGTGATGAATAGAAAGTCGTTAGCGTACGACTTCACGAACGAGGGCGGTGTCTTTGGGAAGTTCAGATTGTTGCACAACGTGCAGGGTATGTGGCTGGTTCAAGAGTGTAGGCAGGTTTGGACCTCCAGGGGCAAAGAACTTTCATATGAGGAGCTGACTAAGCTCGCTAGCGAGTCGAGGCGATTCATCGCCCAGATAGATCCTGACCACCCGAAGTTCATAGCCCCCTCGAACATGGAGGATGAGATCATGAGATACCTGAGTGACACGAAGCAAGACAAGCCCAAGAATGAGGGGGAGCTGACGAGGATCATCTTTGAGAGCCTAGCGTTCAAGTACAGGATGGTAATCGAACAGCTCGAAGATCTGACCGGGTTGAGCTTCAACCAGATTAACGTGGTCGGGGGCGGGTCGAGGAACTGGCTGCTGAATCAGCTGACGGCCGATTTCACCGGACTTGTTGTGGTGGCAGGTCCAGTAGAGGCAACCTCTGTCGGCAACATCCTGATGCAGGCCGTTGCAGCTGGTCTTCTTAAGACTCATGAGGACGTGAGGTCGGTCGTGAGGAACTCGTTCGAACTCCAGAAGTATGAGCCAAACCCCAACGCTGAAATCGATGATGCCTACAAGCGGTTCGTCGCGCTTGTCGAAAGGCAAGAGAATTCCACTAGCGGGTCAGCGTAGGACGACCGGACTGGCAAGACAGCGTGCAACGCCACAGCTTCCATAAATAGTGACCTTCGCTCTTTGGAGGGAGAAGGTCAGTGACAGTCGAGTACAGCGACAAGTACCTTGCCTTCATGGGGCGTTGGCCCAAGCATATCCCACATTGGGAACATTGGTCCTGCCCGGACGCCGAGACCTACCTTACCGGCATCGACTATTACGAGCACCCCCGTCTCTGCAGGCAGAAGATGGCAGAGCTGTACCCTGAGTTGGAGCTGCCCGTCCCCGCAAGAGATGACCCGATCTCGCGATCGCGTTTGGAACTCAGCGGAGAGAGTTCGTATACCGACGAACAAGGGCGGAGGTTTGTCCGGTGGGGAGACTCGCTGAGCAGCCAATGGAATTGGGGAGAACGCTTCAAGACGCCTGAGGACGTGTTCGCCTTTTCCCCGCTGGAACAGGGCGACTTTACCGACATCCCAGTTGTTGAGTCTCGGGACTACCGCGACGAGCAGGAACTCTATGAGGGATACCGCCAGAACTATCCCGTCGAGTGGGGCGACCACGCGCCGGAGGGATCCACTGCCTCCGTGGGCTTCTACAACACGATGTTCATGTGGCCGTTGTTAACCTTCGGCTGGAAGTTCTTCCTTCGGACCTGCTTGGACGAGCGTTTTGCGAGGATCATGAACGAGTTCGCGGAGATCAACCGCCGTGTCTTTCGCGTCTTCGCCCGCTTGCCGGTGAACTTCATTGTCTGCCATGACGATATAGTCACCTCACGGGGACCGGTCTGCTCACCCGCGTGGATGCGCCGCTACATCTTTCCCCGCTACAGGGAATTCTGGGACATCGTCAGAGCTTCAGGAAAGCAGGTCATCTTCATGTCCGATGGCTGCATGGACGCCTATGCTGACGATGTGATGGCCTGCGGTGCCCGAGGAATAATCAGCGAACCCTACACCGACTACCGTGCTATCGCGCGCAAGCACAAGGATTGCTTCCTAGCGGGTGAAGGTGATGTGCGCGTTCTCTTTCGCAATGACCCTGCGGAGATAGAGACCATGGTGCGGAAAATGGTTGAGACATCTACCATGACGGGAGGTTATGTCTTCTGCATCGGAAACCACATCCCTTGGAACACTCCGCCCCGTGTCATCAAGCTGTATTTGGATCTCTGCGCCGAACTTGGCAATAGGTGAGGATGCCAACTCTTAAGTGCGATTCTGACTGGAGGTCGGTGTCATGAGAACAGTCGACCTGAACGGAGCGTGGCTACTGACGGGCTTCGATGCAGGGAAGGGCGACGAGGAGAAAGCATTCGAGCCTAGTTATGAGGACTCCGGCTGGATGGAAGCCCGTGTGCCCGGAGTCGTTCATCTTGACCTGATTCGCTTGAAGAAGATCCTGCATCCGTTCTACGGGCTCAACGAACTCGGGATCAAATGGGTCGAGGACAAGGATTGGTGGTATAGGCGGAGGTTCATCGTCGATGATGACATCCTGAAGTCTGACAGAGTTGAGCTGGTGTTTGAGGGGCTGGACACCTTCGCGACAGTATGGGTGAATGGCAAGAAGGTTGGGAGCTTCTGCAACATGTTTCGCGGTCACAGGCTTGATGTGAAACATCTCCTGAGAGACGGCGAGAATGTCATAGTGGTCAAGTTCGACTCGCCGACGAGGACTCTCGAGGCGATGTATGCGACCAGAGGTGCCAAGCTGAGTGGAGCCTTCTACTTCCCCATCATCTACGGCAGAAAGGCTCAGTACTCCTTCGGTTGGGACTGGGGGCCGAGGTTGCCGACTTCTGGCATATGGAGGCCAGCGCGGCTGGAGGCCTACGATGCCTGCAGATTGGACTCCTTCCACTTCAGGCCGAATATCGAGTTGCCCCGAGGCTCTGCGGTTGTAGCAGTCGAGGTATGTGTTGACGCAGTCAAAGAGGGAGATGTTTACGTCTCCACTTCATTGAAGGGACATGGCTACGAAAGCCGCAGAAGTGAGAGGAGGAAACTGGCTATCGGGCACAACTGCTTCACCTTCGAATTTGCCATGGAGAAGGCCGAGCTTTGGTGGCCCAACGGCTATGGAAACCAACCGCTCTATGAGCTTGAGATTGGAGTGATCAAGGACGGAACGATCGTCGACAGGCTGAGCAAGAAGGTGGCCTTCAGGGAGATCGAAGTAGTCCAAGAGAAGGATGAGGAAGGCAAGACCTTCTGCTTCAAGGTCAACGGAGTGCCGGTCTTCTGCAAGGGCGCGAATTGGATCCCGGCGGATTCATTCCTTCCGCAAGTCACGAGGGACCGGTACGACCACCTGTTGAATATGGCCAAGGAGGCGAACATGAACATGCTCAGGGTCTGGGGAGGCGGCATATACGAGAGCGAGGACTTCTACGAACTATGCGACGAGAAGGGCATCATGGTATGGCAGGACTTCATGTTCGCGTGCGCGGAGTACCCTGAGGAGGACTGGTTCATCGACGAGTGCAGAAAGGAGGCGGAAGAGGTTGTGAAGAGGCTCAGGAACCACGCATGCTTAGCGATATGGTGCGGGAACAACGAGAACGAGTGGGGCTTCAAGGCTGGCTGGTTCGGCAAGAGGGACATTCTCTACGGTCGCACGATATATCACGAGATATTGCCAAGGGTCTGCGCCAGACTTGATCCGTCGACGTTCTATTGGCCGAGCAGTCCGTACGGAGGAGAGGATCCCAACTCGCAGAGCGAGGGGGACAGACACAGCTGGGACGTGTGGTCAGGCATGAAGGATCATTCGGAGTACCTAAAGGACAACGGAAAGTTCGTGAGCGAGTTCGGCTTCCAATCATTGCCCCCAATGGAAACAATAGTGAAGTTCACGCCCCTTGAGGACAGATACCCACAGAGTAAGGTGGTTGAACATCACAACAAGCAGATCGAAGGCTCTGAGAGACTGGTGTGGTTCCTCTCACATCACTTCAAGGTTCCTGGTGACCTCAGAGCATTCTCTTACCTGACTCAGGTCAACCAAGGGGAGGCCATGAAGACAGGAATCCTGCATTGGAGGCGCAGGAAATTCAGGACTGCGGGGGCGCTGATCTGGCAACTCGATGATTGCTGGCCCGTGGCGAGTTGGAGCTTGGTTGACTACTATGGGAAGCCGAAGGCGTCATACTACTACGTCAAGAGGGCTTTCGACGCGGTCGCGCTGAGTTTGGTTCTGAACGGCGACTTCGTCGAGGCGTGGATCATAAACGATTTGCTGGTCGAGAAGAACGGCACCCTTGAGATAGTTGCCTACAATCATGACGACGAGAGGACATTCAGCAGGACCCGTAAAGTCGAAGTCCCGGCCAACACGTCGAAGCTATGCGTGCGGATCCCTCTCTCTGAAATCAAGGTGGCCGATCCAGCGGCTATCGTGGTGGCCGGAGTCCTCAGAGTCAAGGGGTTGCAGAACCGCCATGACGTCCTGTTCATTGACGAGCCCAAGCACATTGCCTTCAGGAGACCTAAGATCAGGTTCATCGACGTGAGAGCCCTCGATAAGACCAAGAAGAAGTTCGACGTGAAGATGCTCCCAGATACAACTGCCAAGGCATTCAAGCTTCAAATCAGAGGGATGGCTGCAGACATTGACGACAACTGTTATGACATGATTCCAAGAGTCGGGAAGAGCGTACGGGTGACCCTAGAAAGACCATTGAGTCCAAGCGAGCTTCGCAAGAGAATGCAGTTCGTGTACTATCACTAGCACGTCAGATCTGTAGGAACTCATTTATGCGCAGAGACGGAGTTAGCCCACGTGAGCAACGAAGCGGCCCGCGGTGAGCTGACAGGACTTCCCTTCATGGACCAAGAACTGAGCGTCGAGGATAGAGTGGCTGATCTCCTGAAACGGCTGACTCTCAAGGAGAAGCTCTCGCTCTGTGCCGGAAAGAACCTGTGGTCGACGAGACCCGTGAAACGATTGGGCATCAGAGGTCTTAGGATGGTGGACGGGCCTCATGGGATCGGCGCGCTTCTATCAGTGTTCAAGAAGGGGACATATTTCCCAACTGGCATCTGCCGGACGGCAACGTGGAACCCGGACCTCGCGAGGCGATTCGGAGCCGCTTTGGCTCAGGAAGTGCGCTCCATTGGATACCAGATGGTCCTCGCACCCGCTGTTAACATAATCAGGACTCCACTTTGCGGCCGCACCTTCGAGTACCAGACTGAGGACCCATACCTCAATCGCAAGATGGCAGTAGCAGTGGTAGAGGGAATTCAGAGTCAACGCGTGGCAGCTTGCGTGAAGCACTTCGCCTGCAACAACCAAGAGACGAATCGCGGGAAGGTCAGCGCGCAAGTCAGCGAACGAGCGCTGCGGGAGATCTACCTACAGGCTTTCGAGGCCGTTGTGAGAGAGGCGAATGCTTGGTCTGTGATGGCGGCTTACAACAAGGTCAATGGAGTCTACTGTTGCGAGAGCGGTGACCTGCTGGTAGAGAGGCTGAGGAAGGAGTGGGGTTTCAGGGGATTCGTCGTCTCCGATTGGTATGCTGCCAAGCCAGCGAGCAGCACTGAAAGTTGCGTCAACGCGGGGCTCAGCCTCGAGATGCCAGGCGGAGGCAGTGTTTACAGCGAGAAGGCGCTGGAGAGAGCTTTCGAGGCAGACACCTTTGACGAACAGACCCTCGACAGGAACCTGACCGGACTGCTTAGGGTGATGTTCCTTGTGGGCCTCTTCGATGACGAGCTTAACCTGCCCCTTGGAAGCCGCAACACGGGGGAACATCAGGCGCTGGCTAGACAGATCGCAGAAGAGGGTGTGGTCTTGCTCAAGAACGAACCAGCTATCTTGCCCCTGAGGATGGAGGAACTCAAGAAGATCGCTGTGTTGGGGCCGAACGCCAACAAGAAACATGCCCTTGGGGGCGGCAGCTCCATGGTCAGACCGCCATATGAGGTTACCCCTCTGGAGGGCCTAAAGGAGAGATGCAACAACAGGGTGGAGATCGTGAGGGAGCCGTCCGAGGCAGACGCCGCGGTGGTCTTTGCGGGCCTGTCACATGGCATGTTTCTTAGGGGGCATGACACTGAGGGAGAGGACAGGAAGGGCCTTGAGTTGCCGGCCGGTCAGGCTTCTCTGATCAACGACACTGTGAAAGCGAATCCAAGGACCGTTGTGGTCTTGATCAACGGCAGCCCTGTGACCATGGATGGCTGGCTTGAGAAGGTGCCCGCTGTGCTTGAAGCATGGTACGCTGGACAGGAGGCGGGTCGTGCGATCGCGTCCGTGCTGTTCGGGGATGTGAACCCCTCTGGGAAGCTTCCCTTGACCTTCCCCAGGAAGATCTCGGATTCTCCGGCTCACGCCTCCAATAGAACCTTCCCTGGTGGGGCAGAGGTGCACTATGACGAGGGGGTCTTGATCGGCTACCGCCATTTCGACACCAAGGGCATCGAGCCTCTGTTCCCCTTCGGACATGGTTTGTCATATACCAAGTTTGCCTACGAGAACCTAAGGGTCAACGGCAGTGAGGTCTCAGTTGACATCAGCAATCCCGGAGATCGCGCTGGCGCAGAGATCGTCCAACTCTATGTCCACGACATCGAGGCGAGCGTGGAACGCCCCCTGAAGGAACTGAAAGGGTTCAAGAAGGCGCACCTCAAACCAGGCGAGGAGGAGACTGTGGTTTTCACCCTCGGAAGGGACGACCTTTCCTTCTGGAACGAGAAGATGAGAAGCTGGGAGGTCGAGAATGGGGAGTTCGAGGTCCTCGTTGGAAGCTCATCGAGAGACATCCGCTTGGAAAGCACCCTAGAATACCGTGGATGAGTGCTAGCCCTAGAAGAGGCCGTGATTCATTTTGACCGAAGAGGAGTTCGGAGATACTGCAGGAGAAGTACCAGATAATGAACCAAGAGTTGCTGCGAACGAAGGACGAGCTCAAGAAGCTGGGATTGAATAAGGATAGAGAACTGACCAGGTTGTACGGGATGGTGGATGAAACCGAAAGTTCGCTAGGAGAAGGCAGACTCAAGAGGGCCGCGTCAGCCTTCACAAGCTTGGATGAGGTCGACCTCTCTTGGGAAAATGTCAGGGGGACGCTGATCCCCGCGCTGACCTACTCAGCGAGGCTCCCGGACGTGGAAAGCAGGGGATATTACTTGCCGGAGACGGATTCGTCTCTGGACAAAGTCTCTGAGGAGCTGAGCAAGATGATCCCTGAGCTGATTCACTATGGAAACCTAGTGAACCGACAGAACGTCCTGTCCAAGGAGTTGAGGAAAATCGAGATACGTTACAAGGCTCTCGATCATGTCCTGATCCCCAATCTTCTTGGCCAGAGGAAGAGAATCGTCTCGAAGCTTGATGAAATGGAAAGAGAGGATATCGTCAGGCTCAAGGCAGTCAAAGGGTTGCTGGAAAAAAAGAAACTCCCAGCCGCGCCCGCCTAGTATGTTGGAAAGTATGTTGGAAACTGGGCCCGTGAAAAGGCTCTGACCTCCCTCACGCCCTGAATTCCAAGCCAGGCACCGAGGATCAGTAAGGGCAGAGAAACTGCCAAGTGAAGCAACGGGACTGAAAAGTCCGTTGTCGGGATAGAGACCGACAAGCTAGAGAAGATCGAGAACCTAGGCTGGGAAGAGATCCAAGTTCCAGCCCAGAAGATGAAGAAGCCCCACCCTGAGACCAAGCCTAACACCTCTCCGATTCTGACCCCTCTTTCTCTTCCATACTCTTCTACAAGCTCCACGTGCTCAACTGATAGAAAGTGGAGGGGTATGACTGCCACCGTGCCCAGCGCACAGACGAATAACCAGATCTCCATTCTGCTGGGCAAACTTGCAGCCTGCTGACTTAAGCACGTGTCGGAATCTGAGCTGCCGACAAGACCTAACACCGAGTTGCTGGTCAGTTGCACTTGTCTTTGTTAGCTACTGCGCAATTCGATAGCTCTGTTAAGGCGGGGATCTTCCTTGTAGACGTTCCTACACGGATGGCCCTCGGCGCGGAACACCCTCTGTTGTCTGAGGGTTGCGACCACGGACCAAAGGGTCCCAAGGCCGTTTTCCTTGTCATGGAAGCACACGTAGCCGCTGTGATCCGAGAGTATCGCCTTTGCCTCCGTAACGCCAATACATCCCTGTCTGCTTTTCAGCATGCTGTATATCGCGTTGTATCTGACCTCGGAATCCCAACATCTTTTCTCCCTGTTCTCCATCTCAAGCATTTCGGGGTGAACATAGTGGTTGGTGCATACTATGAAGCGCTCACCCTCGCTCGGCCTTCTGGTTCTTACTCTGTCGGGGGCTGCCTCGACTACTGCTAGGTTGGCATTCCTGTCGGCTAGCAGGAAGCTATTGGCAGTAGAATGCTGCATCCCCGACATTACCTTCACCGCCTCATCCACGGTCTCACACTTGTCAAGCACGTACCTGACAGCCAACGTGAAGTTCATGCCAGGCTTGATTGTCGTTTCCTCGACGGCTGAGATGGCTACGGCCAGCCCCTTCTCATTAACTCCCCCCTCTCTCCCCGCAAAGATATCAGACTGACTGACGTTCCACAAGCCGCCCTCTGGACAGGTGAGGTAGGCTCTCGACTGTTGCCCGAGCGCGTAGTAGTAGTCATAGTTCCTGCCGAACACGACGTCGAGGCCGTTCACAGAGGCGAAGGCGCTGCACCCCAGCGTCGACCCCCCGAAGACTCCATATCCCAAGACAAAGGCCAGCGCATCGTCATATGGGGCCTGACAGGCATCGGCTAGCCCGCTCACCTCATCAAGAATTTCAGGGAAGATCCTCCTCACTTCTTCCTCGCTATTTCTCGCGAAGTCTGCCCTTTCCACCGAAGACGTCGGGAGTTTGAACCCTCTCTTGAACAGTAAGGAGCCATCGCGAAAACCCATCTGGTAGTATGCTCCCCCGATTTTGGGATGAAGCAATATCGCGCTACACGGTGCTCACGTTTGTGATAAGTGTTTCGCATTGTCCGCTTGAACGAGAAGAAGTCTGTCCCCTCCACCTGGGTCAACTCACGAGTGGGTCAAGTGGCCAACCCGTCTCTTGATCACTCAATGCATTTCCCTTTTCGGTGGACGCCTTCAACATATTAGGCGAGCGATGTATTGCTGCAGGAGCTTGACCTTCAGGAGGATCGAATGGCGGAAAACCAAGTTGGACGATGTGACCTTTGAGTCCGCAGGAGTATTAGACGTCAATAACGACGGGATTCCCGACATCGTGTGCGGCGGGAATTGGTACGAGGGGCCGGGCTGGAAGAAGCACAAGCTGTGCGACGTGATGGCATCCGGAGAGTACTACGATGACTTCTCTACGATCCCATTAGATGTCAACGGGGACGGGTACCTAGACATCATAACTGGTGGATGGTTCGGAAAGACTCTATACTGGAGGGAGAATCCACGCGGGAAGCCGATGGAGTGGAAGACGCACATCATAGACGAGTGTGGCAGCATAGAAACGACGAGAGCGTGGGACGTGGACGGAGACGGCGAACTCGAGATAGTGCCGAACACACCCGGCAATCCAATGTTCGTGTACAAGCTCGTTCGAGACAGTTCCGGCGGAGGAACTGGGAAATTCCACAAGCACAGGGTCTGGGACGGCGTCACATCACATGGTTTGGGGTTCGGCGACATAGACGGCGACGGTCGTGGAGAACTCGTATTCAGGAAGGGATGGTTGGAGCTCTCGTCGGACCCGCTGAAAGGGGATTGGACACTTCACGCGGAGTTCGACCTCGGGACCGCAAGCGTACCCATAGTTGTCGCAGATGTGAATGGTGACGGTCTGGCGGAGCTAATCGTCGGACAGGCGCACGGCTACGGCTTGGACTATTACCAACAGTCGCTCGGGCGTGACGGGGGGAGGACGTGGGAACGTGTCCCCATCGACCCGTATTTCTCTCAGTATCATGAGATGCACTACGTGGACATCGACGGGGATGGAGAGCGGGAGCTGATAACAGGGAATCGATACAGAGCTCACTGTGGGAACGAAGCAGGGGAAACTGAGGTTGTAGGGCTATTCTGCTTCAAGTGGAACGGGCGATCCTTCACGAAACAGGTCATAGATTATGGGAAGGCTGGCGAGGCTTCCGGCACGGGCATCTTCATGTCCATCGCAGACATCGATGGAGACGGGCGGCTTGACATAATCGCCCCGGGAAAGGAGGGCTTATTCATATTCAAGAATCTGGGCCCAGAGGCCGCGGGCCAGAAGGAACACGGGAAGAGCGGGTGATCTCAGATGGGAAAGGTGAGAATAGGCTTTGTGGGCGTAGGCTCGATGGGACAGTGCGCCCACCTCAAGAACTACGCGGTTCTGCCGGACTGCGAGGTGGAAGCGATCGCCGAGATACGCCCCATGTTGGCGAAGAGGGTCGCAGAGAAATACGGCGTGCCCCGAGTCTACCGAGATCACAGGGAGATGTTGGAGAAGGAGGAGTTGGACGGCATCGTGGCCGCTCAGCCGTTCACCAGGCACGGAGTGCTCGTGCCTGAAATAATGAGGGCGGGAGTTCCGGTGTTCATAGAGAAACCCCTCGCTGGATCAGTCGAGGTGGGCGAGAGAATCGTGCAGGCAGTTGACAGAAGTGGGACTTGGCTAATGGTCGGATATCACAAGCGCAGCGACCCTGCCACCATGTACATCAAAGCGGAGATCGACCGGATGAAACAAACTCGCGAACTCGGCGAGATGCGCTATGTTCGAATCACCATGCCCCCTGGAGACTGGATAGCCAACGGGTTTGCCGACCGAGTAGTCACAGACGAGCCGGTTCAGGAACTTGAGCGGGATCCTCCGGCGCCTGACATGGACGAACAGACCTACAAGGAGTACCTCGACTTCGTAAACTACTACATCCACCAGGTGAACCTGCTCAGGCATCTGTTGGGCGAGCCATATTCCGTAAAATACGTCGACGGGTCGAGGATTCTGATAGTGGCGCAGAGCGACGGCGGAGTCACGGGGATCATAGAGGCCGCTCCGTATTTCACCACGGTCGATTGGCAGGAGTCAGCGATCACATGCTTCAGGCACGGGTGGATGAAGCTGGAGTTGCCCGCGCCGCTGACTCAGAACCGGCCTGGGAAAGTGGAGGTGTTCAAGGACCCGGGCGGCCAAGTGACCTCGCAGACATGCGTGCCGCAGCTCCCGTGGATAGGGGCGATGCGGCAACAGGCCATGAACTTCGTGAGGGCCATTGGGGGCGAGATCCGGCCCCCATGTGAGGCACGAGAGGCGCTTGAAGATCTCAAGATAGCCAGGGACTACATCAGGCTGGTCAAGGGCTTCTAGGCCGAAGGCCCTACAGACAGGCGTCCGCCATGTCTGAGATGACAGCGAGCGGATCCTTGGCCTTGACTACTCCGCTTGCCAGCAGCACTCCCACTGTCCCCAACTTCAGGGCGGCCCGCACATCCTCCGCCGTCGATATCCCCGCCCCGCAGATGACCTTTGAGGTCGACCCGACCCTCCTCACGCGGTCGATTGATCCGGTCACGACCTCTGGCTTGGCCTTCGATACCGGTATTCCTGTGCCTATGAGTTCCGGGGGCTCTATTGCGACGAAGTCAGGGTTCAGAGCAGAGACGGCTCCTGTTGCCTCCGGAGTGTCAGCACACACCAGCGAGATGAGCTTCAGGGACTTGGCGGAACTCACTGCCCCACTGATCAGGGAGATGTTGACCCTCTTCTCCGAGTGATTAAGTATGAAGCCGTCGGCTCCCGAATCCTTGACGGCCTGCAGCGTTGTCGACCCTGTGAAAGCTCCGGCCTGAGCTAGGTCGAACGACTGCGCGAAAACCGGGATCTCGACCTGTGAGACAACTGCCCTCAGGTCGACAAGTTGTGGAGCAACGGCTATGGTCACTCCCTTCTCCTTCCACATTTTCTCGGCCGCTTTCGCCAGCTCTAACGATCTCTTGCCGAGGGACTCTTGGTACGCCTTGAAGTTGATTACTATCGCGGGGGTCTTCATCGTGCCTCCCTCACTGTGCGGGTTGAAAAGGGTTGCCGTGCTCAGGCGACGTAGTAGTAGTCCCCTGATGCTATCTGCTCTTGGTCGGCCCTTGACCCTGGCTTGTTTATCCTAGGGCGTCCGGAGTCCACATCTCTCCTGAAGGTTATTGAGAGAGAGGAGAGTAGCTTGTTCATTCCATCCCTCATCGAGGTTGGCGGGTTGACGTGTCCCGAGACTCCAGGTTCGCCGTCGAGCACTATGAGCCTGTCAGAAACGAAGTCCACGAAGAGGATGTCGTGTTCCACGACGAAGGCGACGGCGGCCCTTGCCTCAGCAATCCTCCTGATGGCCCTCTGGACCGCCATCCTCTGCTCGACATCGAGGTAGGCGCATGGCTCGTCGAAGAAGTAGTAGTCGGACTTGTGAATCAAGGCAGAGGCCACAGCGACGGACTGCAACTCCCCTCCGCTGAGGGTGTCCACTTCTCTGTCGATCAACTTGTCAATTCTCAGCGGCTTGACTATCTCGGTCTCGGCCCAAGAGGGGATATCCTGCGTTCCGGCGCTGGTTTGGAGCACTGACGAAACTGTCCCGGAGAAGACCCCGCTCAAGTACTGCGGCTTGTAGCTTATCGAGGAGTTGTCGCCCCCGAAGTAGTCGGTAACTACCTTCCTGAGGAACGTTGTCTTCCCTATGCCATTTGGACCGACGACCCCTAGTACCTGTCCCATGAACGCCGAGCCAGCTTCCACCTCGAGTCTGAAATCTCCCAGGTCGGTCGAGGAGTGCTCCCAACGGAGCGATTCCACAGCTTCCACCTCGCCGGGAGGAGGTCGCGTCATGAAACGGATTGGATCCTTCCTTATCCTGATGTTCTCCGTCTTCAGATAGCCGTCGAGGTACGAGTTCACGCCAACCCTGGATGACATGAGATGGGATACCACCCCATAGACTCCGGGCTCACCGTATATCACGGAGACGTAGTCGGACAAGTAGTCCAACAGCCCCAGGTCGTGCTCCACGATGACCAACGTCTTGCCCCTTTCCTTCAGCCCCCGCAGCGCCCTCGCCACTGAGATCCTTTGAGACACGTCTAGAAAACTCGACGGTTCATCCACCAAGTAGAGATCTCCGTCCTTCAGAATAGCGGCGGCGATCGCAAGCCTCTGGAGTTCGCCCCCACTCAGCAACCCCACATCTCGATCCAACAGGTTGGCAAGCTGGAGCATCTGAGCGACCTCATCCACGCCCACGCCGTCTGAGACATTGGATAGCACCTGCCGCACTGAACCGGCTACGGCCTTCGGGATCAGATCCACATATTGCGATTTGTGTACGACCCTCACCTCTCGGTTCGCGATGTTCTTCATCAGGGAAGACGTTGTCGTGCCCCTTAGTCGGTCCACCACTTCGTCGATGCTGGGGCTCCCCAGCGGATCTCCTAGGTTTGGGCTTGTCTCGTTAGCCAGTATCCTGAGTATAGTCGATTTCCCCGTGCCATTCTGTCCCACTATCGCCGTGATCTCGCCCGTTCTGACCTCTGGAAACCTGAACAGTTTGAACCCGTTGATGCCATGCCTGTGGAAGGCTTCCTTCTCTATCTCGTCAGGAAGGTTCACCACACTTATCGCGAGGAACGGGCAGCGCTTCACGCAGATGCCACATCCTATGCACACGCCCTCGTCGATTATCGGAGGAAGAGCATCATCGGTGAAGTAAATGGCCTCCTTACCGGTCCTAACCACCGGACAGCTCTTCCTGCACGGCTTACCACAGTCCTTTGGCCTGCAGGCAGACTTGTCTATTACAGCGACTCTGATCAACTCAACCCCCCTCTCAGAGAAATCGTCGGGGAAGAGCTTGGCACTAGTTCCTACTCCGCGAGATCCGCAGGAGTTATTGAGATCGAAGTCCTGCTCTCCACCCTTTCGATCTGGCCGTCTCTTATCCAAGCGAGCCGGTCGCTCACGTCCACCATCTTCAGGTCATGCGTGGCACAGATCACCGTGGTGTCCCTCTCTATCTTGAGCCTGTAGAGGAGTTGAACTATGGACAGACCTGTGGAGAGATCTAGGTTGCCTGTGGGTTCGTCGGCCAGTATTATGGAGGGATCGTTAGCCAATGCCCTAGCTATCGCCACCCTCTGCTGCTGTCCGCCGCTGAGCTCCGGGGGACTGTGGTTGAGTCTCTCCCCCAGCCCAACGAGCTTCAAGAGATCCGCTGCCTTACTGTCTCTCTCTTTCTTGCTCATGCCTGTGAATATCATGGGGAGGGAGACGTTTCCGGAGGCCGTCAGGACAGGTATCAGGTTGAACGTCTGGAATATGTAGCCGATTTTCCTGCTGCGCAACCAGGCCAACTCACGATTGCTCATCTCGGCCAGCTCTACGTTGTCTATCTTGACCGAGCCCTTTGTCGGCTTGTCGAGGCCCCCTATCATGGTGAACAACGTTGTCTTTCCAGAGCCGCTGGGCCCCATTATTGAGAGGTACTCGCCCTTGCTGACGGACAGGTTTATGCCCTTCAGCGCGTGGACTGTACCCCCCCTGAGGAAATACTCCTTCTGGAGGCCTGCGACATCTACGACGATCTGCCCGGACATTGTTCTCGGCAATCGCCCTCCGAGGTTAAAAGTTTTTGTCGAGGTTAGTGCCATAGCTTCCGTGATAGAAGGGAGGTTCCTGCTGATTTCCTCCAACAAAGGATACGAGGCTGACGCGTTCCTTGAGGCTTTTGCAGTCGGAGCCGAACGGGGAGCGACAATGGAGCTGTTTGGATTCTTAGGAGAAGGGAGAGTTGTGGCCCGGCTGCCAGACAAAGACCAGATCAACGATGAGCTGTTGCTTAAGGATCTCAACGATCGCAGTGGCAAGCTGAGATACGTGAAGAAGGCCATCGGATGCTCGTTGGTCGGAAGGACAGCGGAGCTAGAGGACGCCTGTGGGGCGATGAACTCCATCATGAGGAGGAAAGCCGAATCGAGAAGCGCCGCCGTCAGGATAGAGGGGGTCGGGTTCAACGACCCTATGAGAATGCATGTGATATCGAAGATCATGAATGAGGTCCGACCGGTCGACCTCCGTCATCCTCGAGTTGTCGCCCACATTTGTATCTCGCGTGACTTCTTCATCGCAGGAGTCACTGATGTATCACCTGTACTTGGCATAGAAGACTGCTGACCTCTCTACCAACGCTCTTGTTAGCTCGTCCTCACTAAGCTGTCCCGAGCCTCGTCTTGGCACCTCGTAGAAGGACGACAGCTTCACGAGGCGAGAGGAGTTGTTCCTGAATTCGAGCTCTTCCACCGTCGGTCCGCCATATTTTCCGAACAGCTCCATCGACCTGAGCACATCTTCCTTTCTATCCGAGAATGAGATTAGGATGGCCTTGCCGCCCGCTCTCGGAGCCAACTTCTTCACGGCAACCTCGAAGTTGTTGACACCCGCAATCACCAACAGGAGTTCAGAATCCACTCTGTTCATCTTGTTGTATCCGTGTATGTGTGCAGACACCACGTTCTGCAACGCCAAAAAGAGGTGGTCAGCGTTGAGCACGCAGTCTGAGTCGATAGCCTGAACGTACGCGGATTTCATTTCGTCCCTGATCCTCTGCACTGTCGAGAAGTAGTCCCCTTCAGGTACTGACACGAGAGTCGCGGCAGCCCAGCCCCCTGCCATCTCCCTGAGCAGCAAATGACGAGACCTCAGCCCTCGGACACCTTTAATAACCGTTTGAAGCGCCTGTCAGTTGCAGCATGCTGGAGAACCAAGAGTATGAACTCGTCGATTGGGACGAGCTCTACAATCTCTGCCTAGAACTCGTCGACAGGATCTTGGCATCTGGGAGGAAGTTTCATAAGATAATCGGGATCAGCAGAGGAGGTCTGGTCCCCGCGAGGATCATCTCGGACGAGCTTGACAACCCTGACATAACTATAGTGAAAGTTGAATACTACACTGATATCTACAAGATGAAGCCCGAGCCAAGGGTGGAGCGCTTTCCGGACGTGGACCTCAATGGCTTAAACCTGTTGATCGTCGATGATGTCGCCGACAGCGGCAGGAGCCTAGAGTGCGTCTCCCGCCTGCTCAAGGAAAAGGGGGCCAGAACCATATCAATTGCGACCGTGTTCTACAAACCTTGGAGTTCGGTTGTGCCCGACTTCTTCGTGAGGACGACTGAGAAATGGGTCGTGTTTCCCCATGAGAATCGGGAGGCAATGTTGGCCATAGCGAAGCGACTTGGCGAGGGCACGCCAGAGGTTATCAGACAGCGATTGATTGACATAGGATTCGAACCGAGTCTAGTCGACAGAACTATTAGCAGAAAGGGCTAGACACCCAGTGGTCTTTCGAGCCCCCAGAGATCGCCAGCAGCGCTGACAAGATCGTTGACTGTTGAGACCAAAGCAGAGGTAACGTCATAGAGTGCCGGGGAGCGTCCATCCATCTTTCCTGCCATTTCGATCGCTCCGTCAATGTATGCGAGTAACCTTTCGTACTCAGATAGGATCTGTCCACCCGCCCTTAGCATGTAGACCTCAGAAGATCCTCTGGGGCTGCCCGTCTGTAAGTACATCAGCGCCTCCCTAGCTTCGGATAACGAGGAAACCAACAATGAGTTGCCATCCGTTACACTTGATGGATATCTGGCCAAGACCATGCTCGCCTCTTCGATCTTCCTCTTTGCCCAGCCATATGATTCACTTGGCATTAGGACTTCCATGCGGCTACGTTGCCTCTTCGGTCGGTTCTGACCCTGTCTCCGGTTGCTCCTCAAGCTGGGATTGCGCAATTTGCCTCTTGACTTGAGAGGTGACATAGCCCGAGATCTTATTGACCATGAACTTCGACTTAGTGCTTAAGATTCCGGATAGGAACGCCTTGTTGGACCTGAAGTCCGTTGAGAGTTGCCCGGAATAGGTTTCGAGGATAGCGTTTCCTATCCTCTTGATCTTGGCATCGTACACTCGGCCCAACGATCTCGGTCCGTCGTTTCACCGAGGGAAGCCATTTTTAAACACTTGGCCAGAAAGCTTTTATCGGGCCAAGGCGAAAACCAGAAACGATTGTCATGTCTCAAGCCATCCCAGCCCAGATAGAAGGACAGCCCGTGTACATTCTAAAGGAGAACGTGACGAGAACGACCGGCGATGATGCGATCACAAACACCCTGTCCGTGAGTGCGGTGATCGGAGAGTTGGTGCGCAGTTCACTTGGCCCGGCTGGAATGAACAAGATGATGGTGGGGACGTTTGGAGATATCACCTACAGCAAGAGCGGGGCCACCATACTCTCAGAGGCGAACATAGAGCACCCTGTGGGGAAGTTGTATGTCGATGTCGCCAAGACGATCAACAAGAACGAGGGAGATGGAGCCTCAAGGGCCATCTACTTGGCCTACAGATTGGTGGCGAGGGGCGCAGAGCTGTGCGGCAAGGGAATTCACCCGGCAGTTGTGGCGGAAGGGTTCTCAAGGTCATGCGACATCGCCACGCAGTTGCTGCCGAAGCTCGCAATCAAGGTGAAGCCCAACGACCCCGTCATGCTGAGGAACGTCGTGAGGACGCTCATCACCCCGGCCATTGGGAAGTCAGATTTGGAGGCAACGGAAAAGTGCACTGAAATCGCCATGCAGGCTGCCCTGAAGGCCACTCAGGTGAGAAACAGGGGCTATGAGCTTGACCTGGACGACATATCGATAGTGACTAAGGTTGGTGGCCAAGTGCTTGACTCCGAGTTCGTCGATGGCCTGATGGTGGAGAAAGAGGTGGCCGCGCCGGGGATGCCAAAGCAGCTCAAGGACGTAAGAATCGCATTGGTGGACTTTCCGCTCGAGGTCAAGAAGACGGAGATATCGGCTGAGCTCGAGTTCAACGACCCAAGGACGATGATGAAGATGAAGGATGAGGAGAGAAAGACCGTTGAGGAGAAAGTCGAGAAGATACTGGCCAGCGGCGCCAACGTCGTCTTCTCGCAAAAGGGGATAGACGACAAGGCCCTGTCAATTCTCTCCAAGAACGGAGTCATGGCGGTGAAGAACGTGAAAAGGTCAGATATGGAGCGACTGGCGAAGTCGACAGGTGCGAAGATCGTCAATTACTACGGTGACATGTCGAAGGACGTCTTGGGCCAGGCACACCTAGTGGAGGAGAGGAAGTATGAGGACGAGAAACTGGTTGTGATTGAAGGGGCATCCAAGTCAAGGGCAGTGGCGATACTGCTCAGGGGTGTCAGCAAGGAGACCGTGAAGGAGAGCGAGAGAGCGGTAAAGAAGGGCTTGTCAGCCGTGAAAATGGTGTACGAGGAGCCGGAGGTTGTGCCGGGTGCCGGAGCCGAACTCCTGGAGATGGCGACTCGGCTTCATCGCCTGTCGTCAAAGACGAAGGGAGAGGCCAGCTTGGCGATGGAAGCATTCTCCGAAGCCTTGTTTGACCTCGTGCAGGCTTTCGCCGCGAACTCTGGCATGAACGTCATAAAGACGCTCGCGGGCCTCAGGGTCTCCCACTCCAGGCCATCCGGCAAGAATATCGGGATCGACTCTGTCGAAGGGAAGACCGTCGATGCCAGGAAGAATCGAATCCTGGAGCCCATAAGGTCTCTGAGGGTCATGCTCAAGTCGGCCACTGAGCTCTCGTCCGTGCTTCTTAGGGTGGATGACATGCTGTTGTCCACCAAACTTCCAGAGAGCGGAGGAGCGCCTGGACGACGCTAGAGCCTGTCGGTGAGTGGCATCCCACGACCAGCATCAGAAGGTGCTCCGGCCGGGATTTGAATTCCCGGGTCGAAAGACCTCCCGGGTATCGAGCTCTCCCCAAGGCGCGAGAGGCTCGAATGCTGTCGGCCTGAGGTGGCCGGACTACATCACCGGAGCACCTGCTCCGCGGCTGGTTTCCTTATATTTTTGCCTTTCGAGGCGACAGAACGTATTGCCGAGGGTCGTGGCAGTGGTGGGGACGCCTGGGGTTGGTAAGACCACACTCTGTTCGTTTCTCTCCAAGAAGTATGGCCATAGACACGTGGAGATAGGCAGTTTGGTCACCGCGGGAGGGTTCTACTCCGGGTATGACGTGAAGAGACACGCCCCGATCGCAGACTTGAAGAAGCTGAGACGAGAGGTTCAGAAAATAGTCCGCAGATCCGAGTCGAGCGTAGTCCTCTTGGACGGACACTACGCCCACGACTTGATGACCGATTCCACTGCCTTCGGGGTGTTCGTCATGAGGTACGACCCTACCAAGCTCTATCGTAGGTCCGTTCGGCTGTACGATGTGAGGAAGGCGAGAGAGAATTGCGTGAGCGAATTCTTGGGAACAGTCGCCTTCGAGGCGAGAAGATCCGGTCGTCGCGTAGCGGACACCGATTGCACTGGCCTATCTGTGCCCCGGATTGCTGCCAAGTTTGAGAGATGCCTGACCGGTAGGGTCTTTCCCCGAACACCTCCCATTGACTGGACCGAGAGGTTGAGCAACATGGACCTCAGGAGGTTTCTCAGGATTGTCGAAACTCAGGTACTTCTTGGCTAAGTGCCCGCGGTGTGGCAAGTTTACCGGGATCAGGACATCCGGCAAGACGAGGATATGCCCCTATTGCGGGGCCAAGATCTCTCAGAGAGACAGGGCCAGTTCTAGGGTCTATGATGGCACTGAACTGGTGGAAATTGTGAAATCTGCCAACGGACTCTTGGACGAAGGGGAGAACTCCGGAAGGTGAACGGTTAATGGTTCCTCGCTCTGGTCTGTGAGTACTAGGGCGCGGCCGACTGGCAGGTGCTTGAGCTGAGAGTAGAATCTTCTGTTGAGGCCCATGAGATCCATTGCAATACCCGAATCCGCCGTCTCAGTCATACGATGCACGATCTTGACTCCTGCTGACTTCACGATGTCTGGGAAAACCTGAGATGGGAACTGTGCCACGAGAACGAGCGATTCCCCGTATTTCCTCATTTCGAAGAACATCTTCTCAAAGAGCGACGGTTCCTGGATTCTATCTCTATATGGCACCATGTTCTGAGATTCCTCAATCAAGGCAACGTGTTTCAAGGGGGAAACTCCCTCGGTCAGGCGATATTCGTACAGGAGGGCCAAGACTATCGTAGCGAAGAGATTCCGCAGGTCGGCATCTCTGATGTCGCCCAGCATCAGATCACATGTGCCAGCGATCAGACTCTCCAATTTGATCGCCTCTCCTTTGACGAAGGCTTTCCGAGCTTCCCCCTCCACGAGTGGTTTCAGTCGCCTCATCAGCGCGAACTTTGTCTCGTTTTCATAGAATGAGTTCGGGTAGTAATGGTCAAGCGCCTCGACCACTTGATCCATTCCGGCCGAGTCTTCTGCCGCTCTGGCACCAACCAACGTCTGCGTCAGTATTTCCCGGAACATGAAGTATTGGGAGGCCGTGAAGTGAAAGACGTTATTGAAGGCGTCTGTGATGACAGAGACGTGGTCGCTGAAGTCGGAGATCGGGAAGGGGCGCAACACGTCCAAGTGCCTTGATCCGTCCAACTCGACGACGTTTCCGCCAGCTTCCCTGACGACGTCAGAATACTCGTTGTGGGAGTCCAGCACTAGGACGGGGATTGACTTGCTGGACAGTAGCCTGACCAACAACTTTCCGGTGTTGGACTTACCAGACCCCGTTGCGCCGAAGACAACGACATGCTTTGAGATCGAAGACAGCGGGATACGCACCACTTCGCCGGCGGAGCCAGCGAACATTACTCGGCCGAAGCTGAGCCCATCCGAACCTCGAGTCACGGGTAGAGTCGAGCCCTCGACAATATCTCCGACCTTGTTCTCCACCAGATGAAGAGAGGACATCAGATCTGGCGAACAACCCTCTTGATTGTCTTGCACCCACGACGGGTTTTCCTCAAAGAGGAGGCGCGCGGCCAACGAGGCCAATTCTGCTTCACGCAGCGGCATGGTCTTGCATCCCCTGGTCGACGCCATCAGCGCGGACTGCAGAGCCTTAGTCTTCGCGTCCAAGTTGGTCTCGACCTCGTTTCTGTTCGTGTCACTGCAGCGTTCCGAGACAGCCACAAATGTCCTCAGAAGGGGATCGGACGAGCCACCCGCAGATCCTCTGTCAGGATGTGTGATGTTCGTAATCACAGTCGCATCGATTCCGATTCTGGTCAGCCCCTCAAGCGCACCTGGGTGAGAGGCCTTGCTCTGTCCCCATTGCTCGGTCTCCTGATACTTAGGCGAGGATAGGACCTCGAATGCCTTGACCAGGGTTGTCCCAGCGTTCTTCCGCAAGACGAGGACCTCCCCCCTTTCTCCCTCCACGCTCCATCGGAATGAGCCAGAGCCCCCGCCTCTCACTCTCAGTATCTTGATTATTACAATTCCTAAGATGAGAACGATGGCCACCGAGCCGAGCAGCAGCGGCAGCGAGCCGATGCTTTCCCTCACCTCGACTACCGCTCCTAACCTTGCGGCTAGGAATATGAGAATTGCCAGAGACGCTGCCCCCAAGAGGACGGCTCTTTCCGTTGACTCATTCATCTTGGAAGTGCAGCTCCTGCTAGGGAAGTACCCAGCCAAAGAGGTCGTACGCCAGATTCCCCAGGCCTTGGATGACGTTGTCGAAGAAGTTCGTTATGCCATCCACGATTCCCTTGGATACCCCGAATACAGCTCCCACCATCACCAACGCCATGACGATCAAGAGCCCCTCTTCTATGAGCTGGGATGCCTTCAATCTCATCGTGTCGTTCACCATTATCAGACTGACCACCATCCCTTATAACCCCCGATGAAGTTAGAACACGGACAGCAGACCACTGAATAGCAGGTAGGAAGTGATCATCACCAAAGAGCCAATGGTGAACTTGATGAGTGGTCTACCGAACTGAAACCTCCGCGAACTGATTGTGAAAGTGGAGGCATTGAGTAGAAACAGGCTCATGAAGATAAGATGAGGCGACCATCCCATTGGCTGTGCAGAGTAAGGTGATCTCAGTCTCGACATCATGGAAGCTGAAGCTGAGAGAAATCCCATGCTGAATGAAATCAGGTAATACAGAAACTCGGCTCTGCGTGAGATCTCCTCGAAGGAACGACGCGACTCGATCGCAGTGGCCAGGTTCATCGCCCAAAGGTCCAAGAAGGGGCCGGCTGAGACCGAATCGCCACTTCCTGAGCCGACGAGTTCACAGAAGATGTCTCTCATCTCACTCCTTGGCCTTCCACCTGGCAGCAGTTTCAGGACATGACCCGCACTTCCACCTGAAAGCATACACAGTGCAGCGGAGTCTCGGATCGGCGACAGAAGCTTACTCTGGCCCTGAAGCCTCCTGGAAAGCGCTGACTCGGCACTCATCCCAGAGGACATATCGACTGACAAGTCGGTGCAGAAACCGAGAATCTCTGACCTGGTGCCAAGATCATCGGAGACTCTCGCCGGGAACTTGGCGAAGAGCACGGTGAGTGCAAATGATACTGCGGATGCCAGCGGGAGAACCAGGGAAGGCTGGCCAGCCAGTGTCAATGAGATGGCTGATAGTAGAAACGACATGATGGCCCAAAGGGCGGGCCTTCTGTCAAACGGCCAAGAGATCATCCCGCATCACAGCCCAATTAGCAACGAGGTATGACACCAAGGGGTGGATGGCCAAGAAGATCGCTATCAATGATGCATCCTCTGGCAGGAGGTAGGATGTCATCAGTAGAACTGCGAAAGGTACGATGAACAGGACAAAGGTCAACACTATCAGTCTGGTCTGGAGCGAATCAGCCTCCACTCTGAGTGCCTTTCTATTCTCGGACTCAACGAGGTTCAATCTCTCCCGTATTCCACCTTCGGCTTGAACAATTGGCTCGAATGATTCGTAGGATTTCAGCGCCGCTGGGGTCCGCCGCGCGTCTGATTCCGAATTGAGACTGATGCCGTTCGCAACACAGAATACCGCGACGGAGTGCGCTTTCCGTCTGGGCCCCTCAAGTTCCGAAACCCTCAATGTCGACTCGATATCAGACTCGCCCGCTCTTCTCAATGACCAGTAGAGAAACAGCTTATCAGACCTTGGCCTCAGCTCGTTGCCCTGGCGCCGAAGGTCACGAACTGTTCGGAGCAGCCTCCGCGTTAGCGTGTCCCCGAGCGCAATCATCGCAAGTCGTTCACCTGCAGAGGAGGATACGCATTCAATATCCTCTCCTTGACAGCCTGAGGATCGCGCATTCCCTGTGAAGCTAGCTCTTGGGAGATCTGTTTGATCTCCTCGTAGGACTTTAGCATACACCCCTTGCTCATCCCATGTTCCCTCTCTGTTTCCTCGATCATCGTCCTGAGTTCCTCATCATCTAAGTTAACACGCGAGTGACCCACGTTCGCAGTCAGCAACCTGACAGGTCCGGAACCATCGGGATCGCATATGGCAGTCACTGAGTCCACAGATCGAAGCGTACCGAGTTCGTGCTCTTCCTTCTTGAGAAAGACGATAAGGTCCAGGTTAGCAAGCAACTCAGCCGGTATCCCATAGACCCTTGTAACCCTCCTGATAAAGTCGACTGCTCCCGAGGCATGAGATGTGTGGATGACCCGTATCCCAGCTGCCATGGCGTGAAACAGCGCCTTGAAGTGATCTGAGAACTGCACCTCTCCGAGTATCACGTAGGAGGGATTCCTGTGAAGCAACTTCACTATCTCGGAGGACTTTCTCCTTGAGGCCCCTCTGCTTTCGAACGGATCAACCACCAGATGAAGACCGCGCGAGCCCCGACGACGAGACTCGGGGAATATCTCGACGCAGTCCTCAAGATAGACCTTTCTCCACCATTCTGGAGCTAGCGCGTCCAACGATGCTAACAGAGTCGTCTTGCCGCTCCCCGGCTCTCCCACTATGGAGATGTTCATCCTGTGGAATAGGAACGAAACCAGGAGAGAGGCTACATCGAAGGAGATGAAGTTCTTCTCTATCAGCTCCATAAGAGACAGTGGGGATGGCCTGAGCTTCCTGATGTCGATCGCGTAGCGTCCCACGACCAGTGGATAGGAATCAACCGACACGCGCGACGTGCAATGCCTCGTCACCAGATCTCCCTTGATGGAAGGTACCTTGAGGTTCAGCCTGAGGCCGGTGTTTCGCCTTAGGTTGGCAACGAGCGACTCTATGTCCCCTAAGTTCAGGCGTATGTTCGTCACCAGCCTGCCGCAAGTGGCGTGATCCACGTAAGCTCTTAGGCCGACTGCATCGAGGTATATTTCTTGGACCGATGGATCGACGTACAGGGGGTAGAATTTGGACAGACCCACAGATCTGAACGCCGCGTGCGCCAGCACTGACTCCCGGTCCTTTTTCGACAGGTTTAGGGCCACAGAATCGGCGTAGATTCTCCCGACTTCCTGCCTATAGCTCAACAGCCGCTCGAACTTGCCCCTGCCCAACAGTTCCTTCGCTATCAACCCCCTCATGAAGAACGCGATGTCCAGAACCGCCCTCAGGTATTGTTCGTCTACGTACTGCACCAAGTAGTCTCGATGGGTTGGTCGGGCCCTAACCACTAAATGTGACATGGAATAGCCGTCGTCTTCATGGACCCTTTCCCAGCTACTTGAGGGATGACGCATCAGAAGAGGACTCCGTCCGCCCTCATTGCCATCCTTCCTTGGAATAGAGCGGAACGAGTACTGTTCGCCGAGGCGTGGCAGTATCTCGAAGCCAGTGGGAATTCCTGATCTCGGACTGAACTGCATGGAGAATGACCGCAGTGACGATGATATCAGCTTGGCCTTTCTCCTGATGGTCTGCATGACCTGAGGTGTGTCTATTACCTCGGCGCCCTCAGGCCCCGCGATCAAGATCCTCTTTGCACTCCTAGCGAATCTCGAATAGAACACGATCAAGGCGGACATTGTGGAGAGGTCATTCGCGCGAGCGTCAGACGTGAGCACCAGGCAGCTCCTGGATCTGTTGAAGGACACCCTACTCAACGTTCCTTGGCGTCTCCTTCTCCGTCTTCGCCATTGTATCACGCTGGTGAGAATCTATTTCCGCCAGTTTCGTCTGCAGGCTGTTGATCTTCCCCCAGATCCTAGATAGTTCGTTCTTCAGATTCTGGACCTCGTCAAGCAAGGCCTCCAGTACGACGTCGCCTTGGCTCAAGATGTACCACAGGGTACTATGACGCGGAGCTTATGAGCACCACCATCGCCGTAAATCGTGATAGACTACCTGCTGGTGGCCGCATTTGCCGCCGACACCATTCTGATGTCTTCGGAAGACCTCAAGTTCGGCTCGGTGCCCTTGTCCCAGGCTCTTATTCTGCTGCTTCTAGCCGTGATGCGACTACTGCTGGGTGGAATTGGAGAGGCCCTGCCAGCGATTATGCCGACACCGGGCGACCTTATCTGCCTGCTCACGCTCGTCGCCATGGTCGCACAGAACAAAACAGGCGTGGCCGACTTGCTATTCTTGATTTCCCTACGCATCTTCTACCCAGAGAAGATCATCGTAAGATGGATGTCTCTCTTCATCAATGGTGAGGCCGTCGGAGCATCCATAGCAGAGGTTTCATTCACGAATGGGATCCTTCTAGCGTTGCGTCATAGAGTCCTTACGGCACGAGGGAGCGGACAGCAGGAGTTCCTGAGAGAGCTGCCACGATGTGTGATCCTGTTCGCGCCTCTGATTTGGCTGCTTTCCTCGCCAGCGGACCGCCAAGTTGATAGGGTTCCCTTCATCCCTCTACTGGCAGGAGGGGCGGTTATAGGAGTGTTTCTCAATACCATACTGCTGTGAAAGATGAGCGTCCTAGTGGAGAAAGCACTCGTTCTGGCTGCGTCCGCTTTGATCTGTTTGTCGGTTGTTGCGATATTCGTGGAGCAAATCATCCCGCTAGTGTCGCAGTTCCTCAGTCAATATGGGAACGAGACTCTCCCTCTTGTGACGTTGGTACACTCAGCCTTTCACGTGGGGTGAACGCATATGGAATATGTGGAGTTTCTGAGCGATAACTTGGCTTGGCTCTTGTTGTCCGTTGCCTTGGGCTGTTCTGCCCTCTGCGGCTTACATTTCTTGTGCTCCGAGTTGCTCGTCGCCTACCGTGACGCCACCTACGCGATGCTAAGTCCAGTTGGGTTGTACCACTGCGAGTACTCCAGCGTCAGAGTTGATTTGCCAAGGCCGGCCTTAGTCAGCTTTGAATTGTCCTCCTCAAGACAGGTCAAAATCAGGGTGCTCTGGCTGGATCTTTCGTTGACAACGGGCGAGACGGCCGCTGACTTCGTAAACGGATCACTGTATGTGCTGTCCAGAGGTCGTCAGGGATGAGGTTGACTGGATTCATAGACGTGGCGACTGGAATCGTGGTGGTGCCATTGATTGCCCTGGGAATGTGTTTCCTAATCACCATTGCCCACAACGCCATCGCGGAGCTAGGGACCCTCGCCCTAGTGCTTCAAGGTGTATGAGTGTGAACATCCCAGTCGATGCGGCCTGCGCGGCGATTCTCGTTTGGACGTGCTGCCTAGTCGCCACTGCAATGAACTCTGGTGCTCCTCACTCAGCTGCGCTCAACTCTCCTGAAGTCCGTAGAATCCTGACAGAATTGGGCATATCCCCCTTCGACGGAATCCCTCCGGCTGACCAAGCAAGGGTGAGAGTGGTCATCGTGCCCGTAGACTCTACGTCAGACGCCCTGCCTAGGGTTGAGATCTATGGGGATCCCAGCGACCCAGATCATATGATCATCCTGCTGATAGTGAGAAGATGAAGGCCGCCGCGCCATTCTTGGCGTTGATCGGAGTCTTTGTCCTGATATCATTGTGCATTGTGGGCGATTGCGTCCTGATGAGGTCGGCCGCAGCAACCGTGTTGAGGAGGAAGCTGTTAGTCAGAAAGATAGACTTTGAGTTGGGGGAACTCGACTATTGCCTCGCCGCGATTGCTGAAGGTGCTAACCGTGGGGGGTTTCCGGCCAACCGCTCACAGGGCGAATTCCTAGCTGCCATCCTTCAGGAGATGCAGGCCTGCGTCTCTTCATTCGTCGGTCTCTCCGATCGCTGCCTTTACACGTGGTCGGTGGAGAACCGAACGAATTCTCAGTTCCTGTCCTACGTGTTGACTCTCAACATCACAGCGATACCGGAAGACGGGGTTGAAATCGGGTTCATTAAGAGCTACCATATCTTGATCCCAATTAAACAGGAAGATTGAGTTCAAACCTAGAGAAGTGCCTTTCATAGTTGTCCCTGATAGTATATTCGGCCAAGCCGGAAGCTTTGGCGATCTTTGAGAACGAGATCCTTATCCTGCGCATGCCGAACTTGGAGTTCGCCAGTCTGAACCCTGCGTAGACAGAACAGGCAGCTCTGGATCTCGGATTGCTCACCAACTTGTGGGAATTCGCCACGGAGAGCACTCTTTCGGACAGGTTTCGGGCCACCGAAGCTTCCAGTAAGGTCTGATCGTCAAGGTGACGACACTTAGGACTTGATAGGTCAACTTGGGACAGGATGTCCTCCAAATGTTCCTCAGGAGACTCACATTCCGCATAGAGCTCTTGTTCCTTGAAATGAGAAAGAGCGCGCATTATGTTGCTGGGCTTGGTCTTGTAACCCATTGAATTCAGAGCACTAACCACTGACGCTATCGTGAAGTGTTTCCTCGTGCCGACCTTTCTGGAAGATATGATCACTGCGGCCCCCAAAAGGTCGCACGTCCTGCACCTTGCCCTTAGTTTGGATTTGACCCTGTCGACGAGCGCCAGAGCAGTGGAAAGCTGAACCCGCGGCATAGAGAGCGCCTCGGCCAAGAGGCTCCCTACTATATATGCCCTGACTCCGCCGCTGAGGGCAGAGTGCTTTGACATCAGATCTGATCTTCTCAGTCTTCCGTCTGCCATGGAAACATTGCTTACGTCCGGAAATGACCCTTGTTCCTCGGTAGCTGATCCGTCTGGATCATAAGTCGTTCGGATCTGTTCACCTTGGGCAAAGGGATCAGCTGGACCCACGACGAGACCGCAACGTTGGCAAATCGATTCACGCGCCGACTGTATGATCGTGCCATGACACTCCGGGCAGAGAGCTTTGCCTTCAGCCAATGCGACTTCGTGAGTCACAGGAAGTCCAGCCGCGGATCTCTGTCAAAAGAGATGCGCACAGGGACAACTTCCTCGCCTCATAGTAAGTGACGCGGCGATCAGGGAATGTGAGAGACTTAATAACGCCCCTTCCGAGCTTCCACTGGAAAGGAAATTGCTGAGGTTAACCCTTGAGACGGAGTTGAGAAAAATGATCGGAAAAACCGTCACGGTCGAAACGTCTGATGGGTCAACTTACACTGGCAGTCTGGAGGCCTTCGATCCTTCATCGTTGGCGCTCGTGCTCTCGAACGCCGAGAAAGGAAAGGGCCAGAAGTACTTCAGAGTTGTCATAGCTGGCGAACATGTGAGAACTATCCTGCTCTCAAAGGCGTTTGTTGAGCTCAGGAAACTGTCTGAGAGGCTTGAGAGGATATTCCCCAGGATGGTGAAGTACAACGAGGAAGCAGGCGTGATAATCGTCCTTGACAAGGTCAGGGTAGACGAACGGGGTGTGATCGAGGGATCCGGAATGGTCGCGGAGAGAGTTCAGAAGGTCTATGAGGATTTCATAAGAGAAGCGGAATCTACGCCCTGAACATGAGCTGCAGGAGGTGCAGCGCTTTCTCGTACAGCGATAGCGAGGCTTCCCGATCTGGGGTCTCTCCCTCTGTTTCCGCGAGAAGGCATCCTCCCTTAAGGGAATAGTATTTCGCCAATCCTGCGATCATCCCGGCAGCTCCAGTCACCTGCCCGCCGGTCACGTAAATGCCCGCCTCCAAGCATGCTCTGTACGTCTGGAAGTCGTTCGGAAGGACGAAGACCCTCCTCTTCTTTCCAACTGATCTAATGTGATACCCGCCCAACGTGAAGACCGCCGTACAGCCCAGCTCCTTTGACAGCCTGAGGAAAAGATCTGCCAGCTTGTGTTGGCCCATGGACGACGGCGGCTGGAATGCGCCGACGAAAACGAGCGTGGGGATCTTCGAACCCTCGGTCTCTGTGTAGAAAAGAGTGTATGAACTTGGCTCGGCGATCCCCTGATCGTTGACGAAGAGGGCCCTCAAGGAATGGTCCAGCACCATGTGCCGAAGTATCAGAGGCTTAACCGCGGATTTCTCTACGAAAAGTGAGGCAGCCCCTGCTCCTACTGCCCCCAGGCCGGGCAGCCCGGAAACTGCTGCCAAGGGCTCGCTTGGGGGGTTGTTGGGAGCGACGACCTTCATGCCCGCGTCCAATCTGACGATTTAGGGAGGGCGGCGTTAATAAGCGCACCACATGAGTTGTCCCCGAAACCCTTATAGACATGATGATTTAACTGCGGCAGAACAACACGCGAGCATCGATCAATTATGGCGAAGCTATCTTTTTTGGGCGCGGTCGAGGAGGTCGGAAGGTCTTCCATACTTCTCGAGCCTAGGGAGGGGAGTGGACTGCTGCTCGATTGCGGGGTGCAGATGAACCATGCGACGCGGTTCCCCGTGTACGTGGAGCCGAGCAGGGTGCGGGCATTGGCAATAAGCCACTGTCACCTTGACCACGTAGGAGGTGCGCCGCTGTTCTTCATAGGAGGAAGGCGCAACGCAGTGTCCACCAGACTGACCAAGGAGCTATCAGCGATACTCCTGCTTGACATGCTTAAGGTGTCTAGGGGTTACCTGCCATTTGACTCGGTTGAGGTCAGCAGGTTTCTCTCCTCGTTGGACGTGATTGAGAACAGGGGGGTCTACCGGATCGATGGCGACCGCATCTCCGTCGAACTGTTCAACGCTGGTCATGTGGCTGGCGCGTCTCAGATCATGGCCAGTCTGGATGGGTTGAATGTTCTCTACACCGGGGACATGAACATGAAGAGCACGAGGACGGTCCCTGCGGCTGACACGGACTATGGTAGGGATGTGGACGTGCTCATAACGGAGAGCACTTACGCCACCACTGAACATCCTCCGCGCGAGTCCGTGGAAAAGAAATTTGTCGAGGCGGCCAAGGAGGTGGTCGAGTCGGGGGGGAAAGTTCTGGTGCCAGCTTTTGGGGTCGGCAGGTCTCAGGAGATAATCACGACCTTCAAGGCGCATAACTTCCCCCACAAGGTGATGATCGATGGGATGGCCAAGACTGTCACAGACATCTTCTTGTCCTACCCTCAGTATCTGAGCGAGCCCGAGCTGTTCGAGGAGGCTGTGAACAGCGTCATCGTGCTGCAGGGAAATAGGGACAGGAGGGATGCGACCAAGAGCCCTGGGGTCATCGTCACGCCTGCGGGGATGCTGAAGGGAGGGCCATCCGTGCGGTACTCTGAGGAGATTGCCAGAGGAAAGAAGAACGCTATATTCCTCGTGAGCTATCAAGTTGAGGGGACGCCGGGCGCCATACTGTTGCAGAAACGGATGCTGCCCATGGGCGGAAAGATGGTGGAGGTGAAGGCTCGCGTGGAACAGTTCGACTTCTCGTCGCACAACGGGAAGGAGGAATATCTGGGGTTAGCGAAGAAGACGAACCCTCAGAGCGCGTTCCTCGTGCACGGCACCAGCGAGAACGTGAACTTCTTGGCTCAAGAACTTGAAGACATCGGCATTCCCAAGGTCATCAAGCCAGCGCTGGGAGAAACATATCAGATAGGCCGGCAGTCCTGAACACCGAGACTTGATTCGCAGGCAAGATAGAACTGCGACTATTTGTGGATCTACTGTATGGATCTTGATATCTCCGCCCCAATTTGCTTGAACATCTCTTCCGCGCCTTCCTCAAGAGGCCCCTCACTACCCTTGACTATAGCAGAGGAACGGGATCTGACGATGCTCATCCCCAGTGCCTTTAGCCTTGCTTCTATTCCCTTCGCCGCGCTCCCAGAGAATATGAACCGCACCTTGGTGTCAAAAGCAAACGCCTTCTTGCCGCTGAGCCCAATACCCTCGATCTTCTCGAGAAAATCTTTCACCGGTTTCGACACGCCGAATGCTACGGTAGGTCCTCCGAGCGCCAATAAATCATATTCAGTAAGCTTGTCGACATCGACAGCGTCCACCTTGACGCAATCAGCTTGAACTCCCTGTTCTTCGATGCCCGATGCCAGCGCTCTCGCTACCTTCTCTGTGTTGCCGAATTGTGTGTCATAAATGACGATCGCTTTTCTGGTCACCGTCATTTGCGTTGATTCAGTGCAGGGCCATATAAGGAGGTAGGAGAGGCGATTCGAGTGGAAGAAGAGATACTCAAGATTCGCCGATGAGAAGAGTGCGCCGATCAGGAGCAAGTCAGAAGGGGGAATTGAAGCTGCTGCAGGGCACGTCAGTCTCCCCCTTGAAAGTCGCATACAAGTAGTCATTAGGGCCCAGCCCTCCTGGGGTGGCATTCGCCAGCGCGCGACACCGTCGCGGTTGAGCGCTATAGTGGCGGCATTGAGGGCATTGCTTCGGCCGGAACTGCACGCTCCGAGCTATTATGAACATCAGGCCTGAAGACCCAAGCCAGAATATAAGACAATGCCAGACGTGTAGGGACGCCCCCATTGCCGTCTGGTCTCAATGCCCTATGAAGCAACATCCTTTCCAAAAGCTTCCTCGAGGCTCTTTGATTTCGCATGATATTCATCTCGCCCCGAGAAGTGGTTGTTGGAGTCACGCGTGTGTCTGGGAGCCACTACTCCTGATGTACTCGATTATCCTGTTCAAGTTCTCCTTCTTCACTTCCCCTGCCGTCCGCATTGGTCCCATTCTGCCGGGGATCTTGAAGTATCTGATCTTCTCCCTGATGTTGGCGGGGATTCTCTCGTAGGATTTCCGGCTGTACTCAACATTTTCGGGGGCAATACCAACGGCTACGACCACCACATTCTTGTCCTTGATGACCTCCCATTTGCTCTTGAGGAAATCGACCAAGGGCATATGGTTCGCATATGTTCCGGAAGTGACGATCACCGAGTCATATTCCTTCAACTCTTCATCTCTCACTTGCCCGAATTCCTTGAGGTTGCACCGCAATTCGTCCCTAAGCCATTCGGCGTAGGTGCGGGTCGTCCCTAGGAAAGACTTGTACAGGATGATCGTTTTCATGTTCTTATTGAACGATCGTTCTCTATTATGACTTATGTAAGTGCTATTGAATCCAATAGCACCTCGAAGACCTGTCCTTCATGAACTCAGGATCTTGGTGGGCCGGGCCGGATTCGAACCGGCGACCTCCGCCGTGTGAGGGCGGCATCATACCGAGCTAGACCACCGGCCCTCTTTGAGAGAACAGTGTCTAGACTTCAACCTACTTCTTCTTCGCCTTGGGCATCCTTCTCTTGAGTCTTAGGTTCTTGCTGTGACACTTTCTGCATTTGGTGGCGTTTATGCTGTTCTTGGCCCCGCATCTCCTGCAGATCTTCGCGTCTAACCTTCTGGCTTGGGCCAATTGGATGAGCGTCGGATCCGTCACTGGCATGCTTTCGCTGCGAGCCGATGAGCAAGAGACTTAAAAACATTGGGCATTGTGAGCACCTACAACGCGTAGTTGAAAACTCCTTTCCACGAGTTCTGCTTGAAGAGCGGCGTGCTCTGCAGGGCTTGTCAGGAGAAGGTGGACAGCGGGGATTTCTCAAACTTCGACCTAGAGGTCGGAAAGGTCCTGATATCCCTTGAAATAGGTGGAAGGCCGGCGGAGGACGGCGAGTTCCTCAAGTCTTACCCAGGGCGGGGCATCCTGCTCGTAAAGCTGAGGAGGGGGAGCTTGTCCGCAATTGCCCCCATCGTGAACAACATTCAGGAGAGAATACAGGCCTCGACCAAGAGAAGGACGATACTATTCGAGGAGGGGGAGCAGTTGCGCGCCGTGGCGGAGAGGCTGTTGTACCCAGCAAGGATCACTTCTGTGCGGACCTCGTGGCTGCCCGGCGGGACGAACTTGACCACGTTGAAGGTGGTTGGCAAGACGGACGTTGACATCAAGGAGGCGGCCAGACTTGTGTCACAGCTATTCGCAGTTGAGATTAATATAACGAGCGGTGCGCATAGCCAGCGTACATGAAGTACAAGTCCATTGACATCGGGCAGATCCACCCGGAGATGACTGGCAGCGAAGAACGCATAGCTGGATGGGTGGAAGAAGTGCGAGATCTGGGCAAGATCAAATTCCTGCTGGTGAGGGACAGAACGGGCAGCGCCCAAGTGACCTGGAAGAAGGGAGCCTGCCCTGAACCCATTGGCGAAACGATCGATGGCCTGCACCAGAATGACGTCGTCTCTGTGTCCGGCACCGTGACTCATAGTGACGTGAGCAAGCGAGGGGTGGAAATTATACCCACTGAAGTGCTGGTCCTGAACAGGGCGAAGCACCCTCTGCCCATGGACATCGCCGAAGAGATCAGCACCGGCCTGGACGTGAGGTTGGACTTCCGGCCGCTCGATCTAATGAGACCCTCGAAGCGACTTGTCTTTGAGGTCTTCTCGGAGAGCATATCCGTGATAAGGGAGTTCTTCCACCAGCGCGGCTTCGTCGAGGTGATCACGCCTAGGATGATATCCGCGGCTACTGAGGGCGGGGCAAATCTGTTCAACGTCCAGTACTTTGACAGGAAGGCCAACCTCGCACAGAGTCCCCAGCTGTACAAAGAGCAGCTTGTGATGGGCCTTGAGAAGGTGGTGGAGCTCGGAACGTACTTCAGAGCCGAGCCTTTCGACTCCGCTAGACACCTGAACGAATTCGTGTCGCTTGACATCGAGGTCGCCTTCGCGGACTGCAAGGATGTGATGGATGTCCTTCAAGACATGATCCTCATGTTGTCCTCCAAGATTTCAGCAAACAGCCGACTGTCAGCCGCGTTGACCAACGATTTCAAGAAGGTGTCCGCACCGATGCCAGTCTACACGTATGATGAAGTCAGAGAGGTGCTCGGCAAGGAGGGCATGAAGGTGGATTTCGGATCTGACTTGTCAAGCGAGGAGCTGAAGAAGGTGGAGAAATTCTCCACCGGGCCATACTTCGTCGTGGACTGGCCACAAGCCGCGAAGCCCTTCTACATAAAGCAGAAGGACGGGGGAGATTTGACTGATTCGTTCGACTTCATGTGGGGGTCACTGGAGGTCTGTTCCGGCGGATCCAGGGAGGAGGACAGGGCCAAGATCGAGAAGAAGTTGACGGCCGCCGGGATCAACCCGTCCACGTTCGAGGAGCACCTCAAGTTCTTCACGTGTGGGATGCCGCCTCACGCTGGATGGGGGCTTGGCTTCAACAGACTGTTGATGGCCATGATGGGGCTTAACAACATTAGGGAGACCGTCCTCTATCCGAGGGATAGATCCAGGATGGCGCCCTAGAAGGCGCCGCCTAAGTTTCCTCAGCGTCGGACACGCCGGTCTCGCCGATCTTGAAGAGGGCCTCACCTTCGGGTCGGTCAACGCTGACCACTAGGCGCGCGACCCTGTTGCCGTGCCCGCCGGCTGCCTTCCTGATGAAGATCCTTGAGTGACTCCTGTGACCCAATATGTGTCCCCCGACGGGGTATGCCCCGAGGCCGAAGAACTCGTCCGGTCGGGCCATCACTTGGTTTGTCACGACCGCGGAGAGATTGAAAGCCATGCAAAGTCTCTCGAGCCTGTGGAGGTGGCTGTTGAGTTTCTGTTGTCTGGTCACGAGAGTGTCCCTGCCAAGATACTCGCTTCTGAAATGAGACGTCAGAGAGTCTACTATGAGCAGCTTCACGTCGTTGCTCTTTATCACCTCATCAGCTTTCTCGAGTATGAGTATTTGGTGGTCAGAGTTGTATGCCTCTGCCATGACTATCCTCTTCAGGACAGCGTCCGCGTCAAGGCCCAGGTGCGCGGCCATCGTCGTTATTCTCTCCGGGCGGAAGGAGTTCTCTGTGTCAATATACAGGCAGGAGCCATCGAGCCCCCCCTTTTCGGCAGGCAACTGCACATTGACGCTCAGCTGGTGACATATCTGCGACTTCCCGGTCCCATACTCCCCGTAGAACTCGGTAATCGTCATCGTCTCGACTCCTCCACCCAGAAGGTCATCCAAGGCCTTACTGGAAGTGGTTATCCTGCGAATCATCTTCCTTTTCTCAAGCATTTCGAGGCCCGACAGAAACTCCACTTCGGTCCCCTGCCTCGCTTGGGAGATGATCCTTGATGCCACCTTCTCGGACATGCCCGCCTTCGTGAGTTCACGAATAGAAGCAGTGGCGAGAGATTCCACAGTGGAATACCCTATCTCCTTCAGCTTGGCCAAGGTGGCTGGGCCGATGCCAGGTATGTCCTCCACGTCCGAATAGACGGGCTTCCCCCTCGAGGCGGCAGGTCTCTCTTCAGGTCTCTCTTCCTGCTCTTCTTCCTCTCCCTCTTCTTCCTCGCTCTTCTTTGGGGGCATGCGCAATAGGAGTCCGGCCGGGCAAGCATATAAAGTGTCGGTGCCGCGGACATTCAATTGGAGCCGCGAGATAGCATCAGAGGAGCCTACGACCTCTTGGCCCAAGACTACTCACGACTTAGGAGCCGTGGGTTCGACGAAACCTCGCGTCTGGTGTCGGGCAAGGAATTCCAGTTCATATGCGACGCCGGATCAGGTCCTGGGACATATGGGGGCCTGCTCGCCCGGTCATATTCGAAAGTCATCCACCTTGACCTCTCCCCCGAGATGGTCGAGGTGGGTTGGCACAGGGCATTTGCCGACGGAATCGCCTGGAAGGTTAACTACCTAGTGTGCGATGTCTCCTGTCTTCCCCTTAAGGACGATTCGATGGACCTAACGGCTTCTATCGCCGTCATTCACCATCTTCCGAAGGATCTGGCCAAGCGCGCCCTCCGGGAACTGTTCAGGGTGACTTCTAGATTGGGCACGCTCTTTCTCTCTGTTTGGTTGCCTGCAGCAATGGACAAGGCCGAAGGCAGCTCGCCTTCCGAAGACGAACGCACCGTCTGGTGGAAGAAGGGCGTCACAAATGTCGGCAGACGATATTGGAAATGGGACCCAGGAGAGCTTAAAGGTGCATGCTTCTCAAGCGGCATGGCATATCTTGACGCGTTTGTGTCCGGCAAGAATATCTTTGTTATGGCACTGAAGATCTGATCGTCGCGAACCAGGGTCGCGACGGCAGTAGCGAGAAGAATCCACCGCACTGCCTTGATCAACGGAGGAAAAAGGTATATGTAATGGGCGCCGACGAGTTTCCCAGCGGCGTTGGTCTAGCCTGGTTAGGACTCCAGCCTTCCAAGATGAACGAGGAAAGCTGGCAATCGCGGGTTCGAATCCCGCACATGGCCGAAAGGTCAGCGGAGGCCGCACCAACGCCGCCCTTGGGTTCCAACATGAAGAAACGATCTAGGCGCGTTGCGAAGGAAAGGATAGAGAGAATACTCAACGTCGCTTTGGAACTGTCATCGGAGGATCTGTCCAAGAAAGAAGCAGCACTACTCACGGCTCTGAGGTTGCAGAGAAAGCACAACGTTCGCGACATTCCTCTCTTCAAGAGGTACTTCTATTGCCACAGCTGCAAGCGCGTCATGATACCAGGGCGAACAGCAACCATCCGGGTTAGCCCTGGAAAGGTGAAGGTTCTGGCCGTGACATGCACCGCGTGTGGGCAGACGTACAGGATACCTTTAATTAAGAAAAAGAAGGGCACAGAAGGGACCGCTCAATGCCCGCAGACCTCTTAGAATCCTTCCTTATGCTTTTCGTCGTCATGGATTCTCTCGGCAACATACCGGTTTTCAATTCCATGTTGGAGCGCTTTGACCCGGGCTCAAGACGAGAGATCATCGGCAAATCAGTATTGGTCGCCACCTGCATACTGATCATTTTCTCTTTGTTCGGCATGGGCATCTTCTCGTATTTCGGCATAGAGATGAGCGACATCAAAATAGCATCTGGTCTCGTTCTCTTCGTCTTGGCGCTCAGAGAGTTCTTCGGGGTTGCGGAGGATCATGATACGAGCGCGGAGCGCATAACCGTGTTTCCTTTGGCCACGCCGCTCCTGGCTGGGCCGGGTAGCATATCCACAGTCGTTGTGGTGACTGAATCCCTGGGAGGCCTCGCTCCCGCCTTGGTTGTGATCTTGGGCAACGCCATCGTCTCGTATGCGATCCTGTCCAACTACGAGGCGGTACTGTCAAAGCTCGGGAAACCTGTGTCTATTATGACCGCTAAAATATCGAACCTGATAGTCGCGGCGCTAGCTGTGAGCTTCATAAGGCAGGGACTAGAGGAGCTCCTCGCTTTTGGTGGGATATTAAAGATATAAGGCAGGCAAGTTCCACTCTGCTGAAATCGATGGCGATTTCCGGGGCACCGGTGTGTGAGGTCTGCGGAGAGCATCTTGGGGCTAACTACAAGTTCTGCCCGAGATGTGGGACACCCGTCAGGTCTCTGTCCGCGCTCAGGAGAATATCGACAGGCAACCCGGAAATTGACAGGATGTTAGAGGGAGGCTTTGAGAGGGGGAAGTCCTACCTCCTGGCCGGTGAGACGGGAACCGGCAAGACCATATTCTCGCTTCAGTTCCTGACGTATGGAGCTGCGAACGGAGAACCGGGAATATACGTGACGATAGATGAAAGGCCGGAGGTACTCATATCTGACGTCAGAAGGTTTGGTTGGGATCTGCAACAGTATATCAACGAGCGCAGGCTGGTCATTCTGCCAGTGAGGCAGTACTTCACCGCCAAGATGTGGGGCAAGGAAATGGACGTAATCGTGGACAACATAGTCGGCGAACTCTCCAGAATATCGAAGTCGGTCGGGGCTAAGCGACTCGTCATAGACCCAGTGGCGCCCTTAGTGACCATGAACACGACTGAAGTGACCTACACCAGGGAGTACATCAGGAGCCTCGTATTCTCGATAGAGGAGAAGATAGGGGCTACGGCCCTGATCACCTCGGAGGTCCCCACTGGAGAGGACTCGATAAGCAGGTTCGGCGTGGAAGAATTCCTAGCGTCCGGGATAATAATACTGGGAATCGCAAACGTGGATGGCAAGCTTAGGAGAACCCTTTATGTCAGGAAGATGCGATGGACCGCAGTGGATCCGACCCGCTACACCTTCAGGATAGAACGCGGAAAGGGGATAGTGATCGACGGAACTCTAGGCTGAACTCGCCGTCTCCGCCTGCTCTCCCATCTGTTCGAGCGCCTTGGCTATTTCCTGTTGCGCCTCTCTTAGCTGCTCCTCTGTGATTTTGCCCTTGCGGCATAGCTCTTCCAGTTTCTTGGACCTCTGCCTGAGCTCCTTGGCTTCTTCGGCAGCCTCAGGGGTCCCGGGCTTCGGGGGCGGGAGCACCACGCCGACGAGCCTCTTCTCAATGAGTTTGTCCAGATAGATCCCCAGCGAGACTTCCGCCTCCCTCTGAGTGATCTTGAACTCGTCAGCCATCCACCTGGAGAGTTCAGCCATCGTTGTCTTGCCGTCGATCCTCCGCCATACCTTCGTACCGGTCTCGTCTAGCTGGATCTTCTTCTCGTTCGGTATGGAGAGGGATTTTGTTACAAGCACCGGGAGGTTGCTCTTGCCTACCGGCACGACGAGCGTGATAACTCCCGCGTCAGACTCCTCAACCTTAATCGCCGGATTCAGGATAGGACGCGCGCCCAGGAACCTCTCCCTGGACAAGGACTTCTTCTTTTTCTTGAAGGGCCAGAAGGGTATGTCGATCATTTTTCACTAACGGCCCTCCACGCTTCCCATGAAGGCCTCAGCTTTCTCGACCTCGTCTGGTTTGCACGCATAACCGGAGGTGAAAAGCTTGTTGAACTCCTCGTCGAAGGACACCCTCAATCTGCAGTGTTTCGGCTTTGACAGAAATGGTACCATTGGTTTGATGATGGAACGCAGGTCGATCTCATCATCATCGTCCTTGACCTTTTTTGCCAGAGATCCTATTCCCCCTATGGATCTCACGTCGGGTGCTTCGACGGATCTGAAGAATCGACCGATCGTCGTGTGCTTCTTGAGCTGTTCCTTTGCCATCCCGACCCAAGAAAGGTAGAGCGCTGAGTCGACATGCACAAAGGATGTCCTGACTCGGCCGACCAGTATCTTCCTCGCGGACAATTGATATCCCTTGGGGACTTGGAACCGAGCTCCGAAGAGTTCGTAGTCATAGAAGTCTCCCTCCGTGTGACATTCGACTCCTCTCAGTATGTCCTCGAATCGATCGCTCTTGCTCTCGCCAGGTGCGAGGAAGTACTGGACAAGGACCATCTTTCCATCGTCTGGGCAGAGCCAACATGTGGTTATGAACCGTTCGTCCTTGAGTCCCCACATGCTGTAGTAGGCTTTGTGGCCGGCCACCTTTGCATTGCCCTTCTCGACCACATTGGCCGGCTTCTTGTCCTTTGTGGATTTCGTCACCTCCTTGACATAGCCGTCGATAGCCAGCAGGGGCATCGCCTCTCCCCTTTTCTTGGTACGTTCCCACTTGAGTTCCATTCTGACTCTATCTACCGAGTCGAACCTCATGTACGCCTCGTTTATGCCTCCGGACTCCGCGATCAGGTCCCAATCGTCCGGTATTTGGAGCGACGTCTCAAGCCAGCCTATTGTTTTCATCAGATCAACTCCGGCTCAGCTCCTCCACTCTATTCTCCAGTATCCTGACGATATTGCTCCTGAGCTGGTCGACGGGCCTGATCCTAGACTTGAGTCTAGCTAGTTTCGCGCTCAACTTCTTGTCTCTGAAGACCTCTGAGACCCAACTGTCGAAATCTCCTCGATAGACGTGAAAGACTAGAGACCTGGAGTCTATTCTCTTCAGGATGCCTAGCAACTCTTGATATGAATGGGCAACATCGCCGGTCATTATCCCGTCCCCCAAAGCGAATTTGAAGGCAGAATAGTCCGGCACACTCTCCTTGGGCGAGTATCCAGTTGCTATCTTCGGGTCGCGCCTCTCCAGCAGGAACTTCCCTCTACCCGTGATTTCAAACGCGCCCTTCCTGGTGTGATTGGGCGCGACGAGCCCGCACTTGACCAAGAACCTGATCTGCCTCCTGGCTTCTGGCCTCTTCAGGCCGAGCAGCTCGGCCAGGGACTCTAAGGATCGATTGGGAGAATCGGATATCGCTGTCAAAACCGAGTACTCGGCTTCGCCGATGGTCCCATCCATCCCGCCATGGTCCGGACAAAAAAGTAGATAACTCTTCTCCACCTCTGCCGAAGCTAATATACGTCGATGAGGCGATCAATGGCGATGCAGGTGATCGAGGTCAGAAGGGATTGGTTCACGAGGAGGGTGTCCATAATAGCCCCGGCCAGAGGCAAGAGACCGAACCTGATTGAAACGAGCCCTCCATCCGTCCAAAGGAACTGTCCGTTCTGCCCGGGCAATGAGGGGATGACGCCCCCGGCCCAGATGGTGGCGGTATCCACCGGCCAAGGGGTGCAGTTCAGATTCGATCGGGAAGCTGCCGTCACGAAGAAGTGGAATGTCAGGGTCTTCCCCAACATGTTTCCGGCCTTCTCCTCAGATCCATCGGTTCCTGGCCTGTCCTACGGGCACCACCTCGTGGTCGTTGAATCACCGAATCATGCGAAAGACTTCAACCGACTGAGTCCTGAAGAGATGGATATCTACCTCAAAGTGTTGAGGTCTCAAGTCCTGAGGCTGAACCAAGATCCCAAGGTCAACTGCATCAGCGTATTCAAGAACTACGGTGAGGACGCTGGCGCTTCCATCTCACACCCCCACACTCAGATCATAGCCAGCAAAATGGTTCCTCCGGTGCTACAGACGGAAGTAGAGGAGTACGCCGCGGCATGGAGGCGGGAGGGGGCATCAGCAATCAGCCTGCTCGCGGGCGAGGCGGAGAAGGGACAGAGGATCGTGCTACGCGAACGGAGCCATGTGGCCTTCGTGCCGTTCGCCCCGATGAGCCCGCTTGAATTGTGGATCGCTCCCGAAGAGCCGACGCAACCATTTGAGGAGGACGATGAGCTTGAATGTTTAGGCGATCTCTTGAGGATCTTGATATCTGGGGTCAAGAAGATGCGCGGCGACGTGGCCTACAACCTGTACTTCCATCTCCCCCCGAGAAACGTCGAGAGGTTTCATTGGCACATCGAGGTCGTGCCAAGAGTCAACAAGTTCGGGGGATACGAGCTGGGATTCGGAGCCTACATTATCACCGTTTCCCCAGAAGATGCGGCACAATTATATAGGCAGGCCCTATAGGCGCGTACGTCTCGGATGGAGAGAGTATCAAGGGAATTCTACGTCCTTTCCAGGATGCATGAGGCCGGCATGGTCAGCGATGAGCGGTCGGCGAGCCCTCAGAAGATCGCTGAGATCACCAATATCGAGGCCAGCGTCATAGAGACCGTATTGAAGACGCTTGAGCAACGGCAACTGATATTGAGGACTACCGTTGAGAATACCACGAAATTCTACGTTTCATCTCTTGGGATCATAATGGCTAGTGCCATCTATACGTGACAGCTTCATGATTAGGGGAACCCTCATCATCACGCCTGAATATCCCCCTAAGATACTCGGCCAGACGGCATCGAGAGGGTATGGATTAGCGAGGAGGCTGAGAGATGAAGGCCTGCTCGTGAGTGTATTGGCACACGACGACGTGCTTGTGGGCAGCTTCGTTGAAGAAGGCGTCAGGGTCGTCAGGACCAGCAGCCCGATTCGCACCTATTACTCCGTCTTGACGGTGGAGATGTTTTTGACCACTCAGCTCATCCGGGAGGGAAAACGCCTGATTGAGGGGGAGCTGGTGGATCTCATAGTGTCATTTGAGTGGATGAGCCTGGCCTCTGCCTGCGCTCTCAAGACAGGTCTGGGCATCCCCTTAGCCAGTGTGATGCAGTCAACTGAACCCCAAAGAAGTGCTTGGAGGAAGGACCCACTTAGCATAACGATCGAGAACTTCGAGAAGACGCTGCTGGCAAAGGCGGATCTCATATTGCCTTACTCTTTGCAGACCATGGATGTGATCGTGGGATACTATGGAATTGACGAGAGAAGAGCGGCGCTCTATGACCTTGACGCCGACTACGCTGTGAAGGCGATTCTCTCCTTGATGGACAGGGGCGGGTGAGCTAAGTGAGGATCTTGATGCTAGTTTGGGAGTATCCGCCTAGGAAGGTCGGCGGGCTCAGCGTGCATGCGTATCATCTCTCAAGAGGCCTAGCCCAAGTTGGCGTGGAAGTTGATGTCTACAGCTGTTCATTTCCCGGGCAGCCTGCGGTGGAGCATCCCATGAAGGGGCTGACGATCAACAGGGTTGATGTCTACAACTTCCCCTCCCCAGACTTCTTGTCCTGGACCGTCGGGATGAATCACAGCATTCTGAGCGAGGTCATCCCATCTCCGAATCTAGCTGACTATGATCTGATACATGCTCATGATTGGATGGTCTTGCCTGTGGCTGTATCGTTGAAGAACCTACTCGACATCCCGCTCGTGTACAGCGTCCATTCAACTGAATATGGGAGAAGAAGGGGGATTCACACTGACTTCCAGAGGACAATATCCGAAGCCGAGGGATGGGGCACTTACGAGGCGTCTCGGATAATCGTTTGCAGCAACTACATGAAGGACCACATTTGTTGGCTGTTCAGAGTCCCCCAGGACAAGGTGAGCGTGATCCAGAACGGGGTTGATATCCCGCCGACATCGGGGCCGCCCAGAGCCGAGTTTCGAAGGGAATACGCCACAGATGACGAGAAGATAGTGCTCTACGTTGGAAGAATGGTCGAAGAGAAGGGAGTCAACGTTCTAATAGGAGCAATTCCTCTGATCATAAGAAGCGGGATACCTGCCAAACTGCTGGTGGTCGGCGACGGATATGCATCAGATAGGATGAAGAGGATCGCCTGGGAGCTTGGGGTCTATGACAAGGTTTTCTTCACAGGATACGTCAAGGACAACGAGCTGGAGCGCATCTTCTCAATAGCGGACGTCCAAGCAGTCCCCTCATTGTATGAGCCGTTTGGGATAGTAGCCTTGGAGGGCATGGCCAGGGGATTGCCACTGGTGGTCTCCGACACGGGCGGACTCGCAGAGATCGTCGACAACGAGCGCACTGGACTCAAGGTTCCTCCGGACAATTCTGTGGAACTGTCCACTGCGTTGAGACGCGTGTTGGTCGACAGAGAGCTATCGGAGAAACTGAAGAGAAACGCTCTTGAAGAGACCCGGCGAAGGTTCTCTTGGACAGCGGTCTGTGAGAGCACGAAGAAGACTTATGAGGCCCTCGTGAGCAAATGATACAATTCGCGTCGACAATGCAGGCGAGACGGTGAGCAGACTTGTCAGTTCCGGAGGCCATAGTTCGGGTCGCCGCCGACATATGCTCCATGAGAACAAGGGGAGCGGGAAGAATAGCTGTCGTAGGACTCAAGGCGATAAGGGACAGCGTCAACGAGATCCATAGGAGCTCCGAGTCCCCAGGATCTTTTCTCAGGAACATGAGGGAAATAGAGAAGGTCCTACTTGAGACCAGACCCACTGCGGTCGCTCTGCCAAACGCGATATCCTTCCTTGACAACGCTCTTGAGCGTGAATTCAGAAGAGGAGCGTCGACGGATGACCTACGAGCTACTGTCAACAGTTGCGTTTCTGAGTTCTTGAGCAGGGCGAGAGAGGCTCCGAAGAAGATCGCAGAATCCGCGCTGGAACTGATCCCGAGAGGTTCGACCGCGATAACTCACTGCCACAGTTCAGTAGCAGTCGCAGTCATGAGGAAAGCAGCAGAGAGAGGCTTGCTCCGGACCATATATGTGACAGAGACCAGGCCGTTGTACCAAGGCAGAATCACAGCCGCGAAGCTTGAAGGATCCGGCGCGTCCATCGCGTTCATAGTCGACTCGGCGGCCGGCTTCTACATGAGATCGTCAGACATCATGATCGTTGGTGCTGACGCGATCGCCATGAATGGAGACCTCGCCAACAAGATCGGGACGTACCCCATGGCAACATTGGCCAAGCAGCTGGGCAAGACTGTGTTAGTTTGCGCCGAGAGTTACAAGATAGCGACGAAGGCTCAGACAGGCGCAGATATCCCCCTGGAGTTCAGACCAGCCACTGAGATCTACCCCAAGAACCCAGCTGATATTGGCGACCCGAAGATACTGAACCCTGCTTTTGACATAACTCCGATCAAACTGATCGATTTCATCGTGACGGAGATGGGGATCGTGAGGGAACCCGTGAGGGACGTCCGGAGGATAGCTGAAGCGGCCGGCCTGCTGTCAGTCTCCGGCAAGTAAGTCTTTTAGCCGACACTGAGAACTCATAGTGGATGTCGATATTCAGGGCTTATGATGTGAGGGGGATATACGGCGAAACCATCAACGTCCAAGACACCCTCAAGACCTCGTTCTTGTTCGCCCGAAGATGCGGTCGCGGGGGCCCACTGTATGTGGGAAGGGACAACAGGAGGAGCAGCTTGCCGATCTCACTCTCCGTCCTCGCCGGAATCTCTGCCGCTGGATGCCAGGCCGTGGACATCGGCATGGTTCCAACCCCTCTGCTGTACTTCGGGGTCGCGCATCATAAGGCCAAGGGGGGAATCATGGTCACCGCCTCTCACAATCCGGTCTCATACAACGGTCTGAAGCTAGTTGTGGACAGAGCACGTCCCCTCACGTATGAGACCGGAATCCGTGAAATCGAACAGGAGTACAGGACCGCTGGGATAGATTCGACCCCCGACATGGTCGGCGAGGTGATGGTCGACGACATCAAGGACGAGTACGTCAATTATATCACGCGTGATGTGAGGGCGTCCAAGGATATCAGGGTCGTGATCGAGCTGGGGAGTGGCACTTCTGGACCAGTCGTGGAGAAGGTTGTGGACAAGCTGTCTCTGAACGCGACCCTGCTGAACCCAGACCCTGACCCCTCATTTCCGAACGGCATGGTGAATCCGGCCAAGCAAGAGACAATGGGCGGCCTGACGGATGCGGTGAGAAGAGAAGGCGCGGACCTAGGCATAGGCCTAGACGTTGATGCGGACAGGGTTGGCGTCATAACGAGAAGCGGCAGGTTTGTGTTCGGCGACTTTTTGCTCGCCGTGCTCTCTCGAACTGTTCTCAAGAAACACGTAGGGTCTACCGTCCTGCTTGATGTGAGGGCAAGCAAGGCAGTAGTTGATTACATAACGAACCTTGGCGGGAGAGTTGAGTTCACCAGGGTCGGGCACTCGTACATAGCAAATGCCATGCTGGATGGAAAGTTTCCATTGGGCGGGGAACTCTCGGGGCACATATACTTCAAAGAGGGGTACTACGGTTATGACGACGGGATATATTGTGCCGTGAAGCTACTCGAGCTGCTTTCGGATGAGGGCCGCGACTTAGAAGAAATGCTTGGGGAGTTCGAGCAGACCTACCCTTCTCCTGAGATACGGGTCCGGGCCCCGGAGGACAGCAAGTTTGAGATTGTCAAGATAATAGCAGAAGAACTCAGAAAGCGGGGCGTCCGCACAAATGCGATCGACGGCGTCAGGGCCGAACTATCAAACGGCTGGTTCTCCATCAGGGCGTCCAACACAGAACCAGCGCTGGTCATCAGAGCGGAAGGATATGGGCCGGGAGACCTGAAAAGGATGCTTGATGAGGTGAACTCGTTGATATCGAGGGCGCAATTAGTCGAGAAAGAACGAGAGCCTGCCTCGAGCGCCTGACAGCGGAGATGCGTCAATACCTCTACCTCTCAGTGCATTGGCCAGTTCCCTTGTGAATCCGTGGGTGACGTACACCTTCTCCGGTTCCGTTCTTTCTACGGTTTTCATCAAGCCGTTGAAATCCGCATGGTCACTTATTGGGAAGGCTTGATCCACATCAACAGCCTCCGAGTATTGACCCATTAGAGACCAACCGCTGAAGCCAAAGGATACCGCGCCCTTTCTCCTCATCTCTGCATAAAGTGGCAGTCTCTTCACATACGATGGCATGTAGACGACCCTAGGCGATCCCCCATCGAGCAGTTCGGCTTCGACCCCAGCCACTATTTCCTTCTTCCTGTTGATGTTCTCGCCGAACAGCCTGTATATGTCATTGTACATCTCGATGGACGGCCAAGAGTAGCTGGCGACGCCGTGGAAATAGGGATCCAGCATCATCTGCAGATGTTGCGACTTGCCCAAGGGATAGCCAGTTATGATCGCACATCCGTCCTTTCTAAGCAGATCCGTGATCCTGTCCACGGCCTCGGATATGACATCCTTTTCGCTGTCGAACACAAACTTCTCCATTCCATACGTCGCCTCTGTGACCACGACCTTCGCACGGGGAGGGCGGAACCCGTCCGAGAATTCGCGATCCCTATCGTTGAAGTCCCCCGTGTATAGGAACTCATCCCGAATATAGAGGGCGGAGGACCCAAGGATGTGGCCAGTCGGCACGAGTTCAGCAGCATCGAGCTGAACCTTGGTGAAGAACTTCCCACGAACCGCAGACAGGATCTCAGTGGGCTCTGAGCAAACCACCTTCTGGCCCGCCCGCAGGTCGAAGATGTGGTCTGAATGGGCATGGGAGATGAACCGGAGCGCTGACATCGCTCCCGCATGGTCCAATGCGACGGAGAAGCCTGGTCCGACGATGGAAGCGCCGCGTGCCCCGATCCTGACCCTGACCAAGGAGACCCCCTACCCTGATTCGACAACCCCCTGCAATGTCTTGGACCGTGAGACCCACACGGCAACTATGACGAAGAAGACCGACAAAGCGACAAGCCCCAGGCTCATCCCAGCGGCCAAAGCCACGTCCGATTCGGCCGCGACGATGCTGCGGAGGTCGGGAACGTCGAACAGCTCGGAAACCCAGATGGAGGTCCCGAACAGATAGGCGACCATCAGAAGGCAGAGGACCACTGCCCAAGGTGTGCGCGAACCCCATCCTGCCATTGGCAAGAGCAGCAGAGATGTCAGTAGCACGCCCAAAGCGCCGTTCAGCAGCACAGTTTGGGCGCTGAGCGCAGTCAGTTCAGGTGCCAAGACCAGTCTCACTGCCAGCATCGTCGACACCCTGACGACCCAGAGCACGAGGCCCACCGATGTCACAGCCAGGGCGATAGAGGCGGCGGTGGCGTTCAACGTCAGGTAGTTGCGCCTTAGGTCCCCCAACCAGGCCCCGATCGCGCTCGCGTCATAAAGAGCCATAAGAAGCAAGAAAGGCCAAGGAAGAAACCCTTCCTTGAACATGCCGGTCACCGACGATAGAAGGAGAGGCAACGCCACGCCAAGGAACACATACTCAAGATCCCGGAACGTAGACATCAGCAGGATCGACGCGACCTTGACGCCTGAGATGGTCAACGTGAATCAGTCCTCGTAAGATCCAGAAGACGCGCTGAGCTAGTCTTCACGCCTTCTATAACTCCGCCGTTGTTCGTGATCTCAGACACGAGGCGCTCAACAACTGATCTTTCGTCAGCGCAGGAGATCACCATCCGGTCATCGCCCCTGTATATCCAACTTGAGCCGAGTTCCACTAAGACTCCTTCTATCGCCTGAAGGGCCAATCCTCTGACGGTGAGTTCGACCCTCCCAGGGCCCGACAGCCTCCTCCTGAGAGCCTCTGGTTCTCCGACATCGAAGGAGGAAGGTCCTCTTATCATCACCGCCTTGCCGCAGAACCCCTCTGGCTCGTCGGTGGCGATGACCACGGTCCTCCCGAGGTTTGTCATCGAGGCCAGATAGTTCCTGGCTATCGTCACGTAGCCCTCTCCGATCTCGGGAGGGAGGTAGTCAAGGACGAAGAGATCTTCGTCTCTAGCCAGGCAGATTGCCATCCTGGTTCTGGATAGCAAGGAGCGCGTGAGTTGGTCGCATCTGTGGCCAAGCACAGGACCGACCTGAAGCAGGTCGACGATCTCCTGAGCCCTTGCGACATCAGCTGAGTTTCTCCCTTTATGAAGGCGGAGCGCTTCTCTGACTAGGAGCTTCGGGGGAAGGGACAAACCACCCAGAAAGGAGGATATGCTCATCCGCTTGCCGCCCCCGCGAGGCGGACTTGGGAACGAGTAGTCAATTCGACCAGCGTCCCAAGGCAATTGGCCGGCTAGAGCGAAGATGACGGACCTCACGGCTGCCCTGTTCGCCCCGACTATTCCGAGGACGGAGCCCCTCTCTACCTCAAAGGAGAGACCGTCGATCAGCGGCTCCCTTCGGTCCCTGATCACAAGCTTGTCCACTTTCGCTACTGGAGCTGAGCTCAGTTCGACCTCACCTTGGAACTTGAGGGCTCATAACTCAAGATCCCGAGCACCGACCGCTCAAAGGCCATCCAAATCATAGCCCTCAAGCAGCGGTGACGACGGTTCAGATTAATAGTTTATGTCCGTCGAACGAGCGTACTTGCTCAAGGCCTTGGGATGAGATGAAGAAGAGCGGGATAGAAGTGCGGATGTTGGCCGCGGAAAGCCTAGGTGTGCGCAGCATGGCGACGCTAGTGAGGACCCCCGACATCCGGATCGTGATAGACGCGGGCGTTGCTCTGGGACCAAGGTTCGGGCTGGCGCCTCACCCCTCAGAGTACAGGGCACTCGCCGACTCACGGGAGAGGATCAGGAAGGCCTGTTCGGAGGCAGAGGTCTCGATAATCACGCATTACCATCATGATCACTACTCACCCCCTTTCGACAGCGACTACATCTGGACGTGGAGCGACATCAAGGCCGCCGAGGAGCTCTACAAAGACAAGACGATGCTGATCAAAGATACGAGGGAGCGCATCAATCCCTCACAGAGAATGAGGGCGTATCACTTCGCAAGATTCCTAGGGACCACGTCAAAGGAGATGAGGATCGCCGACGGGGCAACTTACGAGTTCGGAGGCACGAAAGTGTCTTTCTCCGAGCCGGTTCCCCATGGGGAAGAGGGGACTCGTCTGGGATACGTCATAATGCCGAAAATCACCTGGGAAGACCGATCGTTCCTCTTCGCATCCGATGTGCAGGGTCCAATGGCTGACAGGACCGGAATTACCATCATGGAAGCAAGCGCAGATACGGTGTACGTGGGAGGCCCCCCGGCCTACTTGGCGCCCTCCCAAGTTGACAGCCGCCTCATCGACAAAGGGCTGCAGAACTTGACGATGATCGCGGGGAGAACCCCGGCGACGGTAGTTGATCATCACTTGATGAGGACGATTGAGTGGAAGGAGATCATCTCCGGCGTGGAGCGGGCGGTGCGCGCTTCAAATAACGCCCTGTTCACGGCGGCAGCTTATTTGGGAGAACGCGAGACCGTGTTGGAGGCGAAGCGTGACCAACTGTACAAGGACTCGCCCCCGAGCAGAGAATTCATCGCTTGGACGAGGAAGAAATACGACGAGAGGAGGGCCGAACCTCCTCCTATCTAGCCTGAGCGCGTGCGGCCGCCGGGAGTTTCATGGTCGCCCATTTTGAACCCGGGTTGCCAGCTATCCCCGTTGGATGGGGGGCTGACGTCCTACCAGTCTAGACCACGGCCGCATTTGTCTGGGACGGGCTGCCTGTTGTCGGTCTTTTGTGTCTTTACTCGAACTCGCCGGGTCCACCCTCACCGGGCCCGCCCGGGCCTCCACCAGGAGGCGTTGGTGCTGCCTTTGGCCTTGCCGACGCAATCACATCGTCTATCCTGACTATCATGCTAGCTGCTTCGCTTGCGGACTTAGTGATCTGTTCTTTGACTACGAGTGGCTCGATTATGTCCCCGGCCCACATGTCGGTTATCTTTCGTTCGACTGTGTTCACTCCAGCCCAAGTCTGTTTGCTTTCATGCAGTCGCCTCAGTTCAGCAAGTGTGTCTATTGGATCCATGCCCGAGGTCTCCGCGAGAGAGGACGGTATTATCTCGAGTGCGTCTGCGAACGCTCTTATCGCCAACTGTTCCTTGCCCGAGACCTGCTCGGAATAGTCCCTTAGCCTGAGGGCGAGTTCCGCCTCCGGTGCCCCTCCGCCCGCGACCACGTAAGGATTCATGACGACATCCTTGACCACGTAGATCGAGTCATGGAGCGCTCTCTCCGTCTCGTCAACTACCTTCTCAGTGCCTCCCCTTATCAGGAGCGTGACCGACAGTGGGTTCTTGCACTTCTCGACGAAAACCCACTTGTCCTCGCCGAGTTTCCTCTCCTCGACCAGCTGCGCCTCCCCTAGGTCGGCTGCTGACAGGTCCTCCACGTTCGTGACCACCCTTGCCCCCGTAGCCTTGGCCGCCTTCTCCATGTCCGACTCCTTGACTCTCCTCACAGCCAACACGCCAGCCTTTGCCAAGTAGTATTGAGCTATGTCGTCGATGCCCTTTTGACACAGCATGACGTTTGCGCCAGAACTCACTATTTTATCGACCATCTCCTTCAATATGTTCTGTTCCTCGTTCAAGAAGGCCTTGATCTGGTCGGGCCTTTCTATGTTGATCTTCGCGTCGAACTCGGTCTTCTCGATCTCCAATGGGCCACTTATCAGCGCTATCTTCGCGTTCTCAACCCTGCGTGGCATGCCTGAGTGCACCACTTCCTTGTCTACGGCTATCCCTTCGATGAGCTTCGTCTCGGCGATGGACCCGCCGGCCTTCTTCTCCACTTTTATGTCGTCCACTCTTGCCACCAATCGGCCATCCTGTTCTTGGGTTACTCTCAACACCGCATCTATCACAGTGTCTGAAAGCTGTTCACTGTTCTCCTTGACCAACTTGCTGGCCATAGACGTTATGGCCACCTTCTTCAGCATGCTGCGATCCTTCGGGTCGACCTTCTGGGCGAACTGCTTCAGGATCGAGATGGCCTTGGTGGCTGCCATCCTGTACCCCTCCGCGATGATCGTCGGGTGTATCTCTAGGTCAAGGAGTTCCTCCGCCTTCTTGAGCAGCTCGCCCGCGAGCACGACGGCAGAAGTGGTCCCGTCCCCGACCTCAGAGTCAGTTGTCTTGGCCACCTCCACCATTATCTTGGCGGCCGGGTGTTCCACCTCCATCTCCTTCAGAATCGTAGCACCGTCGTTTGTTATCGTGACATCGCCCAAGGAGTCCACCAGCATCTTGTCCATGCCTCGGGGTCCGAGGCACGACTTCACAACTTCCGCTATGACCTTCGCTGCCATGATGTTGTTCCGTTGGGCCTCACGCCCCCTAGATCTCGTGCTGCCCTCCTTTAGCAACAAAACAGGCGTTCCCGATACATTTGCTGGAACCACTGCCATTCATTATTCACCCTATGGAAAATCATCCGCGACGGCGAGTCTTATAAGTTTTGCCAGCGCCGA
>Ga0172365_10000045_pt1 | contig 63542 bp, 64 predicted proteins | sample LakKivSesite48cm_FD_114535 | JGI IMG/M metagenome (GOLD analysis project Ga0172365, IMG submission 114535) | Sediment microbial communities from Lake Kivu, Rwanda - Sediment site 48cm | ecosystem: Environmental > Aquatic > Freshwater > Lake > Sediment | place: Rwanda: Western Province, Lake...
AAAGTCGGTAGCGATCGTCGGTATCGGCCCCGTGTCCGATAAGACGGTATCACTGGCGGTGAAGGCCGAGTCCGATTATGACGGCGGAAAGCTACTTCCGGATGGATCGAGGATTGCCAGGGTATTGGAGAATTACGCATTTTCCTATCCGTATAATGCGGAAAAGGGCGATTCCGGATACGTTTTAGAGATCATTCCCACTTCCAAACAGTACGTCGATGGGAAGGTTGTCTCCGGATTCCCCGCGAGGATCGATGGGTCTTCGGACGGATATACGGTTCTTTTCCATGCATACATCAAGACTCCGGGCGGAGATATTCCCGTGATGGACGGCACCCGTATCTTTTCGGATTTCGGATTCTACGAATACAACGACGTCGAATCTGAAAAGGAGCCGCAGGACGGCGACTTGATGGTCATCGGAAAGGACGAAGCTCCGAGGACGATAGCCGTCATGAAGATTTCCGCGTTTATACCGGGGATGCCGGAAGAGCTGAAGGCGGTAGACAAGTCTCTCGTGACAAGCAATCTCCATTGGCTGCCGTCGGTCCAAGCGCCGTCCATGGTGACAAAGCCGGAAACTGATTCATTGATCTTCTCGCGCTCGCTCGACTCCATGTTGGAAATCGGGCCGAGCCGTCTGAACGATGCGGTGGCTTTGGCCGCGAGGAGGATGGTGACTTTCGCCGGATCTCTATCCACGTCGAAAAAAGTGATCGTAGTCGTTTCGGATGGCTCTGAGTCCAATTCGGAATTGTCGTACGACCAAGCCGTGTCGTCGGTCAGGTCGGTGGACGTGAAAGATCCGGTCGACCTTGTTTTCGTCAAGCTTGAACGGACGGAACCGTATGACGACCTCGTTGTTAGGAAGTTCATTTCAGGACTGTCCGGAGTCGAGGTGAGGATTAACGACGTCCTTGATGCCGGAACGGTTCCGGCACAGGTTTATGATGCAATCGTTTCATCCCCGTCATTCGACTTGATCACCGGGTGGTATTCCAACATCGTCGACTTGGGCACTGGTAAGCTTTTTGACCGGTTGAAGTTCACGTCGACGGTTCCGGGTGGTTCCGATCTGTCTTTTTCGGTACGGTTCTCCGACGACGGCGTTAATTTCGGCGAGTGGACGGAACTCGGCAGCGGCACTGAATTCGATCTGTCTTCATATGTCAGGATAGCCCGTTATATGGAATACCGCGTCACTTTCCGCGGTGATCCCGATACTTTCGAGTCCCCGTCGTTCAGTACGGTCGGGTACGAATATTACGAGCCCCGTAGCTACACTCTTCTTTTCCAGCCGGTGCCGACCGGCGAAGGGGATGACGGATATGTCGGGGAGATTATCTTCGCCCACCAGGGAGATATACCGTCGACGTCATCCGTGTCATACGGGATAAAGCATGCATATGGTGTCGGTGCCGACGGATATTGGTCGGAGCAACAACCCGGAATGAAGGATGGGTATGGCAGTATCGTCTTGAGTCGGGTGAACGAACTTCTCCTCCGCAGGGATGCCTACTCCTTCGCCGCCGCCTATGGCGGTTGGACTTCCGAATACGGCGTTTCCGTATTCAGGATGTCCGTTGAGAACAAGTACGGGTCGGCCGTTTCCAGTACGTCGTACACTTATGACGCGGAATCCGGCGTCGTCGTCTTCGGCCAGGCCCAACCTGAAACCGATACGTTTACCTTGACCCTGAGTATGAAACCGGTATTCAGGATCGCTGCGGACATCGTCAATCACGGGCCATCGGGGGCTACGGTCGATTATTTCGGAGCGATGTACCGCCCCGTCGATAAGTCGTATATGTATACTTCCGATAGGCGTCCGGTGTATTCGGCGTTGGAAACCGATTTCGCAACCTTCGGCGTGGAGCCGGGTAATCTCCCCGTATCTTCCGTGATATACAACAACTTTATCGGCGAGCAATCCGACGTATTGGTGGATATCGCCGGAAGAGAATCGGTGAATTACGTACTCGCGCAGTCGTCCGGCGGTATCACCGTGATTCCATTGCGCGAGAATTTCACGTCCATTTCGAGAAATATCCTTTCCGGCGTTACCGGTACTCCGTCGTCGATCGCCTTCATGGACGGTTCGATGTACGTATGCGTCCTGTCCGGCGGTAGATGGATCGTCCACCGTATCGACGATGCGTATGCCTCCGTTTATTCCGTCGATATAGGTGCGGAATATGAGCACTCCGGCGTCATCAGGCCGAGAGTCGATCTATGGCACGTGTCCGACGGAGCTTCGGTATCCGTAATGGATAGGTCGTTCCGCCGCCGGATAGCGTCGGTCGGTTTATCAACCACTTGTTCTGGAAAGTTCTACATAGACGATGGTTACGTGTTCGTTTCAAAGTACGGCGACGCTCTTCTCGGATTTTCCTCCGAAGGACAGTTGAAGACGGCGTATATTATAGGAGGAGAGAGAGCCGAAGGAGGTGGAGCGGCGCTGATCGGCACTTCCAAGGCGGTCGTCCGCAAGTCATCCGTGTTGATTTTCTAAATTAGCAGGAAGCCATTGCTCACTATATACGAGACCGATACCGGCTCGGTATTGACGGTCATGAATTCGAATGGATTCATGACGGTTTCACCATCCGATATCGAATTTATGTATCCAGGCGTCCGGACGTCGTGGACCGTTTCCGAGATGTCCGGATGCTCCCCCGGCGACTTGATCGTGGAGGAAGGCGGCTTGGCCGTCGGATACATCTCCTCCGATGGAAGGACATGGAGACTGCCGCAGGAGACCGTCGACGCCGAGAGGGCTGTCGTGGTCGCCAACCGCATGTTGGCCTCGCCGTTCCGTACCGATGGCAATTTCGTCCGTTTGTTTACCGATGTCCTACCTGGCATGTCCAAGGGGTTTACCGCACCTGCCGAGTCGTCGTATTACGAGAAATTGATCCCTGTCGGTTGGTGTGGTCCGTTCCTGGATGCTGGCGGGTATGCCAATATGAACCGTGAATTGGTATTGCGTCTTCCGCGGTTCGGGATACTCCCCGTCACCGATATCTATCCGACCCTCGATCAAGTCGATCTCCGGACGCAGACCGTATTGAAAATGATGTCGTCATTGAAACCGAAGGCGTCCAGCTATCAAAAGGTTTTCGCCCTCACCCCTATGCCGCATTCGAAGCACGGCGGTAAGTCGGTGTTTTTCACGATGATTGAAACATCCACCCTCCATCCTGATTTCGTGCGGTATTGCAACGTCTACAGCGACGAGGTATGGGTTCCGTCTTCGGCGAACGCCGAATTATTCCGCCGTGGGGGAGTCCGTAAGCCGATACGCGTCGTCCCTCTCGGAGTCGATGAGGATATCTACTCCATCCCGCCATCTCCACTTGACCTGTCGGCGGCCAAGACGTTGTATGGGAGACCTGTGTCAGATGGAATATGCAGCTTTAAGTATTTGACCGTCATCCAATGGAATTTCCGCAAGGGATACGATGCGTTGATCAAGGCTTTTTGTTCCGCTTTCGGGGCTGGAGACGATGTATGCCTCGTCATCGCGACACAATATTCCGCCGATCTCGTCAAGTCGACTCTCGACGCGTATGTCCCCAGGAATACGGATCTTCCGCAAGTGGTTCTCTACAACGATATAATCCCGATAAATTCGATGCCGTCGCTGTACGACGCGTGTAATGCATACGTGCATCTTTCGCGTGGCGAAGGGTTCAGCCTTACCCAGATCGAGGCGGCGGCGCGCGGCTTGCCGGTTGTGACGTGTCTCCATTCCGGAATGACCGAATACATAAGGGAGGATAATTCCTTTCCCGTATACTGCCACGACACTGAACCATGCCCGCCATCCCTCGCTTCGGTATCGTATTTCTATCAAGGGCAAAAATCGTGGCGTCTCGGTCATGAGCAGGTTGAACAGGCGTCGGCGCGGATGTGCGAGATCCTGCATGGACGGGAATGCGCGTCGAAAAAGGCGTCGGTGCTCCAAAAGGAAGTGTTTTCCTCATATACTTGGAAGTCGGTTGTAGCAAGAGTCGTGGAGTTGTTGGCCGGATGATCGGAATATCATTGGTTTACGTACTCCGCAACGAGCAGGCGTACATCGAAAGGAGCATCCTCAGTGCCGCCAGGATAGCGTCCGAGCTCGTTGTCGTCGATACGGGGTCTTCGGACGACACGAAGCGGATATGCGAACGCTTGGGTGCCTGTATCCACGATTATGCGTGGGGAGATGATTTCTCCGCAGCGAGGAATTACGCCTTATCGAAATGCTCATGCGATTGGATCTTCACGCTCGATGCCGACGAGCATGTCGAAAACGAACCGGTGGATGTCATCGTGAAGGCCGTTTCCGAGGCTGGAGACGGTGGAATAGCGGCATATCAATTCATACGTAAAAACCACTATCCCCTGCACGACTCGTCGTCTCCGTTCTACGGCCCTCCGTTCTATCCAGACTTTCAAACCAGGTTGTTCAAGAGGGTTCCGGAGATCTTTTATTCCGGACGCGTGCATGAAGGTGTTGTACAATCAATCCAATTGTCGTCCGTCGGAGGAGTCGGACGGGTTCCGGTATGCATCCATCACCATATGTTCCGCGGCGACAAGGAGAGATATGAGAGAGAAAAGCAGGCGTACTACGACAGGCTGTCGAAAACAAGCGAGGAATGACCGAATGATACTTTGTGCCAATTGTGGAAGGTCATGCGATGAAAGTGATTTCGCTATCGTCGATTTCGATGACGAGACGGAGGAATTCGTCAGGGAAGCCGTATGCTCGGCATGCTCATCTCATGGTCGTGGCGAATCTATGGAAGGGGTTGTCGCCGCCGACGGGGATGAAGACGGGAGGGAGTGTGTCGATGTGGATGCGCACGCCCGGAAACTCGCCTACATATGCTGTAACGATCTCAGGATGATTTCAAAGATACCGGCAAAGACATACCGGCAGAAATCCGGTGAAGACATCGCGGACGGGGTCTTTGAAACCATCAGGGCCTTGTCGGTTGATCTCTCCATGAAGTTGAGGGGGATGGAGTATGAGCGCGAAGTCACGCTGCGTCCGGGAATGTACGTAATAGTCGGCGATAGTCACGGAATGTACGAGAACGAAGGCGCTTCCGCAGTCGCGGTTACTGCGGCGAATCATCTCAAGGCTACGATAATCCATGTCGGGCACGCCTTGGATATCCATGGACACATATCCGGCATAGCTTCGCGGAAGGGAACCGTGGTCGTTGCACTATCCGAAGAGGTGAGGCGGTTGTCTTCGATCAATGCCGAGTCTCCGTCGTTCTCCTTGGTGAGGGGGAGCGTCAGGATCGGAGACCTGGTCGTGCATAATCAAGCTTCCCGTGGTGACATGGCCGTGGGAATAGGGAAGAATATCCGTCTTCCGGAAACCGACTGTTCAGCCATCGTCGTCGGTCGTCATTTTCACGAGATGTTCACGCTTACGAAGCATGATCACGCCTGTCGGGTGTTGACTCCGGGATGTCTGTGCCACGACCATGTGTCGAGGAGGATTCCCAAGCGCATTCCCGCCGAGGTCGATATGGACCACGTGATGAACGTCTCTTACGACAGGGACCGTTCCGGTGCCAGACAGAAGGAGATCGCCTCGACATGGGAGAGGGGCATGATAGTGATACATGTCTCCGCCGACATGAAGTCGTCCGTCTATCCCATCAGGATCAAAAAGACGAAATCCGGATGGGCTGCGTCATACGGTAGGTTGATGTTCCTCGAAAAGGAGGTGTCGCATTGCGAAAAACTCGGATTGGTCGTCGGAGATGCGCACATCCCCAGCCACGACCCGGCAGCCATCGACGTGGTAGACCGGATCGCGGCGATCGCGAATCCGGATTATTTCGTCAATTTAGGCGATCATGTCGATTGTACGTCGATCAACCATCACCGCCTCGAACGCGGCGAGCAGATTACGTACGGCGATCTGGCAAATGAATGCGGCAAGGCGAAGAGCATTCTTTCCGAAATGGCCAGATGGGCACCTGAACGCTACTTCATCGTCGGCAACCATTCGAGGTTCATCCGGGATTTCTACAAGAAATTTCCGCAGTTGGAAGGTTTGATGAATCATCAGGCGACGATCGGAGCCGGGGAACTCGGATACAAAGTCGTCGAACTCAAGGGAGTCCTGACCATCGCCGGAAAGGCGAAGTTCATTCACGGCGACATGAGGCATTACGGAGCCGTCGGCGGCGATAAACACGACAGGGTTGCCGCAACGATGGAACGCGACACGATGGTCGGCCACTGCCATAACCCGTCCATCCGGCGTGGTGTCTACTACGTCGGGATGCTCGGTAATCTCGATCAGGACTATAACGAGGCCAACGCCAGTAATTGGATGCACGGATTCGGACTCGTGTCGCATTTCGGAGGCGAGGTCTTCATGACGACGGTCGGTTTCGAGCACGCCGTCTTGTATTTCATGGGTAGGGAAGTACGCGGCGACGCAGGTGTTTCTAAATGGAATCCGCCCGATTTCGAGGCGAAAGTCGTCTATTGCAAGAAGAAATAGCGCGGCGTTTGCGGAATATTCCGTTTAACGGGAACATTCCGAGGCTGATCCGATGAGAAAAACCATAAAGACCAACGCTATTTTTGGCGAATTCACCCCCGTGGATTTGCAGGATTGCTACAATATATACGCGATATCGTATGCCGATGTCGGCTCGGACAAGCCGCACACGGAAGTTATCAACACAGCCGCCAATCTATCGCTGTCGGTCGTGGTGAAGCGGTTCGTGAATGACAAAGTCAAGGAGATTCTCGACGGATACAGTGAATCGAGAAGGTCTAATCCACTTCTTGCGGAGAATGTCAAGAAAATGGTCGAGGGCATCAAGACCTACAAACAGGATGAAAACGGTTTTTGGACCGAGGACGTAAAGAAAGGCGGGGTTAGGGGAGCGGTTCAGGTATTTTACGCGGAGGGGAAGATACATTTGATAAAATCCGGGTACGCCGTCGATAAATCGGTGTATGATGGGCTTATATCCGGAGTGTCGGAATGGATATCGGATAATTTCGGTCAAGAAGCTACGGTGGCTGATTCACTTTCCATCGTTCCTTTTATGGATTACGAAGTCCATATGCTGTCGGAACGTGATTTTCCAGGATTGTATGGTATGGCCAGGCAGGTAGGCATATCGATTGATCAGGTGGACGTGTCCGGACGACCAGTGGCGCTTATCGATTTTTCCAAGAAGGAAGTGGCAGATCTTGTTTCCGTTCAACTTGGTGGCAAAACCGGAAATTTCATTGAACGGGAGAACACTCTCGTGATAAATGAGACGGTGACCATTGCCCCGCCGTTTATCGTAACTAATTCCGCCGGAAGCAACATATCTTCGATCATGAGGAATATCCTGGCTCTCCTCGTCGACGATGTCGGATTTGCGCAAGAGCGTTTGACTGAGATGATCGATTCCGGTATGGATCGCGAGGAAGCCATCGGGGTGGTGTCGGTAGACCGGTTCGAAAATATGTGCCGTATGGAGCTGGGTACCGGAATGGCGTCTTTCGGAGACCTCATGTATAGGACGGTTAGTTCGGAGATGTCCGGCGAAGGGTGGATGCCGGTTACTGATGACGTGAACCGTAAAATGGTCAATTTAGAAACTGAAGGAGAGGGGGTTGAAAAATTCCTCGCCGCGTTCTCGAACGTCAAGAAATGTTTTGATGCCGGTAACCAAGCGAACAAGAGTTTTTATTATTCCGTTTCGGTTCCGTCCGGTTTCAAGTTGAAGAATGAAAAGCTATTCAGAAAGATATTCCTGTTTGGCGGCAGGCTTTCGGACGAAAGGCATTTGTTGATGTCGTATTTTTGTCTTCCATCGGAGGCGCTCGCGTTGTTCGGATATGGCCAAGTGGACGACATCAAGGAGTACGATCCTACGGTCAATACGTTGACTATGCCGATGGCTTTCGCGATGGACGATCGCCGCAGCCAAGACGATGTCGTCACCGAAGCGGAAAAATCCGTAGAAAAGCAACTCATTGAATCGAAAAATGGTCCGACGCGGGATGTTTCCGAATATCCCGGGTGCGTTTTGTCGCTAAAAAGCATTCCGATGATATACGCGGAATGCAAGCCCATGTTCGACTCCAGGGGTGTCGAGTTCAAGGAAATCCCCGTCATACTGCTGATGATGCCGGAAAACCGGGGTGTCTTGGGCGGCTATGTTTCACCGAGGAAGGTTACCGAGTCGCAGGGCGCGGAGTTGATGAAGCAGTTCGCCGGTTTCACGCCCCCGTTGATCATGATCAACCTTTCCGCTCCCGGCATGGATATGGACAAGGTTTCGGACGTGATCGTTCACGAAGTGTCTCATTACATCGACGATTTACTCGTGATGGATAATAAGGCCGACCCATCCATCATGAACGTGAATAAAGTTCCGGAGACATCCCTTGAAAACGCCATAGCGAATATCAAGAGCTATCTCGCATCCCCGACCGAGGATAAGGCGCACCAGATGGAGGTCAACATCCATTTGAGCAAGATGAATGCGGAATTCGTCAGGAAGCATAGGGCCATCATCATGAGAAAACTCATGGGGCTATTCGTCAACCAAAAAGAAAAATATTCCGTTTCAAGGCCGTATTCCAAGAAGGACCGCTTCGTTGAGTTCAACCGCCCCTTGGATAGCTCCTTGTCCGGTCGCGACGTGACGATACATTCAGGGGGTGACGACGTTACCGGCATTACTGCAAAGGTGTTGTCGGTAGACGGAAACAAGGCCAAGATCGATCTTCCGGATGATGTTGAATTGAATGTCGGAGCATATATGACTCCAACCATATCTTCCGACTCCTATACCGAAGCCCAGGAGGAGGGGTATTTTACGATTATCAATAGGGCGATAGACGCAATTCTGAAGAACTCGGAAGTTTGAAAAAGATGGTCCATCGGCTATAGTTGCATTACTGCCGCGAGAGGCGGAACAACGAGAGAGAGAAATGGACCATGCAACATCCTGCGGTTATTGAGGCTAAAATAAAGTTCGGCGTTCCGGATTGGACTTCTTTTTCATGCCCATCCTGTAAATCGGAAGTCCCAAAAACGTCGACCCTTTCGGTAGGCATCGATTTTTCCCCGACCTTCTTTGGAGATCTCGTAATCACTTCGGTATGTCCCGCATGCGATTCCTTGTGTGAGATGCATTACCGTAAGGTTTTTGTCGAAATGCCATCCATTGCATTCGTTAAAAACGGAGAGCCCGTTGCCAGGGAGGAGATTTTACGGGGAGGCGAGCGCAATGTCGCAATCTGAAGTGGAAATCGACAAGAAAGTCAAGGTGTTGGTCGGCAATAAGTATTCCCGGATCGTCGGTGATGTCGAGGCTAAGGTGATTCTCGACTTGAAGCGCAATTTATCGTACCGGGTCAAGGGGTGTGAATTTATAAAGTCCTATGTGGAAGGAAAATGGGACGGGTGCATTAGTCTTCTCGACATGGATGGCATGGTGTTCATGAGTGGTTTGCTGTCGATCGTGAGACAAACTCTTTCCACGTATGGCTACACCGTCAGTTGTGAAGATAGGAGGAAGGTTCCGGAAAAGAATTTTCAGGAGTTGACGTTCCGCCCTCCGCCGGGAATGGAGTATGAAGAACGGGAATATCAGAAAGAGACGGTCAAGCGCAGCATGCTCTTCACCAGGGGCGTGATTCAGGTTGGAACGGGTGGTGGAAAGACCGTGATCGTAACTGAATTGATCGGTCAATTGAAGGTGAAGCCATTTGTTTATTTCGTAATGTCGTATGATTTACTTGAGCAGGCTAAAGAGACATTGGAGACTTTTTTAGGCGTAAAGGTCGGTGTAATAGGAGATGGAAAGTGCGACATCAGGGATATCACGGTGTGTATGGTACAGACGGCCGTGATGTGTTTACACGTGAACGACACAAATTTCGACCCGAAAAAACACAAGATCGACGGAGACGCGGTATGGGATGAGGACAACGTCTTCATCATGAACAATGCCGACAAGATACGGAAATTCATTTCCGAGTGCGTCGGATTGTATTTCGACGAGGTTCATCATGCGGCTGCCGATACGTGTACCGAAGTGGTGTTCGCAGCCGACAATGCCTACTATAAATACGGTGGGTCCGCCACGCCCATGCGTAGTGATGGAAAAGAATTGGTAGTGCAGGGCCTTTTCGGGTCGAAAATAGTCGATATTTCCATCAGTTACCTAACGGAGCGGAACTATCTCGTTCCAGGTTACGTCTTCTTCACCAGGGTTTCAGTGGAAACGGGCGGCAGTGCCGACGACGAATACCATAAAAGATACGACTCCGCGGTAGTCGATAACGAGATATTCAATAATCACGTCGTCGATATCGTGAAGCTTTTACAGGCCAATGGGATATTGTGTCTCCTATTGGTTCAGCGCATAAAGCATGGTAAGGCTTTGCAGAAGATGATTCCCGGATCGGAGTTTCTCAGCGGGAAGGATAAGAGAAAGCGCCGTTTACAGGTTATCACTTCGATGCGCCGTAAGGAGCTCAAGGTGCTTATCGCGACCACGCTCGCCGATGAAGGATTGGACATCAAGCCTCTCCAGTTCGTTTTTATGTTGTCGGCTGGTTCCAGTATCACCAGGATTCCGCAACGTGTCGGACGGGGTATCCGCAAGAGCGAAGGCAAGAAATGGGGTGCGTTCGTGTATTTCAGGCATACCGTCAAAAACCTTTTCGAGCAAGGTGAGCAGGTTAGGAAGATACTTGAACGGGAGCCGTGCTTGAAGATAAGAAATGTCAAAAGCTTGGATAGGTTGAAATTAGACATATGCAATTTCATCAATAATCAAGGGGCATCGGAATGGTAAGTTATGATCACTCGAAATTGATGGATTATTGCGAAAGCCATGCGGATGAATTGATTGCCTTCGCGGAAGTAATACTCGACGTCAATTCGTGCAGGCTTTTGCGGTTCATAGCGGTGGAAATAGCGAACACGGATGAAGTTGGGTGGCGGAAGGTTTGGACCGAGCCGAAGCCCGTCGACGATATCGTAAGGTCGGTTTATGGAAAGAAATGCGCATTGGACAAGCGCCGTCCGCAACTAATGAAAGTGATCTCGGATGCTGCGTACAACCACGTACTACACGGCATCACGATGCCGGATGGAAAACTTTCTCTCGCGCTGGAGCCGTTTTTTCCGTCGTGGCGGAAGTTGAACGGTGCGTTGTGCGTGTTGTATCCGGCATCCATTTTACGGTTATGGAATTCATTCGGACAGGGCGACTGTCCGTTTCCCCGGGTATCGACCGAAGGCATCGTGAAGAAGAAATTCGAGTGCGTCCATCCTTCGTTGAAGCTCAACCTTCCTGAAGGCGCGAGAAGCGCTGCCTCCATTATCGCCTTGTTGACGCGGACAGATCAGTTTTCGTGTATAGACAAATTGCGGATGAAGGCCGACGGAGTTCCGCGTCCACTTCTTTTTAAGGGGGTTGTCGGCGCGTCGGCGGACGAGGCGGAAATAATTCCCGTGGATACGTTTTTCAAGAAACCGGAACCAGACCGGAAGGTCGTCATCGCCAGCCGCGACCGCTATGAATGGAGGAACGTGATCGAAGCGACGGTCGATTGCGATTTGCGACCGGCGTTGTCATATTCGGAAATGGTTGAATACGTCTCGCGTGAAATCAGGCGGCGAAAGAACCTGCCATTCGACTATCCGTTTTATGTCAATGCCTCCATAAGCGGAAGACTGAAGGAAGTCATGGCTTCCTTTACGGACAAAAAAGCATTGTGGCCTTACTGCCGGTGGCTTGCCGAAACTTTGGACAAGTCCAAACTTCCGAACTACAAAATGACGCCGTCGAAAATGTCTTCATGGTTCGACATTGTAGAATATGCGGCGAAAGGGTACAAGGAATTTTCGTCATCCGGGTTCGATCCAGGAACCTTGATGAGGCCGTCGAATTCTGTTTATTCACATCTATCGAAGATATGGAGGACAGAAAATCCAGTCCGCCGGTTCGTATATTCGTCGTGCATTTATGGAATACCGGTTACGTGCGCGTATATTGCCATGTGCCACTTGCAGAAAAAGGAGGGCATTCCGACCGCAGACCCGTACGAGTCAGATGTCGGATTGGCGAAAATCAGGATGATGGACCGGAACAAATTGTCTTACACCATCATGCGTAAAGCGACTGAAAAATACATGTCTGGTCATGTCGATATGATTAAATACGAAACGGACGGAGCTTCCGCACTCGGTTTCACTCCGTCTTCCGTGCCATGTGAAAAATGGCCCGCCGGATTGTACGATTTCATATTGACCATGTCCAGTTTACTGTCCGTCGGAGTTGGAAATAATGCATGACATTAAGAATCAGGTGATCGGGGCTTACCGTAATTGGGTAGGAATGCTCAGGGGGGCCAAGATTCCAGAAAGGTATTGGCTGTGCGACAGGGATGTCGTCATCAATGCGATCGTCGGAGATCCGGCAGTGATCAACGACATGTACGACCGTCCGCAAATATGGACGAAAGGACATTTTGTCATCATAGACGGCTTCACGAGAACGGAAAGGGCTACGCCGTCGGAAGTGCGCGATGGATTGGCGTTCGCACTCATGGTGGCGGCAGCGTCGTATTTCGTCACGAGGGAAGATAGCGTCGGACACCCGACATTGAAATGGGTTGATTTCGGAAGGTTTCAAACCGCACTCGATTCAAGGTCGCACAAGGAAGACAACAGAAGGGGCGATTTCGAGGATATCTGCAGCGCCGAGTTGCTGTTTGTCTCGGAGGCGAAACGGACGCGGAGCACTTCTTCCACCTATTACGCGGACAGGATAGACGAAGTCGTTAGGACGAGGCGCGATAAAACGACGATAATGTCTTTCGCGGACGGTTGCACTCAATCATACAACGACGGCTCCCTCGGACGGGCGATGGGAGAACTCTTATCCCACGTTTATGCGAGCGCTACTTCCTACAATAAGCCGCGCAATATATACCGTATCGCAACGAAGCCGATGGGAGTGGAAGAGAATGGTGAACACGATGCCTGACGAGGTTGTAAAGTACAAGAGCCCGGGAAATAAGCAGTTCGAAGCTCTCTCCAAGCGGCAAATCATAACCAACAGCGACCTCGTTCTCCTGGCGAAGCGGGAAGAGGCGAGACTTCTTTCCTTGCTTCTTAACGATAAGGATAGTTTGATCGAGATCGTCGATCACAGGCACATCACCGTAGAGCACTTCCTGCATCTCGACCATTGCTACATCTACCAGACCATCTTAGGGAACTACACGCGCTTCGGGACTCTCCTCACGCGGGATTCTCTCAGGTCGCTCGTGGAGCAGTATTCGGGGGACGACACAGCCGTCAGCCGGTGGCTCAACCTGTACGAGAGTTTCCGGACGGTCGCCGTATCGCCGGAGGATCTCCCGATGTTGGTGGAGGGCCTCATATCCCGCGCCGCCCAGAACAATTTGTTCAACGCGGTCGGCGGTGGCAATGCACTCGTTGACATCTGGAAGGCGAAGGATTCCGATCAGCACATCGCGATCAGGAAGCTCATCGACAAGATGGAAAGCTCCTTGTCGTCCGTGGTCCATCAGAAAGATTCATTTTTTTCTGCCGATTTGGCGATGAATCTCGCAAATGATTTTCTTGCAGACGTGGAGGAGGCGAAAAGAACTCCGTTGCGGGAACGCGCCATCCTGTGCGGATTGAAGTGCATAGACGACGAGTTTTTCGGTTTCGGACGCGGCAAGTACATGGTTATCCTCGGTTTTCCGAACGGAGGAAAGACGACGATCATGTTGAACTTCGCGGCGAACATGGCTCGCTCCGGATACAGGGTCGGATATGTGACGGTTGAATCGTCAGGCAAGGAAGTCGTAGGGAGACTTTTATCCAGGCGGAGCAAGATACCGTCGAAGAAATTCAAGAATTTCGGTCCTGGAGGAATGACGGACAAGGATCTTGAGCATCTCAATAACGTCAAGGACGAATTCGAACGCGAGGAAGGTGCTAATCTCTTCGTCATCACCGTCAACCAGTTGACTCCGATCAACGAAGTGCTCGCCTTGACGGATAAATACAGTGCGGCTGTTGGTGGCTTCGACGTAGTGTTCTTCGATTACCTTGAAGTCTTCGGTGTTCCAAAGGGGAGGGGAAAGACGAAAGACCGCGAACGCTATCTCGAACTGACGTTGATCAGTCAATCGATTCAGACATGGGGAAAGGCGCGTGGAATCTTGTCCGTCACGGCCCAGTCGATAAAAAATACGAAGATCGAGGAGTTCCGCAAAAAGGACTTTCTTGAGAAAGCTGAAAAATCCGATCTTTTCGTCGGAGTCGAGTCGGTCGGTGGTGCGCAGGCGATCAGCCGCGATGCCGATTACGTCTTGGCGGCCGTGACGCATCCGAGGAACAACCAATTGGTCATCTACGTCACCAAGGCCCGGTCGGATGGCAAAGCCAATACCAGGTGGGTTGTCGGGTGGGACGGCGCTATCTGCGAGATCACCGACATCACCGGTAATTGGATCGATACCGGCACGTCGTCTTTCGTGGACAAGAGGTTTACGCCTGGCGACATAGAGAAATGCGATTCCAAGGCACCGAAATCAGTTTCGGAACTGTTCCAGTATTTTCACCGAAGGGGAACCGCCTACGGTAACAATGAGCCGGAGAGTAGCGTCGGCGGTGAATTATATCTTGAGAAGATTTTTTCACAAACATCCACGTGAGGTGATTTTTGAGTAGATTCCCCAATGCCAAATCTCTAGTCGTCAAACTGGCTGATTTCCCGTCCTTTCTCGAATCCGATCTTGGTCTCAATATACGGTGGGCCGCCGACCGTGAATCGGGCAAGTGTTTATGTCCTCTTCATGGCGATTCCGATCCATCCTTCGGATTGAAGAACTACGATGATGGATGGGGGTTTAATTGCTTCGGGTGCAATAGTAAGGGGACCGTTGTAGAATTCTTCATGCATTACTATGGAATGGAACACGACGAAGCCGTCGCGAGCGTCGCTGAAAGATTCGAGATCAACATCGAAGGTTTAAGCGTGATCCAAGAAACGATAAAGGCCCCCATAAAGACCGGGGGTGAGTCGTTCAACATGAAGAAGCTGACTGAATTTCATGCGCAGGCTGCGACGCAGTGTAGGTTGATCATGCGTAAAAGGCCTGGCGATGGCGCTATCCGCAGGTGGATAGAAGAGGCGTTTGAGAGAATGGATGATTGTATAGAAAATTGCGATGCGGAAGGAATGGAGAAAATTTATCTGGAGGCTTCGAAATGGAATACTTAGGTTTTTTAGAGAGGAGGAACGGATGCGGGCATTGATTACCGGAATTACCGGACAGGATGGAGGTTTTCTCGCGAACCACTTGACCGATAATGGATACGAAGTATACGGACTGGTCAGAAGGTCCTCGTCGTCCCATTCCGTCGACCTGATGAAGTCGAGGACGGGTGGTAGAGTCCGCGTTGTCTGTGGCGACGTGACTGATTATCAATCTATCGTCAATGCCGTGTCGGAGTCGAAGCCTGATCAGGTTTACAACTTGGCGGCCCAAAGCCATGTCGGGGACAGTTTCAATATCCCGGCATATACGAGCCATGTCAATGGAATCGGCGTGTTGAACGTACTGGAGGCGACGCGGTTGTTCGCTCCGTGCGCCAGGTTTTATCAAGCCAGCACTTCGGAGTTGTTCGGCAGAACTCCGCCGCCCCAGTCCGAAGAGTCGATCATGCATCCGAGATCTCCGTACGGAGTCGCGAAACTCCATGGCTTCTGGTCGGTCGTGAACCACCGAGAAAGCCGCGGCATGCATGCATCGAACGGAATACTGTTCAATCACGAATCGGAATACCGGGGACATGATTTCGTAACGAGGAAGATAACCATGGCGGTCGCCAGGATAAAGTTCGGAAAACAGGACCGGTTATCCCTCGGGAACCTCAATGCTAAACGTGATTGGGGTTATGCCGGTGATTACGTGGAGGCGATGAGGTTGATCGTCGAGCATGACCGTCCTGGAGACTGGGTCGTAGCCACTGGAACGACAAGGACCGTCAGGGACTTTCTCGAAACGGCGTTTGCATATGCCGGAATGGAGGTCGAGTCGAACGGAGCCGCCGGAACCGACGAATTTTACTTCGATAAGAAGACCGGACGCCCGGTCGTGACCGTAGATCCGGCATTCTACCGCCCGTCCGAGGTCGATGTCCTGTGCGGAGATGCATCGAAGATATCGTCCACTCTCGGATGGAAGCCGAAAACCACGTTCGACGACATGGTCCGCAAGATGATGGAGAACGATCTTTCCAATGCTCGATAATTCACGAATCAAAAGAGTTCGTAAATTCATCCCCTGTCTGAATACGGAGGTCTCTTTCTCTGAAGGAGATGAGCAATTTTCCGTCATCACGGATGCTATGGCCGACGGCATCTTTGTCAGGAGGAAGAAATCCATTTGGTCCGGCTCGATGCAGTGGCTCGTGGATAAGGATGGGGCGGATAAGAGAAGAGTGAAAAAATACAATTTACCGGAGCTTCGGAAAGCGAAGCTGTATTCGTACTTGATCAACAAGTGTTTTAGCGATTATGCGTACGAAACGTATTACGGATACTTCGTCCCACGAGATTCGATAAAGCCGTTTCAAGCGGAGATTTCCGACTTGAAACGGATGCTTGGCGAGTTGGTGGATAAGATCGAGAATGAACGGGAGAGGATCAACGTGGCTTTGCGCGAAGATTCGTATAAATATACCGAGGCCATATGGCACAAGGTGTACAAGCATGAAGGAAATCCACCCCCGTCGTTCGCGATGTCCATGGCTGACGAGCATGTCGCCAATTTTCCGAGCGGTTACGACTTGCGGCGGCGATTCAAATTGGAAATCATTCCGTGCAATCCGGTGTGCGAACCGGGGTCGAGATATGAGGCTTTTTTCGGTAGCGATATAAATAGCAAGGTTACCAAGGCGATCTACATTTCGATTCTCCACAAACGGGCTCATTCGTTGAGGTATGTCGACAGGGCATTGGTTGGATTGAACGCCGAATGTTCGAAGTCGAAGAGAAACAATCAATTCAAGCAATTGATGCTAAGGGCTCGGTCGATTACCAGACAGAATTTTTATGGCGACAAGGTCGTTGGCGAAGCAGCCGAGAATCTTTTCAACGCATTGATCGTCACCGACGAAAGAAGCGTTGATAAAATCAAGGTTCTGACGGAGGAGCTGTTTCGCGCATTCTACGATGACGATAACTATTTGATAAGGCACATGGTGGAATCGTGAAATCAGATGGAGAATTGAGATACGATCCTCCGGCCATCATCGCCGTCAACGGCGACGGAAGAGTTCTTTTCAGGTACAATACGGTTACCGGCTCGTTCGCTGTTTTCAGATCTCACAGGATGACTCCATCCGAAAAGGAGTTCATCACCTTTTTTTACGAGACCAATATAGCCGGTGCCGATGTTCCCGATATGACAGCGAAGTTGAACTACGAAACGGAAGGTGACGTTCTGTGCTCGTAAATAAAAAAGTCGTCGACCGCAACGTCATGTTGGCGATCATGTATATGCACCAGGTCGCCAAGGCCAGGCGCATCGAGGTTGTCGGACTGGAGATATTCGTCTATTCGCTTTTGATGTCATGCCGTGAATATGTCGAGAATTACGTTGGACAGAAAGCGGTCGACGAGGCGGTTTCGGCACTTTCATTCCGGTTATACGGCGACGGTAATCCGAAGCCCGACGTGGACGGCGGCTCTCCCGTAAAGACTTTGTTCTCGAAGGAGATATCGTCGATATTAGCTGCAAGAACGGGTGGCGGCGGTGTTATGGCATGCCTCTTCGACGCCATGTTGGCCTCCAACGACATAAGTGGAATGATGGGATCGTGCGGGCTCACGATCAATGAAGTGCAGAATGGCGTGGCTGTCGAGGCAGTGAATAAAGCAAGGACCTTGTCGGCGCAGGCTGCCGGTAGGGGTGTGAAAGAGGCGAAGGATGAAGTGCGTGCCAAGAGTGGAAAAAAACGTGGTTCTGAAACGCCATCCAGGAAGGAAGATCCGTTTGCATCGTTTTGCGTGGATTTGACGGATATGGCCAGGGAGGGGAGACTGCCGAAGTCTTTCGGCAGGGAAGCCGAGACAGGTAGGTTGATTCTTACGTTGCTTAGAAAGACCAAGGGGAATCCATTGCTGATCGGTGAGCCAGGTGTCGGAAAGACGGCGATCGTCGAGCGTTTCGCCCAGATGGTAGTGGACGAAAGCGTTCCAGTTCGTCTCATCGGATGCACCGTGTATTGTATCGATATCGCCGGAATGTTGTCCGGGACGAATTTGCGGGGGATGCTTGAAGAAAAGATCAAGTCGTTCATGGAGGAGGTGGCAAAGCGCAAAGATGTCATCGTCTTCATTGACGAGATACATATGGCTGTCGGTGCTGGAGATCATGGTTCGGCAGATATCGCCAACATGATGAAGCCGTATTTGGCGCGTGGAAATGTCAGGTGCATTGGTGCCACGACGGTAGGGGACTACAATAAATACATGCGTAAGGACGGAGCTTTTTGCCGCCGTTTCCAGAGAATCGTGATCGACGAGATGACTCCTAGCCAGGTGGAGGATATCCTGTACAGTTGCCAGAAATCTTACGAGGATTTTCATGCCGTGTCGATCATGGATGACGCCATACAGTCGGCGGTGACGCTTTCCAAGCGGTTTATGCCGGATAGGAGGTTCCCGGATAAGGCTCTCGATTGTATCGACGATGCCTGCGCCCGCGCTTCGCTATACAAGACGATAGTGGACGTGTCGATAGTCGAGGAGTCCGTCAGCGCCCTTTCCACCATCCCCTTGAATATCGTCAGGGCGAGCGACGTCGATAGGCTGGAGGATGCCAGGAACCGCATCCCGACCGAGATCCTCGGCAACGACGAGGCGATATGCGCCATGTGCGATGCCGTGTCGGCGAGGGTGAAGAGCAAGCAGGCGCGTAACCGCCCGTTATGCACGGTTATCGTCCATGGCCCTCCGGGGGTTGGTAAGAAAAGCGCGGTCAGGCTACTTGCTGAATCGATGTACGGCGACAAGTCGGTGATAGAGATCGACGGTAACGATTTCGTTTTGTCCCATAGCATCAGCAATATCATAGGGGCTCCAGTCGGATATCTCGGCTATGAAGATGATGGGCTCCTGTATTCGTCCGTGAGAAAAAAGCCGTACAGTTTCGTGATGATCTCCAATTTCGCCGTCATGCATCCGGTCGTCAGGTCGCAGATCGTCAGGATCTTGAAGAGTGGCGTAGTGGACGACGTGCGGGGAAATCCGGCGGATTTCCGGTCGACGATGTTGTTCTTCGTGAACGACGACGTATCGAAAAATGCTCTCGGCTTTAGCTCTCTGCAATCGTCTTGCGATCTTGAAAAAGCGGTGTGGTCCAGTATATTGAATGAGACGGATGCCGAGATATCCTTCAAACAAGTCGATCCGGAGACCATGAGGCGGATCGCGTGGATGGAGGCGGCGGCGGTCGAAGAGTCCTCCAGCGGATACACGAAGCTCGGAGATGCAATTGTTTCGGCGGCCTTCGAGAGATGCTCGAAGGCTTCACCATCGGATTTGCGTAGATCGATACGCAAAGAGTTGGAAAGAACGGCGGTTTTCACCGCGTGAGAGAGAAGTATATGGTCGTAGTGACTCGTCATTCTTCTGTTCCTGTCGGACCGTCCAGTTTCTGCACTCTATTTACTGGCGAGACAGTTTCCGGCAAGGAATTCTTCATTCCGGTTCTTCTCGAAGGGGATGAAGGGAGGATGATTCATGAATCGATCAACGGGAAGTTGATGAATCCAATGGCCAACGGTGTGGCCGTCCTTCTAGGGGCGATGGAGCAGGTGGAGCAGACACCGGTCTTTATTCATCTTGATTATGACGTCAACAAAGCATGTTTCAGGACTCATTTCGCCACTTATTACCATTCGGAAGTGGCAAGCAAGTTCTACAGGTCGGAAGTCCCCGTCTCTTTCGGAATCTTGATCCCGCTCATGTCCGCGGATCAAATACAGGTCGTCGTCGGAAAACGTGCGGTAGCCGCGGTCGGCCGCGATATAAACGAACTGGAATCATATATCAACAGGAGTGAGTAGGTATGGAAAAGAAACCGGAAGTTGATGTAGCATGGATGGACTGTGATTTTTCCCAGTTGCTGAAGAGAAAAGACGATCTATCGAAAGTAGTGTGTCTCGCCATTTCCTGTCAACGGGTCGAACTCACCGGTGATGATCTCGACGTGTTCAAGGAGAAGTTCGCCAGGGTGGAGGCCGCGACGTCCGAGGAGGCGTTGGGAATGACGGACGAGCAGAGGTCGTACTACATCGCCAGGCGGATGCTGATCGGCTGATGGGATGCCTGGTACAGATCGTCCTGAAGAATTCCGCCGAATGCGACGAAGAAGAATTTTTCTGTATTATGTCGAAATTCCACGAGTTGTTTGGCCCGAAGCCCGATATCGTGTCGAAAGTGGCTGTCGGCGACAAGCTCCAGGTCGACGTGTATGTCCCTTGGAACGAAAACGAGACGTCGCGGAAATTGCATAAGATAAAACGAGACAAAATAATACATAAGGCGAAACTGATATGCTAGAAGAGACTCTATCTATGAGGAGATTGGCGTCCGTCAAGGCCACCGAAACCATAAGGTCATCCGATCCTAACCGGATCATTACCGAGGCTGCCAAGTGGTTGGCGGCGCATGTCGAAAGCTATATCGACAATCACGAGACGGCGTACAGTCTGACTTTCGGGGACGTCGACCAGGAACATTTTCCGACACTTTACGCTATTGAAACCTCCGTATTGGCCGCAGTACCGAAGGATGACGACGTTTTAACTTCCGGTAAGTACGAAGCCGAAGAAGTTGAGATGATGAAGGCGTTGACCGAGAAGATGGCGGAAGCCACGCGGATCGGCGTCGAACACAAGGAGATTTTCTCCTACTTGTTCGAGAGGTTGAAATTTTATTATGAACCGATCGTCGGCATGGGGGTCGGCGGCGTGGTGACGAAACCGATTGACGGGTATATAAAATTGTCGATGTTCGAGTTCGACGTGGATTCCATGACCGTCCGTGTCGTGAAGAGAATGCCTACGGTTGAAGCTGGATCTGACACCGTCGGAACGCCGCGAGTCGAATCGCAGATTATCGAAATGAATCCGTCCTTCATCGTTGATTTCACGATGGTTTATTGGGAGCGGAATGTAGAGACGGGTCTTTTCTGATGGAAAGCATCGGCTATGTCCTGATCGACGCATACAACATGGCCTATAAGGCCGTCCATATCCATGAGGGTAGGAAGCTCTCGTCGGGTGGAGACTCCTCCGTGATCTACGGAGTGATGCAGCAGATCGCCACGGTGAGGACCATCTTCCCCGGCCACATCCCCATCGTCGTGTGGGATAGCGGTTATGATGAGCGCACCAAACTATCGGAAGAGGGGGTGCGTGCCGGAGTCGTTCCTGAAAGGTACAAGCAGAACCGCGACGAGACCGATCCGTTCAAGCAGTCCGTCCACGACCAGGTTCCGTTTCTCAAGTCGCTTATTTCCTGTACGGATATTCCCCAGGTGATAAGAAAAGGCTGCGAGGCCGATGATCTGATCGCCTCTTACTGCGAATTGCTAAAGGGGGACGGACGGTGCGTCGTGTGTTACACATCCGACGACGACTATCTACAGTTGTTGACCAAAGGGGTCGTGCGGTCTTCGAAGAACTCCGGCGAGCGCATCATGGATACCGAGGAGTCGTTTTTCAAGGAATATGGAATCAGTCCGTCAAAGTGGGTCGATGTAGGAGCGCTGTGCGGCGACTCCGGCGATAATATTTTCGGAGTTCCGGGATGTGGATGCGTGACCGCCGTGAAATTGGTGAAGGAATTCGGTACGTACGAGAAAGTGCTGGAGAAGTGCCAGTCGAAATACGTGGGATTGAGGGCGGAGTATCCGGATCTCGATGAGGCAGGGGTGGATACGCTGCGGTCTACCAAGTCGGATAAGCGCAATCCCTATCTCCATTGCAAGAGCTGGATGCCGTTTACCGGCGTGGCATTGGCCATTGAACAACACCGCGTCAAGAATCCCGGAAAGCAGGTCGAGTTGTGTATCGCGATGTATGAGAAGAGGGTTCGACTCGCCTATCTTTTGAAGAAGATGGTTAAGGATATTCCGTTGCCGGTTCCGAAGCTGTTCAAGCGTTGGAATAAGGCGCAGTTCGAGGCGGTTTGCGCCGGATTCGAGTTGCGCGAGATCATCCCGATATCGGATTTATTCGCCTGTTCGGAGATCGACCGTGATTAGAAGATACGACATGAGCCGTTCCGACAACTATCCGGTGTCGGGTAGTGTCACCGCAGTCATGACTGATGATAGATTATTCGTTCCAGTCGGATTTAAGCCGAAATCCGTCATCGTATCGCACGTTTCCGGGAAAAAGGTGAAGTTCGACGGGTGTTCCGGTAATGGATTTTATGTCGCATCCTGTTCTTCGCAGGATGATGAAAAAAAAATCGAATTCCAATATATGGTGTCATAGCAGATGGCGAAGCTAAATGCTACAGAATGTGATTTATTGGCATTCCGCGATGGTGTTTTGCCGTCGATTTCACCGGAAAATATGGAGTTGACAAAAAGACTGCTCGACGCCGTCGAGCTCGGATTGAGGAGCTTCGATACGGTCAAGTCGATCCGTCCGCTCGTGGCGGCGGTTTGGCAGGGTATGTGCGAAAGGAACGATCCCAATCGCTTCGCCGTGGAGGCGATGATCAGGGATATCGATTTGTTGCTTGGATTCTGGATCGTGGATGGAGAGCGTAAAACAACCGTACGGGGGTGATCGATGCCGTTTGCAGGTAAATCAGGTTTCAGGGGGATCGCCATCATCGATGGCGTCACCTTCATAAGGTTCGCTTCATTCGATATTACGGCGAAGCAGGAGCCGAACGTGTTTCTTCCGGCTTATGGAGGAACCGGGTTGAAGACGATTTTCAGCAAGGGGACAATGGACATTACCGGGACTATGAGCGGCCCTTTGACGGCCGGGAAAGGCATGGTTTTATACGATCTCGCCGCAAACCAGACGGAGTTCATGCTTGATGTCGTATATTTCGACAATCAAACCAGGAGGCTTCTTGGTTGCAAAATCGATAATCTACAGTTTACGTGTACCGCCGGTGAGCTAATCTCGTTTTCCGCCGCGGTGGTGGCGAAGACCGTGGCGAGAAAGAATAAGACCGCCTCCTACACGGCGTCCGAAAAAGTCTACACTCACGACAAATGCAACGTGGTCTTTTCCGACCACGTCTATAGACACGAGAAGATAACGGCCTTCACCTACACCATCTCCAACGGCTACAAGGTCGTAAAGACGGCTACGTCGCTCACTCCGACGGTTCTCGGCAACGCCATACAGGATGTGTCCGGGCAGATAACCTTCTTGAATTCGAATCTACTGATTCTTCCACTGACCGATGGTGTTTATAAACTGACCTTCAACGACACGACGTTCACGATCGGAGATGTCGTTGCCAAGCACGATATCGTCATACACCCCATGGAGAATGTCCCACTTACCCCAGGTGCGGTGTTGACGAATATCAATTGGACCAGGGCCGATTCATATTACGGCTGAATTGTTGATTACAACTCCCCCGCACCTATATTGGAATCATCGAATATTGTCGGCGCACAACCGTTGTACAATGATAAAAACGAAGGAAAACGTCATGTCGGAAGTGTTCTACAGGAAATTCAGGCCCAACAATTTCAGCAAGATGGTCGGACAATCGTTCGCCGTCGATATCTTGACGCAGAGCGTGAAGAAGGAAAGGTTCCATCACGCCTACTTGTTTGCCGGGAGTTCCGGTTGTGGAAAAACGACTGCCGCGAGAATACTCGCGATGGCTGTCAACTGCACCGTCAGGAAGCCGAATCAGGCCAATCCGTGCGGCGAATGCGACGTCTGCGTGGCGATCCGCGAGAGTATGGCGATCGACGTACGGGAATTGAACGGCGCGGTGGATGGAACCAAGGAAGAGATCAAGAAGGTTATCGAGTCGTCGCTGTACAGTCCCGTACAGTACAAATACAAGGTTTTCATCATAGACGAGGCGCAGGAGTTGTCCAGCGCCGCGATAGCTACTCTTCTCAAGCCTACCGAGGAGCCCAATTCCAACGTAATTTTCATCCTCTGCACTTCGGAATACCAGAAAATCCCCATCACCTTGTCTTCGAGGTTTACGCGTGTTTTTTTCACTCCCATCAAGGAAGACGTAATAACCGACTACCTGGTGAAGTTGTCGCAACATATCAAGGCGACCGTGGAGCAGGACGCTTGTCGGGAAATCGCGGCAATCAGCGGTAACAATATGCGCGTGGCACTCAACTATCTGGAAACGTTGTTATTGCAGACTGACAACCGTCTTACGGCGGACCAGGCAAGGAAGTTGATCGGATTGGTCGGCAGGAACGATTTATACTCCATCTCGAAGCATATCGCCGAGAGGAATTGCGGAGCGGCCTTGGACGTTCTCGACGCGATAGTTTCGACCACCCCGGATATCTCCGTCCTGTGCCGTGAATTGTCGGTTATTTTCCGTAATGCGCAGTTGACCGCCAACGGTGCGACGAAGGGGTTTTCCGTATCTTCCCTTGAGCGGGAAGTCATCGATGGATTGGCTAAGGACATAGGATGGCAGCGGCTGAAGTATTTCACGAAGAAATTCACCGAAGCGCAGTACGCCATGTCCATCCATCACAACAAGAGATGGGTTCTTGAGACGCTCGTCGCGAATCTATGCAGGGACGAGGTGCCGAATTGAATCGGGAGCTTGCGATCTTAATTTCGTCAATTCACGGAAAATACATATATCACCTGAAAAGAGATGGGTGCTTGAACCACTTGTTGTAAGCTTGGCCAGCGGCGCGCTGACAGGTCATAGTCCGATTACAAGACCCGCTCCATATGAAGAGCGGAGTAATAGGAAATGCCTCGGAAGAAGAGAGAGAGTGTAAAAAATAGTCGAGCCCGTAAAGATAAGAAAATAGCAAAGGATCTCGTCGAATCGTTTCTTTCGATTCCTGAAAAAACCTTCCGGGACATGCAACCGTCGGAGGTGAAGGTCATGATGAACACTTTTGCGATCTATCTCAAGCAAAATGGGATGGATGAAGTGGTGTTCGGGAGGGTTCTCGCATACATGCACAAGTTCATGATGAACATGGCCGGAAACCAGTTCGTCATAGCCGGGATGGATAGCAAGGATATATATCAGGAGGCGGCCAGGGCGCTACAGTACCGTGCTATCGAGAAGTTCAATCCGAATAAGAACATGTCGTTCGTGAATTTCGCGAAGATGTGCATGAAACGGTATATCATCACCCTCCTCAATACCTCCAGGCACCGCAAGAAGGATCAACCGTTGAACCGGTCGGTTCCGCTTGAACAGGCGTTTCCATCAGAAGATGAGGGGGAAGACGGCGGATGCCTGATGAACGTCATCGGAGACGAGGAGGATTTCGTCAACGATCTGTGTCGGAACGAGGATGTGAAAAAAACGAGGGATATTCTCGAAAACCTTCTGAGTCCATTGGAAAAAGACGTGTTCGCAATGCATCTTGAAAAGAGGTCCTATCGCGACATCGCGAGGGAAGTTACGAGAAGGCACGGCAGACCATTCAACGAAAAGTCCGTCGATAACGCGCTGATCAGGGTGCGCGCGAAGGCGATCTACTTGAAAGGCATGTCCGACCTGCCGCTTTTTTCAGATGAATCATAGAAGGCTAAAATCAGATGAAACTCAGGATCGAGAAAGATAAATTGACCGATGTCGTATCCAGGGGCGGTATGTCGTTGAAGGGCGATCCGATGAACGATACCTCCTATATCGGATACGGACATATTTCCGTATCGGCTGGAAGATTGACGGTGTTGTCGTCCGGCCCGTCAGTAAGCTCGATGGCATCTATCGATACTGGCGATCTAATGGCGGTTGACGGTTCAGCTACGTTGTCCGTCGAGGATATGATCCAGATCTTGAGGTATTTCCCGAAAAACGAAGAGGTGCTGATCGAAAAGTATCCTTCGGACAGCAATCCGAACGGATTCGTCTCCATGAAGTCCGGAAAGATGAAGTTGAATTTACGGTGCATCAACAGCAGGATGTTCAGTCAGATGGACGAGCCACCGCCGGATTTGAGGTTCGACATGTTCGACGGTGAAGTCGTTTCCAAGTCGTTATCCCGCGCGGCTTCGCTTCCGTCGACGTACGACGCGGATGGCGTCTACAACAACCTGGCGCTCAGGCGTAGCGGAGACCTGCTTTATGTCGGCGGCGGCAGCGACAGGATGATCGGTTATCTTCCCGTATGTCCCATGGATCACGATTTCCGCCCTGTATTCATTCCGACGGCGCTCATCCAGCCGGTCGTCAAGTTTATCGTTCCTGGAGAGTTGCATCTTGCCAGTACGGGGAAGAAGCTGTTCGTCAAGCAGAATTTTGCCTGCGTGAGGATATGCCTTCCCGACGGTATCGAAACGAAAAGCCGTGATTACACCAGGTTGATCGGCAAGAAGATGGAAGCCGGGTTTACCGTCTCGAAGGAGAAGTTGGCGGATATCGTCAAGGGGTGTATGGCGGTCAATAAGTCCGAGGCGATGATCAGGGTGCGGGACGGTGCCCTGTCGGTCGAGTCCGTTTCCGACGGCGACGGGAAGAATTTCATGTCCGTCGTGGAGTACGGCAGTCCCGTTCCGGATGTCGTTCCGGAGTATGATTTCGCCATTCCGCCGCCCTTGATCATGGAATTCCTGAAAAAGTGCTCTTCCGACGTCAGGATGGAATTTTCCCATGCCAGGATCGCGAGTAACGACAGGAGTCCTTCCTTCATGCTGATGAAGAGCGACGAATTTTCCACCTACATGCAACCCTCACCCGTCATACTCGGAAAGTACGGGAACCATGGCTAACGCGGTAATCGCGGCGATATTCAGCGGCGACCCACGGCTTACGGAAGGTCCGACCTCCAAGGTATGCCGGATGTTCACCGGAGAAGACGGTAACGTCATTTCCGTACGCGACGCCGATTCGGCGAAATCCGAGCTTTTATACCCGTCGATCCTCGGCGGCAACAAGATAGTCTCGGTGTGTCCCTCCTTGTTCGGAAAGGAATTTTGCGTCATGCTCTCCGAAATCGCGGAGAGCATCCCTCCTTCGTGCATGGCGCTATGCAGTACCGATTCGATAGACAGGGAATGTTCCACGGTGCTGAAGAAGATCGCCGACGGGAAAGTGAAGATTTTCAAGTTCGGTGAATTGAACGGCTTTTTCGACGCCGTAGATTTCGTCAAGAGGTATGCCTCCGACAGGGGAGGTAGGATCGAGCCGGACGCCGCCAAAAACCTCGTTTCGATCGTCGGGCATGATGATGCGTCGGCGTTGATCTCCGAGATTGAAAAGTTATTCATCGTGACCGACAACGACATAACTTGCGATGCCGTGTCCAAATACACTTTCGAGACGCCGTCGTTCCGCTTCTTCAAGTTGTATACTGCGCTCGCCTCCGGAGATATGAAGGAAACGTCGCGGGAGATGTCCGAGCATATCGCGTCCATCGGTGCCGAAGCGGTAGACATGTCCATCAGTAAGTTGCTCGCGGTTTGTTGTAGGCTGCTGGGTTCCTTCTCCAGCATACCGAAGGAAGTGTATGTCGACAAGCTCAATAGGCATTGGTGGGGAAAGGAAGTGAAGAAGATCGATGCCGTACCGTCGAAATTCATGATCGATTGCGCATCCAAGATAATCGACCGGATGGGGAACGGTGTACAATCACTCATGGCGGAGTCGTCTTCGGACATGCTCCTCCATCGTATGGCCGGTTTGCCATACCCTGAAGAGAGATTGTACCTGAAGGCCGCGGCGATATGCCTCGGTGGGAGAAAACATGGATTCGACACATTACGTTGGGATAGATCAATCGCTGACGGGGACGGGGATATGCATCATTGATTCCTCATGCCGCGTGGTTTCCACTTCGCTGGTCGCAACCAAGAAGCTCTTGGGGCCGGAACGTTTGGATCACATATGTAAAACCATAGAATCAACCTTATCGTTCCTCAAGGATCTCGGGAACATAGTGGTCACGAGGGAGGAGTATTCTTTTTCGTCCAAGGGCAGATCCGTATTCGATCTCGGAGCGCTGGGCGGGTGCGTCGACTTGACGATGCTCCGTCTCGCGAAGCAAGGTGGATTAAGGATGACTTCCTACCACAAGATTCCATCGACGGTCCATAAGAAATTCTGCATTCTCGACGGTGCCGCGGTGAAAGGGACCACCAAGGCTGAAAAGGCCGTATATCTCGGCAAGATCAAGCTCCATACAGGCGAGTCGTTCGATAACGACAATATCGCCGATGCCTATATGTTGGCGAGGACGCTGAGGGCGATGAAGGTGGTGGGGTCTGATCAAGCTCTTTTTTCTTCATTATGCCAGAAGCAGGTGGAAGCGCTCGTGGCCAGCTCGTACATAAAGGATAACGGCCTGACTCCGGCGAAAATAAAGAAGATGAATTGGGAAGAGTATTCCTCAGCCGTAATCGGCGGCATGCACAAATCATATACGGTGTTCGAATGCGGGATTGGAAACTCATAGTCGATGTAGAATCTGTCATGGGACGGACCCATAGGGGACGCCCCATCAGGAAGGACGCCCGGAACTTGTTGGATAGCCAGCCAGATCCGGCGCGTGGATATGCCGAATGTAGGAATTGCGGATATGTATCGCCCAGCCAGGTTTTCATAAACGGCTGTCCGAATTGCAATTCCCGTGAATCAACCATCAATTCGTCGAGGTAGAAGTTATGCCGAGTTCTCTCAGGGAAGGCAAGGGAGGTAGCTCTGCAACTGCGCGTCCCGATGTCGATCACAACGAATTCCTGAACACCGCCGATTTACTGGCCGAGAATCTCCTACGCAATCTCGGAGGGGGTAATCTCGCCACTACCGCACAATCCGAGTCTTCCGAACCGGATACCTCCGGGACGTTGTTCATGACGCCGTCGAAGGCCCGCCGCCTCATGCGGAACAGCAGGGTCGCCGCCAATTCGGCGAAAAACGGCAAAGCCACGGACGGACCGTCGAAATTGGACGATTTCGATAAGAAGGCTGCCGGTATCCTGGACAAGATGAAGGAAGATCTCGTCGAGTTATATCAACGCGCGAAGTCGGATGCCGATAAGGATCTCGTCCATAAGGTGATCGGCGGAATCGAGTCGGTTCAGGAGATTTACGGATACCCGTCACGCCAGTTCAATCCAGATAGGTATCTAAGCGGCCTTTCGTTGGGCGATGCGGATATACTCACCAACGCGTCATCCGTCGTGGATGCCACCGTGCGTATGTATAAGGCCAATGCGATAAACGCCATCTCATCCGTGATCGTCGACGACAAACCGGCGGTTCGGGCCGTGATCATAGGTCAAAGGACGCCGACCGTCGGATTCGTGGCGAACGTCAAGGTGGTGGCGAAGACCGATTTCAACGGAAACGAGGCGCTTGATTTCGTGCCGGATGGAAAGGGTATTTTCACGGTCAAGGCATTCCGTTCCGGACGATGGGTGGATGTTTCGGATCGTTTCGATGTAGATGGCGTAATGAAGGAGTACAAAATCGAGAGCGGGGACGGCGATCATCCCCATTCCGTTTTCATCGGAGAGAAAATTGCCAGTACGGGGAAGGAAATATTACTATCTTCGCTGAATCTCAATGATGGAGACGTAAAATTCGGCAATCACACGGCGTTTTGCAGGAAAGCCGCGGACGCCGATGGAATCAAGAAGTGTATCCGGATCAGTACGTAAATAAAAAACGGAAATTTGATATGAGCGGTACCAGCATAAGGGGGATGCAGAGCTTCCTGTTCGCGGAGGAGTTGCGCAAGCAGTTTGACGCGATGGAGCATAGGTCGGCTTGCAATAAGGCCAGGCTCCAGAAAAGCGCGAATTCATATCGCGATATGGGGCTGAGCACCGACGAAATCAAGGAACTTGTCGCGATCGACAGCAGATCCGTCGTCAAGGAGGCGGTCGACGCCTTCGTGGACGTGGTGGCTGGTGAAGAATCCACGGAAACGTATAACTGGGATTTTTCCATTCTCGACAAGCGCGGGAAGAAATGGAGTTCTTCCTCCTATGGATTGCGTCCGGTAAAGGCCTCCACTGCCGAAGAGGCATTGGAAGTAGCGGCAAGGAACCTCCAACTACTCGTTTCCGTCGAAGACGGGGAGACCGTAATCGATGCCGAAAGAGTCGTCATCTGATAAGCTCCGCATCGATCCGTCCGACGAGATCGCAGCGTTGCTCATGAATTGCCGTGACCTCGTCATGCACCAGATGATAGGTGATGCACGGGATTTACTCCGGGCGACGAAACGCATCGCCCGTGAATTTTCCATATCCAGCGACGACGTATTCAGCACACTCGACGACGCCGTCATATCGAAGCCGTATTATGTCGCGATGGCCACGATAGACAAAGCCATAACCGGCATCAAGAATAGCGCTCTTGAGAAGAAGCGTGGCAAAAAATCTTCCGGCGGAAAGCCGCATTGATCCAATCTTCGAAAGACAGCGTTGTACAATTCTCTTAATCAATCCAAGAGGAATCAGCATGTCCAACGCATTCGACGCCGCCATAAATAATCAAGTGATACGGAGTAGCTCCATCAAGAGCGTTTTGGCCGGTGGAGGCGACATAAAGACCATTCTCATGAAGATGGTCAATCTTTCCGACGACGGAGTGTTCCACGACGACGATTGTCCGATCTGCAAGAGCCAATATCGGTCACATGCCGAAAAGGAATGGGCGACCAGCCGCAATGCCGACGTCGTGAGGCAGATCTTCATCGACAAGGGGGAGCAGCACGGCATCAACGTCATCAAACACCATATGGATAATCATTTCGGTGCGAGCGCCCAGGAACTCAGGAAGAAGGAGTACATCGACCGTTTGTCGCATCTCTCGGGCACCGAGATGTCCACGATGGACAAATTGGATTTGAATTTGAACGCCTTACACGAAAGACTGGTTACCGTCAATTCGATAAACGATCCGGAATTGCCGGATGCGACCGTCGAGAAAATCAGGACGGAATTGACGTGCAAGATCGTGGCGACGACTGAAAAACTTTTGCAGTTCAGGGCCAATATGCTTGGCGAAATGCGGCAAAACGGAGAAGTGTTCACTATCGATAAGAAGGAGTTCGCGAGCATGTTCGCGAGCATGCTTCAGACAGCCAAGAGTCATAATGAACAAGTAATGATCAACATGATTTTCGGCAGGCTTCACGAGATATGCAAGGAATATTAAAACGGAGTGTCATGTAATGCGTGACAGCAAGATATTGAAGAGAGCCACCGAGGGGATCGATGAAGTCGATCAAAACCGGTTGAAGATGAACAGGTACTCCGAATTGTCGCCCGGGTGGAAGACTGTTTATATCATCAAGAACGTGAAATTCGACAACAAGGTTGCCGAGATCCGCGCGACGTCATTCATCCATGCGTGTAATTTGATTGGTTGGAGACCGAGACAGGTGGAGTTGATCTCCAGTTTTCCGGCAGGAGATTGATATTGGCCTGTTGAATATGGCACGGAATAATTGAAATCGTAACCGATAGGTGGAATTATGTCTGGATTAGCATGTAAATCTCTCGGAATGGGTGCGTCTTTCGCCAAAAGCTTGATATCCCATATCATGAAGCAGACTACTGGCGAAGGGGATAAAAAGATGTCCATGAGCGAGTACATGGAAAAGGTTAAAAAGGGGAGCCACGTGTTTAATCCGGCTTTGTTGCAGGGTGGAAGAAGAAAATATGCCCCGAAATCATCCTCCAGTGTCAGTGACAATCCACTCAATGCCAATGCCAACATTGACTTGTATCAAGATGTCGTGGATCGCTCCAGAGCTAAAAACGACCGTGAAAACAAGACGAAGAGCCCCAGGTCGGTTATTCTCAATATAGAGGCGAATATTTTGAATTCCGATTTGGCCAAGTTTTTCCCGAAGATCGAAGAGGCGTTCAGTAAATATTCATACAAATCTTTGATGATGAGTAGTAGTACCGTGATCATAACTACCGCTATCGTTTCCGAAGATGGCACGGGTACCAAATATATCGGACCAGACGGAAAAGCCGTTATTGACAAAACTACCGGTAAGCCGATTTTGCTCAAAACGGTTCCCTTGGTAGATTCCAGAGGAAACCAGGTAATGGTTGCCAATAAAGCTGGGAAAATGGTTCCAGCGAAGACTATTGAAACCGATTTGAAGATCATAACGTATGATCCGATGGGGATGGGGAGAGGTCCGGATTCAACCGTCGCCGAGAACTCCATTGCCGCCGATGAAATAATTATCGGAGCTCTTATGGAAGAGGCCGAGCTTGCTTCGGATGTTGTCGCTTCCGAACAGAAGACCATGGCGGAAAAGTTAAAGAATATGTACGAAAGCGCCGTCAAGAAAGCGGATTCCAATGGTTCGCTGGAGAGTTTCGACAATGAAATAATCACTTCCGACACTGGCGATGGTTTCACGGTTACGCTCAAAACAAAAGCGACAATCAAGGCCGATCGCAGGAAATTGATGGCGCATTCATCCGCTTCTGTTCAAGATCCACAAAGAGATATCCACTGAATTGTTTGAAACGGCTTGTTTCGCGTGTATTTTCAGCCGGGAACAGAAAGGTCCCGGCTTTTTAATTGTCGCAAAACGAGACATTTTCAATGGCAGAGATTGAAGATCAATACGGCGATGCCGATAGTTTCGATGACGGAGTGCAACTTGCCGTGCGTGCGCGCACGTCCGATCCGGAACGGATACTCCTGCCGTGTTACCTGGTGGATAAACCGATTTTTGACGCTGGGGACGGTACATGCGTCATTCTCGACGCCCGATTGGCGGCGAATGAGTGCATGGACGAAGCCATGCCGGACGATATGGCGTTTCCGCCGGAGTGGCTCAAGAAGAATTTCAAAATCGTATTGAGGGGTGAGATCGAATCGATCAACCCCTTCGTCATATACATGATTTCCGGCCGGGTCGCGGAAAACCAGAAATACGGACAGCAGTTCGTCGCCGATTTTTATTTCATCCGCGAGATAGGCGACAAGATGGTGCTGATCAAGTATCTGGATAGATTTCCTCATTTAGGTAGATCCCGTGCTTCGGAAATCGTCGAGATATTCGGCTCCTCCGGATTGGACGGTATCGGGTCCGCCATGGAAAACGACGGAGCTTCTCTTACTGTCGTCAACGGAATTACGCCGGATCGCGCCAAGGAGATCTCCAAGGCGTGGCAGAAGGATTTCGCGATGCGCGATCTCTACGTATGGATGACCGGATTCCACCTCCCCGTAGAAAAGGCGAACGATATTTTCCTTTCTTTCGGAAAGGAGGCGAAGAGGATCATTAGCGAAAACCCGTATTCGTTGATCAATATCAAGGGGATCGGATTCAAGACTGCGGATGCGTTTGCGCACAGGATAGGGCAGGTCGATCCGGTCAATAGAGTGTCGGCATGCGCCAGGTATATTCTCGGAGAGGGAATGAAGAACGGCGATCTTTGCGCCATGGTCGGAAATCTTTCATTCCTAGTCAGGAAGCAATTGGATCAATTCAAGCCGCAGGATGGTTTTGAGGAAGCGTTTCAGGAATCCATGCGAAAGTGCTTCGTGATGCTCAGGATCTTCAATAAGATATTCGTCTACCTCCCGGAGGTGTACAAGAAGGAGCGGGAAGCCGCGATGGGATTGGCGGACATAGCGGCATCGGAATCGAGATACTCAATTTCCGAAGCCGAAATAGACATGGCGCAGAGCGACGTTTCCGTATGGACCGGAAGGGATATCGTACTGGACCAGTGTCAGCGCGACGCCGTGAAGTCCGCCTTCGCCAACCGGCTAACGGTGATAACGGGTGGCGGCGGTACCGGGAAGAGCACGATTTGTCAATGTATCAAGACGGTCGCGATGCGGGCTGGTCTTTCAACCGGATTCATGGCTCCGACCGGCGCGGCAGCCAAGGTTCTCACGAACAAAACCGGATCGGAAGGTATGACGATACACCGGGCGCTCGGTATCTACCCGGGCAATTCGACCAAGCGCAAGCAGGAGTGCGACAAAAACGACATGGCTGGTAATCACGTCGTGGTCGTCGATGAATTTTCCATGGTCGGGATCGATACCGTGGCTCACGTGGTCAAGCTTGTTTCCGGTCGTCCGCATATTAACCTCGTTCTCGTCGGAGACCCACAGCAGTTACCGAGCGTTTCTCCAGGAAATTTCCTCTTCGATATCATTTCGTCCAAGGTTGCCCATGTCGTGGAATTGACGAACGTCCACCGTCAAAGTAGTACGAGCTACATTCCGCAGGTGGCCGATGAGATGGCAAAGGGGGTCTTCGAGGCTATTCCGGAATGCGCTTCCGACATAACCGTCTACGATACGGAAAATGAATCTCTCATGTTACAGGCGGCAATGGCTAGGGCAAGGGATTATCTGGCGAAAAACGGGACGTTCGACGGATTTCAGATGATATCGTCGATGAAGTACAAGGGGGAGGTCAGCGTGGAGTCGGTCAATGCCGTGTTCCAAGCGCTCTTCTTCAACGAAAGTGAGCATCAGTTCATCGAGTACAACCACAAGAAACTGTTCGTCGGTGAGCGTGTCATGCAGAGGGTGAACGACTACAACCGCAACGTGTTCAACGGCAATATAGGGATCATCACCGATTGCGGCACGCGGCATGGTTCATCCAACCGGATGGAAAAGTTCGTCACCGTTTCATTCGCGAATCCTCCTGTCAACGGGATTGAACAGCCGCCGACGGTGTGCCGTTACGTCAAGAAGGAAATCGAGGATATCATGACGTGCTGGTGTTGTACCGTCCATAAATTCCAAGGCTCCCAAGCGGACGAAATCGTCTTTTTCGCGCCTCCGCTGCATGCGCACATGATGAAGCGGGAACTGGTCTATACCGCCATGACCAGGGCGTCGAAGATGCTGCACATCTTAGGAAGCATGAAGTTACTCGGAAAGGCGACGCACGTCAGCATGATCCGGCATAGGAACACCCATACCAGGGAAATGATGGCGTGGCGCGCCGGGGTGTTGGACATTCCGGATTTGATGGTCAGGAATCAGCAATTGGCTGAATCCAGCGAGGAAGTTTCCGTCGTCACATAGAGAGCCTGGTTTGATCGTCGCCGGAGAACATCGCGGCAAATTCGTGTACGACCACTTCCGACGTACCGCTACCGGACATCCTCAACATCAACTTGATCTTTTTCCCGGTGATCGACAATCGGTCGAGGTCGACGACCGTGTTCGGGCTGAAGAATTGATAATCTTCGGCAGTGATACTGTCAAGGCTCGTCGCGCCGATGTCGAGCGTAGCCCCTTCAGGGACATCTGCGGAGACGGTCGTGACGATCGATTTCGGATAGAATCCCAATTCGAACGTTTTCGTGAAGAACAACGCTGCCGTATCGGAGACGATACTGGATATTTCCATATCTGAAACAACCGGACCGAGTGTCGTTCCGTGGTAGTTGTACGCCGAAGTCACGGGGCTGCGCATCACGATCCTCATCGCCAAGTAACGCTTGGACGACATGATGCTTCCGCCTTCGTTGACGAACGGTGTGGACCATTTTTCACCGGACATCTCCTGACTGTCGGAGGTTTTGACGTACACATAGACCTTGTCGTACTCGGAATTCCTGGTCAATGAATAGGAAAACGACGCCCATGATACGAGTCCCGTGCCGCCGTCGAGTATGGCGGAGTCCCATACGGCATACAGCATGTCTTTCTTGGAAGCCGCGTAGGGCTGGTATCCGAGATGTTGGAATACCGCCGATGTCACCTGCAGGTCGTGTATAGCTTTAATATCCATTTTTTACCTAGTCGACGAAGTCGAAGAACCATCTATACGCCAAGTATCCTTCCGTGATTTCGTTTGGAACCTTTACATTGAGCGCTATGAATTCAGATCCATTTGGTACGCCGTTGGCAACCGACACGTTATTTACGTCATTCGCCGTCCCCGTTTCGTTGACCCCTTTGAAATACGACGCTATCGCCGTGGACATGGTTTGTCCGTGCGATATACCGGCATTACCTTCGGTCATACTTCCGTCCGGATTCTGGGTGCCGGACGACGTAACCGCGGTTCCTGAAGAATCCACTATGCCGATCTTGACGTTCCTGATGCTCCTGGCACCCGTGACGTACATCCTCATGACCGTCGCGTGGGTGAATTGCCCCGGATTGGCCTTTTTCAGGTTCACCGATTTGGCATATTTCGTTTCGGAGCCGTATCCGTCGTAAACCGCGATATCCACGGATATCGCCGCGACGGGTTTTCCAGTGTTGTCGGGAATCATTTTTGAATGGACCGTTGATAAAGGTTTTCCTATCTGTATATTCATTTGATCCGACTGTTTGTTCCTCCCCTGCAAGTTGAAAGAGGTGTTTTATGGATTTCGTGCATCTTCACGTGAAGTCCCACTATAGCATGCTGCATGCGCTCGCAAAGCCAACTGAAATCGTCGACGCTGCCGCGAAGCTCGGTCAAAAGGCAATCGCATTGACTGATTTCGGTTTATGCGCCGGTTTTCCGAAATTCGTCAAGTCGTGCAAAAAAGCCGGAATCAAGCCGATTCTTGGCATGGAAATCCTGATGGTGAACGATATGTCCGTCAAGGAAAAGGGCGACTCTTCCAAGCGGAAAAGCATCGTTCTCATTGCGAGGAACAGCGCCGGATACAGGAATCTACTCGATCTTTCCTCCACTTCGTTCATATCCGGGTTCTACCAGAAACCGAGAATCGACCCGTCTTACCTGAAGGAGCGGACGGAAGGTTTGATATGCCTTACTGGGAACATCTACAGTCATATACCGTCGCTTGTCTGGACGAACGAATCCGCCAAGGCCGAAGCTTCGATGAAATTCTACAAGGAGGTCTTCGGCAAGTGGTTCTTCGTGGAGATACTCAGGCATCCTGGCTTTACCGCGGAAGCGGAGGTGATGGCGAAAATGGAGACGTTGGCGTCGAAATACGGCGTCAAGTGCGTGGCGGCCAACGACGTGAGATATCTGGTGAAGGGCGATGCCGAAGCGCATGACATTTTCACGTGTCTTGAAAACACGAAATGCGTGAAGGATGAAGGAAGGTTCCGCTTGAGTGGAGCTGAATATTATCTCAAATCGTCTGAAGAGATGTGTTCCCTTTTTTCCGACAAGCCGGAGTATATCGAGCGGACGATGGAAATCGCCGAAGCCGTAGATGTCAGCACCATGGAGGAGGAAAAGGACGGGCTTCCCGGACATCATATTTCAGGCGATGTTCCCCCGGAGAAATTCTTGCGGGATCTCGTTTTCAACGGTTTGAAGGCGAAGGGGCTCAGCGACGACGAGCGGTATGTAGACCGGCTGGAGTACGAGTTGAAGGTATTCTCGGTATGTGGTTACGTGAGATACTTCCTCGTGTTGTGGGATTTCGTCGCGAATGCCAAGTCGAAAGGGATCAGGGTCGGTCCGGGACGCGGAAGCGCCGCCGGTTCGCTCGCCCTGTACGTCCTGGATATTACCAAACTGGACCCTATCAAGTACGATTTGTTGTTTGAGCGCTTCTTGTCGGTCGACACGAAATACACCATGGACCCATCCGATTTCGGAGTCGATTTCACCATCGATCATAAAACTTCTCCCTCATGCGATTCCGTCAAGTTGCACAAACTCTGTTTGAAACACCCCGAATTCAATAAGAACGAGTTTGTTTCCGAGGGGAAATTCATGCGCGATAAAGGCGTTTTGGACGACTTTTTCCGGATTTGCGATGCGGTTTCCGGCGGTGCGGCCGCCCCTGGAGTAAAGAATAAATGTAATTCCAAGATCGCCTACTGGGCCGGAATCACCTCTGCCCGGTTCTCCGGCAAGTTCCGTCCATCGGAAACCATGACGTCGACCCGCGTCTCCCCACCCGACGTCGATATGGATTTTGATTATTTCCGGCGCGAGGAAGTTTACAGGTACTTAATCGATACGTACGGTGAAGAGTACACGTGCAATATCGGGACATACAACAGCTTGATGGTCCGTGCCACGTTGCGTTCGGTTGCGAAGGCCATGGATTTGGCGGATGATTGGACTTCCGGCGAATCCAAAACCTTGGATATGGCCGACGAGATCGCCAAGATGGCCGACCCGGCCTGCAAGACGATCGAGGAGGCCAGGCACACGAATCCGGAGCTATCGAGGGTATTGTCGAAGTATCCTAAGTACGCCGAGATATGTAAAAAAGTGGAAGGACGCATATCCTGCGGAGGAATTCACGCAGCCGGTATCGTGGTCAGCAGGCGGAAGGTGAAGGAACTCTCGCCGATGAGGACGTCGGCCAAGACCGTCTGTTCGCAATACGATAAGGATGAAATGGAGGCCATCGGGATGCTCAAGTTCGACATCCTCGCCCTTAAGACCCTGTCGATCGTCGAAAATTGTCTGAAGATGGTGCGCGACCGTCACGGACTCGATATCGATATCGATACGGTCGAGCCAACCGATGACAACGTATTCCGCGTTTTGCGCGACGGCGTGACGAACGGCATTTTCCAGGTTGAAGGATACGGCATGACGAAATTGATCACCAGCATGCGCGTGAGCACCTTCGAAGATATCGTCGCGGCGAACGCTATCTATCGCCCCGGCCCGCTCGCGGCCAAGGTGAACGAATTGTATTGCGACTTCAAGTTCGGCAAGAGGAAGATCGAATACGACCATCCGAGTATGGAGCCGGTGTTGAAGTCCACCTACGGATTGATCGTGTATCAGGAACAGGTCATGAATTTGTCGAAGGCGATGGCTGGGTTTACGTCGTCGGAGGCCGATAAGTTGCGCAAGGCTATCGGTAAGAAAAACATGGAAATCATGGCCCAGATGAAGGAAAAATTCATCGCCGGTTGCCAGTTGAACGGAATCTCGTCCGGAGTGGCCACGAAGACCTGGGAGAATATCGAGAAGTTCGGAGGTTACGGATTCAATCGTTCGCACGCAGCCTGTTACGCTTATCTCGCCTATCAAACCGCGTGGCTCAAGCGGTATTACACCATCGAGTACATGTGCGCGTTGATGAGCGCCAATATCGGCGACGATCGTCTCGATGGATACATCGAGGAAGCGCGCGAACTCCTGAAACTGAAAATCCTGCCGCCGGACGTCAATAGCAGCAAATCGGTGTTCACCATCGAAGAAGGGGGTATCAGGCTCCCATTGACCTATATCAAGGGCGTCGGCGACGTGGCGGTCCGTAAGATAGTCGAAGGTCAGCCGTATTCGGACTTCCGGGATTTCGCCGTCCGGAACCTGAGCCGCGAGGTGAATTCGAGGTCTCTCGGACTCCTCGTGGACGGCGGTGCATTGGCCAGGTTCCGCATGACGAAAGAAGAGGTGAACAAATATTTCGAAACATTGAAAAAGGAGCTGAAGTCTCGTAAATACGATCCGTCTTCCTATGTCGGAAGCGACGGACTATTCGACGAGATGACGAGATGGGTCGTCGGCGACGATGGCAATAGTCGCAACGTTTCATGTTGAAAATCTGGTGGCGTCGCCTATTTTCAAATGGTAGCGAGGACGGTTTCCGTTCTTTTCCGAAGTAGTGTGGAAGTCCAGCAGGGCTTCGTTGACAGACAGACACACACACGCGCCATGCGGCGCGAAGAAACAATATCTAAACAATCAAACTCATAGGAGGTCGTCGATTCAACACCCGTTCCGCGCGGTGTTATTGACGGAAAATCATGAGCAACCTCGATAGATACGGTGAAAACGAGATAGAGGAATCTTTTGGGGCGGTTTTTGCGCCATTGGCTTCGATGAACTATCTCAGTTCCTACAGGATCGTCTCGTTCCGCGATGAAGAAACGAACGAAACGATGGTGCGCGTTGAAGTCTCCGGCATGTGCGATACCCCCTCCATCGAGGGGTATAGGGACAACCCGAAGTTTGCAAGTTTGAACGTCCCGATGATCGGAGACGGCAAGGAGCTCTGTCTCGTTCTCAAGGACACCGTCTTCGTGAACGACAGGGAGTATTACGCCATCTATGCCGAAGGGGATGTGCCGGTACCGGTCCACCCTTTGGAAGATGATGGAGAGAAAGACGGCTCGATCTCTTTAACTTGACTGGTGGTTGACGATGAATTTTGAAGATCTTAAACTTAAATGCGACGGCATAATTTCCACGTCGGATTACATCATCGACGAAAAGATGATGAAGGTATTCCGCATGGAGATACAGTCCCTCATAGAGAAAATCGGACCGATACCGATCGGAGGTAGCGTAGCCGACATATCCGTGATGATAACGAACGTGCAGGCTGCGAAGGATAGGATCTCCGAAATAGCCAACGACGCCCACTCCGCCTACGTCCTGATGGACGGCATACGGAAGGTCGTCGAGGATTCGGCTGTGACGGCATCCGCGCAATCCAGTGCGGATAGGCGTAAGGCCGAGGCTTCGTTGTTGTCAGCCGAGTATACGGTCAAGGCGGCGGAAGTCGAGGCGTTCCACAAGATGTGCCTCGGCACGATGCGGAACCTCGACAGCAAGCACGATGCCCTTTCCCGTATCATAACGTGCATCCAGATGGTGGCTAATGGAATCATGTTCAATAACCGGACATCGGCCGATGTCGGCGTTGACGATCCGAACAGGAGAAAGTGGAACGCCATGAAGAGCCAAGACGGAGACGGGACAAAATCTTCTGGAAAGGAGATATTTTGACATTGTTTTGAGTCGTTTGTCGCCTATCTTCAGTAGAAGCGCAGAAGTCCTACGGGGCTTTGCCGATGTTCCAGCCAGTACATGTCGTACGATGACGCTGGATTTAAAGTAACAAAGAGAGGTAAAACACATGAGCGATGCTAACAAACGTCCGCCGCTCGGCGGAGAAGTCGACTGGGACGAAATCGGACAGAACAGGCATGGTGGAAATAACCGTCAATTCCTCAAGGTGCCCTACGTCAAGGTCACTGTCGGTCAGTCCGTGAAATTCAGGATCGTGTCCAAGCTGTATGAATTCTACCGCTATTTTTCGCCGATCGTGGCCATCAGTTCCGGCAAAGATAACGACGTGATCTGGCGGGAAGGAAAGTATAAGCCGAAGAAGACGTGGACTGCGTATGTCATCAACCGGGCGAACGGGACCATACAGGCGCTGGACCTGGGCTTCGATAAGCTCCAGGTGATCATGAGCTGGATGCAGGCTAAGAACGGGACGTTCCCGCGTGATCCCGTGAATGGGTGTGATTGGATTCTGACTGCGACCAAGGCTTTCGCCGAAGGTGGCAAGCAGGTTACCCGTTACACGCTTATGCCCGATGCTCAGACGCCCCTCACCAAGGAGGAGATCGCCACCGTCGATAAATTCATCGAGGAAAACCCCCTTAGCGTTCTCCGTAAGGCGAATAGCCCTGAAGAAATTCAGGAGATGTGGCAATCCTACCTCGACAATCCAGACGGCCCGAAGCCCGGCACCAAGGAATGGTTCAAGGCCCGTTCCGAAAGACGCAAGGCGGAAAACGGCGGAAGCCAGTCTTCCGGAGCGGTTTCCTTCCAGAGCAAGGATAAGGCCGATATCGCCCAGGAAGATTCTTCCCAGAAAGGTTTTCAGGGAATGATGGAAGCCGATGGTAGGGAAGAGGCACAGCCACAACCGCTGTTCTGATCCACCGGTCCGGTAAATTTGTCAGGGCCGTGCTGCGATATGCATCACGGCCTTTGTTTTAATCCAAGTTGGAAGTTACCATGGCTACAAAAAAAGATCAGTCGAAAGACGTCAAGAATGCCAATACGGAAGCGTATCAGAAGGCAATGGCGCAGATCGAGAAGGACTTCGGAAAGGGGGCCGTGATGACCCTCGGAGCAAAAGGGGCACTCGACATCCCGGTTATTCCGACCGGGGCGTTGTCGCTCGACAACGCACTCGGCATCGGCGGAATTCCGCGCGGTCGGATAACTGAAATATACGGTCCGGAATCAAGTGGTAAGACGACGCTTTGCGGTCATGTCATCGCTTCCGCCCAGGCTCTCGGCGGCCGGTGCGCAGTAATCGACACCGAACACGCGCTCGACCCGGTGTATTTCGCGAAGCTCGGAGTCGAAGTGGATTCCTTGGCGGTTTCCCAGCCGGATTGCGGCGAAGATGCACTCAATATCGCCCAGATCATGGTCGACTCCGGCGCATTCGCAGTCATCGTCATAGACTCCGTCGCGGCTCTTGTGCCGCGGGCGGAGATTGAAGGACAGATGGGCGATTCGCATGTCGGATTACATGCGCGCCTGATGTCCCAGGCGCTCCGTAAATTGACGGCGGCGGTGTCGCGTAGCGGAACCGCACTGCTATTCACGAATCAGCTCCGCGAAAAGATCGGCATCATGTTCGGTAATCCGGAAACGACTACGGGCGGCAACGCCTTGAAATTCTACGCCTCGGTCAGGTTGGATATCAGGCGCAAGGAAAAAATCGAAGCCGTCGTACCCGGAAGAAAAGATAAAGAGTATATCGGGAATTCGACCAAGGTCAAGATCGTAAAGAACAAGTGCGCACCTCCTTTCAAGTCTGCCGTTTTCGATATCAGGTTCGGAACCGGAATCGACAAGGTCGGTTGTATCCTCGACATGGCGATAGATCTCGGCTTGGTCGAGAAGCGCGGCTCGTGGTTTTCATACGGAAGCGACCAGATCGGCCAAGGACGTGACCAAGCGCGCGATACCATGGCGTCCGACGTCAAGCTGACGAAATCCATTGAAACCGTCGTCATGAAGAGATTGGCCGAGATCAAGTCCGGTGCCGTGACCGCAAAGGCGGAAAACGTTGCTGAAGAGGGTGTTTCCGATGGAGAAGCAGGAGAAGCTGAGGGAATGCCTGGCGAATCTGGTCTCTGAGGCGCACGAGCGTCTACGTACACACCAGCCCGCGTTCGACTACTTAACGGTCGGACGCGGGTTGACCGTCGATACGATAAAAAGAGAAAAGATTGGCTATTGCGACGTCAAGATCGTCAATAATTTCATGTCGTCACTTCCGCCTGATACATGGGAGATAACGGATTACGGATATTTCATAAAGAAAATGTCGAAATGCATCTTGGTTCCGATCAGGAGACCTTCCGGAGTTATCGTCGCATTTTCTACGAGATCGATCGACCCGTCGGTAAAGGGGTGGTGGAATTCGCCTTTCAGGAAAGAATCGTATCTTTACGGAATGGATACCGCGCACGCAGCCGTTTCCGCAGAAAACAAGGCATATCTATTTGAAGGGTATGTCGATAGGCTGTTCCTGAAACAGTCCGGTCTTGAAAATTCAGTTTCTCCCATGGGAACCAACTTGACGAAACTGCAAGCCGGAATTATATTCCGGTACTGCGACAGATTGTGCGTATGTTTTGACACCGATCCCGTCAGGAATGGCAAGGAGGGAGGTGGTCAGCGAAGCTTGAGAAAGCTGGTCGAGACGTACAACGTCGAAGGAGAATTTTCCTCGATATCGGCAATCGTACTGCCTCCGAAGAACGATGGGACGGCATATGATCCGGACGAGTATGTCAGGCAGTATGGTTTGAAGGCGTTCCTATCATTGGAACGTGAGTGTAAAAGAGAGAGAGCGGACAAGCATGTTTTCAGTCAATCGCCATTCCGAAATGCTTCGTTGTGAGTTGTCCAAGACGGTGGAGTATATGCTTCCCCATCCGACCGCATCCGACGTAATTTCCGGATGTGCGTCGAGATACGCCGCCGCCAGGGGAAAGAAGGTCTCCGACGAGCCGTGGCGGTCCGTGTTGAGATGTAGGATCGCCGAATCCAACAAATTCAACATCGTGAAGGGGGCGTTCGTTTTATCCGACGACAATTTCGGGATAAGTTCCTTCATAGATGCCATCGTCGAGTATGGGGGGTCGAAGGCGGTCGTGAAGTTCAATCTCGGTTGCGACACCCAGGCATCCGTTGCGGCGGAGATGGCGGTGGCGATGTTCCTGACGGGGATATGGGATGGTTTTTCCGTCACGGTCGATGATTCCGGCGTTATCCGCGACGTACTCATGTGCAGTCCGTCGAACAAGGAAGCGCGGGAAATCCTGGACGGTATCATGAAGATTTCAGCAAGCATGGCCATGGAGTCTTTTTCCGGCGTGATTCCACCGGCGGTAACGGAATAGCGTTGTCTCCGCATTCCCGGTCCGAAAAGTCGTCAAAAGAGACAAGCGAGGCTGTTCGTGAATGAGAGAGAGAGTTCCACTGGAAGCGATATCGTCGGCTGCGACGATGAAATCAAGTGTGGCATCAATAGGAGTGTAGAAAGTGCGGAGGTGTTGAAGTATCAGGAGACGATGGATTCATCGTTGCTGGAGAGGATCTACCTGCGTAGGATACCGACCATGAGGTATTTAGCTCTGAGGAACAAGCACGTTTGTGACGATGTCGAATCGGAACTGAAGTGCGTATTCATGAGGGCCGTGGATAAATACCGGGGAGGTCGGAGGCAGTTCAATACCTACTTTTTCACCGCCATGAAGAATCACATGGCCAACTTGGTGAAAGGGAAGAAAAGAAAAAAGAGGACCGTCGATGATAATACGATGAATCCCGAAGCCGTTTTCATAAGGATGGATGACAGTATCGGGGACTCAGACAGCGATGGAGATACGTATCATGACGTCATCGGTGCCGAGGATTTCGATTGGTCTTCCAATATTGATGTCAGGGCGGTCGCAGCTTCAATATTGAAGCGTAGCTGGATACTGGCGGATATCTTCATGGACATGATGAAGGGTGCGTGTACCATGTGCAGGCGTCGGCAGTACAGCGACGTAGCCGCACATCACTGTAGTCTGAGCCCGGAGGAAACGATACGGATGGCCGTCGGAATGCCATCCAATATGTATAAGGTGGTCGGATACAACATACGCGACGGCAAGATCGACTATTGCATCGAAGTCAGTAGTAAAAGATGTATCGACTACATCCGGGAGCAGGTTTCGCAAACCATATCCGCTTGATCTGGCATTTCCGTTGTACAATTGGAACCATCCGTGAAAAATATCGAAAGGATGGTAAAAATGCGCGACGGCGACAATAATTGCACGATCAAGGTGAAAGCGGATTATGAAGGGATTTCCAGGGATGAAAGGCGTAAGGCGGCGAGGAAACTCGCCGGAGCCATAACGCATGCCTTGAGAAGCTGCGGGGAGGTTTCCGTAAGATGCTTTGGCTACGCCTCGATAGGCAAGGGGGCCAAGGCGCTTGCGATCGCCCGTGAATTCATGGCCGAGCATGGATTGTCCATGTATTGTGCTCCTGCCTTCATCGACGCCGACATGGATGATGGGCATAGGACCGGGTTGTGCTACGCCTCCTTTTCCGAGGAGGGAGTGGTCGATATCCAGGAAAAAATGAAGTCGGCAAAGGAATTGCGCGTCAAGTCCGATCCTACAGATATGGATTCCGAATCGAAGAAAGTCGCCGTCAGGCAATTGGCGGGTTCGGTGGCGAATGCGCTCAGGGAAGTTGACGGGGTTCAGGTGCGGTGCATCGGCATGGCGTCCATCGGCAAGGCCGTGAAGGCACTGGCGATAGCCAGGGGTTTCGTCGCGGTGCAGGGGAGGGATTTGTACTGCACGCCCGTCTTCATCGATGCCGAGATTCAAGGAGAGGAAAGAACGGGGATCGCTTTTTTTGTTTTTACCGGCGGTTGAAAAAGCCGTTTTCCAACCATATATTTATGGCGTAGCCGATCGTGGCTACAAAAAAATGTCGGTGAAATCTACGCGATGTCCGCGGAGAGAAAGCCGACGCAACGGGCCGAAAAAAAAAGGCCAGTTACATCAAGGAGTCATTATGCTTTCTCGCGAAACAACCCCCCTCATCTGGAAGCGCATCTCCATTGCTGCGGAAATCATCTCCGATGATCCAGAAGGTGAAAAGCGCGCCGCCGAGACGATTAAGGAAAGGCTTGTAAATCTCCAGATCAAAGGAGATTCGGATATCGCCATCATGAGCCGGTATATGGTCATTGCCGATGTCTTCCCGGTTGATCTTTCGGAGGGGGTTTCCAGAATAAGGAAATTTGCCGCCTATGAAGCGCTGATGACCGGAGAAGATCCGAGGATTCAGGTTGCAAAAGCAACCACCCCCACGGCTGCCCAGGCCGCCATCCGCCCCGTTGCTCAATGGAGCGACAACGAATTGATCGACGCGTACGGTGTCGATTGCAATATGGATGTGGTCGATGAACTCAATCGCCGTTCGAGAGGGATGGCCTTTGTCTTCTTCACGGATGAAACCGGCAAAACGGTTTCAAAGGAGGAGACGCTGAGATTCCTGCGCAGCGCCCGTAACCACGTTTCCCCACCCGCCAACTACAAGTCCGGCAAGAAGGTGCTCCGTTTATACAGGGCCGGTGAATTTCCGACGGCCATCCAGGAATTGTGCCCCATCCACCGGTCAATCTCGCTGTTCGATTCCTATTGCGACCAATGCAAAGATGAATGGACGGGAGTCTCTATTGAGTCCCGCCAGTTCGTCGCCATGATCGCAAACGCCGGTTACACCTTCAAGAAGAAGAGCGAATTCGCCGCATTGGTGGAATTGGCCAAGAAGGGTATTGAAGCCCTGGCGGAAGAGTATCCGGATGTGGACGACATGTTCAAGCGGGCGAGTGAAACCGGAAATCGTCCCGTACTGCTGGTCCGTTCGTCATCCGTAGCTCCGGGTAAGGCAGATCCGGTTGCGCCTTCGAAGGGCGGCAACAGGAGGTTCTGACATGTATTACTCGTTGGATACAGAGGCGAAGCGTGTCATGACGTGGCAGATGAAGCATTGCGGATTTTCCGCGAGCATCATGCGCGCCAAGCGTCTTCCGAATACCGGGAGACACCATCTTCCGCCTGGAAGTCAGATCCCCGTCTTCCCCGTCGATGCACTTCCCGGCTGTCCGCCGGAATGGATTCGTGGCGGTAGTTTCGTGTGCCCCGTAGATGCGGATTGGGGCATCTGGTTCGATTGGACTTCGAACGACCAACGGAACACCGCCGTCATTCCCTCCGTAAAGGGGATGAATCCTATCACCGGTAGGCGTATGGAAGGTCCACATATGGAATCTTATGAGGAAAAATGTCCGACGCACGGCACGCCGTTCGGTAACGGATTGTTCTGCGAGAAGTGCGGTTACGCATGGCCGCCGCAGAATTATCTTACGGACGATTCCGGCCCGCTTTGGTGGGATGGATTCCGTCAGCCGGATGGAACCGTCAGGCAGTTTTTCTTCACGGAGGACGAAAAAAGGGATATCGCGTCTCTCGTAATCGGGAAAGAAAGCACGGTACCGGCATTCGGATTCGTGTTTTACGATCCATTAACGAAACGTCTTGAGCCCGCAGCCAGGATCGACCAAATCGTCTGGAAGTCGTCGTATCCTTTCTTCGTGACATATGTCGATGGTTGTTGGACCGCCGCCAATCCGACATGGGATAAGAGCACATACGTTACGTGTGATGACGCCATCCAGTCATCCGTTTCGTCGTGTTGTACCGGCGAAAATATCATTGCGGATGATGGCGCTCCACGCCCCGCCGCGAATGTGTATTGTGCAAGCGGCTTGCGCAGCATGAGCCAACTGGAAGCCCGGGACGTGAGACCGGAAGTGTCCGTCGGCGCTGGTGCGGAGATCATGCAGGAAGTCGCAAAGGACAGTCTCGGAATCGACGGATGGAAAAGCGGACCGTCCTCCGTCATCAGGTTGTATTTTTGCTTCCGCGAGCAATTCGAGCGCATCGTCGAAGGCGGAATCGTCGATCCTCCGTCGCAATCGGGATTCCTGTCGAATCTCCCGGTCGGTTGAAGAAAAGGCGGCTCCATCATGGGGCCGCCGACTTTTTAGCGATATTCGTTGAAAGATATTGCACTGCACCTATATTGCACCAAGCGCATATCCAACCCGGTGTCGCCGGTACGGAGAATGCCGAACCGGAGAGAGAAATGAGAATCGCCATTACAGCAGACCTACACTTGAACAACTCCGTGTACGGAGTCTACGACAAGGACATGAGGCTTCCTCTTAGGACGGTCGACGCCCTGCGTGCCTTGGAATTCTTCGTCGATAAATCAATAAGTTTGAAGGTCGACAGGATCGTCGTCGCCGGTGATGTTTTCGATAACCATACTCCATCCAACCATGTCCGCAGGATGTTTCATCGGCAAATCCAGAAATTGGTTGCATCCAATATCCAGGTCGTGATCTTGACCGGAAATCATGATTGTTGCGAGAGCCATCACGCCCTTCTCCCCTCCGTCGGATGGAGTAATTTGATCAAGATCGTCGACACTCCGGTTGTCGAGTCCCGCCCGGATTATAGTTGCATCTACGTGCCGCATACCGCGGATGTGCAGTCCGGTAAAACCACGTTTCCCGCGGTAACGAGGGGGGTCGTCAAGGACGCTTCCAAATTGTCCCATCCACGCATCCTATTCGGGCATTTTTCCGTCAAGGGTGCGATGATGAACGACTACAAGTCCAGCGACGGCAGGTCGGACGTCTCCATCGGCGATATAATGTCCACCGGTGCCGACATCGCGTTTCTTGGTCATTATCATAAATTCCAGAGGCTTGAGGCCGACATCCCGGTGTACTATGTCGGAAGCCTCGAACGCCACAATATGACCGATATATCGGAAGACCGCTCCATTATGGTCTACGACACGGTTTCAAAGGAAGTCGAACGCATACCGTACACCACGTTCAGGCCGATGAAGAAGATCAACGTCGCTTCATACGCGGAGGCGATGGCCGACATCACCTCCGAAGAGTCGTGGAACGGATACATCGTCAAGCTGGATTTTTCCGGCGGGAGGATGGAGTATGCCGAAATCAAATCGAGATCGTCCGACATCACCCGTGAATTCAAGGCGCGCGGAGGCGCGCATATCCACATGGCCGACGTGAAATACGCCGAAGACCATGATTCCGACACCCAGGTTGAAACCGTCGACCAACTGGACATCTTCTCGATGGTCGATAAAACGGTCGCGGAAGATATCGCCGATCCGGCGGAGCGCGCCGAATACATCGTCATGTTCGACAATCTCAAAAAAAGCGCGGTGGCCCAATGAGGGTAATTTCCGTCAGGTTGCACAACGTGTTCAGGTTCGGTTTGGAGGACAACTACGTCAATTTTGACGACCTTTTCTCGAATGGTGTCTCCGTGGCCATGATTTCCGGAGCTACGAACGGTGATAAGAATCTCTCCAACGGAGCTGGAAAATCGTCCATCGTCGAAGCGGTTTACTGGGCATTCTTCGAACGTCTTCCGAGGATCATGGACGGCGGGTCCGGAAAACAGGGCGTCGCCGTTTCCGAAATCGTCCGGAAGGACGATAACGGCTTGATTCCATCCGACGTAAGAGAGTCCTTCGTGGAAGTGGAATTTGAGACGCGCGACGGCGACAGGTGGGTGTTGAAGCGCGGCCGCCAAGTGAAGAAAAGCGGAAAACTCACGCCGATCATCGATTTGCGCAACGTCACTTCCGGACAGTCCTTCTCGGAAAGTAGCTCCGTTTTTGAATCGACGATCGCCAGGATCGTCCGGCTGAACCACCAATCCTTCCTGAACGCAACTATTTTCGCGCAGAACAACGCCGGTCGTTTCCTGGAAGGCACCGATGGCGAACGTAAGGACATCTTGATGGATCTGAGGGGTGTCGCCGTGATCGACGACATGCTGAAGGTCCTGCGGGAGCAATGGAAACGGGAGTGCGACAGGGATATCACGTCGAACGATGCCAAGATCGCCGTCCTGCGTAGCCGCGTGGAAAATACGTCGCCTGAATTGATCCGTAAGGAGAAGATGGAGATGGCGGCTACCATCGAAGTTCTCGAACGTGAAATCACCACTCTCGAAAAAATAGCCGCTGAAGCCGTCAAATCGGCGTCGGAGGCATCTTCCGGAAGGAACATGTCGGCGGAGGCCGTCAATAAGGCGAAGGCATCCTTAGACAAGATCGTGGAGTCCGGTGCTGCGGCCAGGTCCGAGGCTGATTCCAGGATTTCCGATGCCAAGTCATCCATCGAAGCTGCTAAAAGACGGTTGTTGGACAAGAAGGAAACCGTCAAGCAGTTATCCGACAGACTTGCGTCAGCCGAAGCGGTAGGGAAGAATTTTTCTGAAAAAGACCTCTTGGATAAATTGTCTGCGATAAACAAGGCGAAAACCGAAAAAACCGCGTTGGATGCGGAGTCCTCCGGGATCAACGAAAAGATTGGAGGTATCAAGGGGCGCGCTGTATCCTTGAAGTCGACTATCGAAGGGTCCGAGTCGAAGAGAAAAAAGATATTGGACTTGAAGGGTAGTGGTGGAGTTTGCGGAGACGTCGTATGCGACAAATGCGGAAGTCTCCTGACCGCCGAACACCTTGCTCAAGAGCTTAAAAATATCGAATCGGCCATCGAAATACACAATAGCGACAAGGCCTCCCTCGAAAGGGAGTACGCCGACTTGAACAGTGCCTTATCGAAGTGCCGTACGAAGATCAAGTCGTTATCTTCCGTCATCGAATCGGAGTCGGATGTCTCCGTCGGATTGGAGAAGCTGAAGGCGGCAAATGCGGAAATCGTCAAAGTCCGCCCGCTCCATTCAAAAGCGGTGTCGGAGCTACCCGGATATGAATCGGAGTTGCTTGCCGAGCAGCAGAAGCTTGCTGCCGCAGAGAACGTCAAAAAAACGCTTGAGGCCAGACAGGAAATTGAACGCTCCGTTTTTGCAGCCGATATCGTCAAGGCCGAAAATTCCCTCGAAACTGCCAAGGCGCATCTCGAAAAGGCGGAGTCCGTGGCAAAATCAGCCGCCAGCGACGTCAAGACCGCGACGAGCAGGAAATCGGGGTTGTATTCGGCGATCGCCGTTGCGGATGAGAAGCTCGCGTCTGCCGATAGGGACAAGGCTGAAATCGAGGCGCTGATTGCGGCTGGTGTCAAGCTTTCGGCGAAGATGGCCCGCATCCAGTATTTTGACAAGCTTCTGTCTACGCGTATAAAAACCAAGGCTGCCGAATCGTGCGTTCCGTTGATTTCCCACTATGCGAATGAATTTCTCACGATCCTGAAAAGTACCGCGAGATTGCATTTCGGCGACGAAAAAAGCGAGTTGGCCGTGAGATTGGTCGGAGCGTCGGCCCCGGTGTATACGTTACTCAGCGGAGGTGAAAAAGAGGCCGTCCGTCTCGCAGTGAATATGGCGTTGAGCATGCTGACACTCGGAGGAGTATCGGAAATTCCCGATATGATCTTCTTGGACGAGGTCTTCGCTCCGCTCGACGTGGCGACGAAGGAAAACGTATTCGTCCTGCTGTCAAGGTTGAACAGGAATTTCAAGAGGATATGCGTCATCAGTCACGATCAAGTTACGGCTGAACGCGTAGGAGCTTCGATAACGGTAAATAAAATAGACGGCAAAAGCCGCATAGAGCTGGAGGCATGAACGAGATGCATGACCATGATGACGAGTCTGAAGATAGGGAGATCATTTCCGTCCTTAAAAGCCATTTCAGGAACAACATCGCCAGTCAGGCCGATGCGGACTTGGAAGGATGGATGAACAACTGCGATAACGCCATAAATGAATCCATCAACGCGATCTTGGATGCGGTTGACGAAGTCACCTTCCCTGAGTACAACTTCCGACGGGGCATCATGGAGGCCATGGGGGGTTATACCAGAAGGTGTGTCGAATTGATGTTGGATTCCGTCATGTCGAACGTGTCGGAAGACGACATGGAGATGATCGTCAATGATCTCAGGACCTGTGCCGGTTATGAGAAATACGAGGACTTACTCGATGATTCGGCTATCGAGGACGAGGACGATGCTGACGGCTTGCTGGTCGGACTCAAAGGCAAGTATGAGTCTCTCGTAGCCGCATCGGTTCCGAAGGATGACGAGGACGATGCGGACGATGAATCCGCGCCGACCGTGAACACTGGCAAAGTGAAGCCGGTGAAACGTATTCGCCGCTATACCGTCTTCCGCGAAGAATGATGTACAATTATGGAAAAGGAGTCGTGTAGGCATGGCGAAAAAAGCGAAAAGCGGAAAGTCGAAGCGGAACCATCATTCGAAGAAGCACGCCGTGGTTTCGATGAGGGACAAGATCCAAGCGGTTTATGCTTCGGTCCAGATGGAAAGCACGTGTTGCAGGCAATGCGTGTGTTGCGCCGTATCGTGTCCGCAGATGAACCAGTGCGAAGCGGCGACGATTCTCGACTCGATATGGACGAAATGGTCCTTGGACGATAGGAAGAAATTCATCGTCAAGTGCATGCGGTACTTCTTCAGCAACAGCATGGTCAAGCCGTGTCCGTTGCTCGGCAGGGCGGCGGACGGAAAGCCTGGTTGCCGCGCATATGAAGACCGTCCCTTGAACTGCCGACTTTACGGACAATGGTCGGAAGAGGCGTACGAGAAGCGCGTGGAACGGTTCGTCGCCGCAACCGGAATTGCCAGGGAGAATCTTCCCATGAATAGGCAATGCTGCCATGTCGTCAACGTTTCCGGGAAAAATCCGACTCCGGAAGAGATCGATTCGTTATTCGGACGGATGAGCGACATCGACATGGTCGTCTATAAATACGACAAGATCATGGTGGATAAGAAGTACAATTACAGGACCATTCACGACTGGGCTCTCCTGAAATATCTCGGCGAAGAAAAATTATCGATCTTGTCGAGCATCTTCGTGAAATTCACTCCGGAGCAGGCGGAAGATTACCTCGTTAAATTCGAGGAGGAGATTTTCAAGTCGTGAGTAAATTTACTCAATTCACGGTAAAGCACGCTTTCTTCCACGAATTGAGGAAATCCGTTGTCTTGATCATGAATGCCCCCGACGGGCGGGAGTATGAAATGGATCTCCCCGAAGATTCGTGGGAATTCAACGAGAAAATGGTTGATCACGAACTCGAAATGCGCCGTACGGTGGAGATGTTCAAGAACCGTATTGGAATGACTGTAACCTTGGAGCATCCTGGCTGATGCGCAGGACCGAATGCATAGGAATCGTTTCATCCGGATGCTCGAAATGCAACGAGTTGAAAAGCAGGCTTGAGAAGGATTTCCACTCGATGGGGGTGGAAATCGAGTTTATCGAATACGTGTACGAAATAGATTCCGCGGCGGCGGTAGAGACGGCGGAGAAATTCGGTCTTGACGACATTCCGTCTTTCTACGTGGCTGGCGAGGTTTTCCGCGGAGATTATGGGAAAACGGAGCTTGAGAGGGCTAATGGGAACATTCACTAACATCATGCCGTCTATTTTCGGAGAGACACCGATCGCGATGATCGGGAATCCCGTGCTTACCATGCCGGGGATCTTCATCGGCGGATGCAACCTGAGATGTCCGTATTGCATCAATAGGTCGATAATCGTCGGCAATGGACGGACCAGCCTCGATTCACTCGCTATAATAAACGGCCACATGGCCGCTGGAGAAAAATGGATTTTCGTATCGGGAGGGGAGCCTCTTTCGAACGTCAACACCCTGAATTTATTGAATGAAATACGTCTCAGGGGAATGAAGGTGGCGCTTGCGACGAATGGAACGTACCCCGATATGCTCCGCAAGGTGGCGGACGAAGGCTTGGCTGATTACGTCGTGATGGATGTCAAGACCTCGCCGTCCGATCTGGGAAGATACATGAATGTCTGTGGAACGACGGACGAAACCGCCTTGACGAAGGTGTTGAAGTCGATGTCGGTCATGAAGACAGGTTTTCCCGGATGTGAATTCCGTACCACGTGTTGCTCCAGGTTCGTCGATTTCGAGGTGGTGAAGGAAATTGCCGGAGTGATCGGCGTAGACCATCCATACGTCCTCCAATACTACACCGTACATCAAACTTTGCTTGACGAGTTGGCTGATGAATCGTACGTCGTGGACTATGATACTTTGCGTGGTTGGGCCGATGAGATCCGCCCTCTCGTCAAATGGATATCCGTCCGTGAAGTGTGATTTCCGGAAAAGAGGATTCCGGATGAGATCTGTTGAATTCGTGTAATGTCCGCCCGGTTGGGCGTCGATAATCATTATCGCGTTCCTTTTTGGGGCGCGTGGATTGCGACAAAAACAATTATATGGAGGATGCTTCTCATGATTTTTGAAACTCTGGCCGCAATGGCCGATTACGCCGATGACAAGAAATTCAACCTCTCGTCCACCCCCGTTCAGGCGAAGGCGACCCTCGTCGACGTCAAGAATTCCACCACGGCCAAGACCGTCGTCGCCCCGATGACCGTTTCCGGCGTGATGCAGTTCTCGAACGAGACGCTCGTCGTCGGTGGCGTGACCAAGGTCAACAACCAGGGTGACTGGTTCAACCAGCATCTCGTCGGACTCCAGAAGAAGACTCCGCGCAAGGTTGTCGAAGCTGCCATGTCGAACGTAGTGTACTGATTACCATGCCCCATATGGGGCGTTTGGATTATGGCTAGTTGGATAGATAGATATCGCGACGACCGCTCCCTGGATATTTTATCCAGGGAGCTGTTTTCGCATAGAACCGCGGCGTCCGGATCATGGTCCGTCATCAAATCGGTGGTGAAGGCCATAAAATCCGGTCTTGCCGCTGGTGCGGTGATCGCCGCGTTGGCAGCGGCCGGATATGCCGGGAAGAGCTGGGAGAAGGTCGTCGAAAGGGTGTCGTCCGAGATCGGTTCCGGAAAATGGGACGACGCCAATATATCGTCCATCGCGAAGGAAGAACTTGGATGGGGAACCCTCGATATTCCTTCCGGACATCCGCGTGAGTCTGCAGCATCTCCGCGTCGGGATGCACCGGATAGTTCGATGTTCTTTTACATATCGAATCATGAAGGCCGTGGTGAAAAGCCCGGCTGGCGTTATTTCGATTCCAAGGAAAAGCCGACCATCGGCGTCGGGCACCTGATGGGCAACGACCGGAGCCGTAGGGCGTTCGGGGAGCTATTCGGGGATTCTGTGGATTACGACGAGGTCTTGGCTGGACGCGCCTCCCTGAGTGAAGATCAGGAGATGGCCCTATTCAATTACGATGCACGTGATAAACTCGCTACCGCCAGGAGGATCATCCGTAATTTCGACCGACTTGAGCAACGCACGAGAAATGCGATCGTAGACGCCATCTTCCGTGGTGATCTCGGTCCGAAGACGATCGCGTTGATGAACGCCGGTAAATGGCGCGAAGCGTCGTCCGAGTATCTGGATTATAAGGAATACCGCAATACGAAGGCGGCTTTGAAGGCTGGCGTAAAAACGAAAAGCCCCGGAATAGTTCCGCGCATGGAGCAGAACGCCGCCGCCTTCATGGCACAGGAGAGATTGTGAAAAACGAATAATCACTGCGAACGGCAGAAGGACATTCTGCCCGTGTCGTGACTCAGATATCTTTCGACGTCCTAGCGTGGATGATCCTGAGAGCCCAGATCACGTCGTCCTTGAATGACCTCTCGATCGAAAACAGTATGTCTATACGCTTTCCGTAAACCTTCTTTGCCAATTCCGGGACCATCGCGTAAGCTTCCATATCGTTCTCGGCCAGCGACAACTGCCCCCCTTTGCCGCTTTTCCATTCATAGACGCTTTTACATTTGACACCCTCGACGAGGAATATCGGTTTTTCATTCCCGCTACCGAACGGTCCGATCATGTTCAATTTCTCGCAGAACGCCATGTTGATATTCCTGAATTGGGTAAGGCTCAATTGGACGTCGTAAGTGACTCCTTCCACCCCCTTTCCAGTGTTTTCTGCCAGCAACCGCCGTACGGAGGCGTCGAACAAGTCCCACGCCTTTTCAGCGTAGTTCTTATTGAGCGTTGCTCCGGCAGCCATTTCATGGCCGCCGTATTTCACGAATATTTCGCTACATCCGTCCATGGCTTTCTTGATGTTTATGCCGGTTTTCGTCCGTCCGCTGCCAGTGCATTTACCGTTTTCGTCGATGCCGAAGCACAGGACGGGGACACGGTATTTCTCAGCTAGGTGTCCAGCGACGATACCGACGATGCCGACGTGCCATTTCCCGATAGCGACGATGGACTTCCTCGATCCGATCTCCTTCCCGATCCGGGATTCGATTTCGCCGATGATTTCCTGTTGCATCTCCTTACGCTTGTTGTTCAGGACGATGAGCCTTCTCGCCATGTCCTGGGCTTCCGACGTGTCCTTGCTCGCCAGCAGTCCGTAGGACAGCATCGGATCGGAAAGACGTCCGGAGGCGTTGAGCGCGGGAGCGAGATTGAATCCCACCGTTCCTTCGTCGATCTTGTCTCTGTTGATGTTCGCGCTCGACAGTAATGCCGACAAGCCGATGTCCGTCGTGGTTTTAAGTGCATTCAACCCGTGATGCGCGAGTGTCCTGTTGGAACCCTGCATGAAGCAGACGTCGGCTATCGTTCCTATCGCCGCGTGCGCGGCGTATTTTTCATGGATGAATTCTTTTTTCAGGAGTTCGCGGGCGAACTGGTACATCAATCCAGCCGTGCAGAACGGATGACTGTCGTTCAACCTGGGATTCACGACTACGTCGGCGGATGCCGAAAATTCCTTTTCGTCGACGATGTGATGATCGACCACTACGACCGGAACGTTTTTCCACCGTTCCTTGATACCCCGTACCTGTTTGTCGCTGGAAGTTCCGCAGTCGAGGACCATGACGAGATCCGGCGTGAATCCGTGCAATTCCATTTTAGTGAAGAAATTATCTATCGACGTGTCGTTGAGTCCGTACCCGTCGTCGATGCGGTTCGGGATGTATACCGAAACTTTCTTGAACCCCGCCTCGATCAGCATCTGGCTGCAAATTCTCGACGACGTGATCCCGTCGACGTCATAGTCGCCGAAGACTGCCACGTTGTTGCCGCCGTTTTTTACGGTTTCCCGAACTACCTTTGCCGCTTTTTCCATTCCCGCGGTAGCCCGTGGCGATGCCATGCTGCCAAGCTTTTTTGCCGCGTATGCCCCGATGTCGTCTTTTCCGGAAATCCCGTTATCCCTTCCGGCCAGGATTTGCGCTATGACGTTCAGTACGCCGTTTTCTGCGAGGTTTGCTGATAGCCCGGTGTTGTATAATCTTTCTGTCCACATTATTCTCTCTCTTTTTTTTAAGTGGTCACTGAATATAGCTGAGGAATTCTCGCGGACAACATGAAGAACGGCGATCTATACGATATTCTCGGAGTTTCCCGTACCGCCGGGCAGGAGGATATTAAAGAGGCATTCAGAAAAAAAGCGAAGGAAATGCATCCAGACGCGATTTCCGAAGGTCAGGATAAGGTCGCCGCCGAAGATAAATTCAAGGTGTTATCCAACGCGTACCACGTACTTTCCGACCAGGAAAGACGGATGAAATACGACGCGGAATCTTCCGGAAGGTTCTTTTTCGTCCATAACCAGGGGTTTGATCCGAGGTATAACGCCAATATATGGCGACACAAACCGGCACCGAGAACTACCGAGAAGAATTTTACCGTCGATATCATGGAGTTCCATGGTAGAAGTCAATTCGATTGCCGGTTGTTGATCAAGTCGGTTTGTACTAAGTGTGGCGGAGTGGGATATTCCGAAACCACCTGTAGATGCCGCCACTGTGAAAAAATGGGAGCATCCCCCTTTTGTCTGGCGTGTGGCGGATCGGGCGTGGAAAGAAAACGGTGTAGATGTGAGGAATGCCATGGCTCTGGCGGCGTCGAAAAGATGGAGTCGTTTACGCTCGACAAGGGGGACCGCGGTGGATCGAAATACTTCTTCAAGATCGAGAAGGGCGGAAATTACGACCCCATAGCTGGAGGAAAAGGCGATCTATACATCTTGATCGAACCTGTGGAAAACGCCTTTTTCAAGCTGATTCCGGACTCGGCGGACGTTGAAACGACCATCAATATCTCCTTGTATACCGCCTTTTTCGGCGGAAAGGTGCAGGTACGTACGCTCGAAGGCACCGCCCATATGTCGATACCCCGTAAAACGCCGGACGGTGCGGTTTTCAGGCTTCCGCGCATGGGACTACGTACAGGGTATGGAAGCGTCAGGGGAAACCAGATCATCCACGTGAGGGTGGTGATGCCTGAATTAAGCGGGGATTCGCTCGCCGCATTCAAAAATATTTTGTCTTCCGCAAGCTATCCCGGTGTCGATAATTGCGTGGAAAGCAGTGCGGACCAGACTGGAGCGGAGGGAGGATTTGACAGGAGAAAAGATGAATGAATCCCGTAAGAAACTATCCCGGATAACATCAACTATAAGGGGAGGCTGAGATGTCAAGGTATGCGTTGAAGAAAGGAATCACGTATGATACCGACCAGACATCCGACGGGAACGTGGTCTTGACCTTCGATATGGTCAAGAACGTCCATAACTTCCTGGTTGAGAATTTCGGCTGCTTCAGTCTCTATGCGTTCGATCATCTCGGGCGTCCGTACAAAGTCGTCCATGCCGAATCGGAAATGGAGCGTATGGCGCTTGAACGCCTTTCGGAAACCGATCTCGCGATGGCGAACGAAGACTTCAACGTTTTCGATGAGGATGACGTCGGAGAACAAGGAGGTGATGCGTCATTCGACGATGGCGACGAAGATGACGACGATGACGACGATGCGGAAGACGGCGTTTAAGGCCTGGCTTGTCCACCATCCTTTCCAATAATCACAAAATCCGGGGAATTTTCATGAGTTCAGTCAAGAACTACATCATCGACACGAACGTCCTACTGCACGATCCGAATTCAATCTTCGCCTTTGAAGAACATGATGTATACGTACTGGTATCCGTTCTTGAGGAACTCGATAAGTTCAAGACGCATCCGGGCGCGGTCGGCGCAAACGCCAGGTCGGTAGCGAGATCTCTCGACGGATTGCGGGAGAAGGGGAGCTTGAAGGACGGCGTCGAGATGGAGTCGGGAGGACGAGTCTTCGTCATCCCCTTCATGAAAAACGGTCTCGATCTCGATCTCGGCAGCGTCGACAACCAGTTGTTGACCACGGCACACAAGATGGCTTCCATGAGCGGCATGAGGACCGTTCTCGTCACGAAGGACATCAATCTCAGGATCAGGGCCGACGGCGTCGGCGTTCTTGCCGAGGATTACAGGAAGGACAAGCAGAAGGTCGATGCCTACAAGGGGTATTCCGAGATCGTCGCCACCAAGGAGATCATCGACGCCCTGCACAACGAAAAAACCGTCCAGTTCGTCACCGGACTACCGCGCAACCATTATGTCAGGTTGGTGTCGGAGATCGATCCGCAACATTCCGGCTTGGCGAAGGTCGGCGACGGTAAACTCCATCTCGTGGGGCGGACCGGGTACGATCTCTTCGGAATCAAGCCGAAGAATCTCGAACAAATCTACGCTCTCGATGCGTTGCAGGATGAAGATATAAAGGTCGTGACGCTGCGTGGTCGTGCCGGTACCGGAAAGACACTCCTGGCCATCGCCGTCGGACTACACTACGTCCTCGGCGACGAACGTAGCAAGATGACGATCACGAGGCCGGTGATCCCCGTCGGTAAGGATATCGGATTCCTTCCTGGAGATCTTGAAGAAAAAATGACCCCTTGGATGCGCCCGATCTACGACGCGCTCGACGCCATCAGGGAGGCGGACCGCAAGGGAAAGCATACGCAGATCCCGCTCACCACCGAATTGGATCATATCATCGACGTCGCCCCGCTCAGTTTCATCCGCGGACGCAGTATCGCCAACAGCTTCATGATCGTGGACGAGGCGCAGAACTTGACGCCCCATGAAGTGAAGACGCTGATGACGCGCGCCGGAAATGGCACCAAATTGGTCTTCACCGGCGATATCGATCAGATCGACAATCCGTATCTCGATTCCGAGTCCAACGGATTTTCATATTTGATCAGTAAATTCAAGGGACAGGAATTATTCGCCCACGTCGAACTCGTGAAGGGTGAACGTAGCAGGGTTGCTGAATTGGCTTCCAATATCCTCTAAAAAAAACATTTTCATCGGTTGCCCATATTGAAAGAGACGAAATCGCCCCTATCTTCAAAGTGTCGAATCTAAAACAAAACACAGGAGAGAGAGCACGAATGATAATCGTCGTTAAATCAGCCGACGGATCGGGTGTCAGGACGATCGATACATCGACTGAACCCGCGGTGGTCGTGATGACCGCGAATGAAATATCGGAAGTGATCGGCATGCCGGTCAAGGGGCATGACACCCTGTCGTCCGGCCCGGACGACCTCATGCAGTCCCCGCCGGATTCGGACTTCCATAAGTGGCTCGACGGTGCCAGGTCGGTTGCGATTGCCGCATTGCGCATGTCAGCAATAGTTTCCGAGGCGAAGAAATCGCCCGTCAAGCCGCCTCCGCAACAGTTCCCAAAAGTTTTTTCCGGTCTTGGACGTCCGGAAGCTTCCGACATGAAACAAGTCCAGGAAGAATCCGCCGACATCAAACCGGCAGCCGCTCCACTGCCTATGCGCCCCGTGAATAACCTCCCTGAAATACCGGTCGAACACAGCGTGATTCCAAAGTCCGCACCTACTCCCGACGTGAAAAAGGAGTTGGTTGTTTCGCCACCCAAGCAGAAGTATAAAAATCAACTTACCGACGAAGAAATCGTCAAATTGATGTGAGAGGAGGCTAAGGTGGACCAAGATAAGTTTATTCGATTGATGAAGGGCACGGTCGTACTCGGCATAGACATCGAGACTACCGGCTTGAGTAAGGATAACGACTACGTTATCGAGCTCGGCGTGTTGGAGTTGCGCGAAGGCGTCGTCACCAACCAGGTCGACAGGATCTTCGGTGGCGGTAAAAGTGGACAAAAGGCGCTGGAAACGCATAAGATAACGGACGAGGAACGGGCCTGCAAGGAGTCTTTCGCGAAGAAAGCGTCGTTGTTCAAGTCGATCGTGACCGGCGTCAGGAAAGATCCGTCCGGAACACCGCTCAAAACCATCATCGTCGGACACAACGTCAAGAAATTCGATGTTCCGTTCCTATTCGCCGCTTGCAAGCGTAGCGGATGTCAGATAGAACCGGATGGTCTCTACGTCCTCGATACCTGCAACCTCGCGAAGAAATATTTGTCGGCAGTCGACTACCGGCTCGAAACTCTCTGTAAGACCTACAACTTCGAGCACGGCGGCCATCGCGCTCTCGGCGATGTCAAGAGTTGCTTGAATATCCTTTCCGTAATACTGGAAAAATCCGGCGTATCGAACGTCATCGAACTCGCCGAACCATTAACCGTTCAGTAAACGAACCACAACCAAAAAAGGTGTAGAAATGGCAGCGAAGGAAGACACTTTCGTCGCATCGGTCGATGAAAAAACAATGAAGCTTACGTTCGTCTCTTCGCGCGCGGTTTCCCAGCGCGAAGCGCGAGAGATCGTGCAACGGATGGCCAAGGAAAAACCGGGCTCGGTTTTCGTCGACCTCAGATTCGGGACTCCGGTCAAGTTCACCCAGGTCGTGACCTATCAACCGCAAGAGGTTGAATTGTTCGGCTCGTCCAAGACGGACGATGCGGCTGACGACGCTGGTGACGCCTCGTCGAAAGCCCATGCCGCCTCCGATTCCGCCTCCGCCAACGTCGCTTCTAACGCCCCCAAAAGTGTGTCGTCATCGCCCGTAGAGGCTCATGATGACGCATTTTTGCAAATGGCGAAGGATGCTCCGGGCGTCGAGGCGGTCACTACGGAATTGTTCTGAACGATGCTCCTTTACGAAGGAGTTACCGAGGATGGTGACGATCCTCTCGTGATAGAGAGGAACATATCGTCTCCATCCTCGCTTTTTTCCGGCGCGGTTGAATCAGGCATTCCGTTCGTATACGTTTCCAGGGCGGCGGTTTTCGGTTTGCCTGGAACATATTGCGAATCGTCAACGGTGAATCCGCGCGAACCGGCGGCACGGGCAATGGCCGCCATGGAAAGAAACGTCTTGTCGTATGGACGCGGATATGTCATCAGGATATCGTCGTCACTCGACGCCTATGCCGGACGCGTGCGTGAAATCGTCGGTTGCATCAGGCTACATCCGGAGGCGGATGAATATCCGGTCTCATCACGTGCCGTTTCCGCCGCCGCCCACGGCATCGTCAAGGGATTGTTCGGCGACGCCAGGATAATCCATCTCGTCGGCAGTAGGCCGCTTTCGCTGTATGCGGCAGCGAATATGGTGCGTCCTTCGTATCCGGAGAAATTCGCACCCCCGGCCACGCTTCTCCGTTCATCGCACGTTTCCGGGCTTTATGCCGCATCTCTCCATGCCATCAATGAAGAAGACATAGCGGAGCTGTTCCGGCAGGTTTTTCAGCCCGATATGTTGAACTTGGATGTGCTCAAGCAAGTCCAGGAAACATAGGAAGCACCGTCATGCACGACAGCGAAAAAAATGAACTTCCATCCCGTCAAGTCGAGCGGAAACTCGAATTGGGACGCAGGAGGATGCGGGACTTGTCCGAAAAACTCCCGAAACGAACGCCCGGAACACCGTCGCCATATCTCGATACGCAGTTGTTCCCGGATAGGAAAAGTCCATACCACGAATAGAATATGCGGATAGCCACCAGAATACACGACTTATACGACGGAGCGGCCGTATCCGAGATATCCCGCCTCGATATCGGCTCGGTATCCCCGGGGGCGTCACGGATCGTCGTCATTTCCGCATATTTTTCCGACGTCGAGTCCGTTTCATCCCTTTCGTTTCATTTATCCCCTTCACCATATCTCGATTTGAATAAGGGTATCGTCAGGTGGTGGACCTCGAAGACTTTCGAGATCGTCGGCGAACTTCCTTATGTATTGTCGTCGGACGACCGTGCGTTCGACGTGCCGATGCTGGATGGTTTCACGTCATCGTACGTCTATCTACAGTTCGACACGTTTCTCGGAATCACGTCTCCCGGAACTTTCGATTTCGAATGGGAAACCCTCTACGCCGATCTTATCCACGAAAGTAGCTCGTCGAGCAATGAATTCGTGCGTTGCACCGATGTTCCAGAAAGGAAGTCAGTTTCCGTACAACTTCCAGTCGGTGAAACGGCGTGCTTCTCATTGGATATGGAATCGAACAGGTACGGAACGTTATTCCTGAACGACATACCGTTCGAAGTGGGGAACGTTGCCGGAGTGCCGTGGGTCAACGGAAAAGAGTCTCCGCTATCGCAATTTACGATATTCCTGGTTTCCGGAGTGTACTATGTATTCACGTGCGACTATACGAACGGGGACGACAACGTCTCGTTCCACGTGACCAATTACGGTGATAAAGATTCGTTTACCGCTCAGTTTGTTTTCAGCGACGCCGGGATTATTATGTCTTTAGGAGGTGAAGCAGCTAGGTCTTTAGGTGTTAACGAAGAACTAATC